>Ga0209369_1000219_pt1 | contig 116774 bp, 89 predicted proteins | sample EBPBio142010_DNA_FD_185865 | JGI IMG/M metagenome (GOLD analysis project Ga0209369, IMG submission 185865) | Wastewater treatment Type I Accumulibacter community from EBPR Bioreactor in Madison, WI, USA - Reactor 1_10/4/2010_ DNA (SPAdes)... | ecosystem: Engineered > Bioreactor > EBPR >...
ATGTTCTTTATCGGTGGGACTAAGGTGAAAGGTAGGAGTAGCCATAGGCTTATTATAAGCCAAAAGGAGAGGCAGGGGAAATAATTTAAGTTACGTAGTAATAAAATCTAAAAAAATCTGTGGCTAAATAAAAAATTGCGGAAACTCGCGACGAAGTTAGCGCAGCCGAAGGCTTTGCGTGCTATGAACACAGGTGAGTGAGAGGATTTTGGTATAACTTTTAAGCTGTTTCTGCCTGGACGACCTGGTTTCGTCCGTTACGTTTGGCCTGATAGAGAGCTTTATCCGCCAGAGTAATGAGTTGCGTCGGTTCCTGATCTTGTGTGGGGTGGAGGGAAGCGACGCCAATGCTGATGGTCATCTTGCTTTGGGTATTATCGACCTGATGATCCATGGGCGTCGTCTCTATCTGGCGGCGAATGCGCTCTGCCACTTTCATTGCATCTCCAATCTCAGTATCGGGCAGGATGACGACGAATTCCTCGCCACCGTAGCGGGCACATAAATCTTTGGGGCGTGTTTCCTTCGTGATGCGCTGTGCGACCTGTTTTAGGATGGCGTCACCGACATCGTGCCCGTAGGTATCGTTACACTGCTTGAAATGATCGACGTCCAATAACAAGAGGGAGAGGGGAGCGCCACTACGGTTGGCAAGGACCCACTCCTGTTGCAGCATCCCTTCAAAGCGCCAGCGGTTGGGAATGTCGGTGAGGGCATCGATCGTTGCCAGGTAACGCAGCATCTCGTTGTCTTCGCGCAAAGCCACCAATTGGCGATTGTGGATGAATGCACCGATCAATACAGAAACGGCCTGCAGCGTGTCGACATCGTCTTCAATCAGTGGCTGCACGAACGGGCGAAGCTCGCGCTGTCGACCCGTCAACAGCAAGCCGATGGGTTCATCGGAAACCAGTATCGGGATCAATATGAAATAGGGGAGGTCAAATGCCTCTTGAATTTTACGAATGAGTGGTGTGGGCTCGGTGGCAGCATTAACCAATAAGGAATGATTCCCTGGAATCTCTTTGTAAATAATTTCAAGTTGGAGTGTCTTAAGTTCCTGGAAGATTTCGACATCAAATCCCATCCACACACTTGGTGTGTAGTGATGTGGGAGATTGCCGGGCGTGAGCAGGACCGATTTGTCCATCCCCAACGTTGCATTAATATGTTGAACGGTATGGTCGAAGATTTCCTGAAGCATCTGCTTCGAGCCGATGTATTGCTGTAATTCGGAGAGCAGCGCAAAGCCCTGGCGTTTTTGCTGCAGGGCGTGGCGTAAAGTGGAGATGGTATAGTCGCGCTTAATGGCTTCGCCCGCCAATTCATCCATATAGCGCTTATAGTAATCGCGTTCTTTGCGCAGAAGCGTTACCTCGTCCTCTTGGTTCTGTTCCGGGTTTTCAGGAGCAATACACATCGGTGGGGAAAAGAACGTTTACTGGTAACTGAACAGGCACAACACTCCCGACCAGTCGAGGGGTTGCAGGTTCTTACCCACCTGGGCGATCTCCACACCGGAATACATGCCCAGCAGGGGAATATCGCGGCCGATCGCGCGCTGTACCTCGGCAGCCTCTTCGCCTTCGCTGCCGCAGTAGGCGCTGGCACGCCCGGCGCAATCGATATAGAGAGCGAAGAAGGGTTGCCGGTCATTGGTGCTTGCCAGGAGTTCCTTGATGTGTTGCCCGATATATTCAAAGTCGATACTGCGGCGCATGAGCTGCACTTGTGTTCCGGGCACCAGGTCGGGTTCGAACATAATTAGGCCGCCGCGTTCTTCATCGACGCCACAACACAGGCGATTGGCGTAATCCTCTGCCCGGAACGGTCCGAATTTATCGCCTTTATTGACGCCCAGTGTCACGAAGAAGCGGTACTCGGTGGTGGCGTAACCTGAATCCGGTCCAAGCAGTTCGGCGATCACATCAAGCGCCGGGCGGTTATCGATTTCGAGCACCATGGGGCCTTCAGACTTGGTGATGGTGTGATAGGCTCCCGCCGGTTTACAGCCGTGCAACACCACGGTATCCATGCGCACGTTGCCCGAGAATACCACAGCCTGGGCGCTGTAACGTTCGATGACGCCGTTGAGCCATTGGGAAACCGGCTCGTGCGGTGTGTCGCCACATTGCCCCACTCCGGCCAGGCGAGGAGGGTAGTGGTGGCCTGAAGTAACGAACGCCTTTTCCAAACCTTCCAGCAACGGGGTCGCCATATTCATGCGCGGTGGTTGCGTGGTGTGGTTCATCGAGTCGTACATCAGCAAGATATTTGGCTCACCTACCCATTCATTGGCAGTGAGCTGGTGCCCCAGCTTTTCGCCCACATTCGTTTCATTGCCAGGCAATCCCGGTTCGTGAAAAAGGTCGAACTGGATGTCGTTCGATTCGAAGGCAGCCACGCCAACCTGGTAGCCATCGTAGCCGAGTTGGTCGTTGGTGATGATGCCGATGGCGCTGCCACCTACGATTTGGGCCTGGGCACCGGCTGCAGCGCGCAAGCCGGTGTAGAATGCACCCGCATCGTGCTTGGATGTTGCAAATACCAGCAGAAGGTGGCAAGTATCAATGGAAGCTTGTTGCAGCGCCGCGCGCGCCGCTTCATAACCTGCAGTGTAGGAGTCGGGATTTTCGCTAAAGCCAACACCGGCAAGAGTAGACATAAGTTCAGGATGCGTAGGAGCCATAAGATTCGGTGATCGTGCCAGCTTTACTGATGCCTGGACGAGCCGTAACCGTGGCTTCTTTTTAAGAATTCGTGATTCCAGAAAGTAAAAAACGTGAGCGTGTTTTATAGCCGTGAGAGACAACCAACGACTATGCGATTCTGATCTCTTGCTGTTCTATTTTATGCTTTCTACTCACCTACGTCAAAAAATGGAATGGCTCCCGTCTCAGATGACGGGAGCCATTCGCATGGTTAACACTCTCTTCCTTGTTAGGCGAGGACTTTAGCTAGGTCGCTCCACACATTGTAGAACTCGGCGATTTTTACGTCTTCGGTGTTGCCGCGATGGAGCAGCACACGATAGCGGAAAGTGACCGATTCGCCATTGGGAATGGTGTAGGGTGTCGCATCTCCGGCATTAAAGCAAGCAGTGGAGAAGGGGTTGGTGGCGAACAGGCCATAGTCGCGCACGTGCCAGCGGGTGGGGAAGTTGGGGTTCTGGGGGTGATCGAAGATGGTGACGCCCAGGGTTTCACCGTTCACCTGGCCCACATAGTCGCACCAGGCGGCTTGCTTGCCCCAGCATTCGCTTTCACCACGTCCGCCTTCGGAGTTGCTGATGATTCCGCCGCGTGCTCCGTCCATCGAGGTGGCAACGCGCACGGCCAATACACCGGCTTCCTTGGTGTCGTTGAAAGTAACGTCACCGTAATTGGCGGCGAAGGTAATTTCATAATCGAGCAGTCGAATCTCTTCCCCGACATTGTAGAGGCGAATGGTGCGGGTTTCGTCCAGCACCGGTTCGCCGGTTGCCGATTCCCACACGCCTTGCGCCGTAAAACCGCCAAAGACCGGGCCGCTGGCCACGTTGGAAAAGCTTTTGTGGCGGGTATAGCCGTGGCCCTCGGCATTGTGCCAGTTATTGACTTCATTGACTTCGTCGAACGCCGACCACAGTGAAGTGTGGTGGGGATGGTCGGTGGTTTCGCCTTCAAGCGCGCCAGAAGGAACCGAGCGAGTCATGACGATTTGGCCGGGGCCGTTTACCGGGGCAATGTAAGGACGAATCACATCCGCGCCGAAATGATAGGTGCCGAAATGGCCCTGCGGGAGTTGTAGCGAAAGCGTATCGGCGCCTTCAAGCACGGTGACACCCAGCTCATCGGCTGCGGCTGCCGCTTCGACATCGAAGGTGTAAGGGCCACCGGCAGGCATGTCGTTTACGATGGCATAGATGGTGTCGCCGCTTTTCTGGGCGGTAATGACGGCACCGCTTTCCGTGCAATGCAGCGTGACTTCGCCATCCGGCAGGTCGATATGAGCGGCGCTAAAGTCCACCGGTGTGGGCAGGGTAATGGCAAGGGGGAGATTCAATTCAACTTGCATCGAGGCATCCTTTTAAATAATTGAGGCTTTCACGGGCCAGGGTTTGCGGGTCGGGCGAGTAATCGAACGGTTCGAGCGAAACCCAGCCGGAGTAGTCCACGTCGCGCAGCGCCTGGAAGATCGGTTTGAAATCGGTATCGCCATATCCCGGCGCGCGGCGGTTGGCGTCGTTGGCGTGGAAATGAGCGCAGTTTTTGCCATAGGCGCGAATCAGGTCGGCGGGCGACTGTGGCTCGGCGCTCAAGCTTTTCACGTCGAGCATGAGGCGGAATTGCGGGTGATTGACGGCATCGACCATACGCTGGGCTTCTTCGCAGTTCTGGATGAAATCGCATTCCGGCAGCGGCAGGGCTTCCTGGCAAAGCAGCACGTTGCGCTCGGTCAGCGTATCCACTACTTTCTGATACGATTCGACGGTGCGCTGCCAGGTGGAGTAGAAATCATCTTCGATGAAACGGGCTTTGGGAGAGCCGAAGATCATCGCCGGAGCACCCACGTCACCGGCGAAGTCGATGAGCGCGCGCAGATATTCGACTGTTTCGGCACGGAGTTTTTCATCAATACCGTTAATGTGGAGTCCGGGGGGTGAAACCAGCAGCCAGTGCAGGCCGGAAATTTCCAGCCCGTTATCTGAAGCGATTTTTTTGATTTCACTGCGTTGTTCACCTGAGATGTCGTTAACATTCGCGGCGAAGGTGAAAGGGGCGATTTCAATTCCATCGTAGCCGATGGAAGCGGAGTATTCGCAGATGGTTTTCCAGTCGGAGAGCGTTTGCTCGGAACCGAATACTTCGTTACAGATCGAGAATTTTATAGTTGCCATAACGGATAATCATCATCGCGTACCGACGCTTTTAATTCAAGGCTCCCAAAAACATGGCGTTGCGTTTTTTAATCATGTAACGCCAAATTGTTCATATTGTCTGTTTTTGGTGGCAGGTTGTGTGCCAGTGCCTTGCAATTAATGAGCAATTTGCAGGGAATGAGGGTGTGGAGTTTTTAAGGCATAACCGTCAAACCATCGGCCTGGGTAATAGCCCTTGGCACCAGTAAAGCCTGGGGCGATTTCGCCCACAGCATCGGCACCGAGTAGAGGAACGGAAAATAGAAACCATTGCTTTGCAGCACCGCAATAGTACCGTCTTCACCAGGATTGAGAGAGATGGTGTGGGTTCCGGCTTCGCCAACTTCAATGGTGCGCGTCGTTCTCATCCCTGCTGAAGGCAGCCCGGTTTGTAACACGAGTTTTTTGTTTTTCGCACCGGACGGCCCCCACACTTCGAGGTCGAAACTTTTGGTGCCTTTGGGGATATAGATATAAGTTGGACTTTGCGTCAAACCTGCCTGGGTATCGAGGAAGGTCATCCCTTGTGAAATGTTGGTAGCTGGCACATAGATGCCGGCCGCGACGTCGTAGTTGAGCGTTGCAAGCTGAGATAAATAACCGCCGTAGCCCACTTCTATGCGATAGATACCCGCTTCCGGCGCAGTGTAGCGTGCCTCAACTACTTGCTGGGTTTTCCCGGACTTATCCATGACGGCGACCGATTGCTGTGAAGTCATGGTTTTATCCACCAACTCCTGCCAATTTCCAGAAGCCGTATCCCATCGGCTGATGCCGTAAGGCACGCTTTTTTCGCGGTAATTGTTATCAGTCGGGTTATAAGGCCAGAACAATTTGAAGCCGACGACTTCCCCGGCTTGAGTGGCGCGGGTGAGAAAAGCCGCGTTCTTTTGCCCGCCGCTGTTGTAGATGAAAGGCGAATCGGCCAACGAACTCTGAAACTGCGCCACGGCGACGAGATCGTTCACATCGACTGCGCGTGCCGGTTTGCCGTTGGCTAAAGTCCCGTCGGCAAAATCGGTGACGGGCGTTACTTGCCAGAAATCGAGCACTTTGCCCCACCACTGCGCGGTTTCTTCGGCAGTGTAGTGAGCAGGGCCGCTGGTGAATTCTTCACCGGCAGCTTTGCGCACGTCGTGAGTTTTAAACAGGCGGTTGGCGACCATGTGCATTGCCGTCATATACGACATCTGGCCTTTCCACACGAACTCGCGGAGTGCGGGCGAAGTCGGCTTGTCCTGTCCGCTTTCCCGCAAATAGTAGAAATACCAATATTGTTTGAGGTCGTCGAGCCGCTTTTGCTCCGGGGAGCCGTTTTCAATTTTCGCGTCGGCAGCTTCGATGAAGCGGATGGCTTTGCCCCAGTTATTGGGGGCGTTCACCGTGAAGTTTTCCGGCGCCATGAAATTGTAATAGGCCTTCATTTCCTGCCAGCCGCCATCAAAGGCGCGTTGCAGCCAACGCTCGCGGATAGCTTCCAGCTCTGCGGCTGATAGTGTTGGGTTCCACAGCATCTTGGTATACAGATAATATTCCAGGCCCATGCGGCCGAAATTAAGATCGCTTTCCATGTGCAAGGCGCGAAAACCGGCGGCATAGTCGTCGGCGATGTGTTGCTGGATAGTCTTGGGCAGCCTTGAACCACCAATGCCGGAGGTTTCAAAATCGCGATAGTAGGAAATGCTGTTGATCCAGTAATTGCCCACTGGTTCACGTGGCAGCATGAGGCGGAAAGCCTGCGCCATATCGGCTTGCGTGGCGTAGTTGCGCCATTTGCCGTGTCCGCGATGTTTGGGGAAACCGGCGACCATCACGCGGATGCGCGGGTCGAGATTGAAATTCGGCGGCACGTCGTGCGAGTTGTAGGAAAGCAGGCTGGTGCGCACCCATTGTTTTTTTGAGGTGCCGTCTTTGGTGATACGCTCGGCGGGTGGAAGTGAATCGATCCATTTGTCGAACTCGCGCAGCAGCCAGTTATTGAAACCGAAGGCGGTGTCGGCAAAGGCTTGCGGGTCCCAGGTTTCGCGGAGTTGGTTCAAGCCTTTGAAACCGTGCAAAACGTAAGGCTTGCCAAACTCAACGCCTTCTTGTTTTAAATACTGCGGATACCATTGAGGGTTATGCAAGTATTCAATCGGCTGCGCGCCGTCCGATGGCTCAGTCGGGAAAACGAACAGCCGGTCGCGCTCGTTTTCGAACGTTTTCTGAAAATGTTCTCCGGCGCTTTTTTTCAGATTTTCCAGAATGATCTGTTGCACTAAAGGCGCTGAAAGGTCGAGCTTAACGCCGCGTGGGATATTACTCTGCTTGACCCATTGCTTGCCATCTGAAACGAACATTGTGGCGCTAATCTCTGCACCTGTATTAATCCAGATATGCCCGTTATTCTCCGCATTAGCCGGTGGGCGCTTGGCATCGGGGCCGATTCTGGTGACGGTCAGGAACCCGGTTGTCCTGCCGGTTTCCTTCATTTTATCGACCACTGCCCGGTGGTAGGTCTGCATAATTTCGCCGGGAAAGCGCGGCATGCTGGTGCCGACGATGCGGGTGCCGATGCTCCAGCGGTTATAGCTTACTTCTACGGTTTCATCGGAATTATCAGGCAGCGTTTTTTGAAATAGAGTGCCGATGCCGTGCCCTTGTCCGCTGGTGAGGCCCAGTTCCCGGACATAGAAGCCGGGGCGACTGGCGCGTTCGAGCTGGAATTGCAATGCCTTGCCATGAAAGTCGGGAACATGCGTCCAGTTCGGCCCCATGCCGAGCACTTCATAGCCGACACTTTCCAGGAGTTCGACCACGCCGTGGCCTAAGCCCTCAACAGTGTTAGCAATAATCATGATACGGTCTGGTTCGGTGCGCACGAAGAAGGCTTCGTTGGCGTTGTAATTATCGTGTGGCGATTGTTGCAATGCTTGCAATACAGCCGCATCGTTTTTGATGTCGGGGGCGGCATGAGCCAACGTTGTCAGCACGATGCCTCGTGCCTGGTTGTTACCGCTAATGACCGGCAAGGTTTTGCCGGTCATCTGTTGGATTGCTTCCTGGAGGTAACGAACGGTATCCACCGCCGGATTAGCTTGTTGATAGCGTTGCTGCGTTTGCAACCCACTCCGTAGCTTCTCCCAATCGAAAACCTCGTTATGGTTGGCTCCGGGTGGAAACATAATAGGCGGTAAGGCGAATTGCGTATCATGTTTCACCGCCACGAAAGGAGCGGGAGCTGAAAACGATGTTCTCGTCGTCAAAATTAAAATAATTGCAATAAAAACGAGAAGATTTTTGTGGAGCGAAGTGAAGCACATGATAGTTTAAAGTATTCAACAGAGATCACGCAGAGGCGCAGAGTTCGCAGAGAAAATTAAAAAATCTCTGCGTCCTCTGCGTCTCTGCGTGAATTTTTACAACGATTCCACTTGTGTCAGTACTTTCCAGATCGCCTGCGCCGTCTGGCGGAGCGATTCTTCTTCCACATCGACATAAGCGGGAATAGTCAGCAGGCGCTGCGACAGGTCTTCTGCTACGGGTAGCGAAAGTTTTTCCCGCAAACTCTCTTGCGGGGTCAGCGAGGGATCGTAGAAGCAGCCGCCGATGGAATGCAAATCGAAGTCGGTGAACAGCGGCGCGGTATGGAGCAGGCCGTAGGTATAGTTGAAATCGGAATAGCGATCGGCGTTCACCGGGGCACCTTCGGCAGCAAGGGCTTCGACAATCTTCGTGCGGTTGGCGATTTCGAGAACTTCCGGCGTGAGCTTATATTTAAATTCCAGATAGCCGCCGCGCTCTGCTTTAGGCAAGGCGTCGATCACTTCAATGCCGGGGCAGTCACGCAGCAAATCGTTGAGGAGTTCGTAGTTGCGGGTGCGGTGCTGGTTCAGTTCGGGCAGGCGCTTCAAATCACTGTTGGCCAGGGCGATAGCCAGGGCGTGAGGGCGATATTTCATGCCCAGGTTCATATCGCCCACGCGTGCCACTTCAGCATTGCTGCCGATTTTCTGGCGGCCGAAATGGCCGAGCAGGATCATGAGGTCGATGAGTTCGGGATCATCGGTGGTAGCAACGCCACTTTCGCCACCGCTCACGGCTTTGCCGCCCTGCATACTGAAGCAGCCGATCTTGCCGAAGCTGCCGACCTTCTGGCCATTCCAGCTTGCGCCGTGGGCATGGCTGCAATCTTCAATCAGGGCGATGTTATGCTTATCGGCGATGGCGACGATGCGATCCATATCGCAAACGTTGCCAAATACATGCACCACGCAAATTGCCTTGGTGCGTGGGGTGATTTTGCGCTCGATATCGTCGGGGTCGATGGTGAGCGTGTTCGCATCGATGTCACAAAATACCGGCGTCGCGGCGCAATGGATAATCGGCGTAATGGTGGCGTGCCAGGTGTAGGTGGGCACGATCACTTCATCGCCAGGCCCAACCCCAACGGCAAAGAAGGCACTGTGCAGGGCGGAGGTGCCGCTGTTCATCGTGATGGCGTGATTGGTGCCAATCAACCTGGCGAAGTCGCGCTCGAATTCCCCGACGATGCCGTTATTGCCCAGTAAGGTTGTGGTTCCGGCATCCAGCAGGTCGTTGACGGCTTTCTTGGCATTGGCATCGACTTTCTTCCAGAGTTCGATGGGCGGGTTCGAGACGGCCTGGGGGCCGCCGTGCAGGGCGAGTTGTTGATCTTGTGCAATGGCTACTGACATATTGAGTTCCTTTTATGCGATGTTAAAAATCCAGATAAAGAGAAAAAAGTTGAGATTATGGATTCCAATTACCCTTTATGGCACGCGGTTTAAATCCCATACCCACTGGTTGCCGGTGCCGGATTTAATCCATTTCACATGGCCATCCGCGAAGGTAACGTTGGAGCCGTCGAAGTGGCGGGTATCGTTATAGTAGGCGGTGGTAGAGCTGCTTTCGGGGCCGGTGGAAAACTTGACCGTATCCTTGAAATCGACAAAGGGGACGCCCCAACCGGAGTTGAGATAGAGCGTATCGCTTTTGTAACTATAAGCCGTTTCCACCACCATCCAGGTGCGTGCGACTTCATTGAGCCGCGCTAATGGTAGGCCGCCGTATTCCCATATCACGGTGCGGCCGGTCGGCAAATCGCGTCCCGGCATGCCGTAGGTGCTGTAGTAGAAACCGTCTTGCGGGTTAGAAGAAGAAGCGACCGGGCTATGCACGCTGGGACAGCGGAAGAGTTGATAGCTTTTGACGTAGGGTTGAACAAGATTGTGCCACGAGCCTTCGTAAACCGGGCCGGTGACGTCGGCGGCGAATTGATCGAACTGCGGTAAGCGTTCGTCGTAATCCTGCGAATATTGCATCAGGCCCAAACCGATTTGCTTCAGGTTGCTCTGGCAACTGCTGCGCCGTGCGTTTTCGCGCACCCGGGCAAAGACAGGGAAGAGAATTGCGGCGAGGATAGCTATGATGGCAATGACGACCAATAATTCTATAAGCGTAAAACCGCATATTGCCTTGCGGGCGTTATCGTTGGATGAGAGTGCGCGACAAGATAATGTCATTCCGTTTCCTCTTCTCAAGCAGTAGGTTGTATTGGAAGGAAGTATGCCCTGTTTGGGTGACGTTGTAACACGTTGGTCCATCACTTTTCGGCTTGTCTTGTACTTATCCAATCATTTTTAGGAAGAAAAGTGAAAAGTGTCGGTTTCGTTATGGCGTTGACGATATTCCATTGGTGTCATCCCGGTCTTTTCACGAAACAAGCGGCTGAAATATGCGACATTGCCAATACCCAGGTTGTTGCTGATGCCGTGAATGGGAAGTTGGGTGTTGGAGAGCAGGGATTTCGCTTTTAGCAAGCGTTGTTCGATGACATATTCCATCACCGATTGTTGTAACTCGGCGCGAAAGAGGCGGTTGAGTTGGGCTGGGGAGACAAAAGCCTGGCTGGCGATCTTTTCTACCGTGAGGCGATGATTGATATGGCCTTCGATAAAATTACGGGCGCGTTCTACCGTAGGGGAGTATTGAGGCGATTTCCGCAAGACCGCGCTGCTATCGGCGATTTGCTCGGTGATTTGTAACAGGTTGCCCGGTGTTACCAATTGTTCCGATTGTTGTGAGAGCTTGCGTGCAACACGCAGGAGCCATACATGCAATAACGAGCCAATCAGTTCGTGGGACATTTCGGCAGAGGCCACGTTTTTCATTTCTTCGATAATCGTTTCGGTGAGAGGAAAGAGATGGGTATCGAAAATGAAAACAAACTGGCTGGCGGTGTGGGCACGGCTTTTAGTGTGGCAGGCATGAAGGATGGCCCCTTCGGGCATGACATCCACCCAAAGTATCGTTGAGTCGGGTGGAGGAGCCGCACTCCGGTCTTCCCAATGAAAACTAGTGCCGTCGCTGGTGGGGACATAAGCCGGATAGATCAGAAGATTCCCCGCAGGCATACGCAAGTGATAAACGCCATGAGCCTCTTGCACTCCGCTTTCGTGGAGCATGCGTTCCGTCACGCCCACATTCAAGTCGACCAGACCTTCCAGCACAAAAGCGAAAAAGGGATTCGGTTTGGCATGGAGTTTCAGTTGCGGCCATTCCAGTAGATTGCCGGTGGTGCGCCGCCCTCGCCTGGCTTTGAGGGGGACAATCGGTTCTGAGGCCAGGCGGACATCAGCCGGTAATCTCAGCGGCAAGGCCGCCAGGGTCGAAGACAGCGTGCCCTGACGCGACCAGGCCAGCAGGCTATCGCGGAAGATTTGCGCATAGCCTGCCTGGTTGAGTGGCTTGTCGTTCATCCAGCTCAGGGGTGAACACTCCTTCGTTTTACAAATGTTTGCCGAAAAACTCGATCGACTTATTGCCGCCCCAGGCATGGTTGCCGGGGAAGAGATCGAGTTCTAATTTTTCGCGGGCACCGGCAGCAGTGTAGATGTTTTCGAGCTGCCGGAAACATTCCAAAGCACCTTCCGAATTGAAGCAGTCGTCGAAAGCTCCGATATCGATGAGAAGCGGGCGCGGAGCGATGAGGCCCTGCAAATCGGGTAGATCGACTAACTTGTAAAGCCCGGGCGCGACTTGCATGCCGCAGTAGTTGATGTCACGATAGCCAAACAACGCCCATAAATCGGAGTAACAGATAATCTCGGCTGCTTTAAAACGCTCGTCACACAGCGCGCTCCATGTAGTCATGGTGCCGCCACCGGACAGGCCCATTACACCCAGACGGTCTCCGTCTACACCGGGTAGCGTGGTTGCAAAACTGGTGGCGGCTTTGCCGTGGGCCAGGTTGATGCTCAAAGCGGTCATACCCAGCATAGTGGCCTGGAGATAATAGAGGTTGCACCAGTCGCGGTTTCCGGCCTGGGTATTCCAGTTGGGGCCACGGCCTTCAAGCCGGTCGCCGTGGTTCATCCAGTCGATGGCGTAAGTGATGAAACCGGCTTTAGCCATCTGATGGCCGAAGTTATAATTGTGGCCTTCGATGGCGGCGCGATATTCCGGTGTCGAATCGTTGCCCATTACCGGCTCTTTACCGAGATGCCCGTGACCGTGCCAGCATTGAATGGCCGGTTTTTTCTCACCGCTGTGCCGGTCGAAATTCTCGGGGTAATTAATCTGGAAAATGACGCTGGCGTGATGGCCGACATCCAGCATCCAACGCTGTTTGAGTAAGCCGTCGTGGGTAAATTCTGCGAGCAACTGGGCATTCGGCTCAACATCGGCCGGCCAATCGCCCAGCGTCGCCAGGACCTGGGGCCAGGCATTGGCTTTCCATTCCTCGAACGAGGCGGGCTTGGTAGCCTCGAAGGAATATTCCGGTGTATGTTCGCGCGCCCAGGCGGCGAACATGTCTTGTGCGCTGAGATTACGTCCTAAATGTTCGGGAAGAGGCATGGCGCAAATTATTTCTTATCGCTTGAATCAGGTCAAGTGTCAGGGGTAAGTGGTGCATCATAATGCCATGCGTGGTAAATTTGAAACATGAACTTAGGCGCAGTTTCCACACTGGTTTTCGACCTCGACGGTGTCGTATGGCGCGGCGATACGCCCATCGATGGCGCGATTACAGCGATCAACAATCTCCGTGCGGCAGGTAAACGCTGCTTGTTCTGCACTAATAACTCGTCCCAAACCCAGGCGGCGTTCGTTGCCAAACTGGCTGGTATGGGAATCGAAGGGTTAGCCGAGGAAGAGATACTCACGTCCTCTTCGGCGACCGCCCTCTATCTCTCGGCGCAATACACCGGGCCTTTTTTGGCCTATGTCGTGGGTGGTGAAGGCATCCGGCAGGCGATTCAGAAAATCGGTGCGCGCATCGTGCCCGATTCCGATATTACCGAAGAGAGCAATGTCGATTGCGTAGTTGCGGGCATCGACCGCGAATTCGACTATGCCAAGCTCAACATTGCCCAGCGCCTCATTCGGCGTGGCGCTCTGTTTGTGGCGACCAACCGCGATGCGACCTACCCCACCGAAGATGGCGTCATTCCGGGTGCCGGTGCCATTGTCTCGGCGATCGAAACCGCAGGTGGCACCACGCCGGTAACGATCGGTAAGCCGCGTCCGGTGATGTTGCAGCTCATTATGCAGCAATATGGCTTGCAGCCCGAGCAGTTGGCGTTTATCGGTGACCGTCTCGATACCGACGTCGTATGCGCGCGCCGTGCCGGTGTCGCAGCTTTATTGGTGACGACCGGTGTCACGACATTGCAGCAAGCACGCCGCGCCAAGGGCGAAATGCGCCCGGATGCGGTCTTCCCTAACCTTGCCAGCTTTACCGAAGTGATGCTGCAAGGTGCGCCCGCGACTGCCATCAACGATGAGGAATTATCCACCGTCAGCGCGGCTGTGGCAGCCGCGCCGTTCGCTGCGGTGGCCGCTGAAGTGCCGGTTGCTCCGGTGCCGGTGCCCGAAGAAATTGCCGAAGTGCCCGAAGAGATCGTGCCCGAAAGTGCGCCGATGGTCATCGAAGCTCCGGCAGAAGTAGCCGACTCGGTTGACGACGAAGTGCTTCAAATCACACCGGCAGAAGATATCGCGGGATTTTCGTTTGATACGGCCATGGCCAAGGACGACGAGGACGCTGATTTTACTATCGTTACCGATGAAGCCGAGAGTGCCGAAAAAGGCGAGTTCGACGAAAATTGGTTTAACGAGGGCGGTGGGGAAGAGTCGGCCGCTGCAGAAACCATAGAGATCGTGGATGACTCCCCGGTAGCAGATGGGCAAGCCGAGCCGGGAGACGACTCTGAGAATGACGGCTTCAATTGGAAACTGGATTAATGAGCAATTTGCCGGAACCAATTGAATCGACTGACAATGTAGGGGCGCAGCCAACTGCGCCCCTACATTCGTTTGCTGCACCTACACCGTTTCACACCCGTGAATACCTGATAGCCTATCGGCGCGCTTTTGGCTCGCGGAAAAAGTTTCACCGCTTGCGGGCGGGTGAAACCGGTAGTGCGTTTCTGATGACGCGTGGGCGCAGTGCCCGTCGCCTGGAGTGGTGGGGTGCCGGTATCCACGATATTGGCGATGCCGCTTACAACTGTCCTGAAACCGCTGCTGCGTTGTGGCACAAAATCGAATCGTTGGCCTCGCACCACGACGGCGCGCACCTGGCGCAGATTCCTGCCGGGTCGCAGTTGGTGGCTCTGGCGCAGGCTGCGGGTTGGCACATCGGTGAAGCCGAAAAATGCCCGGTGCTGTCATTGCCTTCAACCTGGGAAGAATATCTCAAACAACTGGGGAAGAACATGCGCGAGCAGATCAAGCGCTACCCCAAAAGGTTGGAAAAGCAGTTCGCTGTGGAATATTCACTGGCACAGACCGAAGCCGAAATCCAATCGGCGCTGAGCGATCTGTTTCGTTTACACGGTGCGCGCTGGCGGGCGCGCGGCCAGACGGGAGTTCTGGCAACGCCCGGACGTCAGAAGTTTCACCGCGCGGTATGCAGCGCTTTTGCCAAACGAGGCTGGTTGCGACTGTGGACGTTACGCTGCGATGGCGAAGCGGTTTGCGTGCTGCTGAGCTATTTTTACGCAGGCAAATATTATTTCTTCATCGGCGGTTTCGCACCGGAGTTTTCGCGCTGGAGCGTAGGCGTGTGCCTGTTTTCCCGAGTGTTGCGCCAGGCAATTGAAGAAGGCGCAATCGAATTCGATTTCCTTAAGGGCGAAGAGGAATATAAATACCGTTTCGGGGCGCAAAACCGCGATTATAAAACGATTTCATTCTTTCAGAATTCATCGCGCGGCAAGCTTTTGCAAAAGCGCGTGTTGCTGGAAGAAAAGTTGATGCAGAAATTACACGAAAAGTTCTCCGCTGCGCATCGTAAACCCGCCGGTGAGAAGTAACAGCGTATCTCAACGGCGGGGTTGGCGTTTGGTTATGCCTCGGCGTGCGGCGGTTGGGCGTGAACGGTGAGTACCGGGCAGCGCGACTGGCGCACCACGGCTTCGGCGACGGAGCCGAAAACCAGATGACGCCATCCGGTGTGCCCGAAGGTGGCGATGACGATCATATCAAAGCCTTCGTCGTGCGCAGCACAGACAATTTCCTTGTCGGCATATCCCATGCGCACTTCGGTGTGTATCTGCACACCGGCGGGTACGCGTGCGATGGCCTTACTTAATTCCTTACGGGCATCGTCCATGCGCTCGGCATCGGAGGGGACATTGGCGACAACGACCAGGTCGGGTGCCGTGACCGGTAAAAAGGGCACGACATGGATAAGCCACAATTCGGCACCAAAATGCTGGGCTAATTCGACGGCATGGCCCAGCGCGGTATACGACGGCTCACTGAAATCGGTTGGGCATAAAATCTTCTTCAGAGGTAACATAAGTGGCTCCTTTGCGTTTTTGCCGGTCTGTGACTTCGCTTATGTTAATAGAAACGCAATTGGCAAGAACGTTCCTGCCAATTGCGCGCCAAGACTTAATGACTGTTTTTAGGCGGACTGGAAATCCGGTCGGTGATGGCTAATGCCAATGCCGAAATGATAAAAGTCAGGTGGATCAGCACTTGCCAGATGATGGCTTTGTCGGAAATGTTATCGGCATTAATGAAAGATTTGAGCAGGTGAATTGATGAAATACCGATCAATGCAGTGGCCAGCTTCACTTTCAAAACCCCGGCGTTGACGTGTGAGAGCCATTCGGGCTGGTCGGGGTGACCTTGCAAATTCAGGCGTGAAACGAAGGTTTCATAACCGCCGACAATCACCATGATGAGCAGGTTGGCGATCATTACCACGTCGATGAGTCCTAATACCGTCAACATGATCTGAGTCTCTGATATGTGGGTGCTCTTTTCGAGCAGATGCCACAATTCGATCATGAAGTGGTAGACGTAGATGCCCTGCGCCAAAATCAGCCCAAAATAGAGCGGGGCTTGAAGCCAGCGTGACAGGAAAATCAGGTTGCCCAGAGTAGAGCGGAAAAGTGCGTCGTTGCGGCGTGTGTTGTAAGGGGGAACCGTGGGTTCCGGAGGGGTGTTTTCAGGTGTATCTGACATATTGGGTGTTGAGTATGAATTTTACGAATAAAATTTTCAATGTTGTTTAACGAAGAAAAGCGATCAAGGTTTCAAACCTTGCGGAATACCGTTGGGAAATTCCTGCTTGATGGCTTGCTGGATTTTAGCAATGCGGTTTTCGGGATTGGGGTGAGTGCTGAAGAATTCCGGTTGGCGCTGGCCCTGTGAAGCTTCACCCAGAATCTTCATGAGGCCAATTAACCCTCGTGGGTCATAACCGGCCTGTGCCATAAAACGTACTCCGTAACGGTCGGATTCAAGTTCATCGTCCCGGCCATATTTCATGTTAATCAGGCCACCTATCATAGCAGCCACTTGAGCAGAGTTACGCGAGGCAGGATTATCGGGGTCGTAGGCTGCAATCACGGCGGCACCGGTTAAGCCTTGTGTCAACTGCTGTTTTGCCATGTGCTCGGCAGAATGGCGCGCTACGACGTGGGCGATTTCATGTCCCAACACTCCGGCTAACTGGCCTTCGCTTTTTAGACGTTTAAGCAGGCCAGCGGTGATGAATATTTGCCCACCCGGCAGCGCGAAGGCGTTGAGTGTCTTTTCGTCGCGCAACAGGTGAAATTCATATTTGTAGGGCGTTTTGGAGGCGTTGCTTTCGCGAACGAGTTTTTGTCCGACACGATCGACGAGCTGTTGCGCTTCCTGATTGGGATACAGGCCGCCGAATTGCTGTGCCATTTTCGGCGCGGCCTGTAATCCCAGGGCAATCTCCTGCTGAGGCGAAATGGAAACGCGTTGCTTTTCCCCGGTTACTTCATTGTAGGAAGTCGAGCCATAATAACCAATGATGGAAATAATGGCTAACACAATGGCAATAACAAAACGACCGCTTCCTGATCCTCTCATCAAAATGCCTCCGTGACTCCCGATAGGGGAAATAAACGCTTAACGGATACTTTGCAAAATTGCGTCCAACACGGCATCGGGCGCTTTGGAGATGCTTTCGCCACCGGCTTTGATTTCCACTTCGCCGCTCTCACGAGTGGTTTTGCCCACCATGATTTTGGTCGGGATACCAAACAAATCGGAATCGGCGAATTTCGGGCCGGGGCGTTCGTTGCGGTCGTCGAAGAGGACATCCACACCGGCTGCTTTCAATTCGGCGTAGAGCTTCTCGGCAATAGCCTTGAGTTCTTCATCCTTATCGAGCAACAGCAAATGCACTTCGAACGGTGCCAGGCTCTGGGGCCAGAGCACGCCACGGTCGTTGCTATACGCTTCGGCTACCGCTGCGACGATGCGGGAAACGCCAATACCGTAGCAACCCATCTCGCAGATCTGGGTTTTGCCGTTTTCATCGAGGAAGGTGGCGTTCATGGCCTTGGAGTATTTGTTGCCGAGCTTGAAGACGTGACCTAATTCAATACAGGCCGATTCCTGCAGCGGGCCGCCGCCGTGGGGCGACTGCTCACCGGCTTTGGCGTTGCGAATATCGGCCCAGGTCGCGACTTCCAGATCGCGTGCCACATCGACGCCGCGCAAGTGGAACCCATCTTTATTGGCACCGGTCGTCATGCGCGAACGGTCGCGCAGCACTTCATCGGCCACCACCGGTACTTTGGTAATGCCCACGGCACCCAGGCTACCGGCGTGTGCGCCGAGCAGCTCGAAGATTTCTTCGTCGGTTGCAGGACGCAACGTGCTGGCTCCCAACGCGCCCGATAGCTTGCTTTCATTGAGCTGATGGTCGCCGCGTAAGAGTGCCAGCACCGGATTCTCATCGGCGATGTAGACCAGGGTTTTGATCTGATGCACGGCAGGTGCGCCGCCTTCGAACTGGGCGATCTCTTCGATAGTGCGAACGCCCGGCGTGGCGAACTCTTCAATTTGGTCGCCGATATCGGTGCGATTTTCTACCGGCTCAATCACGCTGGTGGCCATTTCGAGGTTGGCGGCATAGCCGTCTTCCACGCAGTAGAGCATGATGTCTTCGCCCGAGGGAGCGGCCAGCATGAACTCTTTGGTATCGAAACCACCGATGCCGCCACCGGCCGCATCCACGATCTGGGTTTCCAGTCCGCAACGGGCGAAAATGCGCTTGTAGGCTTCCACCATCTTGTCGAAGCTCACGTCCAGGCCTTCCAGGTCGCGGTCGAAGGAGTAGGCGTCCTTCATGATGAACTCACGCCCACGCAGCAAACCGGCGCGCGGACGCTCTTCGTCGCGGAACTTGGTCTGAATCTGATACAGGTTGACCGGCAGTTGTTTGTAGGAACTCACGCCGTTGCGCACCAGGTCGGTGACGACTTCTTCGTGGGTGGGTGCGAGCAGATAGCCGGTTTCCTTGCGGTCGTTGAGCTTGAACAGAATGTCCATTTTGTCGCGCCCGGTTTCGGCCCACAGTTCACCCGGCGAGAGCGCAGGCATGAAGATTTCCAGCGCACCGGCATCGTCCATTTCCTCACGGACGATGGCTTCGACTTTTTTCAACACGCGCTGGCCCAGCGGTAAATAGGAATAGATACCGGCAGAAAGCTGGCGAATGAAGCCGCCGCGCAAGAGCAGGGCGTGGCCGGGATTATCGGCTTTGACTTGTCGTAATGTGGGAGCGAAAAACTGGGATTGACGCATAGAAGATGGGATAAATCTCAAAAATAGTATGTCCCATTCTATCAAAAACCAGGCAGTGGATTTTTAACGTTGGGAAAATCGGCCATGGAAAATAAGGATTGGTTTCATAACTTTACAAGAGGAAAGGTGATGATGCCTAATACCAATCCCAGATATTATCTTCCTCTCCGGTAGGTAGACAGTAGACAGAATACAGGAAACAGGGAGGTAACCAGACTTTGATGGTTATCGCAAGCATCCCCCCGCCCGTCATCCTCGCGCACGCGGGGATCCAGTACACAGCTTTTTGTTCAGGATAAAACCAAAATGCTTATCTCAAGAATAGGTTTCCTGTTTCCTGGTCGCAATAGAAGGAGGTTAATTTCCAGGATTGGTAAACCCCTTGCAAGGCACTGAAACCAATCCCTGCTTTAACGTACTTGATAGAGCACACTTTCTCCCGGCATCAGTTCCACAGTGAACTGACGGGCATCGGCAGCGATGACCTTACCGCTAAACGCATCAATGACCGAGCCACGCTTCACCGGCAGTTTAATGGTTCGCTTGCCCGGTGCATCGAGCGCGATGATTCCCAGGTTCGTTCCATCGAATACAACCCGGTCGTTGCGGTCGATAAGCGGAGTAACACCTTGCTTTTGCAATAACCAGCGCCAGAAGGTGCCGCTGTTATCGGGCGACGCCATAAAATAGCGAGTGCTCCCTCCGGGCTGCTTTTTGGCTGCTGCAGCGACGGTGTTATCGGCATAGCGGCCCAGGGTTTGGGCGTTGCTATCCACAACCTGCATAGCCTCTGGCGGCTTGATACCGGCCAAGCCGGTTTTAATGGCCGGGGTGGAATCGAGTTGCAGCGTATACGCCAAATCCGTCGGCGAATTTACCGGTGCGAGCTGCATTCCTACCAGTTCCGAGGCTTGTTCCACTCCTTCGCCGCTTCGGCCGGGAATGCCCAGGAACACAATGGCGACATCCGTCCTATCAAAGCGTTCTTTCAACTGCTTGATTAACGCTGTGTCATAGCGGAAAGTGGCCGGGAAGACCAATATTCGATATTGGTCGGTGGCAATGTCTTTTAAGTCGTTGGTAGTGAGCAGGTCGTAGGGCTGTCCGCTGTATGCCAACCCGCGTTGAAAATTGTAGAGCAGGGTGCGCGGTGCATTAGTACTGTAATTGCCGACGGAAGTGCTGATGACATCCAGGCTTGTTTCATCGTAGAAAACAGCGATCGGCGCACGATAATCCATCGGTTTCTGGAATGTGGCCTCGTAAAGCTGCTGCATTTTCTGGAAGTCTCTGGTGTAGATCGGGTTGTCATACCAGCCTCCAGCCATATCGTAGTACCAAATCCCCAGACGGTTAATTAATGCGTAAATAAATTCGCGGCGATTCTCCATCGCGGCAGCCTTCAAATTGTAATTATATTTATGGGTAAATGAATCGACCGTGAGGCTGGAACGGTTATCGGCCTCTTGCAGCCACACCACATTATGGCGGCGAAAAGTATCCTGCAATGCGGCGATACCCGAAATGTCGCCGGGTTCGCGCTGGTAATAGCTTACGGGAGAGGCAAAAATATCCACCAGGCCTGATCTGAGCACTCTTTCCAGGTCGTAATGGCCGGTCAACTGGGGATAGAAGCCTAACTGAGGTAGCGTCAGCGTATAACCATAATAAATCATGGTCAGTTTATTAGGTGCAAGTTGGCGGATTTTACGCATGACACGGATAATCGCATCACCTGTCGACTGATTGTGGGCACGGTTATAATCAATCACGTCGGCTTCGGTTTGGGGGTCGAGTAACCAACGACTGGCCGGGCTGCGGCGCGGCGCTGTAGGGATGGCTGCCGTTTCAAAAGTCACTTCATTGTTGGCCCACGCCCGGCGCAATATATCTTGGTCGTTGTGGTATTTCTTCTTCAGGAAATCGCGGTAATAGGCCAGCATCGGCTCGCTGTAGTCGGCGATCTCGGCTTGCTTGGTCGTCATCACCCACTCCGGCCCGGAGTGGGAAGAAGGCATGTAACCAATAATGCGCGATTTGTACCAGGATTTTTCAATGTGGTTAATGAGTTGTTCCAGGCATTTTTCTACATCGCTTAGCCAGCGGTCACTGGCCATTGAGGGTAAGAGGCCGTAATGGCCAGTGACCGTGCCGTCGCTGTAACGACACAATTCCTCAGGGTATTTTGCCATCCACCATGAGGGGGCCGTAATACGGAAGGCCAGCATCATGCGTGCGTCGGGGTTGTAGAGTAAGTGTTCTTCCACATCGCGGTCGAAAGCAGAAAAGTCAAGCGAACCGTCTTGCTTCCACGCATCTCCCATCTCCCACCATAAACGGTAGAGGTTGAAACCACCCTGCACGGAGTTTGCGAGTGCAACGGAGCGATCTCCTTTCCAGGGGGCGCCGAAAAAGGCAGGCGATTGAATTTTGCCGTTTAATTCCAGGCGAGGGTAATTCAGCTCCTTATTGATTTTGGCTTCGAGCCGTTCACCGGCAATGCTCTCGCGGGGGAAGTTTTTGCGGGTGATTTTGGGCGGTAAGGTTTCGTGCAGGGGCAAATTGCTCCACGGATTGACCGGAGGCTTGCCGAAACTGTGCGCTTGCCGCCATTGTGCAGGGTCAACCACATAATCGGCTCTTTCCCCACTCACGATATTTTCGTGGGTTGCCAGCCATTGTTCATTGGTGAAGATAAATTCCGTGGGTTTGCCGTCTTTGTGGTCGAGGCGTAGTTCCGCCAGCATTCCTGCTTGACCGCCCCGGTTATGAGCACGCACATAAATAATGTTGCGCCCTGGTTTCAGTAGGTTCTGCACATCGACTGCCTGCGGCTCGGCCCACATATTATGGGATGCAACGCGCGTGGCATTAATCCAAATACTGAACTGATCGTCCGCTGTGACTTGCAGTAAAGCTGCAGAATAATCGGCAGGGCTATGAATATCGAAGGTATGGCGGAAAATGCTGCTTTGTTCGTTTTGCGGTGTAGAGGAAGGCCAAATCCACTCTGCTTTCCATTTGTTCTTGCTGCCCAGGTTTTCCAGATTGGCCTGGCGCAGTAGGATTTTGTCGCCGCTTCGCTGGGCTTGCGCCGTGACGATTAACTGCCCCGATGCCCATGACTCAGGCACTTCGTAATCGAGTTGCAACTTTCCTGCGCTGTTTGCTTGCAGGGGCAGTTCGGCTATTATCTTGTCATTCATATCCCGAAACCGGGCAAGGGCATTGACTGGCGCAGCGGGAGCATAATCCACGCTCAAGTTGTAGCGGTAGCCCTGGCGAATATGGGGAATTTCGGTTTCCACTTCCAGCCTACCGGCGCGGTTGGCGGTGAATTCCCAGCCATTGGCTTGAACCCTGGCGTTAAAGTTTCCCCGCTGTGAATTTTGTTGCCAGTCCCAGGGCTGTCCGTTTTCCTGGAGAGCGGTAAAGGCTCCATTCTCAAGCCAGTCGCGGTTGGAGCGAAGGGTTACTCCCAGTAGGGTAAATTTCGCTCCATCGTTGCGCAGGGGAAGTTGGAGACGCAGGCGTTTAATCTCGCCCTGCCAGTTTTTGTTGCCGGTCAATGGAATGATGAGTTTTCCCGGCCGATATTTCTCCTGCGGGAGAACTGTCCCGGTGTAAACGTTACCTGTATAGTTTTCTTCTTTTTCCGGTGAGAACAGTAGGTGGATGATATTGGGGACACCGGTGAAATAGTAATAAATTTCTGCGTAGTGATAATTATTGGCGAGTAAGGAAAGTGGAGGTGAGGTCAGCGTGCCGTTTCGCTTATCGGCCAACAATGTGGTCGAAAAGTTTTGAGAGGAGGATGCTGCAAAATTCACGGCGCTCCAGGCCGATTCGCTTTTGCCCATTTGCCAGACAGGAGTATTCGTATCGGCGAAAACGGGAGGCACGAAAGATGCGAGACTCAGGAGAGCTATCCCGCAGAAGACTTTCGCGATGGATTTTTTACAGATGAAATTCATACTTAAATGGTTTGGTTTGTCATTAATCGGCACTGGTCGTCCAGTAACGCACCACGCTGCGGTCGGAAGAGCCAACGAGGCTTTGCCATTTCATGGCTTTAACATGTCCATCGACAAAGAGCGCGCTGGTGGTTTCGAGATGGCGAGCGCGCAGGCAACCGGCAAAGTTGTAGGGCGAACTGGGATTACACACTCCAATCCCCGATGTTGTGACGTTGGCTCCGGTGACAATACGATCGAGATAAATCGAATAGTATTTAGAATCCATTGCCATCAAAGTGCCGCTGACATCTTCGATGGCAGACAGCGCAGTTCCCGAGGTATTAGCAGGAAATAAATCGACACCGCAATTAGTAGTGCAAATGGGCGATACAGGCATGCGATCGTTAAGACCGTAGGGAATAGAACCCGTGTAAGCTCCTGAAGTCCAAACCACTTCCGTTTCGCTGGGGCAATTCATGATCTGGATACTCTTCATGTAGGGATAGAGCATGTGATACCACAGCATCGCCGTATTGGGGCTGAGTTGACCATTAGGCAATCTGTAAGCACCAACTGCACCGTGCGTCACGAATCGAGGTGTCAATTTCTCATCCATATCCTGCGTGTATTGCATCATGGCCAACCCGATTTGTTTCAGATTACTCATGCAAGACGAGCGCCGGGCATTTTCCCGGACCCTGGCAAAAACCGGGAACAAGATGGAAGCGAGAATACTGATGATGGCTATGACGACCAATAATTCGATTAGGGTAAAGGCCTTTCTGTTACGAGGGGGAATGATATGCATTTTTCTGACTCCAAAAATTATTGTGGTGGTGGGGCCACCGAATCGCCGGGGCGAATTTTTGTGGGGAGAACGATGACTTGCTCCCGGCTTTTCTTGCCGCCTATTTCTTCTTCTAATATTTCCATGCCGGTATTGCCGATTTGTACCAGGGGCAATTCGATAGCACACAGGCTGGGCACGATCATATCGCACATTTCCGTGCCGTCGAAGCTCATGACGCTGACTTGTTCGGGAACGGAGATACCGGCTTTTTGCAAGGTTTGAACCACACCGATAGCTGCAATATCGTTTTGCACCAAAATCGCTGTGCAGCCCGTATCACTCCAACCCTTGGCCAGCCATTCGCTCATTTCTTTTTTGGCCCAGTTGAGATAGGGCTGTTTCATGTGATTAGGTGCTCCTCCTTTGTCAAAATTGGTGACGACCGGGGTGAGGCGCTGCCATTCCGGCTCAGGCACGACAGCTTTTTCCAGTAGCCCCTGGCGATATCCGTTGATGCGTTGCCGCACGATGGACGATGAATCTTCCATCAAACAAGCAATGCGCCGATGGCCCAGTTGCCACAAATAGTCGATGGCCATCATTGCACCGCCAAAATCATCGGCAACGACGCTGGTTTGGCCTTCGGCTTTATTGAACAGTGAAACGCAGGGAAAGTGCGGGGGGAGTTGATCGACGATTTGCTGGGCATTCTCGATTTTACAGATCAGAACTCCATCGACTTTCTCAGCGATATTTTCAATCAGGGCATACTCCGGCCCCGTGTACATCCAATGTTGGCTGTGAGCGTCTAATACCTGGAGCACGCCGTGCAGGATATGCGGGTAAAAAGCATTGTATTCCTGACGCCGCAAACCCATACCAGCCAGGCCGATCATACCCGTTAATGGTCGCCTGGGCTGGGTCACGTAAACCCCACTGCCGCCGCGGCGTTCGATGAGCAACTGGTTTTCCAGTTCCTGATAAACCCGTGTCATGGTGGTGGCGGTAACACCCTGTTCGCGATACATATCGGCAAACGAAGGTAAACGGTCGCCCGGCATTAAATCACCGGTGACGATTCTCTGGCGGAGTTCTTCGGCCAGTTGACGATATTTAGGTATCCGTTCAGCTACAGGCATGATTTATTATTCGTAACATAACGGTATGAAAACCGTTACGGTACGATTATACCCACTTCTCATCCCTTCTAAACATAATTTTTAGCAGAATTTGGTTCTCAAGTGACGATAGGGCCTCGCTATGCTGCTTTATACGCAACGCCGCCGCCGATTTAATCGTTAATATCTGCCATATCGAGCCGGTTATTCATCTTTAAAAGGAATTGATAGAGGTAGCTATGAAAGAGTTATGGGGTAATTATGTCGGCGGCACGGCAGCGTTCGGTTTATTAATTCTGCGGGTTGTATTTGGGGCGGGATTGATGACGCACGGTTGGTCGAAGATTCAACAGCCATTTTCCTGGATGAAAAGTGATGAAGTGGCAGGCGTTCTTCAAGCTTTGGCAGCGTTGGGAGAATTCGGTGGCGGATTGGCTTTGGTATTAGGTTTCCTTACTCCTCTGGCTTGCTTGGGGATTGTTACCACGATGGTTGGGGCCTGGTGGTTCGGTCATTACGGTGATCCATGGATTAAGCCAGGCGATAGTTCCTTCGAGTTGGCGTCGCTTTACGGTGCTCTGGGATTTGCCATGTTCTTCACCGGGGCAGGGAAGATTTCAATTGATGCTTTATTATTCGGACGCAAGAAATTATTCGGACGTAAGAAGCGTTAGAAATTCCGGTTTGAACAAGAATCGGCGAGCAATTTGCAATGTCATGCCATAAAGAAAACCATATATCAACGGAGGAGTCTTTATGGCCGGAACAGTGACAGTTGGAAAACATACTGCCGATATCGTAACTCGCGAAGAGTTGGTGGAATTACTGAATGGCGATCTTGCCCGCGAATATCAGGCAATCATCACCTACATTCAATATGCAGCATCGGTGACCGGGCCTTACCGGCAGGAATTGAAGCAGTTCTTCTCGAATGAAGTTCCCGATGAAACACGCCATGCCCAATACTTGGCCGATAAAATTGCGGCAATGGGTGGTATTCCTACAGTCGCTCCCGAAGCGGTGCCTCAGGAAACCGACGCCAAAAAGATGCTGGAGAATATCGTCGAGGCTGAGACCACGGCACGCGATAATTATTCCATTCGCGCCAAGCAGGCCGATGAATTGGGTGAAGTTGGTTTGGCCAACCGCCTGGAAGATATGGCCGATGAAGAGTCGGGCCATCTCGATGAAACCGAGAAAATTCTGCGTGGCTGGTCATAAAACCACACAGAAAAAGAAAGAGTGGATGCGAAAATCGCATCCACTCTTTCTTTTTGACTTTTTAATGAGGGGTAATTCCAGCCACCAGCCTTTCTTTTGTCACCAGTTGCCAACTTTTGCCGTTATCGGTGGAGCTAAGAATCAGGCGTCGTGGTGCGGCATTGGGGTAGCTTTCCCGATAAGGCGACCAGGTCGACCAGTAATCGAACGAAAGATAAAGCCATCCTTTGCGGTCGACCGTAAGGCGATGATAGAAAACACTGTAACTGGGCAGGGGAGAGACAGCAAAAGCTGTCTGCTCCTTCCACTGCCCGTCTTGTCCCATCTGTTGATAACCCAACTCTGCTCCTGCCTTTTCAATTTCACGCTGCCACTGGCGAAAGAAAAGGTGAATGTTATCGGCGTTATCGAATACGGCACCGATATAGGTGGGACTCATCTGTGTGATTTCACGTGGCGCACTCCATTTCATATCGCCATGAGGCGAATGTAAATACTGGAAGGGCTGACCATGCGAGCCAATAATCACATGCCGGTCGCCTTTGGAATCGACAATGAGAGTGGACATATTGTGAACGTCGTTGACCGGCGGCGACCAGGCGAGAAAGACCGGGGCTGTCATCTGGCCTGTTTTGCGGTCGTAGGTGCGAGTGTAGGTAGGCACTCCGGGATCTTTTTTCGCCGGATCGCTGGTTTCGCCCCAGATGAAGTGAAGCCTGTCGCCATCAGCCGCCACCGGACTGGTGATGCCGGAATGGGCACTCATGCCCACGCAGTTGTCGGAAACCAGAATCGGTTGGGATAAGTGTAGCTTTCCCTCTTTAATCTCGGTGAGCCTCAGTTCCAACTTGTGTACTTTCGACCAGAAACTGACCTGGGCTTTGCTGGCATCCAGAACGTAGCGCAGCAGAACCGGAGGATAACTTGAAACTCTACCGCCCGAAAAAGTTTCGGGCATGTAGTATCCGCCCGCTGGCAGCTCAACCAGTTCTGCCTGCAGGGTCTTGCTGCTGGTGCGCAGAAAGTAGGGTTTGTTGTTGCGATTCACGATGCCGTAGACGAACCCGGCCTGGTCAGCACCCAGGGCATGAGTAGGGTAGGTGGCCGTTTGGTCGTCGCCGGGCAAAATCACGGTTTTCCACTCCCCATCGACCAGAGTTTGAATGCCGGCACGGGTAACTTGCCAGGGACGGTTGTCAGCATCGAAATAAAACTGATTGGCTCGCGGATAATCCGGTTCGTAAGCGAATTGAAACTGATCGTGTTCATAGAGTTTCAATTCGAGGGGCAGGCTAATAGTATCGGTGGGCGCTTCACCGGCCCGAAATTGAATCAGTGAAAACGCCTGACGGTTGTTGCGTGTGTCCTTGGCAGTCAGGATGACGTCGTATCTTCCATTGGGGAGCGCCAGAGGAAAGTCGTATTGTACGCGCACGCGCCGGTTGGCACCGGGAGCGACTTCCAATTGTGCATTTTCCAGGCGAATCCGTCCCGGAACACCAGTTCTGGTGAGGCTCAGTGCCAGGGGCATGGGGGTAGAAGTGTTATTAAAGACCGTCATCTCTACCGCTCCCGTATCACCGGCTTTAATGTTGCGCGCAAATCGCCGTGGTTGAAGCAGCCAGTGATAATCGCCCACCTCAAAAGCAACTTCGCGGCCCGTCGTCCATACTGGCAATGGCCTCTCATCTTTAGCCCAGCCATAGTTCACGCCCTCGATCAATACACTGCCACGTTGCACGGGAAGCCGCAGTTCCCACATGCCATCCCTCTTACCTTTATCGGCAGCGATGGCTGCCTGCGCCTTACCTTCGGCAACTGCCAGCGTTTGCACCATTTCTCCACCGGCATCGCGTAATTCCACGCTTTTCACCGTGGCCGGTAAGCGTGTGAGGCGCACTTCAAATGCTCGCTTAACGGGCTTGAAGAATACACTAAACGGCTCGTTTTTGCCGTTGAGCATGATGGTTTCTTCGCGGGCGCGATCGACGTGGCCGGTTCCGGCGTTAATCATGTATTGCGTGGCATTGGTGGAAAACCCCCAGGTCTGTGCCTGGATATATTGGTCCTGGTTGGCACTCACCAGTAAGGTGTAAATTCCGGCGCGCACCACTTCCGCTTTTAATTTCCCCTCGATTTTTTGAGTGGGCTGATCGAGTTTGGAATAGAGTTTGAGTTGGTCGTGGATAGTGCCGTCCGGCCCGGCAAGAACGGCCGTCATGGTGCGGTCGGTTTCGTTTTTAGGAGTATCCTGCTTCCAGAGAGTTACGTTGAGAGGGCCGGGCTGGGCATAAAAGTGAACGGCACCGGCGTGTTGCAGGCCTTCGACGGCTTGTGGTGCCGTGGGTGCAGCATTAATCGGTGAAGTGAGGCTATGCGCCAGAAGGCAGAAGCAGGCGAGTGCGGAGAGTTTAAAAAGAGGCATAGTGAGGTATTCAATACATGCCCTTTCGCAAGTTCAGTGGAAAAGGCAAACTCCAATCTCTATTTTGCCATGAATTCCACCTCCGTACGTTATTTCAAATCTGAAAAAGACCCGTCGCCCACCGCTCCCGCAGTTTGGAAGCAACCACCGCAAATAGAAGCTCGCGATCGTGAAATCGCCGCGCAGTGCGGCATCTCACCGGTTATTGCGGCCATTTTGCGTGCGAGGGGATATGCCACTTCCCAGGCTGTCGTGGCATTCATCCAACCGACTCAGGCCAGTTTGCGCTGTCCTTCGGGGTTGCCCGATATCGAGCCAGCTATCGACCGGCTGTATGCAGCCATCGAACGCGGGGAGCAGATTCTGGTCTTTGGCGATTACGACGTGGATGGTGTCACTTCCACCGCACTGTTAGTCCGTGCCCTGAAATCACTCAAAGCTAAAGTTCAATGGATCGTACCTGAGCGCCATGATGGCTACGGGCTGAGCATCCCGGCGGTGGAAGAAGCGGCGGCGCGGGGTGTGAAGTTGATCTTTTCCGCCGACTGCGGCATCGGTGCCTTTGAACCGGCTAAACGAGCGCGGGAATTGGGCATCGACCTTATCGTGACCGATCACCACGAGCCAACCCATGAAGACGGGCAGGATAAATTGCCTGATGCGGTAGCAGTGGTCAACCCCAAACGCGCCGATTCGAACTATGGTTTTCGTGAGCTTTCGGGCTGCGGGGTAGCGTTTAAAGTCATCGAGGCGTTGTTACAAAAATATCAGCCGCAGCATGTGGAATCGTTCCGCAGCCGCTATGTCGATCTCGTGGGGCTGGCTGCCATTGCCGACTGCGTGCCCTTGTTGGATGAAAACCGCTATCTCACCCGCGAAGCGCTCAGGGCACTGACGACCACGAAAAAGCTGGGTGTGCAGGCGCTCATTGAAACATCGGGTGTGAAAATTCAAAACGGCACGCTCACCGGACGCAATGTCGGTTTTATGCTGGCACCGCGTTTGAATGCCGCCGGGCGGGTTGCTTCGGCCCAACGCGCTCTGGAATTGTTACTTTCGAGCGATATCGAGGAATGCCAGGCATTGGCCGAAGAATTGGAAGCGCTCAATCGCGAGCGGCAAGACCTGACGGCGCGCGTGATGCTCGAAGCCACGACGCGCGTTTACGATACGGTCGATTTCACTCAGGAAATGATATTGGTCGTCGCCGGACAAAACTGGCCGCACGGCGTGGTCGGTTTGGCCGCAGGCCGTCTGGCGGAGCGGTTTTGCCGCCCTACAATCGTCTTGAGTATCGAAGAAAACGGCATCGCCAAAGGCAGTGGCCGCTCTTATGCCGGTTTCGACCTCACACAACTTATCGCTGCGACACAGCATTTGCTGGAAAGTGGTGGCGGCCATCAGGCGGCATGCGGCATGAGCCTGAAAGTGGAAAATATCGAAGCATTTCAGGCGGCGGCCGTGGAGTTTGCGGACGGGATACTCAAGCCTTCGCAACTGGCCCCGGTGGTGGAAGCCGATTGTGAAATCACTGGCGAAGAGATTAACCGCCAACTTATCGATGACCTGGCTCTGCTCGAGCCTTGCGGCATGGATAACCCCGAAGCCACGTTATTGCTGCGCAATGTGCAAATCGTGGATGGCCGGGCTATCGGTAAAGAGGGGCAGCACCTGAAATGGCAAGTGCGCAGCGGCGGCCGCAATTTTGACACGCTATGGTGGAGTCCCGGTGACAGGGCAGATGGTTTTACAGCCGGGCAAACCGTCGATATTTGCGTGGTGCCCGAACTGAACGTGTGGAACAACATGGAAAAAATTCAGCTCATCGTAAAGGCGGCGCGACGAGTTAATACAAAACTACCACTTTAATTTTTCACGAGTTTATAGCACGCAGAGCCTTCGGCTACGCTAACTTCGTCGTAAGTTTTCGCGATTAACGGTGGGAGAGAAAAGCTTCATTACCAGGATTGGTATAGATAGTCTGTAAAATAAGTTTTGGTGTATGCGGACACTTAATAGTCGAAATTTAGACTCAATTTGCGAACCCCGAGCGTGAGCGACGGGCACGTTTTCTTTGCTTCATTAGGCTCATTGCCCGTGCCCGTCGCTCACGCTCGGGGTTCGCAAATAAATGCCCCCGCCCTGCCTAAAAGTCAGGGAGCAATTTATTTTACAGACTATTAAGTCAGCTCGATTTCATCATCTTCCATCAAGTTCTCCGGGCCACGCAGCCATTTTTGAAAGGCGTTTTCAAATTCGGCGCACGTGCGGCAATTTGCAAATTGTTCTTTGAGTCCTGCTAAATTCCGCACGCCCCGGCGTCGCGGTTTGAACGCTTCTTCCAAAGCGCACAGGGTTTCGTCCGTGAGCAATGGGAGTAACTCATGAGCGTTGCCGCTCCAATCTCCCAGAGGTGTGTGAGCCAGGTAAACCTGCGTGTGTGGTTCGTTTATGCTCTCTTGAAATGTAATGATGGCGTTGGTAACCACTTCTTCAATTTCATTGGCGTTGCGTAATTGAAGCCGCTGGCCGTATTGCAAACTACAGGCATTGCAAGTTGCCTCGCCGGAGAGGAGGTCGCCGTTGCGGGGGCATTCTTTGCCAAGCTCGGCCTGAAGCATGTTACGTAACTCGGCAGAGTGTGTTGAAGGCCGCGATTGAAGTTTGCCAAGGCATTCGAGTGCGCGGAGCATGTCGGAGTTTTGCAGGCGGCGCAGGGAATGCCAACGCGCGGTTTCGTGTTGGGCACTATGCCAATCGCGGTAATGCCGTGCATATTCTGCGTGCCACTGCTCGGCTTGAATTGGGAATGTGTCACTTTCCAAAAGAGATTCCCCTGCTTCCAATTGCCGGAGGAGTTGTGAACGCGACTCTTGTAATTCAGCAGGGGGATTGAGCTGCGGATGGGCTAACAAGCGGTGTTGCACCAGCACACTGGTGAGGCTACTTTCCATTTTGGCGGATAACGTTTGCCACTGTTCCAGGAGTAAAGCGAGGTTTGCCGGGTCAAGAGTTAATGCGGTTTGGAGAAGTTGGTTGGCTTCATTCTTATCGGTGAATTTTTCCAGTAGCGTTGCCATGCTTTGTAGTGTCGCTTCGGCTTGCGGCCATTGGGCGGGAGAATGATTCAGAGTGCGTTGCAACTGTCGCAACCGGGCTTGTAGCAATTCGCTGGCGCTCCGTGTTTCATCCGCCCATTGTGATATCAATCCTACAGCTTTGGTTTGCCCGGCAAAAGATAGCGGCCCCAATTTTTGCGCTGTGAGTAGCCCCACGATTTTTCGCAGCTTCGCCCAGTCGTTGTCTTCAAGCAGTTGGCCTGGCCGCAGAAGATGAACGGAGCGCTCCAGCGGCAACCCTATTTTGGCGGGCGAGAGAATTTGTCCTTGAAAGTTTACGGCACTGATTTCACCGTTTCGTAGCAGGGCGCAAAGCGACAGCGTAAGCTGCTCTGGGCGCAATCCCCATTCGCTTTTGGCTAAATGCTGGCCCAGGGCACGAGGCGTGTTGCCCTGCCCGATGGTAGCTTTGATCGCCTGCGTCAGGTCGTCGCGAAGCGAAGCGATCTTCCACCGGCCTTTATCGGCTACAGCAACGCCTAACGGCTGGGCGACTGCACGCACCAACCGCTCTGAGGAAGATGAAAAATAAGGTTCGTCCTGGCAAGCGCGCAGCAGTTGGAGGCAAAGCAAGTCGCTGTTGCCGGGAGTCAGCACGCGCTGGCGTGGCGCAACGTCTTCGAAGTGAGGGAAAACTGCAGGTAGCGCAAAGGCAGCAATGGCTTCGAGCGTGCTTTGCCAACTTTGTCCTGCTGCCAACTCACCGGCTTCGATGACACGGCCATCGCCACTGTGCAGCACGCCTTCATATAACAAGCGGCGTGCCAACCGCGCTAATTGCAATTCGCGTGTGGGCGCGGCCTCCTTGAGATATTGCAAAACCGCCCGCCCGCGCCGGTTGTCGAGGAGTTGTGGGTTTTGTTCCAGCAACCGGCTGGCCGTTGCTTCGCGCGCTACCTGCCACTCATCGCTGGTGGGAAGGCGTGGCGACCAGAGGATCAATCGCGGGTTTTGGATTGCGGATTGGGGATTGATTTCGCGCTTGTAAAAAGGTGGAACGATAAGAAGAAGTAAATCTTCCGGTGCGCCGGGCTGCGTGAGCATGGACAAGCGGTTGGCCAGCCCGTCCGGCGCCGGTGTTGTTTGTAACGCCTGCACCGCGATATGAAAGGGAGCGTTATTCCAGAAGAGGGCAAGTGATTGTTCTTCTGTCAATGAACGCAGTGGGAAAAGCTCATCGTGGCAACAGTCTCGGGCGTAGGAGGCGATTCGTGAGTCGTCGGAATGCAGTTCTTGCACTGTATTGCGGATGTAGCGCCGGGCCAGTTCGGAAATGCGGGTAGACCAATCGACGGTATAGCGGTCGGCAAATTCATGCTCCGATTCCTGGCGCTCAACTGCCAGGTGGCAGCCTTGGGAAAGCACGCGCTCCAATAGTACACGTGCGTATTCATAATTCCCTTCGCCGGGTAAACCCGCATCGAGGGTAATAGCATTGGCTAATTGCACGATGGTGGGGGCGGTGCCGGAAATCTTGAAAACCAGCAGGGTTTTGAGCAGTCTCTGCAAGGTTTGTTTTTCCACTTCATTATGCGCGAGTTCTTGAGTTTCGCTTTCCCAGCGTTGCCACACACCTGCCAGAGCGCGCAATTCGGGGTGGGTTTCGAGTTCGGGTAGAAAGTAGTCGAACAGGCTGTCTGGCAATACCCGTTGCTTTGCCGGGGCGCTTATGCGGGCTTTTACGGCCTGGGTGCAAAACAGGGCCGCCGAGCGTGTGCGCGAAAAGAAGCGCGTCACCATGTTTTCCAGCAGGGAAATGGTCGTGGGATGAAAAGGAAAAAGTGTTTCCCATTCTTGCCCGGGAAAGTCGAGGCGGGGCAGAGCCTCACTGAGTTGGGCATAGCCAGCGCGGCAAAGCGTCTTCAGCTCAAGGGGCGCTTTATGGATAATGAGCCGGTGCGAAATCAGTGATGGAATGTGGGCCAGCGAAAGCGGCAATACCTGGAAACGGTCGCGGATTTGGGCCAGGGAATAGGCTTCAATTTCGCCAATGCTTTCGATGGTTTTTTGAATCGCCGCAAAAATATGGATGATGCAAGGCGAAGAGCGCGTGGCACGCTGTGCGATGAACTGTAAGAAAGCTGCGTCGGCCTGCAAGCCGGTGTGGTCTCTGGCCGAGAGAAAAAGTGAGAGTTCATCGAAGAGAAAAACAATGCCGTTATATCCCTGTGCCTGTAACCGTTCCTGCAGTGCTGCAAAGTATTCGCGGCGCGAACCTGTAGTCGGGAGGTCGAGCTTGCTCTGGAAACGGCGCTGCCATTCCCGGTCGATCTCGCGGAGCACGGCCTCTTCCAACGAAATACGGGCCGCATTGTAATCGTCCAGGGAAAAGTAAACTACCAACCGATTCGTGTCGCATGGCGGTGTGAGACGAGGATGAGTAGAGGCGAAAGTATCATGGCCAATGCCGTCGCAAAGCAGCCCCAGCAGCCCCAGCAGATGGCTTTTGCCCGCACCGAAAACGCCGTTGAGAAAGAATGCGCCGCCGTGTTGTTTGCTCGCCAGTGAATCCAGACAGGTGCTCAGTGCATAGCGCGAGCGTTCGTCGAAGCCAAGATAACCGGAAATGAAGTCGTGGGCGGCTTGCTGGTTCTTAGCGGTGCGGAGTTGGCGCACATCGGCGCTTTGCACGACGCCGGGAAAGGGATGAACGGCGATTAGGTCTCCAACAGTCATGCCTTTAATGTTAACTGCAAAACAAAAGGCTCAGGAAATTAAATTTTCCCGAGCTTTTATGGTTTGTTTGCTGCAAAAAACGTTATTGAATTTTGTAGAGCGCAACGTCATCGAAGGTGGCCGTTGCTACACCGACACTTAATGTGAGCGTCATAAAGGTGGCGCGCTCGGGAATCGTCACGCTGGCAATCAGCGGTTGCCACTGGGTGGTTTGGGCTGCTGTGACCTGGCTTCCTAAGCCGATATCTCCGTGTCCACTCGAACCTTGACGGGTGCGAATGCGTAAACTGACCTTCTCCGCGTCTTCATTAGAATTGAGTTTGACCCAGGCGATAACGAAATACGTCTCTCCGGCATTCCCCGGAACATTACGGAGGAGATTTGCGAGGCTTCCCGGAACTGCGGATTCGGTCTTAGCCGAGGCAATTTGGATGGCGTTCTCACTTTCACGGCCTGGGACGTATTTCAAACCGCCTGCTCCGTAACGGCTCCAGAAGTTCCAACCCCGCGGTGCTCCTGCGGTGCTCCAATCGACTCCTTCAGGTTTGGCACTGTTGGCGCCCAGGTTTTCAAAGTCCCCGTTACTTAATAACGAGGGGGGATTATGGCTTTGCACGTATAACCAAGATTCAACAGCCAGACGCACTTCGCTTTTAGGATAGGCTCCCAGAATTTCCTGCTGATATTTTTCATGCTCTGGGTGATGGCGGCTAAACCAGTCGGTGAGACGAATAATATCGCGGATAACGGGTAATTCTAATGGCGATGCATTGGTGAAAAAGGAGCGTTGCCAAGAACTTTTCAGGCCTTGTATATTGGCTCCCAGAAGATCGTCTCGCTGCTCGGCGGTTACCCAAAACTTTTCCCGTTCTGAAATCAGTTGGCCGAATCGAATGACTTGCTCTTTCATGGCAAGGGCATCCCGCTCATTTTTGAGTGGAGCTTCCGCGATTTTTGCGGCTAAATCATATTCCTTAACGACGAATGCACCATACTGCAGGCCGGCCAGAATAATATTGATGCGCTTGCGTTCCAATGGGTCTTGGGTTTGAAGGAGCGCTTGTGACAAGAGTTTTTCGCCTTCGATGGCCGCTTCGGGTGAGATGGAGAGTGCCTGATGTTTGAGATTGCGCCAGACCCAACCGTTGCGTCCCGGACGATCTACCAGCCACGATTCTTCCATCAGTGCAAAATAGCGCTTCACGGAAGGGGCTGCGTTGCCGAACATCTTTTCGTAAAACTCATCCAGTAAGGTATCGATATTCTGGTCTGCATCCCATTGCAACTGGGCCAACGACCAGATCATGGGGGCGGTTTGCGGTAAAAAAGTATAGATTTCGCCATACATCCCCTTAAATCCTAACGATTTATCGAGCTTGATTGCTTCGTCCATGAGGTGAGGATAGAATCGGGGGGTCAGGGTAGACATGCCGAAGTAATCGTAGCGCGACAAATGTTTCATTCGCTGTGCCCATTCCAACGTCATTTTCTGCTCATGGGCTTTTATCTCCGGCTTAAACCATAAGGCGCTACGTTGTGTCATGAAACCGAAAACGTTGCCTTCCATTTGCGGCACGTTTTCGGGCAGGTCATGCACCACGTTGTAAATTAACGTGCCGATGAATTTATCGGGGTGGGTTTTCTTCACTTCCCGAGCAATAATGTTGACGAAACTGTAATAGCGGTTGGAGAAATTGCGCTTTTCGTAATCGTCGGGCTTGGTGTCCATGCCACGGCAAAGCGAACATTCGCAAAAACTGCCGACATCGTCGATGCCCAGGGAGAAAGAGTCCTGGGTAGGATACCTATCGAAATATCCTCTGATATATTCAACCGTGATCTGCTGCACGTCCCGATTCCCGAAACAGGGAAACATACGCGAGGGTTTATCGTCGGCAGGAACCTGACGTTTGCCATTGACTAATGGGTAATATTCAGGATGCGCCTTGGCGTATTTGGAGGCCGGGAAAATGCGGTAGATATTGTTCTGGAAGTTGCGCTTGGAAACGACCTCGCTTTGCAAGGTTTTGTTGCGCAGGTTCCAGAGCTTCCAATCGGCATTGAAATCGTGGCTCGACCAGACGCGCGGTGAAAAATCAGGATCTGTTACCGAGTCGTCGATTTCCACTTGAAGGGTAGGCCGAGAGCCTTTGGGTGGGATATAAGTCCAATCGTCGCCGGGAGCGAACCAGCGGACACCGAGTTGGTTTTCGATAAAGGAATAGACGGCAAAAGCGGTCGGCAGGGGTTGCTTGCCACGGAAATAGAGGTCGCCGCCACGCAGCCGCATGGCGAAGGCTTCTTGCCCGGCTTCTTTTCCCGGTTCATCTTGGGCTTGTGCATTATGGGTGCGCCCGATGTGCAGGTTGGTGCCCGTTGCAGGGATGCCGTCGGTTTTGAGGGGAAGCTCCACGCCGCTGATTTCGCGAATGTAGAACTGCAAATCGCGTGCGGCCTGCAAAAGCCTGGCGTCGGCTTTTTCTTCCACCACGATGGTAGCCTGGGCGTTACGGTCTTTAACCAGCGTCAGCGTATCGGCTCCGGCGATGCCGGGGAGAAGGGTAAACAGGGTGCAGGGTAGCAGACTGATGGAGGTGCGAATTAAAGAGGGACGATGCGAATTCATAATGGTGGGTTTACAAACGGTGGCTCCGGCCTCCGTGCCGGAGTGGATACCCCTCATGTGAGAGGAGTGGGAACAACGAAAGTTTCCTCCGGCACGGAGGCGAAGCCACCACAAATTAGAAACAGATTAAACAACTTTAAGGCGCCCAGGCACCCGCCGCTCCTTTTTTACCTTCATTGCACACCGTTTCAGATTTCAGCCATTTTGCATGGCCGTCGGTAAAAGCAACGTTGACACCCTGAAAATGCCGCCCCGTCTGGTAATCTTTCAGATACACACCTGCCAGTGCAGGGGTGTATCTGCCGGTTGGAAAGCCGGTGCATTCTGCGACTCCGGGTATATAGTTAGCTTGGCCTTGTGCGCTGGCAGCGGAGAAGGTGTCAACGGAATTTTGCCCTGCATCCATTAAGAGATAGGTTGCTGCGGAAGCATTGAGAGCTGCCAGGCGGAGTGGAGTGCTTGGTTGTACGATAGCGGCATTTGCGCCATAGCCGCCAAACCGCATCGTTATATTTCCCGCAAGCGGGCCGGAAGGGCAGGAATAGACCTGTTGATTTTTCGTGTAGGGCCAAACCAAGTTGGCGAAGTACCAATAGCTATTGGTACTCGACCAGCTATCAGCCCAGCCGCCGGGAGGTGTCCCCTGTCCGGGACGCGCTCCACCTCTTATCGGAAAATTTTCATCGTAGTCCTGCGCGTACATCATCACTCCCAGGCCGATCTGCTTAACGTTACTCAAACAGCTGGTGCGACGGGCATTCTCTCTCGCCCTCGCAAAGACAGGGAAAAGGATTGCCGCAAGGATAGCTATTATGGCTATAACGACAAGAAGTTCTATAAGGGTAAATGCGCAACGTTGCTTCGAGTTGTGTGTCATGGAAAAGCGCCTCCGTGTTTTCTATATCAATCACTATAATATTCCCCGGCAAAGGAGTGATGTAACTTGCGAATCTGGTGTTAACATTGCGAATCCAACAGTTTTTTCTGTTGTTTGCGATATTCGCCTGGCGAACAGCCATGTCGTGTGTGGAAGAGCCGGTGCAACCGACTGGGTGATAAACCGATGTGGTTTGAGACTTCTTGTATTTTTAAATCGGAGGTGCGAAGCAGTTTTTCGGCAAATTCCAGGCGTAACGCTGTCAGGTATTGATAGAAAGAATGTCCGGTTTCCTGGTGAAATAATCGAGTGAAATTGGTGGCGGAAAGTGCTGTTTCGCGGGCCATGCCTTCGATGGTGAGATGCTCGCTGAGGTGGGCTTCCATGTATGCGATTGCGTATTTAATCGGGTTGTGGTTATGTTCCACGGGCTGATTGAGGCGTTTAGTGTCCGGCATCAGGGCATTGCCCTTGTCGATCTCTCGTGTGAGAAAATGCAGGAGGCTTTGCAAGAGTAACTGTGTGAGTTCGCTCTGAGGTGCTTCTTGAATTGCGATGCAAAGTTGGTTGAACAGTGTAGCCAGGAAGTCGCTGTAGAATAGCGCTGCTCCCCATTGAGCGTTGCTCGCCACCGTTGCACCTTGTGAGTGGGCAATCCAGCATTCCAGCCCATCACCCAAAAGGCGGCCCGGATAAAAATAGAGGACGTTGCAACTGCTTTCGGGGTTCTCGGGGTGAAGGGCGTGTGAAAGCGAAGCCCCTTTAGGAACTTGGGCAGGTATGAGGACGAAATCGCCTGGACGGCATTCCAGAACATAATTCCCTGCATAAATGCGTGCAGGGCCGTTTACGACACAAAGAAGCAGAGGGATGGCAACTTCGTCCATCTGGGCTTGAGGGTACTTGGCAATGCGTAAGCGCGTTTGCTGGAAATAGCGCGCACTCCTGACGCTGACACGTTTTTCGGTGAGCGGCCTGTCAATGACCCGGATATGGTCTGGAAGTTCGCGCCGGACAAGTTCGCTCTTACGTGCGGTTGCGGCCACTACAGGCAAGGCATTTTCCCGCTTGATCCTGATATTGAGACTCTCCAAAGCGGCAGCCAGCGGAGCGCTGTGGAAAGGCAGCGGCGAGGAAGAAAGTGTCATGCCGAATTATTTTACCGCACGAATGTGAAGGTGCAGGAAGATATCTCCTCTGCCGGAAGATTTCTTCTGTTCTTGCTGATGACCATAAAAATCAAAAGGCACGGAGAATCTTGAATTTCTCCATGCCTTTTGAATTTTGGTGTTTTAAATGAGATGTCAGGGAATCTTGTACACCGCGACATCGTCTATCGTGGCTTTGCCGTTTTCGACTCCCAGGCTTACGGTGACGGAGGTGGCGCCTTTCACGGCAGTCATGGCGATAATCAAGGGCTGCCAATTGCCGTCTGCGATAGCCGTGATGCGATTTCCCGAGTCGAGGAACTTGCCGCCGCCTCGCGAGCGCAGGCTCATGGAGGCCTGGCGGGGTGCGTCGTCGGCCGAGGCTTTGATCCAGGCGATCGCAACGAATTTATCCCCCGGTTTGGCGGGCATGTTTTGCAACAAACTTGTTGTTTCCCGCCCGGTATCGGTTGGGGGAGCGACCAGTTGCAGACTGTGGCCACCATTGCGGCCCGGCACGCGCAGGGCACTTCCGGTCTGGTAGCGGCTCCACAGGCTCCAACCGGCGGGAGCGCTTTTGCTGTCCCAATCGGCTTCGGCCTGCGCGGTGTTGGCGGCGGTGCTTTCAAAACCGCCGTTTTTCACGAGCGAAGGCGGCTGTTGAACTTGAATGGTGTTCCAGGCCTGCACCGCAGTGCGCACTTCGCCTTCGGGCAGGGCGGCCAGTATTTCGCGGCTCAACCCGGCCGAGCGGTCGGGCTGATGCTGCTTGAGCCAATCGATGAGGCGCAGGATGCCACTGACAGCCGGTGTTTCCAGAGGCGCGGCATTGGTCTGGAAGGAAGGGGTTCTGCCCGAACCCGATGGCGTTGCCATACCTCGCAGGTTGACTCCAACCAGGTCCTGGCGGGTAAGGGCGGTGGCCCAGTATTGCTCCCGCTCTGCAATGAGTTTGCCGAATCTTTTCACCTCTTCCACGGCATTGGCGGCTTGTGCGCTATCGTTAATTTGAAGGCGGGCCAAACGCTGGGCGATGTCGTGTTCATAGATGGCGTAACTCGCATATTGCAAACCGGCTTTGATGAATTCAACGCGTTTCTTTTGCAGCGGCGTGGCCGCTTGTTCCGCGGCTCGGTCGAGTGCTTCTAATCCCCGGGTCACGGCATCGGGCGAAACCGAGGTGGCCTGGGTGACGATGTTGCGGAAATACTGGCCGTCGCGTCCCGGTCGGTTTTCCATCCAGGAGTTTTCCATGAGCGTGAAATACTCCTTGACCGAAGGCGCTGCCGGGCCGAACATCTTGGTGTAGAACTCATTCAGTAAAACGTCGACCTTCTGGTCGGTATCCCATTGCAGTTTCGCCAGCGACCAGATCATGGGTGCGGTTTGCGGCAGGAAGGTGTAGATCTCGCCATACATGCCGTCGAAGCCCAGCGATTTATCCAGCTTCATCGCCTCGTCCATCCAGTGTGGAAAGAAACGCGGTGCCATGGTGTTGAGGCTGAAGTAATCGTAACGCGAAAGGTGCTTCATACGAGCGGCCCAGGCTTTGGTGAGGGCGATGTCTTTCTCTCGCTCGCCGGGTAAAAACCAGTTGGCGCTGATCTGCGTGAGGTAGCCGAACACATTGTCTTCGATGTGCGGCACTTTTTCGGGAAGTTCGCGCGCAATGTTGTAGACCAATGTGCCAATATATTTGTCGGGGTGTTTTTGCTTCACTTGGCGCGCGATGATGTTGACGAACGTATAAAAACGGTTGGAAAAACGGCGTTTCTCATAGTCGTCGGGGTGAGCGTCCATAGCGCGGCACAAGGGGCATTCGCACATTTGCACCACGTCGTCCATGCCCAGTGAGAAAGAATCTTGTTCGGGGTTTGCTTTGAAGTAGTTGTCGATATATTGCAAGGTGACTTGCTGAACGGCGGGGCTGCCGATGCAGGGATACCAGTAGCGGTAACTGTCTTCACTGGGAATCCAGCGCTTGCCATTGATGAGGGGAAAATATTCGGGATGTGTTTTGGCGTATTTCGATTGGGGAAACACGCGATACATGTTGTTTTGAAAATTGCGGCGCGGCACTTTTTCGCTTTGCACCGCTTTGTTGCGCAAATTCCATTGTTCCCATTCAGGCCCGTAGCGGTGCCCCGACCACACGCGCGGCGAGAAGTCGGGTGTGGAAACCACGTCTTTTACATCCACTTCCAGTGTTCCCGGCCGGGGACTTTGTGGAACGTATTCCCAGTCATCGCCCGGTGCGAACCAGCGTACGCCTAACTGGCTTTCCAAAAACGAGTAGACCGCAAACGCCGTTGGGGCGGGGTAGTTGCCGGTGAAATACACATCGTCGCCGCGTTGGGCGATGGCGTAGGTTTCGGGATTGAGATTGGCATCCGGGAAATCGGCCGCCGTCGCGGTGGCCGTCTTGCCGATATTTAAGGTGATGCCGGGAACGTCCTTGCCATCGGTGTTGAGGGGCAGTTTTACACCGCTGATTTTTTCGATATAAAGCTGTAAATCCCTGGCGGATTGCTGCATCCTTTCCGGAGCATCGGCTTGCAGGATAATGGTGGCGTTCGGTTTGCCGTCTCGTGCTAAGACGAGGGGAGCGGCCAAGAGAGAAGACGAACAACCGGCCGCCAATGCTAGGGCGAAGATTGCTCCGAAGATAGGTTTGCGAATCATGCTTGTTTTGTGGTTCGAATCAAGAATGCGTCTTTTGCCGGAAGCGTAGCTTTTAGTTAATGCCCAGGTAAGGCTTGCCGTCGGCGGCGGTGGCAAGGTTGTTGAGCACGGCGGCGCTGCCGTTAAGGACGGTGCCGGTAGTGACCTGGCTGCCTTTGAGCCATTTGACGTGGCCATCGGCAAAAGAGTAGTTGGCACCATCCAGATGCCGTCCGGCGCCATAAGTCATCGCCCGAATCGGTCCCGCAGGGATGCCCTCGGTTGCACAGCTATTGCCATTTGTCTGGCAACCGTTGTAATTATAGGACGAACGGCCCGCGCCGGTCGAACTGGTGGGGGCTGCACCGTTGCCGTCGCCGTTCATAACCGTCAGTGCCACGGCGGTGATGACGGCCTGGCTCTGTCCGCTGATTGTAGCGTTATACCAATAATCCGTATATTGCGAATAAGTCGGGGCGATGGCTCCCGGAAATCTTGTGGCGTCGATGTTGGCGGTGGGGGCCAGCGTTTCGCTGGGACATTGAAAAATTTGTGTGCTCTTGAGATAGGGTTGCAGCGCATCGGCCCAGCCGTAAGGTTCGTTCGGGCTGGGGGCGGTGGTATTGCCCCATACCTTGGGCAGTTTTTCATCGTAATCCTGGGAATATTGCAAAATGCCCAGCGCAACCTGCTTGAGATTGCTCTGGCAACTCGATCGGCGTGCATTTTCTCGCGCCCTGGCAAAGACCGGGAAAAGAATTGCGGCCAGGATAGCTATGATAGCAATAACGACCAATAATTCTATCAAGGTGAAACCATTCCGTCGGTTATTGTTTGCTCTGTTTTGTCCTCTATGTGCCATAGTAGCCTCCGTGAACTGTTACTCTTCAAGATATTCCACCTTGTGGTATTTTTTTAACTTGCGAAACAGACGTCAATGTTGCGAATTAGACAATTCTTTGCTGCGGCGATATTCACCCGGCGAGCAGCCGTAATGGGCATGGAAGAGCCGGTTCAGCCTGCTGGGTGAGAGCCCGACCCGTTCTGCGACGCTTTGCCCCTTGAGGTCTGTGTCCCGCAGCAACTGCCGGGCGAGTTCAAGCCGGAGGAGAATAAGGTATTGATGGAAAGAATGCCCGGTTTCCCGGCGAAAAAGTTGTTTGAAAGTGGTTTTGGAAAGGGCTGTTTCCCGTGCCATGTCCTCGATCGTGAGGCGTTCGCTGAGATGGGAGTCGATGTAAGTCAGGGCGTAGGCGAGCGGGTCGTGGCTTTGTTTCACGGGTTGGTTGAGGCGCTTAACCTCCGGCAATAAGGCGCGTTCTTCCTTGATTTCGTGCAACAGGAAAAAGACCAGGCTACGCAGGAGGAGAAATGTTCCTTCGCTGCGTGCGTCCCGTTGGATCTCGGTGGAGAGTTGATGGAAAAGTGTCGCTATAAACTGGTTTTTCAGAAGCGCCGCTCCGGTTTGGGCGCTACTCGTCACTTTATCGGCCTGGGAATGCGAGATCCAGCATTCCAGACCTTTGCCCAATAAGCGGCCGGGATAAATATAAAGGACGTCGCACGTGCTCCGAGGGTCATCGTCGATGGCGTGGGTGAGAAAAGCGCCTTTAGGCACCAGGGGTGGTACGAGAACGAAATCACCCGGACGGCATTGCAAAACGTAATCACCGACATAAATCCGGGCCAGTCCGCTCACCACGTAAAGTAATACGGGAACGGCGGTTTCATCCATCTGGACCTGGGGGTAGTGGGCAATGCGCAAGCGTGTCTGGCGAAAATAGCGTGCGCCCCTGACGGTAACCCGTTCGCCTGCAAGTGGCCTGTCTGTGACCTGAACGTGGGGCGGCAGCTCTTCGAGAGACAACTCACTTCTCTGGGCGGTGGCGGCAATCACCGGTGCGGCGTTTTCTCGTTTGAGCCGGAATTGAATGCTTTCGAGGGCCACGGCCAGTGGAGCACTGAAGAACGGGAGCGATGTGGGGGGCGATGCCATGCAGAATAATTTACCTGCATAGATGCAATAACGCAGGGGAAAGGCCGGCTTTCCCCTGCGTTATTCCCAACTGCCCTACTAACCGTTAAGGCACTTCGTAAACGGCCACATCATCGAAAACAGCCGTGGTGTCGCTTTCGGTGCCCAGCATGAGTGCGGTTTCGGTGACGCCTTCGGGAATGGAAACCCAGAGCATCAACTGCTGCCACTCGCCGTTACTGGCGTTGGTCGCCTGGGTTGCGCCCTGGCCGGTGTACCAGCCTTTGGAGGTGCGTAAACGCAACGACAGGGAAGTGTGGGGAGCGTTCTCCTTGCGGGAAGGCTTCACCCAGACCGTGGCCAGATATTTCTTACCGGCCTGCACGGGGATGTTTTGCAAAGCGACGGCGCGGTCTTGTGCGGGGGCATGGACGCTGATGCCCTTGCTGTTGTTCCGCCCGGCCACAACACCGTATTTCCCACCGTTCAAGCTGCTCCAGGTACTCCAACCCACGGGCACACCTTCGGCCTGCCAATCGCTCTGGGCGGCGGGGCCTTTGTTGGTGGCGGCGTTTTCAAAGTCGCCGTTTTTGACGAGTGAGGTGGGCTTGCTGGTGGCGACCCAGTTGGCAGCCCGGATGAGATCGGCGATGCTGCCGGCCGGGAAGGCCGCCAGCAACTCGCTGGTTACTTGCGCAGCCTGGGCCGGTTGGTTCTGGTGATACCACGCGATAATGCTGCTCAAGCCGCTCTGGGCCGGGGCATCGAGCACCGAGGCGTTGGTTTGCAGGTAACTTTCGCCGTTGCCCAGAATCATGCCCTTAAGCCCGCGCAGGTTGGCACCGAACAGGTTCTGCTGGTTGAGTGCCTGCGCCCAGTATTTTTCACGTTCCGTGCTCAACTTGCCGAGTTCACGGGCGAGCTTGATACCCGTTTGAGCTTGCCCGGCGTTTTGGGGATTCAAGGTGGCTAATTGCTGGGCCAGGTCGTAGCCGATGATAGCGAAAGACGCATACTTCAAGCCCTGGCGTGCGACGTCGATGCGGCGCTTTTCCACCGGGGTGGCGGCTGCCGTATAGGCTTCGTCCAGCAGCTTCAAACCGGTTTTGGTATCGGCAGCGGAAATGGAAACCGCCTGTTTGACGATGTTGCGATGTTCCCAGTCGTGGCCCGTCTTGGCGGTGTGCCCCGGGCGGCTGGTGGTCCACGAGCGTTCGAGCAGGTCGAAGTAGCTCTTCATCTGCTTCGTGGTCGAAGGATACATCTTGGCGTAGAAATCGTTGAGGAGCGGGTCGATATTCTGTTTGGTGTCCCACTGTAACTGCGCAAAGGCCCACATCATCGGCGCGGTGTGGGGCAGGAAGGTATACATTTCCACATACATGCCGTCGAAGCCCAGCGACTTGTCGAACTTCATTTCCTCGTCCATCAGGTGAGGGTAGACACGTGGTGTAAAGCTGGCAAAGCCGAAATAATCGTAACGCGAGAGATGTTTGACACGCTTGGCCCAGGCGCGGGTGAGGTCCTGATCGGCTTTTTTCGTCTCGGGGTTATACCAGTTGGCGCTGGTCTGGGTGATGTAGCCGAAAACGTTGTCTTCGAGTTTGGGAACCTGAAGCGGTAATTCACGCGCGATGTGGTAGATGAGGGTGCCGATATATTTATCGGGATGAGTCGTTTTTAAATCCTTGGCAACGAGATTGACGAATTTATAGAAGCGATCGGAGAATTTACGCTTTTCATAGTCGTCGGGGTTGGCATCGAGTTTTCGGCACAGCGGGCAACTGCACAGGTAGGCGATATCGTCCATGCCCAGCGAAAATGAATCGGCATCAGGGTTCTTGGTGAAGTAATCCCGCATATAATCCACTGTCATGCGCTGTACTTCCGGGTTGCCGATGCAGGGCCACCAGTAACGGTCGGTGTCGTTGGCGGGAATCCAGCGCTTGCCGTTGACGAGCGGATAATATTCGGGATGCGCTTTGGCGTATTTTGTCGGGGGAAATACGCGGTACATATTATTTTGGAACTGGCGGCGGGGGACGCGCTCGCTCTGCACGGTTTTGTTGCGCAGATTCCAGGCGTTCCAGTCTTCCGTCCAATTGTGGCCCGACCAGATACGCGGCGACCAGTCGGGCGTTCTGACCACGTTTTTCACGTCAACCCTCAGGTTGCCGCTCCTCTTTGGGGGAACGTATTCCCAGTCGTCACCCGGAGCGAACCAGCGCACGCCGAGTTGGTCCTGCAAAAACGCATAGACGGCAAAAGCGGTGGGGGAGGGGTAGCGACCTGTGAAATAGATGTCGTCGCCACGTTGAGAGATGGCGTAGGTTTCGGGGTTGAGCTTGGCGTTGGGTAAATCGCTTTCACGCGTGGCCGCGGTTTGGCCGACGTTGAGTGTGATGCCGGGCACGTCCTGGCCATCGGCTTTAAGCGGCAGTTCCACGCCGCTGATTTTGGCGATGTATTTCTGGAGGTCGGCAGCCGCAGCTTGAACGGGCTTGGGTGCATCGGCCTGCACCACGATGGTGGCGTTGGGCTTGCCGTTTTGCGTCAGGGTGAGAGGAGCGGCCTGGACGCAGGAAGGTGCGGCGATGGCGAGCAGTGTCAGAAGGGTTAATTTTTTCATAAGTTTTCTATCGGGAAATAACACCAAATTATTAACTTAAAAACGGATTCCAGGTGCGGCTGCAATAGGGTGTCACAGCCAGGGGATTTGCAGTGATGACACATGCCGTATTGACATCGGATTTAATAGTGGAGCGCATCATATCGCGTGACTGCCATTTAGCGTGGCCATCGGCATACATAGCAGTTCCTCCATCGAGGTGCGGGGTAACTTCATTATTCCCCACGGTATTAGCGCGGATATAGATCAGGCGCGGACCGAGCGTGTAGTTATAAGGGCTGCTCCATTCCGCAATTGCGATGACTTCGGACGGACGAGTGACGGCGGAAAGGGAAATGGGCACATAGCTACCGAAAGCGGGGCCGCCGAAATAAGATGTTGCATATCCGGCATAGTTGCCAAAAGCAAAAGAGTAGCCATAGTCGGGAGTGCCGACGGCCGTTCTGTGAGAAGGGCATACAAAAAGCTGTGTGCTTTTCACGTAAGGGAAAATAAAATCCATCCAGGTGCGGTAGTGGCCAGATCCCGAGGAATTACCGTTCACGGTAAATACACCGCTGGGCTTGGAAGTGTCGGTATCCAGGTCTTCTGCCGGGCAGTCGGAGGCGTTAGTGCCGCAGTGCCAGTTGGGCGGATAGCGTTCGTCGTTATCCTGGTTGTATTGCATCATGCCCAGCCCGATTTGTTTCATGTTGCTCAAACAACTTGAACGCCGGGCATTCTCACGCGCGCGAGCGAACACTGGGAATAGAATCGCGGCCAGGATAGCGATAATAGCTATGACGACCAAAAGCTCGATGAGGGTAAAGCCTTGCCTCTGCTGCTGATATCTCATTTCTTTCACCCGTATGATTATGAAGATGCGAGTCCGGCATTCTCTAACCTTAATAGTATTCCCTGTTCCATGGAAACGTAAACTACATAAAATGACATAAAATACTGTATGTTATGGACAGCAAGCGAATCAAGTCGTTGCTGGGGAGTTCCGACGAACAGTTTTTCTTCAATACCTTGCCCGACCCGGTGGCGGATTTGACGGGGGCGGGGCGGAGTTTGCCGCTTCGCGCCAGCGACTGGTGGCTGATGTGCGAGTTGTGGAATTATCCCTATTACACCTTAAGCATCATGCTGGAAGGAGCCGCAGGAACCTTTCGACACGAGAGCGGCTTCGAGTGCGAACTTGCCTACGGACATTTTTTCCTGACCAATCCTCACTATAAACAGCATTATGGGCCGGGGCGGGGGCAGTGTTGGAGTGAATTGTATATTGGATTTCAGGGAACGGTAATCGATGCCTATTTCGCAGGCGGGGTCATTCCCTGGGAACCCCCGGTCTGGTTTTTGGAAAATCCGGCACCTTGGATTAAGCGCTTACAGACTTTGGTCGACGCTCCGCGTCCAACGACGCGTTTTGAGGTGATGAGCGCATCGTCGCAGTTTTTAAGCGTGCTGTTCGATATGCTGGCAGCGGCGACACCGGTAGTCGCTAATCAAGCCGGCAGCGATTGGTTTGCGCAGGCATGCCGAATGCTGACCGCCGATATGCAGCAAAAAGCCGATTTGAAGCAAATTGCCGGGGTGCTGGGGATGAGCTACCACACCTTCCGGCGCTATTTCACCCGGCGTGCCGGTATGCCGCCCGCCCGTTACAGGGAGGAGCAGCGCCTCAAAATCGCCTGTGCGGCGCTGCGGGATAATCCCCATAAATCCTGCCAACAGATTGCATTTGCATTGGGCTATAATAACGGCGATCATTTCTCGGCCTATTTTAAAAAGCATCTCGGCCTTTCACCGCGTGCCTATCGTAAACAGCACAGCCGGCAGCCTGCTCAAGACAATGATTAGTAAATAATTCCGTCAAAACAACGCCCTCCCAAAGTTGAGCGGATATAATTCTTTACGGCGGATTGAGGTCATCCTCTGCTCAAGGATTATAGTTTTCGTTTACCGTGACGCGCGCTCAACTCAACTTTCATCGTTATGCCGTCGGGCTGATTGTCTACAATATCATTGTGGTGTTGTGGGGTTCGTGGGTTCGTATCTCCCGCTCAGGCGATGGCTGCGGCGATAACTGGCCGCACTGCGGTAGTGGTGGTGAGTTTGTCCCTTCGACGACTCATTTAGCGACCTGGATTGAGTGGACACATCGCGCTTCTACCATGATTTTAGGCCCGCTGCTTTTGGCTCTGGCGGTTTGGGCGTTTATCTCATTCGCCAAAGGCAATCCCACCCGCAAAGCGGCGATTGGCGTTTTGGTGTTTACCGGAATCGAAGCCTGGATTGGTCGCCATCTGGTGTTGAACAAATTGGTGGTCGATGACGATTCGATGCAGCGCGCGGTTTGGATGTCGCTGCATCTGGCGAATATTCTGTCTTTGTTTGCCTGTTTAACCCTCACCGCCTGGTTCAGTCGGGGCAAAGCGCGCTGGCAGTGGACCGGGCAGGGGCGTTTAAGTTGGATGTGGCCCCTCAGCTTTATCGGTGTCATTGCACTGGCGGTGACGGGTGCTTTGTCTGCGTTGGGCGATACGCTTTATCCAGCAGAGAGCCTGTTACACGGCATTCAGCAAGATTTTGCTGCCGAGGCAGCCTTTTTGCTGAAAACACGCCCCTTGCATCCGCTGACCGCAACCATTGTGTCTCTTTTCGTGGTGTGGACGATTTACGCGACCGTGCGTGAACGGCCTGAACCGGCCATAAAAAAGATGGCTCCTATTGTCCTGTGGCTACTGGCTGGGCAATACTGTTTCGGTTGGATGAATTTATTAATGTTGGCTCCGGCCTGGGCACAGCTCACGCACCTCATGTTGGCTAACCTTTTATGGATTGGCTTGGTCATGTTGGGTGCGGCTGCAATGGGTGCGCGTTCGTCCAAAACTTTGGAGAATGGGCATTCGAGTGGACCGGGGTCTTTAAAGGGTGAAGAACGCGACACATCAGGTGTCGCGTCGATAACCTCGTAGTTTGTGTCGGAAGAACTCAAAATCATGCTTTCCCGTGGAATGGCTCAAAATCAGGTGGCGGAAGTCGTGCCCGACACGGGACAATTGCCGCAAGAGAAGACAGAAGTGACAGACGCCGTGCCGCCGCTCTGGAAAGACTACCTGTTACTTACCAAGCCGCGCGTCATCAGCTTATTGCTGTTTACGACGTGGGCGGCGATGTTCATGGCGGCACGCGGCTGGCCCGGTGCCGAACTGTTCATCCTTACCGGACTCGGCTTCTATATGGCAGCCGGTTCGGCGCACGTTATTAACATGGTCTTCGACCGTGATATCGACCAGCGCACCGAACGCACAGCAACACGTGCCGTGGCAGCCGGGCGTATCTCCGTTACCAACGCGCTCATCTTCGCTGCTTTTCTGGGAATCAGCTCCTTTGCCATGCTCTGGTATGGAGCCACGCCCATGGCGGCCTGGATGGCACTGAGTGGGCTAGCGTTTTACGTGCTGGTTTATACGATGTTCCTTAAACGCCGCACCTGGAGCAATATCGTGATCGGCGGCGCAGCCGGCAGTTTCCCACCTCTGGTGGGATGGGCAGCGGTGACCGGCGACCTGGCTCCCATGGCCTGGTTACTCTTCGGGATTATCTTCCTCTGGACCCCGGTGCATTTCTGGGCTTTGGCACTCCTCATCAAAGACGATTACGCCAAGAACGGCATTCCCATGCTCCCGGTCGTGCGGGGAGAGCGGGCAACGACCGTGCAGATCATCTGGTATGCCCTGTTTACGATGGCAATTTCTCTGGCTCCCTACCTCTGGCCCGATGGCAAGGGGATGATGGCGAGCTGGATTTATCTGGTAGCGGCAGTTGCGCTTAATGTCTGGTTGCTGTGGCGGAGTTATCTGCTGCATCGCAACCCCGATCGTCCTCACGCCAGCTACCTTTTCCACTATTCGATGCTGTACCTTTTTTTCCTATTTTTAGCACTGGCTATCGACCGTTCCGTCCTCTAAATCGAGCTGTTTTAAGTGTGAAAACGGCTTTTTAAATAGGGATTATTTTGGTCGGAATTAATAAAAATAACCAATGAAATTCGTAAAAAGTGTTGGACGGTTATGAATTCTTGTGTTAAATCATTAGGGCCTGAAGTTCGTTTTTAGCAATCAATTTCGAAGCACTCTTTATTCAATCTCATGGCGCAGGTTTTTCATCCAAGTTCTAACGTAATTGCCAAGTTGGCGATCATCGGCACCGTGCTGGGGTTGCCCGCAATCGGCGCGGCTTTAATGGCCATCAATCTCTCGTACGGCAACTCGATTTACGTCCCGATTGAGCAGCCGGTGCAGTTCTCGCACAAGCATCACGTCGGCGATGCCGGTCTGGATTGCCGCTTCTGCCACTCTACGGTAGATAAGGGTAAATTCGCCAGCGTGCCTCCGACTGAAACCTGTATGACCTGTCACTCACAGGTATGGTCGGATTCCCCTGAGCTCAAGCCGGTATTCGACTCTTATAAGTCGGGCGAACCGATTGAGTGGAAGCGTGTGCACGATATGCCCGACTTTGTCTACTTTAACCATGCGATTCACGTAGACAAAGGTGTCAGTTGTGTGACCTGTCACGGCCGTGTGGACAAGATGCCGCTGACCACCAAGGTTCACACCATGAGCATGAGTTGGTGTTTGGATTGTCATCGCCATCCTGAGAAATATATCCGTCCCAAGGATAAGGTCTTCGATCTGGACTGGGAACCTTCGGACATGCTTGATGAAAACGGGTTGCCGTATACACAAGCGAAATTGGGCGCCAAGCTGGTCAAGGATTATAAGATCATGCCGGCTTCGCAATTGACGAACTGCTCGATTTGCCACCATTAATATAGTTGTGCCGCAGAACGTTTGTGAGTGGCACGATACGACGATACATCTTTAAAGACTCAGAATGACCAACGAACTCATTCAAATTCAAGACGGTAAAGTCAACTTCGGTTTGTTCGATGAAGTTGCGGTAGCGCCACAAGGTGGCTGCGGAGGCGGTTGTGGTTGTGCTTCGGAAAGTGCTGGGGATTCCGGCACTCCGGCGAACTTCATTCCGCTCACGGCGGTGGCCCAGCATAATAAGCTGGAGCTGGCCGACGTGCGTTCCGAGTTGAACGCTAAAAATGGCCCGGAATATTGGCGCAGCCTGAATGAGTTGGCGCAAAAACCGGAATTTGAAGCCATGGTGAACCGGGAGTTCCCCGGCGGCGCTCCTGCTTCGTGGCAGGGCGTATCGCGCCGTAACTTCTTGCGTTTGATGGGTGCCAGCCTGGCGATGGCTGGCCTGGCCGGTTGCGTAAGGCAGCCCGAAGAGCGTATTTTCCCCTACGTGAAACAACCGGAAGATTTGATTCCGGGTTCAGCGCTTTTCTTTGCCTCTGCTCACAACTGGAACGGTTACGGCCGCGGCGTGTTGGTGGAGAGCCACATGGGGCGCCCCACCAAGATTGAAGGTAACCCCGATCATCCCTCCAGCCTGGGCGCGACGGATGCTATTACGCAGGCTGCACTGCTCACGATGTATGACCCCGAGCGTTCGCAGAGTGTGACGAAGAATGGGGAAAACAGCGATTGGTCTGCCTTTATGGGTGAAGCCAATGCCCTGGTTGCTAACTTGAAGGCTACGCGTGGCGCCGGTCTGCGCATTTTGACCGAGACCGTTACTTCGCCCACCCTGGCTTCGCAGTTGGCCCTGTTGCAGCGCCAGTTGCCTGAAGCTCGCTGGCATGCCTGGGAGCCTGCAGGTTTTGATAACAGCCGTATCGGCGCTCGCCAGGCTTTTGGTTCCGAATCCAGTGTGAACTATCGTTTCAGCACTGCCGATGTCATCGTGTCGCTGGACTCCAACTTCTTGATGGACGAGCCGGGCAGCGTGCGTTTTGCGCGTGAATATGCCGATGGTCGCCGGGTGCGCACGCGCAGCGGTCAGACCAAAATGAACCGTCTCTACACCTTCGAGAGCACGCCCAATATCACCGGTGCCAACGCCGATCACAATTGGCCGGTTCGTGCCGGTGAAATTGCCGGTGTGGTGCGTGCCCTGGCCGCCAAACTGGGTGTCGCTCCTGCTGCCAGCGTTCTGCCGGCGACGGTTGATACGAAGGCTATCGATGCGATTGCTTCCGATCTGCAGGCTGCGCGTGGGCGCAGTGTCGTCATTGCCGGTAATAATCAGCCCGCTGAAGTGCATGCGCTGGTGCTTGCCATTAACTCCGCGTTGGGCAACATCGGTCAAACCGTTTTGGTGACCGAAGCTGTCGAGGCAACTCCTGCGGATAGCTTGCAGTCGCTCAAGAACCTGGTAGCCGATATGAATGCGGGGCGTGTGGATACGCTCGTTGTCGTCGGCTCCAACCCGGTCTATACCGCACCGGCGGATTTGAAGTTCCTCGATGCCTTCAAGAAAGTTGGGACGCGTATTCGTTTGGGCCTTTACAACGACGAAACTTCCAACTGGTGCCACTGGCATTTGCCCCAGTCGCATTTCCTGGAAGAATGGAGCGACGTGCGTGCCCATGACGGCACCGCCTCGATTGTACAGCCGTTGATTGAACCGCTGTATGCCACCGTTTCAGTGCACCAGCTTTTTTCGGTGCTGACGGGGCTGGGCAGTCGTGATGATTACAATATCGTGCGCGATTACTGGAAAACGCGTGCGGCTGGTCTGGGCGGCGCAAACTTTGAAACCTGGTGGCGCAAGGCGCTCAACGATGGCGTTATCGCCGGAACCCAGGCCAAGCCCAAATCGGTGAGTGTGGGCAGTCTTTCGCTGCAGCCTTCAGCTCCTGTAGTATCGGGGCTGGAAATCACCTTCCACGCCGATCCTTATATTCGTGATGGCCGCGATGCCAATAACGGCTGGTTGCAGGAATTGCCGCGCCCGATGACCAAAATCACCTGGGATAACGCTGCTCTGTTAAGCGTTAACACGGCGCGCAAGCTCAACCTCAATAACTATGAAATGGTGAAGCTGACCGTTGGCGGTCGCAGCCTGGAGATTCCGGTCTGGATTATGCCTGGCCAGCCGGACGATTCCGTTGCCGTGCATTTGGGCTATGGCCGTACTCGCGTCGGTAAAGTCGGTGAGGGAACCGGTTTCGATACCTACACCCTACGCTCTTCCAATAACCTGTGGTTTGCCGGCGAGGCGAAGATTGAAAAGACCAACGGTAAGCTCTTTACCCTGGCGATTACCCAGGAACATCACCGTCTCGATACCAACATCCCGGGCAGTCCGGCTTCGGCGCAAAAGCGCGGCGAGGGCGGTAAGGGCGATACCATGGACTCGTTCCACGATCGCGATATCATCCGCGTGCTTACGTTGGAAGAGTTGAAAAAGAAAGCCGCCGGTGCCCATGACAGTCATGGCGGCGGCCACGGTGACGAGCACGGCAAGCCTGCCGCCGATGCGCATGGTGAAGACCACGGCGACAAGGGGCACGCAGAAGAAGGTCATGGCGAAAAGGAAGGACATGGTGGTGGACATCATGCCCATCCCAACCTGATGCCGCCGGTGTGGCCGTCCGACCGTCGTGGTATCGATGCCAACGGTGTGCCGGAATACGATCCCAAGCCCGAAGGTTATAACGGTAATCCGGTTCCGGCCTGGGGTATGGCGATCGACTTGAATACCTGTATCGGTTGTAATGCCTGCACCACGGCTTGCCAGTCGGAGAACAATATCTCCATCGTGGGTAAAGACGAAGTGATTCGTGGCCGTGAAATGCACTGGATGCGTATCGACCGCTACTATCGTGGCGATGTCAGTAATCCAGAGTCTTATCATCAGCCGGTGGCCTGTATGCACTGCGAAAAAGCGCCTTGCGAACCGGTGTGTCCGGTTGCCGCTACCGCGCACAGTGCTGAAGGTATCAACGAAATGACCTATAACCGTTGTGTGGGCACCAAGTATTGCTCCAACAACTGTGCCTATAAGGTGCGTCGTTTCAACTACTTGCAGTATTCGCAGCAGGATACGGTCTCGTTGCAGATGATGGCCAACCCCGATGTGACGGTGCGCTCGCGTGGCGTCATGGAGAAATGCACCTTCTGCATCCAGCGCATCAATGAAGTGCGTGTGCAGGCTGAAAAGGAAAAACGTCCGATTCGCGACGGTGAACTGAAAACTGCCTGTCAGCAGGTATGTCCGACCAATGCCATCATTTTTGGCAACGTGGCCGACAAGAAGAGTGCCGTTTATGCAGCCAAGGCCGAGCCGCACAACTACGGCTTGTTGGAAGAGTTGAATACTCTGCCGCGTACGACGTATCTGGCTAAGTTGCGTAACCCGAACCCGGCTCTCAAAGCCTGAACCTGATGTGTCCAATTTTGAATCAGAAAGCGGAATTTTAAAAAATGGTCAGTCCTGCACCCAATCCTAATCACGAAACGCCGTCAGAGTCGGAGGCCAAGCGCCCCTGGCCTGGCGACTGGCGTTCGCATTTTCGCACGACACCGCAAGACATCGATCCGTCGCGTGAACATGACGTTATCGCAAGCGATCATACCTACGAGTCGCTGACCAAGCACATTGGCGACCTCGCCATGCGCCGCCCGGTCTCACTGGGCTGGTTGGTGACGATCATGGGTTCATTAAGTCTTTTGGGCTTGATGGTCATTTCGGTGTTGATGGTGCTCCTCAAGGGCGTCGGCGTCTGGGGTATCAATCAGCCGGTTGCCTGGGGTTTCGACATCATCAACTTTGTGTGGTGGATTGGTATCGGCCACGCCGGAACCCTGATTTCGGCCATTCTGTTGCTCTTGCACCAGAACTGGCGCACCTCCATCAACCGATTTGCCGAAGCGATGACAATCTTCGCGGTGTGTTGTGCGGGTATGTATCCGCTTTTGCACATCAACCGTCACCAGTATGCGTACTGGATGTTGCTTCTGCCCAACAGCATGGGCCTGTGGCCGCAGTTCCGCTCTCCGCTGGAATGGGACGTTTTTGCTATTTCAACCTACTTCAGCGTTTCGGCGTTGTTCTGGTTTGTCGGTCTGGTTCCCGACTTGGCTGCGCTTCGTGATCGCGCTACCAATCCTTTGGTGCGCAGGTTGTATGCGCTTGGTTCGCTCGGATGGCGTAACTCGGCGTTGCACTGGCATCGTTACATGGCGCTCTATTTGATCCTGGCCGGTATCAGCACTCCGCTGGTGCTTTCGGTGCACTCGATCATCTCCTACGACTTCGCCTATTCGCAGGTTCCGGGCTGGCACGTCACCATCTTCCCGCCTTACTTCGTGGCTGGTGCGGTGTTTGCAGGTTTCGCGTTCGTATTGTTGTTGGCGATTCCGATGCGTGCCTTGTTCCATCTCAAAGACGTCATCACCATGAAGCACCTGGAGAACTGCGCCAAGGTGATGCTGGCGACCGGACTCATCGTGGTTTACGGTTATGCCATGGAAGTGTTCTTCGGTTGGTATTCCGCCACCAAGTATGAGCACTACCTGACCTTTGAAACTCGTATGCAAGGTCCCTATGCCTGGAGTTACTGGGCACTGATCTTCTGCAACGGCCTGGCACCGCAGATTTTGTGGTTCAAGAAGTTCCGTAACCATATCCCGACTCTCTTTATCGTATCGCTGATCGTGAGCGTGGGTATGTGGTTGGAGCGCTTCGTGATTATCGTTCTCAGCTTGCACCGCGACTACCTGCCTTCAAGCTGGGGTATGTACTATCCGACCTTCTGGGACTGCGCACTGTATGCAGGAACCTTCGGTCTGTTCATGACGCTGTTCTTGCTCTTCTGCCGTGTCTTGCCGGTGATCGCTATTGCTGAAATGCGTGAATTGATTCATCACAAACTGCATACGCAGCATGCTTTGCATGGCGGGGATCATCACGATCACGGGCATGGCCACAAAGAGGTGAAACACTGAGATTGAATTGTTTGCAAGGTGCCGGCTGAAAAGATGGCGTAGTGCAAAAGGATTCTTACTACGATTATGTTAACCAAACCTATTTCTCCTCTCTTTGGCTATATCGCGGAGTTCGATACTCCTGAAGAGTTGATTGCTGCGTCCCGCAAAGTGCGTGATGCCGGGTATAAAAAAGTCGATGCGTTCACACCGTTTCCGGTGGAAGGCCTATCCGATGCAATTGGCTTTCGCGATAAATATATTCCCACCCTGATGCTCTGCGGGGCCATTATAGGCTCGATCTGGGGCTTGAGTGTTCAGGTCTTCGGTCTGGGATGGTCTTATCCGCTCAATATCGGCGGTCGTCCCATCTGGAGTTGGCCCAATTTTATTCCGATTACCTTTGAAGCCACGGTTCTCACCTGTGCCTTCACCGGTGTAATTATGATGTTCGCATTGAACGGATTGCCGCAGTTCTATCATCCGGTTTTCGATGTCCCGAACTTCGATCGTGCCTCGACCGATAAGTTTTTTCTGTTAATTGAAGCCAAAGACGCCAAATTCGACCCAATTGCGACCAGGGAGTTCATGGACGGGCTGGGTAGTGAGCGTGTGAGTGAAATTCAATCCGAACTATAAAAATGACTCATACCAAATACTTTTTTCTGGGAGCGTTGGCAGTAGCTTCGCTATCGCTGGCGGGTTGTAACCAACAGGGCGAGTTCTCTCCGGTCGATATGTGGAATCGCTCGCGTTATAAGCCGCTGGAGCCGACACACCAAAGTGTGGGTGCCAACACTTCGCGTCAGATTCCTGCAGGCACGGTATATCGCGGCCAAATTGAGCGCGATAAGTTGTATCCTGTGTCTGAAAACGGCATGAGCGTACGCGCCATGCAGCGTGCCGGTCATTTACGCGAAGCGCCCAACACTCCTGCAAATATGGGAGTAACAGGCGACTTTCGAGTGCGCGGCGGTGGCGCGGAGATGAACAGCTTTCCTTTCCCGGTCACCAAAGTTGTGCTCGATCGCGGCAAAGAGCGTTTTGAAATCTATTGCGCACCGTGTCACGGGCGCACCGGTGCCGGTGACGGCATGATTGTGCGCCGTGGTTTCTCCCAGCCGCCGACCTACCATCAAGCTCGTTTGCGGGAAGCTCCGGTCGGCCATTTCTTTGACGTGATGACCAACGGATACGGTGCCATGTACCCGTTTGCCAGCAAGGTATCGCCGGAAGACCGTTGGGCGATAGCCGCTTATATCCGGGCTTTGCAGTTGAGCCAGAACGCACAGATTTCCGATGTGCCTGCAGACGAGCGAGCAGAGATCGGTAAGCCGAAAGAGCCTAAACCGATTCCGGGGCATGGCGGGGACGGACATTAAGCTCGGCGGCATTTGCCGCGGCGAAGACAGACTGAGTTATTAACCGGGTTTAGTGCCCTTTTGAAATGATGAACAACGATTCACAAATCGATCTCCAAGCTGCCGTTTCTCCCGAAACGCTCAAGCCAAAATTGGCAAAGGTGCGTGGCCTTGCTCTCAGTGCCATCGGTGCCGGTTTGCTGCTCACCATTGTCAGCTTCTTTCTTAAAGGCGGTCTGAATGGCGGTCTGAATAGCATTCTTCAATCTTATCTGTGGGCCTACCTCTTTTGGTTCGGCCTCACCCTGGGTAGTCTGGCGTTCATGCTGTTGCACAGCACCGTCGGTGGCGGCTGGGGCTTCGTTATCCGCCGTTCTCTCGAAGCCGGTTCCCGCACCTTCCCTGTGATGGCAGTTCTGGCGATCCCGATTGTCCTCACTGTGTTTATGAAGGACAACTCGATTTATGAGTGGGCTCATAAATCGATGGAAACCGATCCTTTCGTCAGTAAGAAACTGGGCTATCTGAATCCGGAATTTTTTGCGATTCGGAGTGTCTTCTACTTTGCCGTCTGGGGCGTTCTCATCACCCTGATCAACAAGTGGAGCAGCGTCTTTGATGAGCGCAACGATCCTAAAGTGGCCGATAAGCTCAACTACTTGGGCGCAGCCGGTATCCTGGTGCATGTTCTGGTGGTTTCGTTCTGGTCGTTCGACTGGGCGATGTCGCTCGAACCGCACTGGTTCTCTTCAATCTACGGTTTGCTCTTCCTGGTAGGACAGGGACTGTCGACTCTGGCCTTGATGAACGTCATTAATGGTACCATCGCTCGCTCGCTGCCAATCATGAAGTTAGTGCCGGATCGCTACTTCCGCGATCTGGGTAACCTGATGATGGCAATCGTGCTAGTATGGTCCTACGTCACCTTTTCCCAATATCTGATTCAGTATTCGGGTAACCTGGCTGAAGAAGTAGGTTGGTTCGTCAAACGTGCCGGTGGTGGCTGGGGTATTTTGGGCATCAGCCTCATCTTCTTGCACTTTGCCCTGCCGTTTGCAGTGCTGCTGTCGAGCTTGATGAAGACCCGTCCGCAGAACACCGCAAAGATTGCAGCTTTTATTCTGTTCATGCGTCTGGTCGACCTGATGTATCTGACTCGTCCGGCTTGGGTAGAGAATAAGACGTTGTTGGGTAGCCTCTACTTTAGCGATCTTGGGTTACTGCTCTTGTTAGGCGGTATCTGGTTCTTTATTTGGTCGACCGAAATTGCCAAGCGTCCGTTGTTGATGTTGCACGATCCACGCTTTGCGGATCATTGGAAAGTGCATGAGCATGAGCGTCTGCACGGTGAGCCGACCGAAGAAATCGCCTACGCTGTGGCAACTAAGCCGCAGGGGGAACAGGAAACCGAAAAGTCTGCTAAGTCTGTATCAGGTGGAGTTGCGGAGGTGACGAGCTAATGTCTGAAGTAGTAATGAACGATCATAGTATCCAGGAACCGACAACGGCCCATTTGCATCCTCTGGAATCAATCCCCCAGGGTTCGCAAAGCGAAGGTGTTCCGCTCGGGCACGATCATCACGATGTCAATGTTTCAATCCTTGGCAAATCCGTGATTGGCTTGATGGCGCTCATCGTCGCGAGCTTTATCATCTGCTGGTTTGTCACTCTTGGCATTATTAATTTCCTGAAGAGTAGCGATGCTACCCCTTCGGCGACATATACCGAGCGTGCCGACTTGGAGACCTCCTGGCCCATTCCGCCGATTGTAGCGGAAGTGCAGGAGGTTGGCGAGGCCCCCGATCTCCAGCCCGATCCGGAAAAGCCGATGGTGATGTTGCGCGAAAAACAGGAAGCTCAGTTGCACTCCAATGACTGGCGCACGGATGAGCAAGGGCGTAAAGTCGGTGTTTCCTTGAACATTGAGCGGGCTATGGAGTTGACACTTGAACGCGGGTTGCCGGTAGAACAGAAGGCATCTCCCCACATTTTGCCGCCGTCGGGCGACGTTGTGGCGTTAGGTGAAGTGCGGCCCAGCGAAACAGTGATGCGTGAGGAAAAGCTCAAGCTGCAAAATAAAAAGGCCGCTGCCGAGCCGAAGCATTAAAGACGGTTGCTCAAGCAATAGTCAGTCGCTTGAGTCCGTGGAGAGTTATCAGTTGCATTAGCATTCCGGGGCTTCGCTGACGGGGCGTGAGATTGTAAAACATTAGTTATGAAGTATTTACGTTTTTCAACTCGAGTTTTCTCGCGCGGGATGCTGGCACTCCTGGTGCTCAGTTCTGTTGGTTGGGTGGGGCAGGGAAAAGCCTTTGGGCAGACCACAATCCCCAACTATGGCCGTAATTCAGTGAGTTCGGTAAAGCCTCAGGCACCGGGGCCGCAGGAACAGGCCCTGGCTGCAGTGCGCTGGGAGCAGAACCTGAATCATTCCATACCGGGTGATGCCGTTTTTCGTGATGAAAGCGGTAAGCAGGTTCGAATCGGCGAATATTTTAGCGGTAAGCGCCCTGTTGTTCTGGCGATGATTTTTTACAACTGCACGATGCTGTGCAGTGAAGTGCTCAACGGTACGATGCGCTCGTTGAAGGACGTAAACTATAAACCGGGTAAGGAATACGATGTTGTGATCGTGAGTATCGATCCAACCGAAACCCCGGAGATAGCGGCCGTAAAGAAGAAAGCGTACCTTGAAGAATACGGTTTTACCGGCACGGAAAATGGTTGGCATTTCTTGACGGGCACAGAGGCTAACATCAAGAAAGTTACCAATGCCGCCGGTTATTTCTATACATACGATAAAACGACGAAACAGTATGCTCATCCGGGTGGCGTCCTCATGCTGACACCACAAGGCAAGATTGCCCGTTATCATACGGGAGTCATGTTTGAGCCTCGTGATTTGCGCTTGTCGCTTCTCACTGCAGGTGAAAGTAAAATCGGTTCACCGGTCGATCTGATACTGCTGCGTTGTTTTCATTATGATCCGAGCAGCGGAACGTATTCCGTTGCTATTATGCAGGTTTTGCGTTGGTTGGCTGCTGCATTTGTGGTGTTGGTCGGCGGTGGACTGGCACTCTGGGTGCGCCGTGACTTAAAGAAAGAAAAAATGAAGAACGATGGAGCGTTAATCGCCGATCGTCCCTGACGGGCGGTTTGATGTTCCAGCAATAATCAAGAATTGGAATCATGTTTGATTTTCTCAAATGGCCAGAAACGGCATCTACAGTAGCAGGTCAGATTGACTTTGTGTTCAATGTGTTGAACGCGGTCACTATTTTCTTTACGCTGCTTGTTGTCGCCTGCGTTATTTACTTTGTGTGTAAGTATCGCCGCGGTGTCAAGGCCGATCGCAGCAATGCGCCCGATGAAGGCTTGGCCATTGAATTGACCTGGACGATTGTCCCGGGCATTATTTGCGTGTTTTTGTTCGGCCTGGCGACCTACGTGTACCTGCAGGTCGTGCGGACTCCCGCTGGTGCCATGGAAATCTACGTCGTCGGCAAGCAGTGGATGTGGAAGGTTCAGCATCCCGAGGGCCGTTGGGCGATGAACGAATTGCATGTTCCGGTGGGCCGCAAGGTCAAGCTGACGATGATCTCGGAAGACGTGATCCACTCGTTCTTTATCCCCGCGTTTCGCGTAAAGCAAGACGTTTTGCCCGGCCGTTTCTCGACCCTGTGGTTCGAGGCCACCAAAGTCGGGCAGTATCATCTATTCTGCGCCGAATATTGCGGCACCAAGCACTCCGGCATGGTGGGCACGGTTCATGTCATGGAGCCGGCTGATTACGAGAAATGGTTGAGCGAGGGTAATGCCAAAGACAGCATGGCTGCGCGCGGTGAAAAGCTTTTCCGCGAATTGGGCTGCGGCGGCTGCCACGGCCCGGGTGCCAGTGTCCGCGCGCCGATGCTGAACGGCTTATATAACAAGCCGGTGCCGATTCAGCTTCCTGACGGCTCCACCAAAGTCATTACCGCCGATGCGCGTTACATCATGGATTCCATCCTGTTGCCCGAACAAGAGATCGCCGGTGGCTACAAGCCGATCATGCCGACGTTCAAAAACCAGATCAATCAGGAAGAAACGTTGTTGCTGACGGAATATATTAAATCGCTGGGCACTGCCAACGGTAGCAGGAATTCAGCGGCTGCTGAACCGGCTATGCCGGGAGTGGCGGCGAGTGAGAACACCACCCTGGCCAGCCCCAGCACATCGCGTCCGGTTAACGAACCGCTGGCTGGCGCAACGCAAAAACGGGATAATGGGGTTCCGCGATCCCGATAGGGCTTTGGGTAGATACGAGATACTATAGCTTAATGCCGGATGGCGTTTGATCCGGGAACGATACGTCACAAAAGTCATAATTATGGAATTCAAAGAGAACCGCCCTTCGGGCGCTCACGATCCGGTTGCCGATAACGGGCAAAGCGCCATGGCGCGCAGCACCGCCGAACTGGAGCAGGAGTTTCCCAAGCGTCATTACCTGAACTCTGGTTACGGTGTAAAGTCGTGGCTGTTTACGCTCGATCATAAGCGTATCGCCATTCTGTATTTGCTGAGTATTACCGCCTACTTCTTCCTTGGCGGTCTGGCGGCGCTGGTGGTTCGCCTGAACTTGCTGACACCGTACAGCACGTTCGTGCGCCCGGAAATCTATAACCGCGCCTTTACCATGCACGGCGTGATGATGGTGTTTTTCTTCCTGATTCCGGCCATTCCTGCGGTGCTGGGTAACTTCCTGGTCCCGCTCATGCTGGGCACCAAAGACCTCGCGTTCCCTAAACTGAACCTGCTGTCTTGGTATCTGCTGGTGGTCGGCGCGACGCTGGCCCTGCTGGCCATGCTGGTTGGTGGCGTCGATACCGGTTGGACCTTCTACGCGCCTTATTCGAGTATCTACGCCAACGGCTATGTCGTGCTGACGGCGCTGGGTATCTTCCTGGCGGGCTTTTCTTCGATCCTCACCGGTCTGAACTTCATCATCACCGTTCATAAAATGCGCGCGCCGGGCCTGACCTGGTTCCGCTTGCCGCTCTTTATCTGGTCGATCTACGCCACTAGCCTGATTCAGGTTCTGGCGACACCGGTTCTGGCCATCACCATTTTGCTGTTGGCGGTGGAAACGATTTTCAAAGTCGGTATCTTCGAGCCGAAGTTGGGCGGCGACCCGGTTTTGTTCCAGCATTTGTTCTGGTTCTATTCCCATCCCGCCGTTTACATCATGCTGTTGCCGGGTATGGCGGTCATGTCTGAGTTGATCACCTGCTACTCCCGCAAGCCGATCTTCGGTTACAAATTCGTGGCCTTCGCCTCGCTGGGTATCGCCGTTATCTCGTTCCTGGTGTGGGGACATCACATGTTCGTCTCCGGCCAGTCGCCTTACGCCGGTATCGTCTTTTCGTTCCTGTCGTTCCTGGTGGCCATTCCTTCGGCTATCAAAGTCTTCAACTGGACTGCGACTCTCTATAAAGGGTCGATTCGCCTGGACGCACCGATGATTTATGCCTTGTGCTTTATCGGTCTGTTCCTGATCGGTGGTTTGACAGGGTTGTATCTGGCCTCTATCGCTGTCGACTTGCACGTGACCGACACCTACTTCGTGGTCGCTCACTTCCACTATGTGATGGTGGGCGCGACGGTATCGGCCTTCATGGGTGGCATCCACTTCTGGTGGCCCAAGATGACCGGTCGTCTCTACTCGGATGTTTGGGCTCGCGTCGCTGCTATCACGCTGTTCGTTGGCTTCAACCTGACCTTCTTCCCGCAGTTCATTCTGGGCTACCAGGGTATGCCGCGCCGTTACGCTATCTATGCACCGGAATTCCAGGTGCTCAACGTGATGTCGACTGCCGGTGCCACGATCATGGCATTGGGTTACCTGCTGCCGTTCTTCTACCTGCTGTCTTCGCTCCGAAATGGCAAAGTGGCTGGTCCCAACCCGTGGCGCGCTACCGGTTTGGAATGGCAGACGAGTTCGCCTCCGACCACCTTCAACTTCGACACCATCCCGATTGTCAAAGTCGGTCCCTATGCCTATAATCCGGCCGCTGACGAGGCCGAGGATGCACGTCTCGAATTGATTGAGACGGAGAAGAAGTTAATCGAAGCGCGGAATAACCTGGCTGTGGAACGTGCTTCCGGCGATGGACTGAAGAAAGAAGATTTAGACTCGTAACGGATAGGGGGAGTGCGTATCATCCCCTGCTTTAAAGAGAATCGGTTAAATAGACACAGGAAATTTCAACATGGCAGCCAAAGCCAATTCATTAACGCTCGAAACTTCCGCCGCACACGGCCATGACGATGGTCATGGTCACGGCGACCCCAATCTGCATCATCACTTCGATGACATGGACCAGCAGCGCGAGTCGCACGTGCTGGGCATGTGGGCCTTCCTGGCTACTGAAATCATGATGTTTGGTGGATTGTTCTTTGCCTATACGCTCTATCGTTGGAGCTTTAGCGAGGCGTTCCACATCGGCAGTATGCACATGAACTGGCAAATGGGTGCCGGTAACACCGCCGTGCTGCTGGTATCTTCGCTCACCATGGCGATGGCGGTTCATTCTGCAGCTTTGCGTGACCAGAAGAAGCTGATGATGTATCTGGCGGTTACTTTTGTCCTTGGCGCCGCCTTCCTGGTCGTCAAGTATTTCGAGTGGTCGCACGATTTTCACATCGGTTTAGTGCCGGGATTAGCCTGGCATTATTACGATAACCCGGCCAACTTCGGCGAGCTGCGCGACCTCGCAGCCCACGGCGTTTCACCCGAGCAGATCAAGATGTTCTTCATCATCTACTTCTGCATGACCGGTTTGCACGCCATCCACATGATCGTCGGTCTGATTATGCTGGCTGTGTTCCTGCTGATGGGCCGCAAAGGTTCCTTCACCAACGGCAACGATCAGCCGATCGAGTTGGGCGGTCTTTACTGGCACTTAATCGACATCATCTGGGTGTTCCTCTTTCCGCTACTCTATCTCGTTGGAGGTATCTCAGCGGTAGGTGGGGGGCATTAGCAGTATTCGCTTAATAGAAAAATTCAAAAACACCACTCTCGAATACGAGGGTGGTGTTTTTGTTTTGGTTTTCAAGTATTCTGTTATCAAGTGGTTGCGGCGACAAATATCGAATCATGAACGATTTTCGTCATCTTCTCCATCAAAAAATTGAGCGCTTGTTGCTCATCTTTTGGCCACCACACTATGAGACATCGTGGCGGGATGTTGATATTCCCCTTAGGTTAGTGATGTCTCAAACACCCGGCCGGCTTCAAGTGATTACAACAGGTGACGATGTATGGATAAAGCAACATCCTTTCTGTAATTTTTTTTGTTTGTCGTAGTGGCCTATTGTCCTCATGTATTCTTTTGTATTGACATTTATCACATGAATATTTCCCAGTCATCACCCAATTTCGCCCCCGTGTTCAACTCATTACAACAAATTGCCCAGCGATTGGAGCAAGGCGAGCTTCGCATCCTCATCGCTTCCGAAAGCTTGCAGGAATTCAAACGCCAGGAGTTGGCGGCACATAATACGATTACCACGCATCAAATCTGCGGTAAACGCGTTTCGGTGCGCGGGCGGCGCCACGCGGATCAACCGCGTAAAGTGTTGGCGCGTTGGCCGGAAGATCATCTGCTCGAACCTGCACACTCGGCGATATTTTTTATCCTTCAAGGCCAGGCCGGTATGAGGGCCGCCAATTATAGCATTCATTGCCGGCCCGGTGACGCCATCTATTATCCGGTTGGGGTTCCAAGAGCAGATGGTTCCATCCCTGATTCCGTGAAAATCTCGCCGGATGCTTTTTGCGATACGTTGTTATTCAGCCCGGGAGAGGCTTTTGGGTATGGATTGGAATGCAGCATCAGCCATTTGCGCGGTGGCCAAACGATAAATGGCTCCATCAATAAAGGATGTTGGCTGAGGAATATCCAGATAGCACGGCTCTACACGGAATTATCGGATGAATTATCGGCGAGAGGAGATACTAACATTGCCCGGCGATTTTTGTCGCTCATTTTTGCTTTATTCCAACGCGAAATTAAGGAAGGCAACGCGTTAGCCGGTTGGCAGCATCCTGTCATTTCTGTGCATGTAGCTCAACCGACGCTTATTCAGAGCGCCATTGAACATGTACAGACCAATCTGGCCACGCGCCTTTTTATTGATGATGTGGCGCAGCATGTGGGTATGTCGCGCACGGCATTCACCGTGGAATTTCGCCGCGAAATGGGGCAATCGTTTCGGGAATACCTGATTGATCAGCGCCTTGAATATGCAAAATTACTTTTGCTGGATGCCAACCTCTCCATTAATCGTATCAGCGAATTAGCGGGGCTTAGCCCGCGGCGTTTACGTGGCCTGTTTCATAAGAAATACCAACAGTCACCCGATCAGTATCGCACCCTTCAAAATAAACCCTCCGTGACCGATTAATGTTCACTGTGACCGTTTAGGTGTCGTCCAAATGTGGCAAATATTATAGTATCGTTAAAGCAGTGATGGAGTAAATTAAGAATCGCTCTAACGGATTGACATTTTTGGGAGATAATACTATGAGAGAGAATGGAATGAGACGTTCCAAAGGGTTTACATTAATTGAACTTTTGGTCGTTGTTGCAATTATTTCAATATTAGCGGCTATTCTGTTTCCCGTTTTCGCACGAGCGAGGGAAAATGCGCGGCGGACAAGCTGTCTGAGCAACCTGAAACAGCTGGGGCTGGGCTTCATGCAATACACACAGGATTTTGACGAGCAATATCCAGGAATGATTATGGCGACCTATAACAACGCTTTAACCTATGGCATTCCCTTTGGTTGGGCCGATGCAATGCAACCCTACATCAAAAGCAGGCAGATATTTCAATGCCCGAGCGAGTCGACCCCAATTCACCAGCTCCCTACAGAGCGTGGCTATACGGATTATTGGTTTAATAGCCGCCTGGGGCAAAAATCGTTAGCTGCTGTCCAGAGTCCTTCTTTAACGATTTTGTCTGGAGACGGTAACGGATATGATGCAGCAAATGCCTATGTCGGAAGTGCGATTTATGCCTATATTGGCTGCACTACCACCACTGCAACAGGCACGTTACCCCCTTATGCAGCTGCTTGCAGCCAGTTGACGATCACAGGCTTAGGCGGCGAGAAAAACGCGCATGGGCGACATTTGGACGGTGCCAACTTTTTATTCGCCGATGGGCATGTGAAATGGCAAAAAGGTGGCGGTGATCCTGTTAACCGTACCACGGGAATCTACAACGCTTATGTGTTGCACGCCGATGCTATTGGGCGCCCCACGTTTAGCCCGGATTAAAAGTTATTGACCCATCAGAAAGGAATCATTCTATGCAAAAGTATATTTACGCGTTGTTGCTGTTATTTTTACCAATGACTGTACTGGCTGCACCAGAACAAAAACCGGAAGTAGCGGCATTTTTTTCAGGTCAGTTCCCTATGATTATGTATGCCATTCCCGCAACCGATGCCAACTTCAAGGCTGCTAAATCGATGGGGATTGACTATGTGCATCTTTACGGATTAAGTGAGAGAACTGCCGACGCGGCAGCCTTTGAAAGGGTGCAAAATTATCTGGATTTAGCTCACCAGCATGGCCTGAAAGTGATGTTTGATTTAGATGGAGGTGGCAAAGTCCCCCAAGATGCATTAGAGGATATGAGGTCTGTGGTGCGTCGTTTCAAAGACCATCCTGCACTGGGATTTTGGTATCTCTTCGATGAACCCGACAATCACAATGTGACCGTGACACAGATGGAACCATTCTATGCAATGTTGAAGGAAGAAACTCCCCAAATTCCGGTGGCTGTTTGTCATGCGTGGACCAAGAATTGGACTCGCTACACCGGAGTGCAGGATATTCTCATTCACGACACCTATCCGGTCACAGGAATCCCCTTCCCCGATGCGTCATTAAACACACAAACGCTCTTTACCGAGGGTTCTTTACGATTCTCTAATTATAGCATTCCAGCCTTGCAATTTTTCAACTGGCGGAGTTATGCAAAGCCAGGCCAAACAGAATTGCGCAATTCGCCTGTAAGTGAACTCCGCTACCCTAATGCTGAGGAAATCCGTTATCTTAACTATTCAACCATTGCCCAAGGTGTTCGCGGTTTAGCCTATTTCTCCTATTTACGCAGTATGACGCCAGACGCTACATGGGTTACTCATACCGCAACTCCGGCACTACGAGAAGTGCGTGAATTTACCAATATAATCAAAAACGGTTTTGAATTTCAGCGTTTTCGTGATGTGGATAAAGATCAACTGATTTTTTCCGTGTGGAATAAATTAGACAAGAATTACATTGTTCTCGTAAATGCTTCTTCCCAGAAGCGCTCTGTAAGTCTGGAAAGAGAAGTGCTCTCAGGCAAAAACTGGAAGGCTTGGGGCAAAACACGTGCGGAAGGCATTAATATATCAGGCAAAACTATCACTATCACTGAAATCAAGCCTTGGGAAGTTTTGATCTGGGAAAATTCATAGAGTTAAACTTAATGTCTGAGCATTCCTCACGAAAGAATAGCTTGCCATAATCCTGAGACAAAAATGCAAAACCATCTGAATTACAAGCCGTGGATATGGCTCGAATTAATCGGCTTTGATATCCTTCAGCCTGATCGCGGTGCGAAGGAATATCTGGAACGATTAGGGTTTATTCCTCCAGCTATTTCCTTACTGATTACTTCACCGGATATTATTCATTACCACCAAGGTCTGACAGAGAAAGTCCTCTTCCCTGCCGATTATTGTTCCTATTGCGGACACCCTCGCAACAGCGAACGGGAAAGGCAACAGTGGTCGAACATTGACCTAAAAGCTCTAATCGACGCTTTACACTCACACGGAGTAAAAGTCTATCTTGCAACATTCACTTTCTTCTTAAATAACACTTTTTCCAGCGAATGGGTGAATGACCATCGCGAGCTACTTGAAGTGCGTAAGAATGCACAAGCTATTAATGCGCTAATGCCTCTCAAGCGTTTTGCTACAGGTGAATTCTATGAAGATTTTTTGACTGAAAAACTCGTCAGTGCCATTGCCGATTATGGGTTTGATGGTTGGCATGCAGCCGATGGCTGGGGGCCGGCCCGCTTACCGATTAGCGAAGCCGACTTTTCGGATGATATGGTCGGGCAATTTGTCGAAGCTCAACGAATTGATATTCCTCAATATATCTCTCTAAAATGTGATGGCAACGCTAATACTACGCAAAAACGGGCCAACTGGATTTGGAACGATTGCCGCCGACAATGGATTGATTTTTATACTGACCGTTGGGCGACATTCCATCACAAACAAGCGAATGCGCTGGCAGCCATCGGCAAAAATGTTGTCATTAACTCTGCCTGGACGCGTGATCCATTTGAAGCCATTTACCGTTACGGAGTTGATTATCAAAAAATAATTAATGCTGGCGTTAAAGGCATCATTACCGAAAGTGCAGCCGCGGCTTCGGACATGGAAGCCGAAAGTGATTTTAGGTTGTTTAACTACACCGCTTCATTAATGCTAATCAAGGCATCTGTTCCAAATGCCGAAATTCTTTTCTTAAACGGCGTAAAAGATACGAAAGAGCAGTGGGATCTTATCCATCATGCACCAACCGTTTATGAACGGGAAATACTAACGTTATCGAATATCTATTTCCAAAAATCAGATAGCTATGAGCGTTGTGCGGATGGCTTTGTCGTATGTTTAGGAGATGGAATTAAACAAAATGAATGGCAATGGCTGAAAAACAATTGGGACTTGGCTTTCGAAAGACTACCTCAACAAGTATCTGGCCCCACTATTATTTGGTCGGAGATAGCCTTGCAAAATGAAATCGATCATTTTATCGCCAATCGTTTTCCGACCACACATTATTTCATTCACGAATTGCTACAACGAAACGCCCCACTCTCTACCATTGCCAGAATCGAAAATTTAGAGAATGTTACAGGCCCCATCGTCTTGTTCAACTCTCACCTATTTCCTGAGAGCGAACTGCAAAAAGCACGCGCGTATGCAAACGATGAAGTCATTGAAATCGGTATGGATAGTGATCGGCAATTTAAAATCCGCCTATTATCCAGCCTGAACAAATCGCACCAGGAAAATCAGGATATAACGGTGAATCAAGAAATCATTGATACCGTAAACATATCCGAACCCGTCACTTTTTTAGATCACTTGCCAATGAAAGGTATAACGGAGACTGATCTAAACCGTATTGCAAAAATGATCAGGGAAACCACTCTGTCACCCGAAGTCACGGAAAACAAAAAAAACATCCAATTAACAACGCTCAAAATAACACAAAATAAATGGCGTTTGATTATCCATAACGATCACCTTGCGTATTCAAGGCCCGAAATCGATATGCATTTGCCGATAGAAAAAATTGATGTGTTGACCGAATTCCCAAGCACAATAATTGAATCGAACAGATCGAAATTCGTTATAAAAGTTCCAGGCCGGGGTGCTGTAGTTCTCGATGTCTTAACCCAAACACCTGACAATGGGTAAGATGACTAATTTAGCACTCATAGAAGTTCCGATAACCCATAACAGACTCCTGGTCAATGACTCTCAGATGGCCCACTACGACAATCCCAAAAATAGATTTATAGAAAGAAATTTACACTACCTGCCTGGTTGGAATGACAAAGCGCTAGGCTTCGCACTGTTTTATCGAACACAAAACAGTAAGGCTCATACCTATTGAGAAACGCTCTAACGTTAGCAAGACCTGAGTGAACGTTATAACTGTAATAAAAAACCGCATCTTTTCATTCAGAAAAGATGCGGTTTTTTGCAGGATAAATCAGGCTTCGTCTTGTGGCATTGCACCGCCGCCTGGAGCGTCGTCTTTCCGTTCACGCTGCTCTCGCTGTCGTTGGCGTTGCTCACGCATAGCGGCTTCTTCTTGCGCGTCAAGCTTGCCATCTTTATTTGTGTCGAAACGTTCCAGCATCCGCTTGCGTCGCTCTTCACGCTCTTGGGGGGTAGGGGGCTGGCCGCCACCCTGTTGGCCACCGCCCTGCTGAGCGCCTTGTTGTTGACGCTGCTCACGAATGGCGGCTTCTTCTTGCGCATCGAGCTTGCCATCTTTGTTGGCGTCGAAACGCTCCAGCATTCTCTGACGGCGCGCTTCGCGTTCTTGGGGATTGAGACCCTGGCCATCGCCTTGACCGCCGCCCTGGCCTCCACCTTGTCCACCGCCGCGACGTCCCTGGCCTCCACCGCCAAAGCCGGGAGGCATCATCAAGCCGCCGCCTTCACCGATGACGCCAGCCAGCAGCAGCATCGCTTCCAGCCGTGGATTCTTGCTGTAATTGATCTTGGCGTCTAACTGCGCTTCGGCGATTTCGCGGCGCGATTTTTCCGCTTGCTGGGCAGCGCGGTAATCGGCGACCAGCGCTGCCATTTGCTCGTCGGTCACGGCTCCGGCCCGCAAAGCCTGAATTAACTTTGTGCCTTGTTCTCGCAATGAGCCGCGTGCATGCAAATCGGTGCGAACATATTCCAGAATGGCATCCTGGGTGGCTCCCTCGCCAATTCCGGCCTGGGTCATCAAGCGACGCAGATTCTGCTCAGGCCCTTGAAGATTATTGTCGCGATTGTTGCGCGGGTTACGATTGGGACGTTCGCGCGGTGGCGGGTTATCGCCCTTAGGCGCGTTGTTCAAATCCGGCTGCGCTTGCGCTCCCGGAGAAAACGTCGCCGATGTGAACATCATGTGCGAAATGAATGCGGCTGCACCCAACATCGCTCCCTTTCTCCAGAAATTGTGATTCATCCTCGACTCCGAAAAACGATTTTTTAAATATTGTGATTGTTGTCAATCCGACCATTTTTGACAAGATCGCATTCTTTTAGTTGCAAGTTTTTTTGATTAACGGTCAGGGTATTCTATAATCAATTGACGGTTTTTCATTATGTCTACAACTTCTTCTGTTCGAGTTCGTGTTCCTGCAACAACTGCCAATCTTGGTCCCGGTTTTGATGTTTTGGGTTTAGCGCTACAACTCCATAGTTATGTTGCCGTGGAGGAATCGCCCTCGGGAAAAGATGAAATTATTGCCTCGGGCGAAGGCGCTGATCTCGTCAATCAGTTACCAGCAGAAAAAAACATCGCCCTCATCGCTGCCCATGCTGCGTTCGATGCGCTCGAAATTCCGCGTATTCCCCTCCGACTCACTTTGGAGAACGCCATCCCCCTGGCACGCGGTTTAGGCAGTTCGTCAGCCGCTCGCGTAGGCGCGCTGGTGGCCGCTAACGTCTGGATTAAACAAGCCCATCACAAATGGGCCGATGACGATACCTTGCTGGCCCTGGCCACCCAACTCGAAGGGCATCCCGACAACGTAGCCCCGGCGCTTTTAGGCGGCCTGGTCATTTCTGCGACCGAGGAAGCAACCGGCCAGGTGCAATCGCTCTGTTTGCCGGTGCAAAGTTTCCCCCGCCTGGTGGTGTTTATTCCCGATAACCAACTTGAAACCAGCAAAGCCCGTGGCGTGCTGGAGCCGCAGGTCTCACGTGCTGATGCCATCTTCAATATCGCCCGCGCCAGCCTGCTAACTGGCGCACTGGCATCCGGTGCCTGGCAAGAGCGCCCGGCATTATTGCGCGAAGCTCTGCAAGATAAATTGCACCAGCCCCAACGCGCTCCGCTCATGCCTGCCTACGAAGCAGCTTCGCAAGCAGCCCTGGAAGCCGGCGCTCTGGGAGTGACGCTTTCAGGAGCCGGCCCCTGCATCCTGGCCTGGCTATCCAATGATGAAGCAGTCGTCGCCAACACCATCACCGCCATGCAAAACGCCGCTGCCGGATGCAATGTGCCCGGAGCGGCGCTGGAATTGGCAGTCGATTATGAAGGATGTATTGTCGTATAGAACTTAGATGTATTGACAAATCAAATTAATTGACGAATCTTTGTTGATTCCAATTGGATTCGCTTTCGAGTAGTCTTCTATCTTAATTTGTCAATACACTTAGAGCTTAGGAGGGGGTGCAGTAAGCTGCCTCGACATTTCCTAAGTTCTAAGCTCCAAAATCTAAGATCTGTTTTAGTAAAGCTCTGGATCGACATAGCCGCCGCTGATGACGGCGATGGCGTCCATTTCGATTTCGGCTTCGCGCGGTAAGCGTGAAACTTCGACCGTGCTCCGGGCCGGGGGCACGGAAGGGTTGAAATCGGTGTTAGGGAAGTACATTTCGTAGATGCGATTGACGTCGCCAAAGTGGGAGAGATCTTTCAGGAAGATCGTGATTTTAACGATATCCTGAAGCGAAGCTTCGCCTTCTTCGAGAATCGCACGCAAGTTCAGCAGCACCTGTTCGGTTTGAACTGCGATGCCCCCGCTGACGATTTGGCCGGTTTTGGGGTCGATGGGTAACTGCCCTGAAACATAAATGGTGTCGCCGACCTTCACTCCCTGGGAATACGGCCCGAGGGCGGGAGGGGCATCCGGTGTGGCTAAGGCGGTTTTCAGATTCGATCTCATATTTTCCTTTCAGAACAAAACTTGGATTAACAGGTCCGGCTTTTTACATGTTGAAAGTCAGGAATAAGCACTTTTGCGGCTTTGCCCCAGAACTTTCTCCGCGAGGTCGTAGTCTTCTTTTTTATCAATATCGAAGGCGATCGTCACGTCGTCCATAACCACCGCTCCGGCAGGGCATTGCAAAAGCTGCGACATTTTATTTTGCAGTTCAACGATTGAAAGCTTCTTCCGCAAAGCCTTCCACACGAAGCCCAATCCCAACAAGCGAGCCAGTCCCAACGGATTTTTGCGAACACTGTAAGCCGCTTCAATCAGTTGAGTTAATTGTGCCTCATTTTCAGGTTGTAATACGAACGCGTTGCCCCCGGTAAAAGTTCCCTCAATCAGTGTGGCGTAAGTGCGCTTTCCGCCGGGAAACATCTGCTCCACCGCCCCTTTTTCGGCAATAGGGTAGGCCGCCGCCAGATTTTGCTTGTCGGCTTTCTCCAGAAACTCTCGCCAGGTCTTGCTCGTGACCAGAGGAATATCGCAGGTGCAGAGCAAAAATCGTTGCGAATTTGCCGCTTCCATTCCAGCCAAAACGTTGTCCGTCAGGGAACTGGCAGCCTGAACGCGAACCGCATCCGGTGCGATACGGCTTACCAGTTCCAACGTACCGGGCAAACCGACCACGATCACCTGATCGACCTGCGGCACGTCGCGCAGCGACTCCAATACATATTCGATCGCGTGGCGGCCCTGAACCTGAAGCAGGGCACGCTCGGCAGGAGCATCGCTGCCCAGCGCGGTCTTCAGAAGTTCAGGGGTCTCACCACCCGCCAGTATGATGGCATCCATATTTTATTAGATCTTAGGTCTTGGATCTTAGATTTTAGGTTGTGACCGGGAGAGCAATTTAGCTTTGTCCTAAACGTTTTGCTGTGTTCTGGTTCACCCACTAATTATAATGAGACAGACTTTCAGGTTAACCGGTACTAACCACGTCCGGTTGCCCCTATTCGGCGTTCGATGTTGAACGTTCAGCGTTGAATGTTCGCCGTTTCTCCCCAGCGCTTTCACTAACTACCAACCCAATGTCTTCAGATGCTTGGTCGAATACTGCTCGATGATTTCTAAATGCACATTTTCGTGCTTCTGCCACATTTCATAGAGACGTGAACGGAAACGCCAAGCGCCGCCGGCCGATTTATCAGTCAGCACCGAACCAAAAGTGACATGCAGCATCTGACGGAAGGTGTTGTTGTCGAAGAGGCTTTCCAACTGATCGTCGGCGAAATTCTTCCAATCCGGCAGGTCGCTCAAGTCTTCGGCAACATGGTAAGTGGCGCGGTCGGTCATGAAGCGGTCGGAAGAGAAGGCGCAAATCTCGCGGAACAGCGGCACGTCGCAACGTGCGGCGGTGCGAATCGCTTCCAGATACCAGGTGCCGGCCGTTTTGACATGCACCAACTCGCCGCACTCGCGGCCGATGATGGGATAAACCGAATACTTGTCGCTGCCCGAATGCACGCTGACTTTATAGGGGCCAAGTTCTTTGGCGATGGCAACATGCTTTTTCAGTTCGGTTTCGAATTCACCCAAATCGCCGATGTAGTCGATGCCTTTTTGGAACTCGCCCACGAAGCGGGTGGCGAGGCTGGTGACGTTCACACCACGGCGCTTGAGTTCGTTAGCGACGAAATAATGCTCGGCCACCGTGGTGGGCGATTCGGTTTCATCAACCGACATTTCCAGGTCGAAATTGCCTTCGCCCTTCAACTCATTCAGTAGGGTGGCAAGTTGCACGGTATGGGTCACGGCACGGGAATACTTGACGGCGGCGCGCTTGAGTTCTTCTTGCGAGATGGAAACCGTGTATTCCCCGGCAGTGAAGCTTTTATCGGCGTAGCGCTCGGCTAATTCGGCTCCGTCGGTGAGGGCGTCGAACTCCTGTTGGAGTTTTGCGGCGTCGTAGTCGTTGGCGTGGTCGTCCACATGAGCCGAGGGGTCGATGGTGAAGAAGGTAAACCCGGCATCGACCATAAGTTTGATGTCGTCTTCGGTTTTCAAATGGTCGGCATCGGCGCCCCAGGGCTGGTCGTAGCCTTCCTGGAAGCTGCCCCAGGTGGCGGCGTCCATCACCTGGTCGGGCGTGCGCTGGGTGCGGGTCATTTCCCGAATCGACTGCTGGGCCAGAATCAGGCCGACACCTGCTTCATCGGTAGCACGCGCAGCGCGAATGTGCGCCGGAGCAGCCAGGCCGAGACGGTCGCCCGCGCCAAAAGTTTTCTTGAGACCCATCGGTACCGGAGTGGTGAAGGGGAACAAGGCGCGCAGCTTTTCGGCGTTCTGGCGCTGCGGGTAGCACCATTTGATGGCGGTTTGCGTGTCGATATCCTGCACTTCACCGGAGAACTTGGAGTGGTGCAGGGCAGGGATTTGCGGGTTGAAAACCGCGATCAGGTAATGCTGGGAGCGATGTTTGACAAAAGCAAAGGTTTCGCCATCGACCACGCGGATGGAGCGCGGAAAGATTTCGGCATCGCCGATGAGAGTTTGGAGTTGTTCGATAGTCATGAGTATTTTTAAAAGTCCGTTAATAAGATAACTTTGGGAGATTAGGTGTCTGTTTTGGCACGCGCCGAAATGGGAATCTCAAACTTCACATCGGGAAACTCTGTAAAGGTGAGTGTAAGTTGGTGTTTCGCTGCATTTTGCAGAAGCTTTGAAGGGATTTTTACAGCAAATTGCTGATAAGTTCGACCGTCGTAGCCATGAGGAGAGAGCAGCGGCAATAATTCGATGCTCGTATCACTGGCGCTGGCTTGCATGGTGAAGTCGCGATAGGACGATACATTTAAATGAACGTAAAAATATTCCGGTGCCGGGTCAGGAAGAGCGACGACAATAGACTCTGTATAAGACCGCACAGGAGATTTCTCCCACTGCTTAATAGACTCCAAAATGTTTTTGGCCGATTCTGCTGACCACTCCAGGCCTCGAACCGATTTGCTGGAATTCTCGTATTGGTCAATAGTAGCCTGGCCCCAGTGGCGGGTTTGTTCCCAGTCGCCATCTGCATAATACGAGTGCATCAGGCTGCTTTTGGTGAGGACCATACCCATATCCGAGTTCGCACCGGTGATAGGAGTTTTTAGCAAAGCCCGTGCTTCTTCTTTCTTGCCGTCCTGAGTCAGGAGCCGGGCCATATCGACGTAGGCGTGTCCGGTAGCCCAGCCGTAACCGAGGTCTATCACCTCTTCGTAAGCCACCATTGCGTTCTCTTTTTCGCCTGCGGCGGAAAGAGCCCGAGCTGCTGTCAGGAGGATATTCGACTGAGCTTCAGGGGTCAGGTTGTATTCCTTGACCCTGACAGCCGTTTCATAACCTTTGAGCGGTTGGCCGATACGCTGGTAGAAATTGCTCAGATTATAGAGTGCTGAAAGCAGAATCTTGGAGTCGGGCTGCTTGAGCGGTTGTTCGGCGATAATCTTTTCCATGATCGCCGCGCCGCGTTCATCTTTTTTGCTCTGCAGATACAAACCGACTCGAATTCTTACTTCCGATGTTTGTTGGTCGATCTCGGTCAGGACTTCGGGAAATTTTTCCAGCAAAAAGCCCGTCAGACGATAACCCATCGGGCCGGTATCCCACAGGCTGTGTTTTGGGTCGGGGAGTTTGTCGTCGCCAACGATCAACAGCAGCGTTTGTTTGTCGAGTTGGCCCTGAGCGAAGGCTTGTTCCAGGGAAATACTCTGGGCGTGCAACTGCTGCATCACTTTGATCGCGCGCTCGCTGTGAGTCGTTTCTAATGGTTGTGCGCTGGTTAGCGCAGTGCAGGAGAGGAACAAACCCAGAACAAAAGCCGTCGTTTTCGCCTGCTTTGTGAGATGTTTCATGACTGTCCCTCTCCTTACCAAGTGAGTGCGGCTTTTTAAATCGTCACGCTTGAAAAACCGCCGTCCACAACGATGTTTTGCCCGGTCACAAACGAGGCGGCTTTGTTGCTGGCCAGCCACACCGTAGCACCGGCCAATTCCTGAGCCTGTCCAAAACGCGCCATCGGAGTGTGGTTGATAATCTGTCCGCCGCGCTCCGAATAGCTGCCGTCGTCGTTAAAGAGCAGTTTCTTGTTCTGGTCGGCCGGGAAGAAACCGGGCGAAATGGCATTCACGCGGATGCCGCGCGTCGCCCATTCACGAGCCAGGAACTGGGTGAGGTTGAGCACCGCAGCTTTGGCAGCCGAGTAAGCCACTACGCGTGAGAGCGGAATCATGCCCGACATCGAGGCGATATTAATAATGCTGCCGCTTTTCTGGTTCAGCATCGCTTCGCCAAACACCTGCGAGGGGAGTAGCACGCCGCCCACCAGGTTAAGATCGAAAACATTCTGCCAGGCTTCTACCGGCAGGTCGCAAAAATTAGCACCCGGGGGCAGGGTAGCGTCGGGGCGGTTGCCGCCTGCAGCGTTTACCAGCACATCAATGCGTCCGGTGCGTGCCAGAATGGCGTCGCGTGCGGCTGTAACCGACCCTTTATCCATCGCATCGGCGCTCTGGAAAAAGGCTTTGCCACCGGCATTTTCAATTTCGGATACACGTTCGGCACCGCGTTCGGCATTGCGGCCAATGACGCAAACCGTTGCTCCGGCTCCTGCTAAAGCACGGGCCATAGCGCCGCCCAGGGCACCGGTGCCGCCAATGACGACGGCGGTTTGGGAAGTAAGATCAAAGAGATTCGAAAATTCGTCTGATGAATTCATGATATTGAATTGTATCCGAAATAACGAGTTCGGTTAATGGAAAAACGGTAAACCGCTACTCGAAATTGAGGTTTTATGCAAATTCGTCTGATGAATTTTGAAAAAGGCTTTGTTAGAATAGTTTCCCGTATTTCGTATTTTAGGTTGCCAGAATGTGTGGGCAACTATTTTTAAATTCTGCGGAGGATTTCGTTTTGTCAAAGGAAAATCAATACGGTCTGGACATTCGTCCTGCTGGAGACGGACTCGACTTTGTTTCACTGGGCGCATTGGTCAATCGCCTCGATCCGGGTATCATCCCGTTTCGTAAGGCCAACCACTGCGACATTCATGTCAGCGGCGGCGAGTTCAACTGTGCGGCTAACCTGGCCAACTGTTTTGGCCTCAACACCGGTGTCGCCAGTGCCATGGTCGATTATCCCATCGGCGACCTCATCGCCGAGCGCGTGCGCGCCATGGGCGTGAAGCCGTTCTACAAGCACTTCAAGCACAACGGCGTGAACGGCCCCAACATGGCCACCGTCTACTCCGACCGTGGACACGGCGTGCGTCCTCCGGTCGTGTTCTACAACCGTTCCAACGAAGCCGGCGCTTTGCTGGCGCCGGGCGACTTCAACTGGGATGAAATCTTCGGCGGCGGCGTGCGCTGGTTCCACAGCGGCGGTATCTTTGCCGCGCTGTCCGAAACCACTGGCGAACTCATCGTCGAAGCCATGAAGGCCGCCAAAGCCGCCGGTGCCGTCACCTCGTTCGACCTCAACTACCGCGAAAAGCTGTGGAACATCTGGGGCGGCCACGACAAGGCTCTGGAAGTTCTGGGCCGCATCGTGGAGCATGTCGATGTCATCGTCGGCAACGAAGAAGACCTGCAAAAGGGCCTGGGCGTGCAGGGACCGGAAGTCGAAAGCGAGTCCAAACTCGATCCCAGCGCCTTCTTCGGCATGATCGACAACGTCATCGCCAAATATCCGAAGGTGAAAGTCGTCGCCACCACCTTGCGCGAAGTGCATTCCACCAACCGTCATAGCTGGAGCGCCGTCACCTGGATGAACGGCCAGACCTACACCGCCCCGACCGCCGAACTCGACGTCATCGACCGCGTAGGCGGCGGCGACGGTTTCGCTTCCGGTTTCTTCTACGGCCTGCTCAATGGCGAAACCCCCGAAGAAGCTCTCAAACTGGGCTGGGCGCACGGCGCGTTGCTCACCACCTTCCCCGGCGATACCACCATGACCACGGTCGACCAGGTGCGCGCTTTCGCCAAGGGCGGCTCCGCACGTATACAGCGATAAAGGTGTCAGGTGACAGGTGTTAGGTGTCAGGAGAGAGTCTCCGGTTGCCTCAATGCTTGAAGCCGACGCCTACACGCTCAACGAATAGCAAGGTGAGGGGTGTTTGCGTGTGCGGAGAATTTCCTAACACCTGACACCTCTCACCTTACACCTCACTAAGGAAACTATGTCCGAACAACCCCAGGGCGATATCGCTCTCATTGGTTTGGCCGTGATGGGCCAGAACCTCATTCTCAACATGAACGACCACGGCTACACCGTGGTTGCCTACAACCGCACCACCTCCAAGGTCGATGCCTTCCTTGCTGACGAGGCCAAGGGCACCAACGTGATTGGTGCGCACTCCATCGAAGAGATGGTTGCCAAGCTCAAGCGTCCCCGCAAAGTGATGCTGATGGTGAAAGCCGGTGCGCCGGTCGATGAGTTCATCGAACTGCTGCTCCCTCATTTGGAACCGGGCGATCTCATCATCGACGGCGGCAACGCGCTTTATAGCGACACCATTCGCCGCGCCAAGTATCTCGAAAGCAAGGGCCTGCTCTTCATCGGCACCGGCGTTTCAGGCGGCGAAGAAGGCGCCCGTTTCGGCCCCTCCATCATGCCGGGCGGCAGCGTCGAAGCCTGGCCGCTGGTCAAAGACATTTTCCAGGGCATTTCGGCCAAAACCCCGGCTGGCGAACCCTGCTGCGACTGGGTCGGCACCGATGGCGCCGGTCACTATGTGAAGATGGTGCACAACGGCATCGAATACGGCGACATGCAGCTCATCTGCGAAGCCTACCAGTTGATGAAGGAAGGCCTCGACCTCACCGCCGACGAAATGCACCAGGTCTTTGCGGACTGGAACAAGGGCGAACTCGATTCCTACCTCATCGAAATCACCCGCGACATTTTGGCTTACAAAGATGAGAACGGCGAAGCATTGGTCGAAAAGATCCTCGACACCGCCGGACAGAAGGGCACCGGAAAATGGACCAGCGTCAGCTCACTCGACCTGGGCATCCCCGTTACCCTGATCGGCGAAGCCGTGTATGCCCGCTGCCTCTCTGCGCTCAAGGACGAGCGTGTGGCCGCTTCCAAGGTGTTGACCGGCCCCGATCCGCAGTTCGGTGGCGATCGTCATGCCTTCATCGACGATATCCGTCAGGCATTGCTAGCTTCCAAGATTGTTTCTTACGCCCAGGGCTTCATGCTTTTGCAGGCTGCAGCCGAGGAATACAAGTGGGACTTGAACTACGGCAGCATCGCCATGATGTGGCGCGGCGGTTGTATCATCCGCAGCGCATTCTTGGGCGACATTAAGAATGCGTTCGACAAGAACCCTGAACTGCCCAGCCTGCTGCTGGACGATTATTTCAAGGAAGTCATCGACCGTTGCCAGCATTCGTGGCGTCGCGTCATCGCCAAGGCCGTGGAAACCGGTATCCCGGTTCCGGCCTTCTCGACGGCGCTGTGCTTCTACGACGGCTACCGCAGCGAACGTTTGCCAGCCAACCTGCTCCAGGCTCAGCGCGATTACTTTGGCGCGCACACCTACGAGCGTCTCGACAAGCCGCGCGGCGAATTCTTCCACACCAACTGGACCGGTCGTGGCGGAGATGTCTCTTCGAGCACCTACAACGTCTAATCAGTTGCAAAAATTGCTTTACCCAAACGGCTCCATTCCCTCAGGAATGGAGCCGTTTGGGTTATGAAGAACCACGCGCGTAAGCAAGTGGACTGCGTCAAGAGTAATACCTGCCCTAAAATTAAGTTCGTGAGCGATTACTCCTAGCACTTCCAGTCAAAAATCATGGGAAATAAATCCATCACGCAGCACTAATTTAGCAGCCAAAAAAAGAATTTAAAAATTTCTTAAAAAAGTGGGAACCCAATTCTCCCGGCTGCGTTTATAACGAGCCTCCACAAAAGAGCCGCACTGTGGTGAGCCGATATCCTGAAGACAATCCTGCGAATCACCGGTGTGTTTTACCTTCCCTCTGACTTCCTTAAGTCCACTCCGCCGGGTCATCGCGAACCAGCAACGAAGCAAAGCGAAAAATAATTTTTCAAAAAGCCTTGACGGAGAGCTGAAAGAGAGTTAAGATTTCTTTTCGCGCCGGACGGAACATTGATGAGTTTAGAGGGTTGGAATTGGTGTTTGATTGGAGTGTTCTTGCGAAGAATGTTCCCATCAGTCACTATCTGAAAGCTTGTTGTTCGAGCTGGAAGTTTCTGAACTGAATACCTTGAAAACTGCATAGAGAAATTTGAGAAATAAAAATTACAAATTTCGCCGAGACATAAATTAACGACTTTGGTAGAGATACCGAAGTTCTACTTTGCGTAGTCAAGTTGTAAAGGGCGCACGGTGGATGCCTTGGCACTTGGAGCCGATGAAGGGCGTAGTAAGCAACGAAAAGCTTCGGAGAGTCGCTAACTGACTTTGACCCGGAGATACCCGAATGGGGAAACCCAGCACGAGTGATGTCGTGTTACTCTTACCTGAATATATAGGGTAGGTAGAGGCAAGCCGCCGAACTGAAACATCTCAGTAAGCGGAGGAGAAGAAAGCGAATGCGATTCCCTAAGTAGTGGCGAGCGAAATGGGAAGAGTCTAAACCGACAGGACGCTATAGCCTTACAGCGATGTCCTCTCGGGGTTGTGGGGCAATTTTTTCCGGGGTGTAAGACCCGGAGGTCAGTTACAATACCGAACGATAGTTGAATCTCTCTGGAAAGATGATCCGTAGAAGGTGAAAGACCTGTAAACGAAATCAATCGGCCTGACTTAAATTGTACCCGAGTAATGCGGAGCCCGAGAAACTCTGCATGAATCTGGGGAGACCACTCCCTAAGACTAAACACTCCAAGTGACCGATAGTGAACAAGTACCGTGAGGGAAAGGTGAGAAGCACCCCGAGAGGGGAATAGCAATACCTGAAACCGTGTGCCTACAAGCAGTCGGAGCACTACTATTTATAAGTGTGACGGCGTGCCTTTTGTAGAATGATCCTGGGAGTTATGGCATGTAGCGTTAGGTTAAGGCCGCAGGGCCGAAGCCGGAGGGAAACCGAGTGTGATAAGCGCGTCGAGTTGTATGCCATAGACCCGAAACCGAGTGATCTATCCATGGACAGGCTGCAGCGAGGGTAAAACCTTGTGAAGGGCCGAACCAGTGGCGGTTGAAAACGCTTTGGATGAGCTGTGGATAGTGGTGAAACGCTAAACGAACTCGGAGATAGCTGGTTCTCCCCGAAATAGCTCTAGGGTTAGCGTCAATTGCTTACCAGTGGTGGTAGAGCACTGAATGGTCTAGGGGGCCTACAAGCCTACCGAAATCAATCAAACTCCGAATGCCATTGGGTGGAGATTGGCAGTGAGACTGTGGGAGATAAGTTCCATGGTCGAGAGGGAAACAGCCCAGACCGTCATTTAAGGTCCCTAAGTTCTGGCTAAGTGGTTAACGAGGTGAGATTGCTCAGACAATCAGGAGGTTGGCTTAGAAGCAGCCATCCTTTAAACAGTGCGTAATAGCTGACTGATCGAGTGATCCTGCGCGGAAAATTCAACGGGGCTCAAGCCAGGCACCGAAGGTACGGATTTGTATTGACTCCTGGTCAATATGAGTGGTAGGGGAGCGTCCTGCAGTAGGTCGAAGGTCGAGCGGAAGCGCGGCTGGACGAAACAGGAGTGCGAATCCAGGAATGAGTAGCGAAAAGCAAAGTGAGAATCTTTGCCGCCGAAAGCCCAAGATTTCATCAGCAAGGTTCGTCCGCTGATGCTCAGGCGGGCCTAAGCCGAGGCCGAAAGGCGTAGGCGATGGACAGACGGTTGATATTCCGTCCCCACTGGTAAATGTTATCCGGCATGGTGCGTCGGTTGGTTAGCTTACCTCCGCAGGGAGGACGGCCTCTATATCCAAGGGAGGTCGCGAGGACTTAGTCCGAAGTGGTGAAACCTATACGGCCAGGAAAAGCCATGACGTAGTTTGCCAGTGCCCGTATCGCAAACCGACACAGGTGGGCGAGGAGAGTATCCTCAGGCGCGCGAGAGAACCCACGTTAAGGAACTCGGCAATCTGTACCCGTAACTTTGGAAGAAGGGTAGCCTCATTATCGTGAAAGGACTTGCTCCTGGAGCGAGAAGGGGCCGCAGAGAATCGGTTGAAGCGACTGTTTACCAAAAACATAGGTCTCTGCTAAGCCGTAAGGCGACGTATAGGGGCTGATGCCTGCCCAATGCCGGAATGTCACGAGGAGAGGTCAGCCGCAAGGCGAAGCTTTGAATCCAAGCACCGGTCAATGGCGGCCGTAACTATAACGGTCCTAAGGTAGCGAAATTCCTTGTCGGGTAAGTTCCGACCTGCACGAATGGCATAACGACTTCAACGCTGTCTCAACGTGGGACTCGGCGAAATTGTATTACGAGTGAAGATGCTCGTTTCTCATAGCAAGACGGAAAGACCCCGTGGAGCTTTACTGTAGCTTGTCATTGATTCGTTGGATTAGATGCAGAGGATAGGTAGGAGTTGATGAGATGTCCCTTTCGGGGGGCAAGGAGACACCCGTGGAATACTACCCTTCTAATCTGACGGCTCTAACCTCAGCCCTGATCGGGTCGAGGGACCGTGGCAGGCAGGCAGTTTGACTGGGGCGGTCGCCTCCTAAACGGTAACGGAGGCGTTCAAAGGTTCCTTCAGGACGGTCGGCAATCGTCCAAAGAGCGCAAAGGTAAAAGGGAGCTTGACTGCGAGACCTACAAGTCAAGCAGGTGCGAAAGCAGGACTTAGTGATCCGACGGTGGAAAGTGGGATCGCCGAAGCTCAACGGATAAAAGCTACCCCGGGGATAACAGGCTTATCTCTCCCAAGAGTTCATATCGACGGGGAGGTTTGGCACCTCGATGTCGGCTCGTCGCATCCTGGGGCTGGATTAGGTCCCAAGGGTTGGGCTGTTCGCCCATTAAAGCGGCACGCGAGCTGGGTTCAGAACGTCGTGAGACAGTTCGGTCCCTATCTGCTATGAGCGTAAGAAAGTTGAGAAGAGCTGTCCTTAGTACGAGAGGACCGGGATGGACAGACCTCTGGTGTACCGGTTGTGCTGCAAGGTGCAAACGCCGGGTAGCTATGTCTGGATCGGATAAGCGCTGAAAGCATCTAAGTGCGAAGCCGACTTCAAGATTAACTTTCTCCCCCTTTTGGGGTAAGACCCCTTGAAGATAACAAGGTGGATAGGTCGCGTGTGGAAGCATGGTTAACATGTGCAGCTAAGCGATACTAATCGGTCGAGGACTTGACTGCGTTTTTGAAACTAAAAAGGTCGCGGCGAAGTTTGTAATATTCTCAAATTCTCTATGTAGTTTTCAGGGTTTACCCTGAACAATTTGCGGTGGCTTAGCAAGAAGGAAACACCCGTTCCCATTCCGAACACGGCAGTTAAGCTTCTCCGCGCCGATGATACTGCACGGGCGACTGTGTGGGAAAGTAGGTGGCCGCTGCAATCTCTTTCGGGCAGTCCCACTCATGAGAGTGGGACTGCTTTTTCTTCCCTTGAAAACGCAAGAAACACTGAGTCGAAAAAACTTTTTTAAAAAGGCTTGACACAGTGTTGAGGAAAGGTTAAGATTTCTTCTTGCGCCGGACGGAACATTGAAGAGTTTAGAGAGTCGGAATTGGTGTTTGATTGGAGTGTTCTTGCGAAGAATGTTCCCATCAGTCACTATCTGAAAGCTTGTTGTTCGAGCTGGAAGTTTCTGAACTGAATACCTTGAAAACTGCATAGAGAAATTTGAGAAATAAAAATTACAAATTTCGCCGAGACATAAATTAACGACTTTGGTAGAGATACCGAAGTTCTACTTTGCGTAGTCAAGTTGTAAAGGGCGCACGGTGGATGCCTTGGCACTTGGAGCCGATGAAGGGCGTAGTAAGCAACGAAAAGCTTCGGAGAGTCGCTAACTGACTTTGACCCGGAGATACCCGAATGGGGAAACCCAGCACGAGTGATGTCGTGTTACTCTTACCTGAATATATAGGGTAGGTAGAGGCAAGCCGCCGAACTGAAACATCTCAGTAAGCGGAGGAGAAGAAAGCGAATGCGATTCCCTAAGTAGTGGCGAGCGAAATGGGAAGAGTCTAAACCGACAGGACGCTATAGCCTTACAGCGATGTCCTCTCGGGGTTGTGGGGCAATTTTTTCCGGGGTGTAAGACCCGGAGGTCAGTTACAATACCGAACGATAGTTGAATCTCTCTGGAAAGATGATCCGTAGAAGGTGAAAGACCTGTAAACGAAATCAATCGGCCTGACTTAAATTGTACCCGAGTAATGCGGAGCCCGAGAAACTCTGCATGAATCTGGGGAGACCACTCCCTAAGACTAAACACTCCAAGTGACCGATAGTGAACAAGTACCGTGAGGGAAAGGTGAGAAGCACCCCGAGAGGGGAATAGCAATACCTGAAACCGTGTGCCTACAAGCAGTCGGAGCACTACTATTTATAAGTGTGACGGCGTGCCTTTTGTAGAATGATCCTGGGAGTTATGGCATGTAGCGTTAGGTTAAGGCCGCAGGGCCGAAGCCGGAGGGAAACCGAGTGTGATAAGCGCGTCGAGTTGTATGCCATAGACCCGAAACCGAGTGATCTATCCATGGACAGGCTGCAGCGAGGGTAAAACCTTGTGAAGGGCCGAACCAGTGGCGGTTGAAAACGCTTTGGATGAGCTGTGGATAGTGGTGAAACGCTAAACGAACTCGGAGATAGCTGGTTCTCCCCGAAATAGCTCTAGGGTTAGCGTCAATTGCTTACCAGTGGTGGTAGAGCACTGAATGGTCTAGGGGGCCTACAAGCCTACCGAAATCAATCAAACTCCGAATGCCATTGGGTGGAGATTGGCAGTGAGACTGTGGGAGATAAGTTCCATGGTCGAGAGGGAAACAGCCCAGACCGTCATTTAAGGTCCCTAAGTTCTGGCTAAGTGGTTAACGAGGTGAGATTGCTCAGACAATCAGGAGGTTGGCTTAGAAGCAGCCATCCTTTAAACAGTGCGTAATAGCTGACTGATCGAGTGATCCTGCGCGGAAAATTCAACGGGGCTCAAGCCAGGCACCGAAGGTACGGATTTGTATTGACTCCTGGTCAATATGAGTGGTAGGGGAGCGTCCTGCAGTAGGTCGAAGGTCGAGCGGAAGCGCGGCTGGACGAAACAGGAGTGCGAATCCAGGAATGAGTAGCGAAAAGCAAAGTGAGAATCTTTGCCGCCGAAAGCCCAAGATTTCATCAGCAAGGTTCGTCCGCTGATGCTCAGGCGGGCCTAAGCCGAGGCCGAAAGGCGTAGGCGATGGACAGACGGTTGATATTCCGTCCCCACTGGTAAATGTTATCCGGCATGGTGCGTCGGTTGGTTAGCTTACCTCCGCAGGGAGGACGGCCTCTATATCCAAGGGAGGTCGCGAGGACTTAGTCCGAAGTGGTGAAACCTATACGGCCAGGAAAAGCCATGACGTAGTTTGCCAGTGCCCGTATCGCAAACCGACACAGGTGGGCGAGGAGAGTATCCTCAGGCGCGCGAGAGAACCCACGTTAAGGAACTCGGCAATCTGTACCCGTAACTTTGGAAGAAGGGTAGCCTCATTATCGTGAAAGGACTTGCTCCTGGAGCGAGAAGGGGCCGCAGAGAATCGGTTGAAGCGACTGTTTACCAAAAACATAGGTCTCTGCTAAGCCGTAAGGCGACGTATAGGGGCTGATGCCTGCCCAATGCCGGAATGTCACGAGGAGAGGTCAGCCGCAAGGCGAAGCTTTGAATCCAAGCACCGGTCAATGGCGGCCGTAACTATAACGGTCCTAAGGTAGCGAAATTCCTTGTCGGGTAAGTTCCGACCTGCACGAATGGCATAACGACTTCAACGCTGTCTCAACGTGGGACTCGGCGAAATTGTATTACGAGTGAAGATGCTCGTTTCTCATAGCAAGACGGAAAGACCCCGTGGAGCTTTACTGTAGCTTGTCATTGATTCGTTGGATTAGATGCAGAGGATAGGTAGGAGTTGATGAGATGTCCCTTTCGGGGGGCAAGGAGACACCCGTGGAATACTACCCTTCTAATCTGACGGCTCTAACCTCAGCCCTGATCGGGTCGAGGGACCGTGGCAGGCAGGCAGTTTGACTGGGGCGGTCGCCTCCTAAACGGTAACGGAGGCGTTCAAAGGTTCCTTCAGGACGGTCGGCAATCGTCCAAAGAGCGCAAAGGTAAAAGGGAGCTTGACTGCGAGACCTACAAGTCAAGCAGGTGCGAAAGCAGGACTTAGTGATCCGACGGTGGAAAGTGGGATCGCCGAAGCTCAACGGATAAAAGCTACCCCGGGGATAACAGGCTTATCTCTCCCAAGAGTTCATATCGACGGGGAGGTTTGGCACCTCGATGTCGGCTCGTCGCATCCTGGGGCTGGATTAGGTCCCAAGGGTTGGGCTGTTCGCCCATTAAAGCGGCACGCGAGCTGGGTTCAGAACGTCGTGAGACAGTTCGGTCCCTATCTGCTATGAGCGTAAGAAAGTTGAGAAGAGCTGTCCTTAGTACGAGAGGACCGGGATGGACAGACCTCTGGTGTACCGGTTGTGCTGCAAGGTGCAAACGCCGGGTAGCTATGTCTGGATCGGATAAGCGCTGAAAGCATCTAAGTGCGAAGCCGACTTCAAGATTAACTTTCTCCCCCTTTTGGGGTAAGACCCCTTGAAGATAACAAGGTGGATAGGTCGCGTGTGGAAGCATGGTTAACATGTGCAGCTAAGCGATACTAATCGGTCGAGGACTTGACTGCGTTTTTGAAACTAAAAAGGTCGCGGCGAAGTTTGTAATATTCTCAAATTCTCTATGTAGTTTTCAGGGTTTACCCTGAACAATTTGCGGTGGCTTAGCAAGAAGGAAACACCCGTTCCCATTCCGAACACGGCAGTTAAGCTTCTCCGCGCCGATGATACTGCACGGGCGACTGTGTGGGAAAGTAGGTGGCCGCTGCAATCTCTTTCAAACAGCCCCTTCCTTTGGGAAGGGGCTGTTTTTTTGTTTGTGCCGTTTAGTTTGTCTGGCCGCAAAAAAGCACAAAATTCACAAAGATTAATGCAACGACGAGTTGGCTTGTTGTTAATTGGAATTCATTACTTGAGCTTTTGCTAATATGTTCCAGGTCAGCATCAATTTTGTGTTTTTTGTGCCTTTTCGCGGCTATCCCGAAAGTTTGGTTTCTTGAGACGTAAAGCAGATTTTGATAATATGTAAAGGCATTGGTGCCGTGCCCTTGGGGTTGACCGGCGTTAGTATTATTGGGAGTTCCATGTTGTCATCGACTACTTCATATACCGTTAGTAAACCGGAAATTATTCGCGAGCAATTCGACGAAGAAGTTGTCATCGTCGATCTTGATACCGGAAGCTACTATTCCCTCAGCGGTGCTGGCGGCGAAATTTGGAGCGCAATTGAAAGCGGAACTCCTACGGCTGGAATAGTGCAACAGCTAACTGCGTCCTATGAAGCTGATGCGGCTGAGATCGAAGCATCACTGGGCCGCTTGTTGGAAGAATTGCAGACAGAAGGGCTGATTACTGCACAAGACAATGCCTCGGCCACTTGGGAAACAGCAGTGAGCGCTGCCAATGATGCCGTAAAGGGTGAGTGGCAAGCCCCACTTTTGCAAAAATTCACCGACATGCAAGCACTCCTGTTGCTTGATCCCATCCATGAAGTCGATAGCGCCGGTTGGCCACAACCTAAACCTGAAGAGCCGGTCATGGTTGAAATGCAGTCGAATAAATCCGTATAAATTTGCGATGTAAGTGAAGCCATTTACGTCTGCTGAAAATTCTCCTTTCTTCGTGCCAAACGAAATTGTTTTCTTCAACGAACTCCACCAGACGTTTTTAGATGCTGGGCAACGAGTAGGCACTACCAAGCGTTTTTTTCACATCGGCGGCTATACGATTTGCCTGCAATTTGCAGGCAACGGCCTTGAATCGCGTCTCACTCCTGCAATTGAACATTTAAGCGCTTCCCCTTGTAATTTCCCTGACCTGACGGTTTGTTTATGGGATAGCCAATCGACAGAGAGCGAACTCCCCGCGCCTCCGTGGTCGCATGAAGATTATGGCGTGCACGGTGAAATCTCCGGCTACAACACCCCCCAACTGCGAACGGCTTTTAATCTGGGTTCGGGGGTGCTCAGTATGCTGGATACCCAGCGAAATGTGGCCCTGTTTTGGATTCGTGATGCCGATTCCCTCCCGATCTATGAGAGTGGGGCACCACTCCTCACAATTTTCCATTGGTGGATGGGCACGCGAAAGCGACAGTTAATACATGCCGCTGCCATCGGTCATGAATCAGGTGGTATTCTTCTGGTGGGTAAAGGCGGATCGGGAAAATCGTCCACATCGCTTCGGGCACTCGATTCGGATTCCGGGCTGCTCTACGCGGCCGATGATTATTGTTTGCTCTCTCACGATGGCACGCCATTCGTTCACAGTATTTACAGTTCGGGGAAAATTCATTCCAAAGACACGGCTATTTTTCCTTTTTTGCAACCCGCTCTCGATAAATCCTACAACCTCAATAATGAAAAAGCGCTATTTTTCTTGAAAGATCATTTCGAAGAGAAAATTTGTCCTGGTTTTCCCATTAAGGCTGTTGTCTTGCCACGTGTGACAGGACAAGCCAATACTCGGGTGGTGCAGGCTTCTTCCGCAGCGGCGTTACTCGCATTGGCCCCTTCGACAATTTTCCAGTTGTCTGGCGCAGGACAACCGGCTTTTCAAATGTTGAGTGAGCTTGTGCGTAAAGTGCCCTGCTATGTGTTGGAATTAGGTACTGAACGCGCTCAAATTCCAGGTGCTATTTCCGATTTATTGAGGACACTCGCATGAAGCAAAGCAATCCGAGCAGCCATTCCCTGGTGAGTGTCATCGTTGTTGTCCGGAATGGTGAGCGTTTTCTGACTCAAGCGCTGAGCAGTATTTTGCAGGGGAGCTATCGATCCGTTGAAATTCTTGTGATTGATGGTAGTTCTTCCGACCGCACCCTGGAAATCGCTCACTCGTTTGAGCACGTGCGTTGTCTGCCGCAAAAAGGGGAGGGCATTGCCGCTGCTTATAATACCGGTGTGGAAGCTGCTGCCGGCGAATACGTGGCCTTTCTTTCGCATGACGACCTTTGGACGCCGGACAAATTAGAGACTCAAATCGGGTTTATGAATAGTAAGCCTGAAGTGGAATATACCATTGCCCGGGCGAAATTCTTTCTTGAACCCGGGCATGAAATCCCCCGGGGTTTTCGCCGGGAATTGCTGGAAGGCGATCATGTTGCGCCGATCATGGAAACGCTGGTCGCGCGTCGTCGTTTGTTCGAAAGCCTGGGAACGTTTGATACCAGCCTCGCCATCGCCAATGATGTGGACTGGTTTACCCGAGCGAGTGACCAAAAGATTCCAACAGCCGTTTTGCCGCAGGTTTTGTTGCACAAACGCGTACACGATACGAACCTATCGATGAATATTGATACGAACAACCGCGATCTTTTGAAATTATTAAAAGCATCGATTGACCGTAAGCGCCAGGCCGCTTAAGTGCAGTTTGCAGAAATATGACCGATTCAATGTTAATCAGCGTAATCGTACCGGTATATAACGGTGCGAAATATTTGCCGCAAACCGTGGCGAGCCTACGCGCGCTCGATTACCCGTCCCTTGAAATTATTCTCGTGGACGATGCCTCAACAGACAACAGTCTCGCTATTGCCCACTCGTTAACGGACGGGGTTTCTCATATCCAGGTCTTGCAACATCAGACCAATCAAGGCCCGGCGGCGGCGCGTAACTCTGCTTTGCAAGTGGCGCGTGGTGAAATCATCGCTTTTTTGGATGTAGACGATGAATGGCCCCAGGACAGTTTCGCTGTGCGTCTGGAGTGCTTGTTGAATAATCCCACGATAGAGATTGCTTTGGGAAAAGTCCAGTGCTTGCGCGAGACAACCGGCGATGGCGGTCAACCTACCGGGCTGCAACGCGAACTTTCCGTGCCTTTTGTCAGTTTCAATATTGGCGCGGCGTTTTATCGGCGAGCGGTGTTTGAAAAAGTCGGTGTTTATGATCCCCAACTCCGTTTTGGTGAGGATACCGACTGGTTCATGCGCGCCCGCGAAGCCGGGATTGGACTATTGGTATTACCGCAGACTACTCTCTATTATCGGTTGCACGAGGGCGGCATGACGAGCGGGAAGGCGGTCACCGAACTGAATATTGCCCAGGTACTCAAACGCTCGCTCGATCGCCGTCGCCAGGCCAATAATGCGGCTTCAGGCGAGCAAACGGTGGCGGAACTACCCCATTTGACCCGGCAAAAGCAGAGCGAGGAATGATTGATACCAATCTCACGGATTGGCATCCTCACTCTCCCGTGTTCATAGCACGCAAAGCCTTCGGCTACGCTAACTTCGTCGCAAGTTTCCGCGATTAACGACAAGAAGAGAGAGAAATGGCATTACATATTAGCCAATCTCCAATTCGCACGCTCGTTTAGCCAGAGCCGAAAGCAAAAGTTCTGTCTTCCGGGATGCATGCCACACTTGCCCCGGCTGCAAAATGATATCGTCATATCGGCCGCTTGCCGTGAGCCAGCAAAGCCCCCTTCTTACCCTGATGCTGGTTCCTGCCGGTATCGTGATTTTTTGTATCTGCCGTGGTTGGAGATCAATCATTTGCTGGGTGACGACGTTAGACAGCCCGCTAGCCGTTCCTCGAAAATATTTAATATTCATCGAAGCACTCCTGAACATGATATTCTTGCCTATGGAAGAGGTTAATGAATAAAATTGCTTCAATACAGATTCAAATACTTTAAATTGTTATCGTTACAATATGAGTTTTTGATAATTGTAATGCTTTCCAGTGCCGTATTCTGTATCCTTCCTATGAGGCGTTAATTGAGGAGAGGGTATTTTATGCAGCAAACGGGGAAACAACCTGAGGCTCCAGCGCTGAGATACGAAGAAGTGGCGCAACATATTGCCGACATGATTCGAGGCGGGACATTGCGCATTGGCGAGCGCATACCCTCGGTGCGTCAACTGAGCAGGCAGCGTCACGTGAGCATAACAACGGCACTTCACGCCTATCGTTTATTGGAAAACCAGGGATGGATAGAAGCCCGGCCCCAATCCGGGTATTATGTCATTCGCTCCCAACAATCGGACATTTCCGAGCCGACAGTTCCCCAATTCAATCTCGATGTCACTACAGTTGAAGTGAAAGAACTGATTCGGCAGTTCTATGCCGTTTCGCAAATACCGGGCATCATTCAAATGGGAGCTGCCGTTGGCGCTCCGGGTAATTTTCCTTCCCGCTCTCTGGCACGCACCCTGTCGCGGGTGGCGCGCGACTTTCAGGAGGAAGGAAATTCTTACGATTTGCCTCCCGGCAACCGGTTGCTCCGCACACAAATCGCCAGGCGAGCGATGGAATCGGGCTGCCATCTCACTCCGGACGATATCGTGATTACCACCGGTTGCACGGAAGCGCTCAATTTATGTCTGCGCGCGCTGACCCGGCCCGGCGACGTGGTGTTAATTGAATCGCCGACTTACCACACCACACTGCAGATCATCGAATCGTTGGGTTTGCGTGCTCTGGAGATACCCACGCATCCGCGTCACGGCATCGAACTCACCACATTGGAATATGTGTTGGCGCGCGAATCGATTGCAGCCTGTTTGCTGATGCCGGGGATGCACAATCCCCTGGGATGCTCGATGTCGCAAAACGATATCATGCAGTTGGTCGAGCTTTTGCGCAAGCATGAAGTGCCTCTCATTGAAGACGATGTATGGGGCGAAATTTATTTCGGTGCCTCGCGCCCGCTTACCGCTAAAAGTTATGACAAAGCGGGAAACGTGCTTCTGTGTTCGTCGTTTTCCAAAAGCCTGGCTCCGGGATATCGCGTCGGTTGGGTGGCGCCGGGACGCTATTTCAATGAAGTGGAATACCTTAAATTAGTGGGTAGCCTGGCAAATCCCACCTTGCCTTCGCTGGCGATTGCCGAGTTTCTGGAAAATGGCGGTTACGATCATCATTTGCGTGGCTTGCGGCGTGAGACAGCGCACCGCGTTTTGCAGTGCAGTGAAATGATCGAGCGATATTTTCCGGCGAATACACGCATGACACGGCCTCAAGGCGGTGAATTTTTGTGGATCGAACTGCCCGAGGAAGTGAACACGACACAGCTCTTTACGCGGGCATTGGCGGCTGGCATCTGTATTGCGCCAGGGGCGATGTTTTCGGCGCAAGGAAAATTCAACAATTATCTGCGACTTTATTGCACCTATCATAAAGCCGAAGTGCTGGAACCGGCTATCCGTCAGCTTGGGGATTTCATTTCCACGGGTTGAATTAACCACAGATGAACACAGATTTTTTTAGAGCTTAGATCTTGGAACTTAGATCTTAGGAGAGGTATGGCAGAGTGAGAAACCTCAGTTCTAAGCTCTAAAATCTAAATTCCGCCGTTCCCATCTGTGTTTATCTGTGTCCATCTGTGGTTAATTTCTATCCATTGGCAGTAGCGGTATTAGAGAGTTTTTGAGGCGAAGGGAGAGAAGAAAATGGATTTACAGCTTGACGGTAAAATCGCCCTGGTGACGGGTTCCACTGCGGGTATCGGATTAGAGATTGCCCGCACGTTAGCCGGTGAAGGAGCGGATGTGGTCATCTGTGGACGTTCACAGGAAAAGCTCGACGCAGCGGTTGTTGATATTGATGGAAAAGTCCGCGCCGTTCTCGGCGATCCGGCGACAGCCGAAGGGGCCGAGGCGTTGATTGCGGCGGTGCCGGAAATAGATATTCTGGTGAATAATCTGGGCATCTATGAATCCAAAGCCTTTGAAGACATCACCGACGAGGATTGGCTCCGTTTCTTCGAGGTTAATGTGCTCAGCGGAGCACGACTGGCACGCAGCTATTTGCCCGGTATGCTTGAACGAGATTGGGGACGCATTATTTTCATCGCCAGTGACTCTGCACTCGTCATTCCGCCGGACATGATTCATTACGGCATGACCAAAACAGCGCAGCTCGCCATCTCGCGCGGACTGGCTGCAACGACCAAAGGCACGCGGGTTACCGTCAATTCGGTATTACCCGGCACAACTCGTTCGGCCGGTATTGAAGAGTTCATGCGGAGTGTGGCCAGTGACCCGAATCTCCCAGTAGATGAATTGGAACGGGAGTTTTTCAGCAAGGAGCGGCCCTCATCGCTGATTCAGCGCATGATTGAACCACAGGAGGTCGCGAGTCTGGTGGCTTATGTCGCCAGTCCGCTTTCGGCTGCGACCAACGGTGCGGCATTGCGTGTAGATGGTGGGATTACGCCGACGATTGCATGATGTTTCTTGAATAAACGCAAAGAAGAAGATTCCTGTGTTCTTTGTGTCGATTATTTCTAGTGGCAAGACGTTGTTTATAAACGCCAAAATTTAGCCTTTTACAGTTTCGTAACTGCGAAAGATATAGTCGTTGTATTCTTTTGTCTCGTGGCAGGTATAACAATGAGGTAGCCAACCGCTGGCTTCAATTTTAGTGGCTTGGCCGTTGACGACCATATATTCCCAATCTCCCCATTCCTTGTGATAACCAGGATGTCGTTTAACCATCACCGTGAGCAGTTCGGGAGATTTGCTGGTAGGCGAAGCGAGTTTTTCCTTAACGATTACCGAACCCGTTGGGAAGCGAGGCATCTCCGAGCTTAACATGGCAGTTTTGCCGATTTCATTAACGTAGACCCTAAAATATTTTTTAGCGTGTGGATTAGCTGGAGACATCTCGGCTCTATATTCTGGTGTATCAAGGCTAAAAACTGCGCATTGTTCAGCCACAACAGGAGGCATAATCTCAATTCGTGACGTTACCTGTTGCCAGGCTTTATAACCACGCAACTGATTCAGTGCCGATGGGGAGATAGCTTCGTAGGGTAGAGAGGAAATTCGTGACGAATTTCGCTTAATGATGAAGGCTGTTGCTACCCCTACCGACACCAATAAAAGAGCGAGGGCGATTAATAAATTCTTTTTCATCTTCTCCCCCCTGAGAAAAATTTATCCCAACTCTAATGTTGTCACACCATATAAACGTCCAATCGGTATGTTTGGCGTTTCGCCGGTATACATCCGTGCCGTCTCAAACATCATCGTCATGCCATGTTGCTCCGCCAATTCCACTGCCGCCGTATTGGCTTCCGATACATCAAGGAACAACGGTGCGTCTTGCGGAATTCGGGTTTTAAGCGCTTCAAACAACTTCCCGGCAATGGTTGGTGTATCGGCAAACAGCGGCCCGATTCGATAGCCGTTACGGGAAGGGCGCACGATGCCGTATCCGGCTAATTGACCATTTTCCACCCAACCCAGTGCGATGCTATCGGTCTGTGCCACCCAGTGGCGGAGGAAAGTGGTGCGCTCATCGGGATAGAATGGTTGGTCGTAGGCCGCAATCGCTTCGAAGGGGAGGGAAGAGAGTGATACGATTTGTGGATCGTTCACCGGCTCGCCGCCACCGGCGCCTTCATAACGCTGGTTGCTATAAGCCAACTGGAAACCGGATCGTTTGTAGTTCTCTTGCTGCGCCACCACGCCATCAAGTCCGATATTGCGGCCCTGGAGCGACTCCATTCCCGCATTCCAGATTTTCAGCCCATAGCCCAGGCCGCGATACTCCGGTTTGACGATATAAAAGCCCAGAAACCCGAACGACTCACCATATTTCACGACCGAGATGACGGCTATCGGTTCATCGTCTAACAGGCCGATGAGAAAACCATTGGGGTCGGCAGCGTAGAAGCTGCCGGCGTCATGGAGGCCCGGATTCCAACCTTCAGCAGCAGCCCATTCTACTGCCATGTCGAGGTCCGTGCGGGTCATGGTGCGGATGGTGTAGGAGGAGTTTTGCATGGAGGCACCTGTCTCTTACGGTTTGTGTAATATGCGCAATTTTTTATTAGCCACAGATTGGCACAGATTTCACAGATTGAGGCTACAGAGCCGTTTCAACGTTTGATCTCGCCATCGGTTGAAGGATGGTATCTGCTTATTGCGACTTCAACTCTTATCTGTGTAATCTGTGCCAATCTGTGGCTAAATTTCTGTACAAACAGCGGGCGGCCCCAGGTTAAAACTCCTCGCGAAACGCCCGGGCTGCCGCTTCAATCGTATCGGCTTCACGTCCGGTAACAATCGCACCAATCAGCACTCCCCGCGCACCAGTGCGCTGTAATAAGCGTTGGTCGGAAGGCACCAGTTTCTTTTGTGAAGGCACGATAAACGGTGCGGAAATGGTCTGGGCCAGGTCGTGATAGCGGGCCAAATCGAGGGCGCTGAGCGGTTTGCCGTAATCATCGTGGTGCATGATGCTGGCTTCGCAGAGCGTCATGCCCAGTTCTTCGAGCGACATCAGTTCATCGGCGGTAGAGCCGTTCCAGGCGGCCAGCATGACGTCGAGGCTTTCTTGCTCGAAAATCCAGCCTGGTGCTTCGGCTGGGTAGGCGTCGAAATAGTCGATGCCGATTTGCGCCAGTTTTTCAAACTCTTCTTGCGTTGCAAACGGCTCACCGCCGGGCACGATACCGACCGAGCCGCCATGCTCTTTGGCCACTTCAACGATGCGGCGCAGGTTGTCTTGCTCTTCGTCGAAGCTGCCGAACTTGGTGCCGGAAGCGAAATGCTCCACGTTGATATGCACTTTCAAACCTTGCGCACCACCGCGAAACGCGGCGCGGGCCAGTTCCACATCGTTGCGTGGCAGGGAAACGAGGAGAGTCCAGTCGTTGTCTTGAAGCTGCGTGAGGAGTTGGTTCATAGGGTTTAGTTAGCAGGAGGAGTTGTGTTTTCTTGCGTCCAGGTAAAGGGGAAAGCGATTCGTAAATGAGTTACGTCTTTGAGTGCGGTTCCGGCCCACTGGGGGAGCGCCGAATTGGGCTGCATCCACAGGCTGGGCATGGTTTCCCATTCGGTTTTGCCGCGCATTTTCACTTCAAAACGAAAACGCCCCAGCAAGCCATCCATCACATCGGTATCCCAGTCGGCTCCGTCATAGCGAGGGCGCAGAAAATCGGAGTAGAGCGGTGCAACGCCTTCCCAACTGCGGTCGAGCGCACTCACCGGGCCAATGACCATCCATTGTGTCAGTTCACGGATATAATGGGTCTCAGGACTCATGGCGTGGTCGGCGGGCACGATTTGAAACGAGCCGATTTTGCCGTGCGGCGAAGTGGAGATATCGATGACGCCATTGTGGTTGGCGCGCAGGCGACCGACTCCTGAAAAATACGAGCCGACAAAGCGTCCGATCCCCTGCACTGGGCGCAGCACCTGGCCGATGACGCGCGGTTTTTCTTCGCCGCGATAGTCGATGGTGATGAGCCCGCCGAAGCGGTTTTCGAAGACGATTTCGCGCGGGTAGTGGCGGGGGCGCTCGATGAGAATCGTCCACACATCGCCTAACCTGGGAATGTAATTATCGGGGAGCGCTTTGAGATCGTTGTTTTTATCGTTATCGAGCAGAATGCGGTTGCCGACGAACGGCGTATAAACACCGCCGAAGATGCCGGTGCCGCCGGGGATGTCGGTATAAGCTGCCGAACCCGGTGAAACTTCGCTCTGGAGCGAGGCTTTGCCGGCTTCATCTTCGGCGGCAGGGGAGAGGCTCCAGATCACACCGCGGTTTTCGGCGGTGTTCTGCCCGGCTTTGAGGTGGATGGCATTGACGGCCGTCGCGACGACGGTGCCTTGAGGGCCGTATTTGCTGGCGTTATAACCACGCCGGTTGACCTGGGTAGTAGGCACCAGTAAATGGCCGATAGCTTCCCAGGTTTTGCCGCCATCGCGTGAACCGGCAATTTCGCCGTCTTTCTTATTTTCGATACGCAAACGCGCGATTTCGACTTTTGCAGTTTGGTTTTCCGGTGCGACTTCCGGGGAAGGACCGTGCTCGCCGACAGTGGCGTGAGCTTGGGGAAGTAAGGAGAAGACAGCGGTGAACAGAATCGGCAGCAGATATGCAAACCGGAGGCGAGGATAGGAAAACAGTTTTTGCACATTGGTTAGTGTAGCGAGTTTGCTGCCCAAATGTTCAAAAATCCAATCTAAAAAAGGTATAATCTGTAGTAGGCTTGTTCTCATTTTCGCCGGGCAATTCCTTTTGAAGGAGGCCATTTTCTCCTTTGCTTTGATTCAAAATTGCATGCAAAATTCGCGATTATTAAGAATTCGCAGGCCAACCTTTTTGGAGTAACGGTTACCTATGGCGCTAAGCCCTGCCGCGCGCGCGGCCCTGGATAAATTTAAGTCGCAGCACAGCGGCGTTGAATCCGAAGTCGATATCACGGATATTCAACCACCGTCGAGCGTCAATGTCGGTGCCGAATCGCTTCCGATTGGTAAGAGCGGCGCATTGTTTCGCCCCGAGCAGCCCAAGACTTTTGAAGAAAGCGGTATTTCCTATCGTGTCTTGGAAGGCCTCATTCTCAAAGCGATTAAACAGGAAGGGCCGCGTAACGAAGGGCAATTAGCAGAGTTCCTGCACCTGGGCGTCAATGTTTTCCGGGGATTGTTGCTCTCGCTGCATAAGCGCGAACTGCTCGACACGCCTTTGCCGATGGTTTACGACCTGACTCATAAAGGCCGTGAAATGGCCTCGATGATTGAGCGGGAAGACGGCTATATCGGCCCGGCTCCGGTTTCGTTCGATGCCTATTGCCGCATGGTGCGTCAACAGTCGAAGCTCGACCGGCGTGTGCCGATGCAGGATGTCGAAAGCGTTTTCAGCAACTACCCCATGCGCCCGGAACTCAAGCGAACCCTGCGGGAAGGCTTCAATTCCCAGCGCGTGATGCTGTTCTACGGTCCGCCTGGTAATGGTAAGTCGCTCATTACCGATAACCTGCATCGTTTGCTCAAGCATCCGGTGCTGCTGCCGCATGCATTTGAGTTCAACTCCAAGGTGGTGCGGCTTTACGATCCGGCTTATCACCGCTTGCGTCCCGACCTCATGCAGCGCGAAGAAGAAGCCAGCCAGGGCGGTATCAGCACGTCTGGCAAGCCGGATCGCCGCTGGCTCATCTCCGACCCGCCGCTCGTGACGGTGGGAACCGAGTTCAAAATCGAGCATTTCGAAATTCCTTACGACGGCCAGTTTTTCGCGCCGCCTCACATCAAGGCCAACAACGGAATTTTCATCTTCGATGACCTGGGCCGCCAGACGCAGGATCATAACATGATCCTCAACCAGTTCATCTATCCGCTGGAGCAACGCGAAGCCCTGGTACGTTTCCCTGGCGGCTCCACTATCAAAGCGCCATTCTTGCAGCGGTTGTTCCTCTCGACCAACTTGAACCACGAAGAAATCATCGACGATGCGTTCAAACGCCGTTTGCTGTATCAGATTCTGGTCGACCGCCCGACCATTTCGCTGTGGAAAAACATCTTCGTGAACGAGGCCCTGGCCTGCGGCACGGAGAAAGGCGTGGCGCACGATTTAGCCAACGAAGTTGTGCGTTGGTATGAGAGCGACGACCGGATTTTCCGCGCTTGCGACCCGCGCAACCTCTTCATCTTGCTCGATGCCACTTTGGACGAAGGCCAACGCGCCGGTGAAGTCGTGGGCGAGAAGGTTTTGCGGCGAATCTACGAAATGTATCCCGAAGCTCACCGCGAAGACGCTAAGTTCTATGTTGGTGCGATGGATTCGATGCCGGCCGAAGAGCGTGCGAAGGTGGAAGTGCGCTAAATTAAGTCAGAAGTTGGAATGATGAATGCAGAAGTAAGGCAACCGGGCGTTGACGGTGGCGGTTGAAGCCGAAAGTTCGTCATCCTCGCGAACGCAGGGATCCAGTACACGGCTTATTGAATAGTGTAAAGTCTAAACGCTTATTTAAAACCTTAATTCTACAATCATCATTTTGGCCTCTGATTTAACTCTTTCGCTTCTTACGCCAGCGTAGGTGCCAAATGATGCCGACTGCGAGTGCAGCCCACCAGAAACCTCGTTTTAGATGGCCCGCGTAGAGGTCATACCAGGTTGTAATATAAACCTCGGGCAGAGGTGGTTCTTTCCAGTCTTTCCAAAACTCCTTGTCGGTATCGGGATGCTGCCCGTTTTTCAGCCGTCCCAGCATATAAGCGGTTCGGAGATTGTGCCATTGGTCGGCCTCTGTGCGCAATTGTTTGAATTTCTCGATTTGTTTTCGAGAGTCGTCCACATAGTCTTCACCCGTGCCGTAGTCTCGCCACTCCTTAATCAAGTCTTTGCCTTGTGGTGATGTCGGCAATATCGAACGTTTTCCTGCTTTGACGAGTTCTTCCGTTCGTAGCCACGCTTGGAAGGACACATAGTTACGGCTTTGATACTGTTGTAATAACCGGCTCAAAGCATAAAAGGTATCCACACTCTGCCAGGCATCGCCCAGAACGATGATGCCCGAGAGTCCCTTTACGGCATCTGCGATGTTCCCCTGTCCAGACTCGAAGGTATCGGCAACGCTGGGTAAGATGCCGTCTTTCTTAATGTTGGGCGGTGTAATAATCCACTCCATTATTTTGAGCTGATACTTCTCCCGCCCAAAGTGCGCATCGGGATTGATTTTTATCGCCTCGGCAATCAAATCGCGCGCCTGCTTCATCTCGCCGATGCGTTTGCGGTCGCCTCCAGTGCGCAGCCAGCGGTGGGCGATGAATGTTCCCTGGTTCGCCAGATAGCGATAGCGGTGTTCTTTTAAAACTTTCGCATCGCCTTTCCAAGTCCGCATGGCCGCTTGTTTCTTATGCATCCAGGCAATGGCTTCGTCTCCCCGGTGCAACCGGTCGCTGGCCACTCCGGCATCGTCGTATAGTTCCAGTTTGTCAGGTTGCCGGGCGATTTCTTGAGTGACGCGTTGCAAGCGCATTTCGTAGAAGAGGTCGGGATTGCGCTCGAATCGCCCGGTGATAATCTGCATCACTTCGGGAATGCCTTTGGCTTCGGCTTCGAGAGTATCGCGATCCCAGGCACAGGCGTAGAGCGGGCAGTGATGAGCTAAGAGCAAAAGAAAAACACTGACAGCGCGTAAGGAAAAGTGTGATATGGTAGAGAGCCTCCCCGTGGAATGTTGCAGCCATTATCGTGCAAGGGGAGAAACTCAAGCAAGCACATAGGTGCGCTTATCCGGCGACGTAAGACAACGATGTTCTAACCGGCATTGCGTACGATGTCGAGCACATCTTCAGCATATTTTTCCAACTTACGCGCACCGATGCCGTTGATTTGCGCCAACGCTTCATCGTCTTGCGGCTTGAGGGCGGCAATTGCACGCAGAGTCTTATCGCCCAGCACGCAATAGGGCGGGACGTTTTCTTCGTTAGCCTGTCGTTTACGCCAGCTACGCAATGCTTCAAATAATTCTTCGTCGGGTTCGTCGAAACCGGCAGTTTCATGCACCACGTAGCCACGCGGCGGCTGGATGGCGAGAGCTTCTTTATTTTGCCAGGCGGCGCGTCCGGCTGCGGTCACATAACAAACGAAATACTCGTCTTCCCCGGCCTGGGCCAGCAATTCTTCGCTCATCAGTTCGTCGAGGAATTTTATAATCTGTTCACTTTTACAACCGGCCAGCACGCCGCGCAGGGGGTGGTTGGCCGGAAAACGTTCCAGGTCTTTCGACTTAGCACCGCGCAGCAGTTTTTCGAGTTTGGCTTTGCCCACGCGCGGGCGCATTGCGTCGATGTTTTGCAAAATGGCGTGGATATCGCTACCGTGCGCTTCGGCTACCGCAGCGTTTTGCGGAAGGCTTGAAGCGGCGCTCTGGAATTTCTCCGGGTTATCGCAAACATCGCAACAAAAATCGCGCGGAGTGGCTTCGTGTTCGTCACCGAAATATTCCAGTAGCGTGCGGCGGCGGCATTGTGGCGAACGGCAAAATGCGATCATCTCATTCAACCGGGCATGACGTTCACCACGTTCATTTTGCAAATGACGATCAATGGTAAACATCAAGTCGGCTGGAATGGTTTTTTGCAACACGCGAACCGTGGTGGTTTCCGCGTTTTCCGTGAGGCGTTCAATCAACCCGAAATGCGCCATTTTTCCCAGGATGGAACGGGCCAGCATATCCGTCCAGTCGAGATTGAGTTTCCACCAGCCGCGTGGAATGACGGCGATATCGGCATCCTCGGTTTCGAACTGATCCTGCGTGGCCTGGCTTTTCAGGTGATTGGTGAGGGCAATCAAGGCACTGGAAACCATTCCTGCCGTGATGGCATCGTTATCGATGAAGAACTCGCGCAAACGCCGGTCGGCAAAATGATAAAGAATGACACAGCGGCTTTTACGCCCGTCTCGCCCCGCGCGTCCGGCCTCTTGATAGTAGGCTTCGGGGCTTTCGGGGTAGGCCCAGTGGATAACGTAGCGCACGTCTGGCTTATCAACTCCCATGCCGAAGGCGTTGGTGGCGATGAGGAGGTGAATATCACCGTTGAGCCAAGCCGACTGCGCGGCGTTGCGTGTTTCGACATCCATCCCGGCGTGATAGCAAGCCGCCCGCACTCCCAGCGGCCGCAGGGCGTGTGCAGCTAAAGCGGTGACTTCTTCGCATTGCTTACGCGTCGCGACATAAATGAGGCCGCTACCGCCACGGGCTGCTAATTTCGGCAAAGCTTTGGTCAGTTTTTCGGCGCGTTCTTTATCGTTGGTGCTGCGGATAACCGAAAAGTGCAGGTTGGGCCGATCGAAACCGCCGATGAATACGTGTGGATTGCGCATGCCCAGGTTTTCGATGATCGAGCCTTGCACGCGTTTGGTTGCCGTAGCGGTTACGGCAGTGAGGGGCGGATTGCCCAGTGCTTCGACTGCACTTTTCAGTGAAAGGTAGTCGGGCCGGAAATCGTGGCCCCATTGGGAGATACAATGCGCTTCATCGACCACGAAGCGCGCCAGCTTAATGCTTTGCAGGGTTTCAAGAAAGCTGGCCGATCGAAACCGTTCGGGAGCGATATAGAGCAGCTTCAGGCGTCCGGCGCGCAAATCTTGCAGCACTTCCCACTGTTCAGACGACGATTGGGAGGAATTGAGAAAAGCCGCGCCTATTTGTGCAAACGCGGTGCGTTCGTGTAATGCGACCACCTGGTCGCGCATCAATGCTACCAATGGCGAGACGACCAGTGTCACGCCATCGGCTATCGCGGCGGGCAGTTGATAGCAAAGCGATTTCCCGGCTCCGGTGGGCATGACCACTAGCACGTCGTCATTCGTCGTAGCTGCGGCGATAGCTTCTTCCTGCAAAGCACGAAATTCGGAAAAACCAAAAACTTCGTTGAGGGATTGCGAAAGAGGCGACGAATGTTGTGCAGTGGGAGCGGCGGTCACAGAAGAAATTATACCGCGTTGGGAAGATAATAGGCCGCTAATTTCATACGCGAACTTCGTACGCGAATCAACGCAATTTTTCTTTTGCCGTTAATTGCGAAAACTTGCGCTGCGGAGCATAGCGTATGAAATTAGCGGCCTATGAAAACTATCACGTCAAATCCAGGTTTGGATTCCAGGCGACTTCCCAGACGTGTCCGTCTGGGTCGGTGAAGTAACCGCAGTAACCGCCCCAGAATACATCCTGTGCCGGTTTAGTGATAGTGCCGCCTGCGGCTTGCGCTTGTTGCAACACTTCTTCGACTTCTGCCTTCGTCTTCACATTGTGGGCCAGCGCCACGCGTGAAAAACCGTGGCCGTCGCTGGGCACTTGCGCGTCGGCGGCCAAATCTTCCGTAGGAAAAAGCGCCAGCCAGGTGCCGCTGAGTGGGAAGAACACCACACCTTCGTGCTTTTCGTTCGACGGTAACCCTAAACCGTCACGATAAAACTCGGTGGCACGCTTCAAATCCGAAACGCCCAAGGTGATCATGCTGATACGGAAGGACATTTGAAAGGCAGAACTTAGTTCTTGGAACTTAGAACTTAGGAAGTGCCGGGTTGCTTCGACGCTCCTTCCTAAGCTCTAAGTTCTAAAATCTAAGCTCTGTCGTTAGATCCTCTTACCACGCGCATCCACATCCCAAATCACTTCTACCTTACCGTCGCGCACGCCGATGAGTTGGTCGCTCAGGTTGACGGCGGTGCAGACGTGGAGGGGGTGGAAAGCGATGCGGTCGCCGATTTTCCAGTCGAGCCCTTTGCCCAGGTTCACCACGCCGTGCTCTTCGCTCATGCGGGCGACGTAGGCGTCGATGGGAGCATCGGGACCGGCGGCGCGAGCATAGCCTTTGGCTTGTACGTTGGCGGGCCAGATGTCGCCGCAGAAGGTTTTTGAGCCGCCGTCCACGGTGGCGGTGGTTTCGCTGGGGCGGGAGACCACGGTGGTGATGATGGAAAGTGCGCATTGGTCGTAGGTGGCGCTGCCCCACATTTCGCAGATGTAGTCGTTGAAAACGTAGGTGCCGGGGCGTACTTCGGTGATGCCGGGCACCGTAGCGACCGATTTACCGGTGGGGGTGCTGCCGCCGGTGAGTTCCTTGATCTCGATACCGGCTTCGCGCATTTCGTGGGCGGCTTCTACCAGCAGGTTGCCTTCTTCGCGGCCCACTTCGGAGAAGTCGCGTTGGCGGGCGCCGGGGAAGGCGATGCTGCGGTAGGTCATCAGGCCGTTGAGTTCCAAGCCGGGTAGGCTTTCCACCAGGCGGCACAATTCCAACACTTTCTCGCGCGGCGCACCGCTGCGGCCCAGGCCGCTTTCGAACTCGACACGTATTTCGATGGTCGAACCGGCGCGCACTGCAGCGGCGCTCAGTCCGCGCAGGCCAATTTCGGAATCGGCCCCTACAATCATGCGGTTTTCACGTGCCAACTCGGCTGCGCCTTGCCACTTGTCTTCGCCGATGATGGGGTAGGCGATATAGATATCGTTGATGCCCTGGCGCGCGAAGACTTCGGCTTCGGAAATCTTGGCGGAAGTGATGCCCTTGGCTCCGGCCGCAATCTGCATTTTGGCGATATCGGGCACTTTGTGGGTCTTGATGTGCGGGCGCAAGGCAACGCCATACTGATCGACATGCTGCTGCCAGGAGTTGATGTTGCCCTGCATTTTGTCGATATCGACAATCAGGCTGGGGGTGGGTAACTCTTCGATACTCTGTCCAACGCGGATGGGATTCATGGGGTTTTTCCGTTTTCAGGTGATAATATGGAGTGACGTATTTATAATAACGAAAAATGAATATTAATTCCCAAGTAGGCGAACCGATTTCTCTCTCTCCGCGCTTCCTTTTTGTTATCCGTTTGATGGTGGCCCTGATCTGGTTTTGCGATGGCTTGCAGCAAGAGATAAGCTTTTATAGTGCCCGTGATGTCCCCATCGTGCGACTATTTGCCGATTCTCATATTGCTTTGGGGAAATTGTGGGGTGGAGCTGGCCGCATCGAAATTTTGTTGGCGGTATTTGTATTGAGCGGTCTGTTTGCCCGCCCACTGGCCTGGTTGCAGATTGTCGTTATCGTTGTCATGAATTTGGCAGGCACTTCTCTTGGCTACCAGAGCATCTATCATACCACCGGTTTACTGATCAATGATTTGCCGCTACTCTTTTGCATAAGCTTAATCGGGCTGTGTGGGCCGGGGCATTTGAAAGTGGCAGCAAGTCCAAATCATGAGTAGTCGTCTCTGGTAGGAGGGAAGCAAGGGTGGGGGTAGGCAAGCCGCAAATGGTGGTTGTGAATCTCGTGTAAGTGTGGATTTAGTAACCATCGTTTCCCTGTATTTGGCCCAGCATTCCCAAACCGACCGCCACGACTGTTTCACCTAGTTCTATCTTCGGGCGGCGCACACCGTGTTGCACGATGGTTCCGAACGCCACCCAACAGGCCCATTCATCGCTGAGCGCCTCGGGCACAGGATAGACAGAAGTCGCGGGAACCGCTGCGAACTGGCGATGGCCCGCGCGTGTTGCCACTCGTTGGCCGGCTTGCAGGTGATGCACTTCGCTTCCGACTTGCACGATCGTGCCAACGCTGGAATAGCCGGGATAAAAAGGATATTTCACCCAATTGTCCCAATGGGTATCGGGTGCAAATTTACGCTCCAGGCAAATGCCTTCCGTGCCGGTGCTGATGAGGCTGCAATGGGTTTGCACCAGAACGTCGTTGCCCCTGAGTGGGCCGACTGGTTCGCGTCGCATTTCAACGGCATTTTTCCCTGTGAAGACAACGGTGAGTGAATCCAAACGATGCCTCGCTCCTTGAGTGCTTCTGCCCGAGATAGGTTTAGGATAACCAAAACAGCTTTTGATTTCTGCGTAAATAATGGATAAGCCATCCAACTCAAAACACTTGTAAGCCAATTCGCTCTTGGCTTCTGCTAAAAAGTGTCGGATATATTAAGGTGACTGGTGTGAGGAGTGTTTATGAACGACATACCCACCGCCGTAAACCCGCTTTTTTTGCTGACTGTGCGCTGCGCCATTGCGCTGATCTGGCTTTATGAAGGCTTGTGGCAAAAGCTGATTGCGCGCGATACCTACGAGCTTTCCATCGTGCGCCAGTTCACGAATTCCGATGATGCGGCGCTGCAACTGATGAGCGCCATCGGCACCGCTGAAACCCTGCTCGCCGTTGCGATATTAAGCGGCCTCTTTGCCCGCCCGTTGGCCTGGTTTCAAATTTCCATCCTTATCGTCATGAACCTGACGGGCATTTTCTTTGGCAATAACACCATCGAACAGCCCATCGGCTTATTGATTAAAAACATGCCACTTCTGCTTTGCATGGGTTTGGTCGGACTTTATGGGGCGGGGTGTTGGAACAGGCGGGCGAGGTCAAACCATGAGTAACCGCGTATGGCAAGAGGGAAGGTTAGGCAAGGCTGGCAGTAAACCGCAAATTATCTTTGCTCAGGTCCGCGAAGAAAGCGCCATTGAATTAGAACTGCTCGCCGCGCGTCCCGCTGGTGAAACCGTGTTTTGCATTGCTTCAGGCGGATGCACTGCGCTTTCTTTATTGTTGGCCAAACCAGCACAATTGCAGATGGTGGATGTGAACCCGGCACAGTTCTCTCTTGTCGAGTTAAAAATAGCGGCCTTGAAGCATTTAACCGAGGGCAAATGCAAAATGGCGCTCTTGCGTGATGCGCGAGCGGCATACACGCAGTTGCGACCGATGCTCAGCCCGCAAGCGCAATGCTTCTGGGACGATAATTCACAGCTATTGGCTTTAGGCTTAAATCAGTGTGGAGTCATCGACTTACGCCTCAAGCAACTCATGCGTTTGCTACCGCTGGTACAGAGCAGGCGGAATGTAAGGCGGTTATTTCGGGCTAAAAGTTTAAAAGAGCAGCGAAAGGTCTACCAGACCTTCTGGAATCATTGGCGCTGGGCATTAGTCTTTCAGGTGGTGTTAAGTAAGCCGGTGCTGAAGCTGGCTTATGGCGATGAGTTTGTGGCTGCCATTCCGCCTGGGTTTGCCGCTGAGATGAAGCATCGGCTGGACGAGACATTTCTGCGCCATCCCCTTCATGAGAATGGCTATCTTTGGCAATTGTTTCGTGGTTGCTATCCACCCAATGAAGCCAGCTTGCCGCCCTACCTGCAACACTGGAATTTACCTACTGTGCGCACCGCTTTGTCGCAAACCCAGTTAGCCTGTGCCGATGCCACCCAATGGCTCGAAAACCAACCGCCGAGTTCGATCGGCTTTTTCGCATTTTCCAACATTCTGGAAATCAGTTCACTGGATTACGCCACGCGTTTACTGCGCGCTGTCGCTCACGCCGCCAAACCGGGAGCCACCGTCTGCCTGCGTTCGATTTTTCCTTTCAACGAAGCACTCCTGAAACAAGCCGCTAAAGCTGCAAACTTACATTATCGCCAGCTTGAGAGTGCTTCGCTGGCCAAGAAAGACCGTTCTTTCTTCTGCACTAATTTGCGCGTGCTGGAAATCTGCAAGTTAGGTTTTTAATTAGCCACAGATTAACACAGATTACACAGATGGAGGTTGAAGGGGCGGCAAGCAGATTTCCTCCATCAACGGATGGCGAGATGAAGCGGTGAAACGACTCTGTCGCTCAATCTGTGTTAATCTGTGGCTAAATTTTCATATGAGCAACATCAGCAGTCTCCATCTAATATCTAAAATTCAGTAATAGCAAATTTTCTGTTGTTTAGTGATTTTAGCTGTGCGACAATCGGGGTATGTGGCATTTGCTGAGGCGTCATCCGCTTCCCATGCAGGCGTTCTTCCGGCATAGCCTTGTCCTGACTTATGCATTGCCGCGAAGGGCTCTCGAACCGCTACTGACGCCGGGACTGGAGTTGGATAACTACGGTGATTTCGGTTTCCTGGCCATTGCGATGGTGCAAACCGAAGGGCTGCGGCCGGTGGGTGCGCCGCGCCTTCTGGGACGCGACTTTTTCCTCTCCGGCTATCGCATCTTCACCCGCTTCACCACCTGCGAAGGCCGCCACCTGCGGGGGTTACGCATTCTGCGCAGCGATACCGATAGCCGCCTGATGGCACTGGGCGGGAACTTGCTCACGCATTATCATTACCAGAAAGCTTCCGTGGTTCTGAAAGCCGAGGCCGAGCGGCTCGATATTACAATTCGCACCCCGCGCCAGGCCGCCGATTTAGAGGTGAGTGCCAGCCTCAAGCCGGCGGTGAGCCTGCCCGCGACTTCCCCTTTTCCCGATTTTGAAACCGCACGCCAGTTCGCCGGGCCGCTGCCGTTTACCTTCGATTACGAGCCGCAAACCCACTCGCTGGTTCTCATCAAAGGTATCCGCAAGAAGTGGGACCCTATGCCGGTGGAGGTTGAGGTGCGCCAAAACAGTTTTCTGGAAGCCGAGCCGTTCCAAAGCGCCGGGCCGCGTCTGGCGAACGCTTTTTATATTGCCGATATTCCTTATCAATGGGAGAAAGGCCGCGTTGAGCCATTGCCGCGTGAGAATAAAGAGGCGGTGCAAAATGGGTGATAGCCACGAAAAGGCACAAAAATCACAAAATGAGGTGGTTGCCATAAAACTCCCCTCCCACAGGGAGGAGCTATGCTTGCCGATGCCGAAGGGATTGATATGAGCACCACTCTTCCCCAACGCGGGCGCTTTGAAGGCGTGGGGCAAATCGTGCGTTTCAACTGGCCGTTCTACCTGGTTGCCACCTGTGGTTGCCTTGCTGGTGCGGTGGGGGTGGCTCTCCTTGAACTGCCGGTATGGTTGGAGCTTGCCGGGTGGGGGAGTATTGGACTAGGCCTGTTCTGGACATTGGGTTCGCTCGCCGTCTCGTGGTATGTCTACGATCTCTCGCCGCTCTACCGCTGGCAATGGTTGCCGGGAGTGTTTGCGCAGCCGCCTCGCCGGTGGGTGAATATCCACAGTGGGTTGGACGACAGCAGCCTGGCCTTACAGCAACTCTTCGCTCCCGCCAACGGCCAGGTGTTGGATATTTACGATCCTCAACAGATGACCGAACCCTCCATCGCGCGCGCCCGCGCCCTGGTTGTGCCGCCGGTTGCACCGATTCCAGCGCGCCACGATGCCCTGCCTCTGGCCGCAAATTCGGTGGATGCCGTTTTCCTGCTCTTTGCCGCCCACGAGCTACGCGACCCGGCCGCGCGGCTGGAGTTTTTCCGGGAACTCAAACGCATTGTGGCCCCCGGCGCACGCATCGTTCTGGTCGAGCATCTGCGCGATGGAGCCAACTTCATCGCCTTTGGCCCCGGCTTCTGGCATTTTCTGCCGCGCTGCGAATGGCTACGAGGGGCCCGCGAAAGTGGCTGGGAGTTGGCGGCGAGCTTCAAACAAACGCCATTTGTTACGGTTTTCGTGTTTCAAGGAGTCGATGATGTTACCGCTTGAATTGCACCTGAAATTAGCCGGTTTACTGCTGATATTGCTGGGACTATCGCACGTCTTTTTCGCACAGCGCTTTGGGTGGAAAGAAGAACTCGAACGGCTTTCGCTGCTGAATCGGCAGATATTCTATGTGCACGCGTTTTTCATCGCTTTAATCGTGGTTTTGTTTGGTGCCTTAGCGCTTTTCTACACAGATACCCTCATCGAAAAAACGGCATTAGCGCGGGTGGTGCTCGGTGGTATCCTGATTTTCTGGATATGCCGTTTATGGATTCAGTTCTTCGGCTACGATACCAGCCTGTGGAAAGGCGATCGCTTTAACACCGTTGTGCATGTTCTGTTTTCGCTGCTGTGGACATATTTCATCGGCGTATTTTGCTGGGCGTTCTGGCGGCAGTTTTAAAGAGAAAATAAGTTCGCCCGGAACTGTTTTTGTTACGATACGCTGTGTCTCAATTCATATTAATAAAGGAATTCAAATGTCAGAAAGAGTCAACCTCGGTAAAGCTTCCCCTGAGTACTATCAAGCCGTTATCGGTTTGGAAAAAGTAGCCTCGGCCGCCTTTGCCGCCACCGATTTCACCCCCGGCTTCCCCCACTTGCTGCGCTTGCGCGCCTCGCAGATCAACCAGTGCGCCTATTGCCTGCGTATGCACACCCGCGACGCTCTGGCTAAAGGCGAATCGAGCGACCGCATCAGCGTGCTGCCCGGCTGGCCCGAAACCGATTATTTCAACGAAAAAGAGCAGGCCGCCCTGGCTTTAACCGAAGCCATCACGCTGATCTCCGATGGTCAGTTGCCCGATGAGGTCTACGAAAACGTCTCCGAGTTCCTCTCCCCGGAAGAAATCGCCGCCGTGGAAATGATCGCTATTACTATCAACGTTTGGAACCGTATCGCTATTTCAAGCCGTTATCCGGTTGCTGCTGAGTGATTGTTAGGTTGAGAGGGACGCGGCACACCGTGGCTCTCTCAATTGCCAGGCAGTTTATATTGCACAAGAAGATATTTCATGAACGAGATAAATCGCATCGTTATTCCAGTTGGAGAAAATTCAGAAGTTTTGCCTCCGTGCTCGCTCATCTGGCAAGGGGATGAACTGGTAGATTGGGTCCGTGGTGGTAGTCGCTATCGTCTTGATGGGAGTATGGAGCGGTCATACCTTAACTATGCCTATCGTTTTGACCACGTAGTCAGCTCCTCCAACGGGGAATATATCGCAGTTGTTGAGAAGCTGGGCACCAAAGGCCTTTTATTTAAGAGCGGTAGATTTCTCCGCGAAATTAACCGCAGCTATTATTGTGCTGAGAATTATGAATACCCAGTGGCTTTCCTGACATTACCAGATGGCCAAACTGGATTGATTCACTGTCCCGACAAGTATTGCAAGCTTGAAATCGAGGAAGCAGAGTCGGGCAAACGACTTACACAACGTACCACAGAGCCACAAGACTTTTTCCATTCTCGTCTTTCGGTCAGTGCTGATAGCGGCTATATTGCCAGTTCTGGTTGGGTTTGGCATCCCTTTGAAGCGGTATGTATATATTCGGTTGAGCAAGTGCTAAATAAACCAGAACTACTTGATAATGGGTTTTGTCATCTTACCCGCTCTGGGGTGCCAGTTAATATAGCGACGTTAACCGGCGCGAGTTCACTCGTTTTCACGACGACTGATGATTTTTACGACGCAGACGATATCGATGAAGATGAGGTCCATTTGTTGCCTCCTCAAATTATTGGGGTTTATTGTGCTTCAACTCAACAGATAGTATCGACGGCACATTTGACGGAAAATGCTGGCGTTATTTTTCCACTTAGTGATGAGATTACGCTGAGTTTGTACGGTCATCCCAAACTTATTAACATGAAGGATGGTAAGGTCATTGCGCGGTGGGAGGAATTGCAAAGTGGTGAGCAGATGAGTTGTATTATTCACTATCTCCCCCCTTCCCCACTGGTGGCTGTGGATGCAGCAGCTCGACGCTTTGCCGTTGCCTCATCTGAAGCTATTACCGTGATTCAACTTGGCTGAAGGATGAGGATTACGCATTTTGTTTCGGAAACCGATAATGTCCAATAATCTTCCAGCGCGTTAGCGAATCATCTTCCACGCATACCCAACCATTATGAATCACCAGTGGCACTCCCGCGCTACTTAGTCCGTCGGAAACGATGCCGGTGTGCAACTGGCCGTTTTGCATGTCCCAGCACACGATGTCGCCGGGCAGCCAGTGCTTGAGTGAGTTTTCATCCACACTCTTGGTGAGGGTTTGGCCGAAGCGTTCGAAAAACTTCATCTGGTTGGGCACGCGGCGATGGTCGATATTTTTATCGGGCTTGCCTAAACCCCATTTCTGCGGATAGCGCCGGAAGTTCTTCTTCATATCCTCGTGCATGAGTTTTTGCAGGTCAACCCCCACACCGCGTAAGGCGCGCACCACGACATCGGTACACGCACCTTTGGTCTTGTCGACATCACCGCCGGGATAGGAAATCGGTTTGTAGGCGGCATCGTAGATGGTGCCGATCTGCGCGTGAGAGCTATCCACGATTTTCTTAGCCGTGGCATTCGGCGGGGCAACGCGTTGCACGGCGTTGGGAAACACGCCGCGCGCTGCGGTGGGGGCGTAGCGTGCGACTTTGAGGAGTCCTTTGCGGTATTGGTAAGCGGTGAGAGCGGTCGTTATGAGGACGATCGAAAGCAGAATAAAAACGACAGCGCGGCGCTTGGAGCGGCGAGGATGGGGAGAGGTGGAAGGCGTATCATTCATGAGAGAATTCGCTGGTAGACCTGGAGAGTTTTTTCGACCATCGCTTCTAAACGAAAATAGTGGCCCACGCGCTCCCTGGCCGCTGTGCCCAAACTTTGGCGGCGTTGTGGATCGCGCAGCAATTGTGTAATTGCATGCTGCCATTCATTCAGTTCGTGGGCGGGAAGAAGGAGGCCGGTTTTGCCCAACACTTCGGGATTACCGCCGCGATTCGAAGCCACAATCGCCTTACCGCAGGCCATTGCTTCCAGCAGGGCGTAGGAGCAGCCTTCCCAACGCGAAGGCAATGCCACCACGTCGCACTCGGCAAAATCCGGCCAGGCTTCGCGCCGGTCGGTGCGGAAGATCACCCGGTTTTCACAGTTCAAGCGTTTTGCCTGGCTGCGCAGAAGAGGCTCGTTTTCGCCGTCGCCCACCAAAAGCAGCTGTACTTGCGGAAATTCGCGTGCTAATTGCGGGAGCAGGTGAAGCAGGAGTTGCTGGTTTTTTTGCGCCGTCAAGCGGCCAAAGCAACCGATTGTGGGGCCAGATGCAGGTTGAGTGTCATACACCGAAAATGTGTTGGCAGCCACGCCGTTGTGGATGACGGTCGCATTGTTGGCGGAAAGCAGCCGGGCGCGTTGCAGGATGGCCCGCTCATGATGAGAGACCGCGATATAGTGTGTTGTGTGCGGTGCGAGTAACTTTTCAAACCATCGCGCCGCGCGGCGTTGGAGGGGAGGTAGCCCGGCGGCCAGGGCGATGTAATGCGGGGTATAAATGATGGGTAACGGTCGCGGTGACCACCGATTGGCGATGCGCCCCAGCAGTCCCGCATTGCTGGAATGGCAGTGAATGAGATCGTATTCGTAGGTTTTCAGGTGAGCATGAACTGCGGCTAATGCTGCGGCATCGCCGCCGCGCTGATAGCCGTGGCCCATGGTGATTTCATGGGTAGCAATGCCGGTTTTTTCCAGTGCGGCAGCATCGTCTCGAAAATGCGGATTGCGCAGCGATGAATAGAGCAGGGAGCAAGCCGCGCCGCGTCGTTGCAATTGCGGCAATAAATCCAGTACATGCCGCCTGGTGCCGCCGCCGGTCGCTTCGAGGATATGCAATATACGCATGAAGAATGGAAAGTGAAAAATGGAGAGTTGAAAATGAGGTTTGCCGTCTATTTTCCATTCTCCATTTTCAACTTTCACTTAATTTAAGCCAGCATTGCCATGAGCAGCAACATCAGAAAAATCACGCCTAACAGGACCATGACCACGTAGCGTGCCCAGGCATAGCCAATGGCGGCACCGGCGCGGGCAATACCCCATAACAACCCGCCGATACCGCCTGCCCCTGCCCAGGCGATGGGTGCCATGATCGGTTGCACCAATGTTTGTAGCTGGGCGGGTGGATACAGCAACCAATCACCCAACCCCCAAAACGCAAAGTGCAAGAGGAAAGCCGCCAACCAGCCAAAGGGCATGCCACAGAGCACAATAAAAGTGGCAATAATCGAGCGCAATGCCGGATCGCGCCGATGCCTCTTATCCGAGACAAGCCGCAACGCGATTTGTTTTGAAAAGAACCAGCCCACCATGGCTCCGGCAGCAATCGCTCCCCAGCCGAAAGTATCTGGTGCTGGGATGGTATGCGAGCCGGAAGGCTGAGTCTGCACGAGCCAGGCCAGGGCATAGGCGGGGTTCATGAGCGCATAGCCCAGACGGAGCGCGCCTCCGCACAGGGCGGCAATGAATGCCGTGCCGACAATCAGGTTGAGAAGGCGCGCCGGGCTGAGTGATATCTGGTAGGAAACGGGAACTCTAAAACGTCCCCCGTTGGTATCAAGTTGCAAAGTGCCCTGATACAACTGGGCGACGATATCGGATGTGGTCGCATCGACCGTCACCTCGAACGGTTCCGTTCCTTCAAAACGTTCGGGGACCTGTAAGCCTTTCAGGCTGTCGCCCGCGTAGAGAGTGCCGCGCGGGCTGCCGCCGTTGGCGGTGAGCTTTTGACGCCGCACCCGCAGCTTTCGCGTTTCACGCCGTCCCACTTCAATGGTGCCGAAATTGAGAGTATCCGGCTCCACAAAGAGTTGCAGAGCTTCCACGACATAAGAAACAGCGATGCGGCGGCATTCGGTTTCGGTGCTGATTTTGAGTGTTCCACTGTAGTTGCCGCTGGAGACTTTGCGCGTATCGAGCTGCACGTCCAAAATGGAATCGTTGCCTTCGAAGGCCGGTTGAACCTGTAAGCCGGGCAGGGGAGTTTTGTTATCGGCAGCGTCTTCGATTTCAATTTCGCCCCACAAAAGCCCCGGCCCGGTATTGCGTATCCGTAGCTGGCCGGTGAGCACGGAGCCGCTTTCCACTTCGCCAAAATCCAGGGCGTTGGGTGCAACTGCCAGTTGGGGAAGGATGCCGGTGGCGGTGCTGGGGTAGAGAGAGCGGCGAAACAGCTCCAGCGCGCGGTGAGGCTGTTCCTTGTGCTCATCCACCACGCGCAGTGCCGCGCGCGCGGCGGCGGCGAAACCGTTTTGTTGCAGCCAGGTGGTGAGAGTGCCGTCGAAGAGGTATTGCAGCGATTCATCCGGGCGGCGCTCCACCAGCTGCGCCAGTTCGTTGGCGTTGCGGGCGCGCGAACCGTCGGCATAGGTAATGGCCGGGGTCGCTAACTGGGAATCGTTAGGGGTGTGAATCGCTTTCAGGTCGTCAAGAAAATCTTCGATCGTCTGGTAGCGCCACGAAACCTCGGGGGCAGCGGCCACAGCGATGAGACGCTCGGTGGCAGGCGAGATTTTGCTGTTGAAATGGCGCGGCGAGTAGTCGCGCATTTCCTTGAGCTGTATCGGGTCTTGCGGGTCGCGGCAAGAAAGCAGCCGATAGAGCGTCATACCCAGGGCATAGATATCGGAGCGACGCTCGGGGTTTTCACGTTCGCGCGGGTTTTCGGGCGCATAGCCCAGGGTGCCGAAACGGGTGGTGCCGCTGATGGAAACGGTGCCGTAACCGCCCGCTTCCTCAACCTTCTTGGTGAGGCCGAAGTCGAGCAGCATGGCGGTTTTGTTGTCGGAGCGAATTTTGATGTTATCGGGCTTGATATCGCGATGCACGATACCCACACGGTGCAGGCTTTTGAGCGCTGAACCGATTTGCTCCATCCAGGCCAGGCTTTGTTTTTCTTCCAGTGGCTTGCCCACCCGCACTGCCAGCTCTTCGAGGGTGGGGCCGTCCACGAAGTCCATCATCAGGTAATAGCGCTGATTGACAGTCATCAGCGTGGCGCCGTGGTCGGGGCATACCGGGGCCGCCGGGAAATCGAAGCCGCAACGAGGACATATTCGCCAGTGGCCGTCTTCCTGTTCGAAATAGGCAGACGGGATGTTGGGGTGGCGCAGGGTTGCGAGGTTGAGTGCTTCGCGCTTGAAGAGATCGAGCGCCTGGCCGCGTTCGTCGATGCTGGTGTTGGGGTCGTCGAGGACGTGCATCTCCTTGCACGCCAGGATGTTGCCGACTGCGGTATCGCGCACCCGGTATACCGAACCGAAATTGCCCCCGCCCAGGTGTTGGAGCACTTCGTAGCGGTCTTTGATGCGGTCGCCGGTGCGGTGTTGCAAAAAACCGACACGGCCTAACGCTGTTCCGGCGCCGGGCGCGGAAGTGGGGGAGGGCACCTGAGAAGAGCTGGGCACACCGGGGTTAGACACGCTTTCAGTTTAGCGGAAAATCCAGCGTCTTCCCTGCGTATTGTTCGACTTTTACACAGCTTTACATTTGCAGCAGGGGTATACCAATTCTGAAAATTAACCTCCTCTCCCTCAGGGCTTACAATTACCCACAAGTCTCCCCTTATCGCTAAATTTCTCATTCCAGCGATTAAAATCGCGGCTGGGGGGCGCTATGCGCCGAGTGTCCGCCTGCGCGGACACGGTGTCCACGCAGGTGGACACTCAGCCGAAGGCTCTCCGGCCGCGAATTCAACGCTTGTTGTGGATTAGCTTTCGTTTTTTTGTTTTCACCAACTCCACAAGTCAGCAAACGCCAGGTTTGGTCGGCCATACTTTCGATTGAGCAGGATACAAAAGTTATGCAGGGTGAACTTGGCAGCCAAACGTGTCATAAAGCCCTCGAGTGTATGGGGCCTTTCATCACGCAGTCTAAACACATGCTGTAACTTGCCAAAAGCCGTTTCAA
>Ga0209369_1000221_pt1 | contig 116158 bp, 115 predicted proteins | sample EBPBio142010_DNA_FD_185865 | JGI IMG/M metagenome (GOLD analysis project Ga0209369, IMG submission 185865) | Wastewater treatment Type I Accumulibacter community from EBPR Bioreactor in Madison, WI, USA - Reactor 1_10/4/2010_ DNA (SPAdes)... | ecosystem: Engineered > Bioreactor > EBPR >...
ACGCCTTTTCGTCGTCATGGGGTCCCCTCGGGTTCGATCTCTCGGGGATCGTTGTAGCGGAAAGTTTTCCGTGCAGCGATGCCTAACAGAAAGTATGGCGCATACAAAGTAAAAATGACAAACACGATGAAATAGGTATGCATGGCGCGCGACCTAAGACCTCTGCGGCATGGGCGGTCGAGCGGCGGATGACAGGGGAAGGATCTGAAATGTCGACAAGATCAGATGACCGGTATGCGTCGCACGGCCCGCGAAACAAGGGAAATCCCGCGCCGTATCGAGTGCTGATCCGAGGGTGGCTCTTACGTCAGGTGGGCGTGCTGCGTGTCGCATTCGCCGTCGCAACCTGCGCCTTGGTCGGTGTAGTTCCCGCCACCGCACAACCTGAAGTGATTCGCTGTCTGTCGCCTGAAGCACCGATGACTGAACTGCCGGTAGACGTCCTGGCCGAGTACCGCATGGAGATCGCCGCAGAGTTCGAGGCGTATTTCTCGTCGATCACGGAACACATCGCCTGCCTCGATGAAGAGCGCGCCCGCGTCCTGGACGAGGCTCGCGCCGCGACCGAGGCCTACGCCCGACTCATCAGCACCATCCCCGCCAGAAAGGACCTTCCGTGAAACGTCACCTCCCTGCCCTGCTCCTCGGTATCGGGCTTTCGACCGCCATCGTCACACCGGCTGCGGCCTATCCCGTCGATTGCGCCATCCTGCTCTGCCTCGCGGGTGGCTTTCCCGCCTCTACCGAATGCGCCCATGCCCGTGCGGTCTTCATCCGTCGCATCACACCCTGGCCGATCGAGCCGCCCCTGCAGATCTGGAACTGTCCGATGCGGGCGGGTTTCCGGGGAGAGGCGCAACCGACAGAGCGGCTGTTCGACATCGTATTGCGCAGTGACCCTGCGCCCCTCGCATCTGTCCCGGAAACGCCCATGGCGCTCCAGCCTGTTCAGGGTCGGGCGGATGTCGACATCTCGGGTCCAGCGTTTGATTTCGTGCGCTCGATCCGCGTCTTCGAGATCACCTACCAGCAACACCGAAATCGGGATGGCGGCTGCAAAAGTTCGGAAAGCGTCTACCTGGGCTCCTATGGCGCACAAGGCAAATACCGTCGTCGCCGAAGCAGTGTGTCTGCTGTGCCGGCAGCGTCAGACCTCTCTGTCCCGGCGGATTGTCTCGGCTACCGTCACCGGTCCGTGTTCGTCGAATGGCGCGATGCCGAAGGTGCTTATGATCACGAGGAGGTTCACTACTGATGATCTGACCTGCACCCCTCTGGAAAGACAGCCCCAAAAATAGAAACGACGCCAGACCATAGGCCCGACGCCGTGCTGAATTCCCTCGTGGTAGTGGGAATCTAGCGCGCGCATTGGCCCCGTTCAACCGGCAAATACCTTTGCCGGAATGAAATTTTGCACGCCTCACGGTCTGGTGTCGCCCCAAAACGGAACGACACATCATGGAACTCACCACCGGCGCCATCCTGCGCCGCATCACCGAAACGCCACTCTCCACAGCGGCGCACAAGCTTGCGACGATCATCCTCGACGGGATCGCCTGGAAGGACGGCTACAACGGGCTCGAGCGCGGAACGGCCGCCTTCACGCTGGCGCATCTCGCCGAGAAGATGGGGGTGTCACGACAGTATCTGACGGCGCTCTTGGCCGAGCTCGCTGCGTCCAACCTGAAACTCGTCCGGTGGAAGCCGAATGGCAAGTTCGCGCCGTGGCTCTTCCGGTTCGGGGGGCAGGACGATGCCGATGCGTCGCCAGATGTTGTGTCATCCCCAAGCGACACATCACTATCTAGAGAGTCTAAGAACAAAACTATCTTTGCTGGAAGGATTGAGATCGGCGCAGGAACCAACGTCTATCGAACACCGTGGGCGGACCTGATCAAAACAGCGAAAGCATCCCTCGCATGTTGGAACGTCGACACGCAGCTCATCTGGGAACGTTTCATAGCCTTCAACCGGTCACGCGGGAATGCATCGGTGCCAGCGGGATTTCTTTTGGGCTTCATGAGGCAGTGGCGCAGTTCTTCGCTGAAGGCTGCGACAACGACTGCAACTGAAGTTGTACCCCAGCGATCCATTGATCCGAAGGAGCAAGGTAAGCGTCCGGCGTGACCGCTACGCGCGCCATTTCCAAGGCAGCAGGTCATCGACCTTTGTGATCTTGTAATCAGGGATACGGGCCAGGGTGTCGGCGATCCAGGCATGGGGATCGATGGCGTTGAGCTTTGCGGTTTCGATCAGGGTGTAGGCGATGGCGGCGGCCTTGCCGCCCGCTTCCGAGCCGACGAAGAGGTAGTTCTTGCGGCCGAGGGCGATGGCGCGCATGCCGCGTTCGGCGGCGTTGTTGTCGAGTTCGAGAATGCCGTTATCGAGGTAGGGGCGCAGGCGTTCCATCCTGGTGAGGGCGTATCGGATGGCGGCCGCGAGCGGGGATTTACCCGAGATCATGGTGAGTTGCATGGCCAGCCATCGCTCCAGATTGTCAAAGACCGGGGCGGCATGCGCCTTGCGAAGCGCGAGGCGGACGTCCGGAGGTGAACCTCGGGCCTCCTTCTCGACGGCGTAAAGTTGCGCGATCCGGCCGATGGCTTCCTCGGCGATCGGAGAACCTTGCGACCGGTGGATGTCGACGAACTTGCGCCGGACATGGGCCATGCAGGCGACCTCGCGGATGGTGCCGGAGCGATAGAGGTCTTCAAATCCGGCATAGCCGTCGGCATGCATCCAGCCGCGGTATCGGGCGAGGTGATCCTTGGGGTGCTGGCCCTTGCGGTCGCCGGAGAACCGATACCAGGCCGCGGGCGGGGCGGTGCCTCTCCAAGCGCGTTCGTCGCGGGCATAGGTCCAGAGCCGTGCGGTCTGGGTCTTGCCGGTGCCGGGGGCGAGCATGCTGATGGGCGTGTCATCGGCAAAGATCGCTTCGGCCGACAGAACATGGCGACCGATGGCGTCGGCCAGGGGTTCCAGCAGGGCGGTGGTCTTGCCGACCCAGTCGGCCAGCGTCGAGCGATCAAGATCAAGGCCTTCGCGGTCGAAGATCTGGCTCTGGCGATACAGGGGAAGATGGTCGGCGTATTTGCTGACCAGCACATGGGCCAAGAGACCCGGCCCGGGGCGACCGCGTTCAATGGGGCGCGAGGGCAGCGAGGCCTGGACGAAGCGTTCACAGCAGACGCAGGTCAGCCGGGGGCGCACGATCCGGTTCACGATGAAGCGGCCGGGGACATACTCCAGTTCTTCGGTGACATCCTCGCCGATCCGGCGCAGGCGACCGCCACAGTCGGCACAGGCATCGGCGCCGGGGCTGAGTTCCACTTCCATCCGGGGGATGTGATCGGGGATCGGGCGGCGCTTCGGTTTGTCCTTCTCCTCGATGTCCGGCAGCTTCATTCGCGCCGTCATGGCAGCAGCGGCGATCTCGCTGGTCTCGAGGGCCAGTTGCAGCTGTTCGGCGGTCTCGGACGACGCCCCGAACCGGTGCGCCCGGTGCCCCGCCAGCTGATGGCGCAGCTTCTCGATTAGAATCGCCTGCGCCTTCACCTCGGCCAGAAGCCGCGCGGTGAAGCTGCGCAGCTCCTCGGGGTCTTCCGGCAAGGTCAGGGTCTGATCGAGCATGCGGGAAGTTTATCCCACTGTATTCCTTGTGGGAATCCTTCTCTTGCAGGGCGGCAGATTATCCCGCGGCCAAGGGCCGCCAGGTTCGCTGCGGGGCCCGCCAGTCGATCCCTTCGAGGAGCATCGACAGTTGCGCGGGCGACAGCGCAACCTTCCCCTCCTTCGCCGAGGGCCAGACAAACCGCCCCTTCTCCAGCCGCTTCATGAACATGCAGGCCCCTTGGCCATCCCACCAGATAATCTTGACCATATCACCAAATCGGCAATCATACCGCATACCAAGAACGGGAATTGCGGATCGAGTATCCTTGGCATCCGCTATTTGGCCAAGTGCTGCGCGCGCGCGATGGCGGACGCAGACAAGGGAACGGTTCGATCCTAGTTGAGGATCGGCCCGGTTTCTTCCGAACCTTGCCTCCCTGGATGTGCGACCCCGGCTATTGTGCGCGATTGGACAGCGGACCACCGGTTGTAGCGCTTGCAGCCCTTGAGACCTTGGCCCGGACCTTGGAGCTGATGCGTGCTGCGCAAGTTGCGCCATCCTCTGGAACATTGATTCCAGAGGAGGACATGCATGCCCCGTCGCCCCCGAACCCACCCGCAGCAGGATCAGCTCTGCCTTGCACTGGACGATCCTCGCAACCGCCCACCAGTGGCAGCATCAACGCCGGCACTTCTGGAGGCCTTGGCCGAACTCCTGCTGATGGCGGCGCAGAAGACGGAGGGCTGGGAGAATGATGCACGCGAAGATCACCGCTGAACACCTTGCCCGCAGCGCCATCGTTTACGTCAGGCAGTCGACAATGAATCAGGTCCTTGGCAACTTGGAGAGCCAGAAACGACAATACCAGATGGCAGAGGCTGCCCGCGACACGGGCTTTTCGAGCGTCGAAGTGATCGATGATGACTTGGGCCGTTCCGGATCAGGCCAGGTGGCCCGGCCGGGGTTCCAGCGCTTGGTTGCAGAAGTCTGTTCCGGATCAGTGGGAGCGGTTTATTGCATTGAGGCTTCCCGACTCGCCCGCAATGGGAGGGATTGGCATCATCTGATCGATCTTTGCGCCCTGACCGGGGCCTTGGTGGTCGACCCCGAAGGCGTTTACGATCCCCGCCTTATGAATGATCGGCTGCTGCTTGGGCTGAAGGGGACAATGTCTGATTATGAACTCAACCTTTTGCGGCAGCGGGGTCTGGCTGCCCGTGACGCCAAGGCGGGCCGGGGAGAACTCCGCTTCACGCTGCCGCCAGGCTACTGCTGGAGCGAGGATGACCGGATCGAGATGGACCCCGATGAGCGCGTTCAGCGTGTCATCCACCTGATCTTCGCCAAATTCCGCGAACTCGGCAGTGGGCGGCAGGTCTTTCTGTGGCTGCGGGCGGCTGATATTCATCTGCCGGTGGTCCAGCGCAACGGGGCCCTTCGGAAGATTACATGGCGCAAACCCGCCTATCACAGCGTGATGCAGGTGCTGCACAGCCCGATCTATGCAGGGGCCTACGCCTTTGGACGCACCGGGAACTGGACGCGGGTGGTCGATGGGCAGGCCCGTAAGACCAGCGGCCATCACAGGGCGATCGAGCAGTGGAATGTGCTAATCCAAGATAGCCACGAGGGATATATTAATTGGCGCGCCTACGAGGAGAACCGCCGCATGTTGGGGGAGAACGCGCATATGCAGAAGCGCACTGCCCGCAAATCTGGGCGCGGCGGACAGGCCTTGCTGTCGGGCATGGCGCGCTGCGCGCGCTGTGGGCGGATGATGCGGGTGTTCTACAAGACGGGCACCGATCAGTCGCATCGCTATCAGTGCCGCGGCGATGATGGACATGTCGGGGCCGGTTTGTGCATCGGCGCCGGTGGGGGCGGCATTGACTCTGCTGTCGCCAGCCAACTCCTGGAGGCAGTATCCGGCCAAGCCGTTCAAGCCGCCCTTTTGGCCGGACAACAGGCTGCCAAGGCAGAAGAGACCGTCCGGATGGCAGTCGAGAGGGAACTTGAGGAGGCTCGATATGCAGCAGACCTTGCAGAACGCCGTCATGAGCATGTCGACCCCGCCAAACGGCATGTGGCCCGGACACTGGAAGCACGCTGGAACGCTGCTTTGGAGAAGGTGGCAGACATCGAACAGAAACTCGGACGAGTGGGAGCCGACATGCGTTCGAAGCCCCGGGTCGATCCCGCAGTTCTGATGAAGCTCGCCGCAGATTTGCCGTTCGTCTGGAACGCGGCGGGGACCGATGCCCGCGCTAGGCAGCGGCTGGTTAGGTTGCTGATCGAAGAGGTTGTGATCGACATCGACGTGAACGCGAACGAATTTGTCCTTGTGCTGCACTGGATCGGTGGGCGCCACACCGAAGTCAGGCTGGCCCGGCGCAAGACTGGCCGGTTCCCGCCCGGTCAAGAACTCGTGGCTGGAGATGTTCTGCGCAAACTTGGCGGACACTGGCCTGACCGGGAATTGGCCGTCACTCTCAACAGAATGCGTTGCCGCACCGAAGATGGTGAAACGTGGACGACCGTTCGGGTCGCGGGCCTGCGCGAGCGGCTTGCGATCCCGCCTTATGATCCGGATACGGATATCCCGAAGACGCTAAGTGTCGATGCGGCCGCGAAGCGGCTTGGTATTTGCGTCGCCTCGGTTCACAAGTTGATCCGCTCGGGCGCTCTCCCCGCGACCCAGATCATGTATTCTGCACCTTGGAAAATCCCAGTTGATGCACTGGAGACCGAGGCGGTCCAGATAGGATTGCAGGAAATCGTCGCCCGACGCCCACAGCAAGCCCTTGATAAAGTTACAGACAAGTCCATGACCCTGCCCGGATTCTAAAGAAGGAGGTGCATTATGAAACGTGATCGCCCTGACGGCCCCGGAACACGAAGATATGTCCGGCGAAGGGATCTTGCCTGAGCACGGCTTCGGCCTGTGCCGCGAGCGCCGCAAAGCCCTTCCGCATGCCGGTGACGCCCGCGGCCAGCCAGACCTGCGTGTTGACCGGAACCGGGATCAAACCGTCAGACCCCGGATCAGCCGGGCCAATGCCTCGGGATCATAGCTGCCGCTGATCCGCATCCGGTGCCCGCCTGCAAGCTCGATCTCGATGTGGTTCTCGGCGGCAGGTGCCGCCGGGGCAGACCTGGTCTCCGCGACGATCTCTACGGGAAGAAACCGCGCCTCCTCTGCTGGGGGCGCAACCAAGGCGGGGTCCGGCGCATAACGGGGATCGCGCAGCCACTTGAAGATCAGGTTCGCGTTCACCGCGTAGCGCCGCGCCACCTGAGCCACGGAAACGCCCGGTGCCGCCGTCTGGAAACAGATCGACCGCTTCTCCTCATCCGTCCAGAGCCGCTTCGTCCGACGCGCCATGACATCACCATAGTGTCCACTATCAATGGTGGACACTATCCGACCCTCTCACCACGCGGCAGGGCGGTCACGCCGGACGCTTACGGAGCAAGAGCTTCGTGCACAGATCCAAGCCGCACCGAGTTCCAGCCGGCAGTTTCATGCATCAGATCTGTGCAGGCTGATTGGCCCGGCTGCATACGAGGCTCGAGTCCTGGACGTCATCCGACACTTCGGATGTCCCAAGTTCGCAGCAACCCTCGCCGTTCATGGGCAGGCGGTTCTCGCTGGGGAGATATCACGCTGACGATCGTTCCAACCGGAAACTGTACCTCGAGCTCGCTCGGCACCTCCTTTCTGCCCAGAAATCCTCAATTTTTTCAGGATACGGATATACTGCCCGACAGCGCAGGAACGCTCTCGGTCTCTGTCATTCCTGCTTTTGCCAGACCGCGCCCCTTGATCAGTGCGTAGACAGCCGGAATCACGATCAGTGTCAGGATGGTCGACGACACCATTCCCCCGATCATCGGGACGGCAATGCGGCTCATTACCTCGGACCCGGTGCCATGCGCCCAGAGGATCGGCATCAGGCCCGCCATGATGGCGACGACAGTCATCATTTTGGGCCGCACCCGTTCGACCGCGCCGACCATGATTGCGGCATCCAAATCGGCGCGGGTGAAGGCCCGGCCTCCCCGCGCGACTTCTGCCCGACGCTCTGCAAGAGCGTGGTCGAGATAGATCAGCATGATCACCCCGGTTTCCGCCGCCACGCCGGCCAGTGCTATGAATCCGACGGCGACTGCCACGGACGTGTTGAAGCCCATCCACCACATCAGCCAGACCCCACCAACCAGCGCGAAAGGAAGCGACAGCATGACGATCAGGGTTTCGGTCAGGCGGCGGAAGTTTAGGAACAAGAGGAGGAAGATCACCGCCAGCGTCAGCGGGACCACAATTGACAGCCGAGCCTTGGCCCGTTCGAGGTATTCGAACTGGCCGCTCCAGCCCAGCGAGTAGCCGGGCGGAAGTGTCACTTCGCCAGCCACCGCCGCTTGTGCTTCGGCGACATAGCCGCCCAGATCACGGCCCGCGATGTCGACGAAGATGTAGACCGCGAGTTGTCCGTTCTCGGTGCGGATCGACGTCGCACCCCGCGTCCGTTCCACCTTTGCTACCTCGCCCAAGGGCACCGTGCCGCCACCCGGAAGTGCCACCTGCACCTCCTGCGCGATGGCCTCGGGGTCCTGCCGCAGGGCTGCCGGATAGCGCAGTGCCACGTTGTAGCGTTCGCGTCCCTCGACGGTCTGGGTGATTGCTTCGGCCCCGAGCGCCATGGCGATCACTTCCTGCACGTCCTGGATCGACAGACCATAGCGCGCTAGGCGTTCGCGGTCCGGCACGATGTCGAGGTAATAGCCGCCGATGACCCGTTCGGCATAGGCGCTGGTGGTGCCGGGGACATTGCGCAACACCGCCTCGACCTGCCGCGCGACGGCCTCCATCTCGGTCAGGTCGGTGCCGAAGACTTTCACCCCCACTGGCGTGCGGATGCCTGTCGCCAACATGTCGATGCGGGCGCGGATCGGCTGGGTCCAGGCGTTTGAGACGCCCGGGAATTGCAGCGCGGCATCCATTTCCAGCCGAAGGCTTTCCATCGTGACACCCTCGCGCCACTCGTCCTTCGGCTTCAGCTGGATGATCGTCTCGAACATCTCGGTCGGTGCGGGGTCAGTTGCCGTCAGGGCCCGGCCTGCCTTGCCGAACACGGTTTCAACCTCGGGGAAGGTGCGGATGATGCGGTCCTGCATCTGCATCAGTTCCGCCGCTTTGGTGACGGACAGGCCCGGCAGGGTGGTGGGCATGTACATCATGGTGCCTTCGTCCAGCGCGGGCATGAACTCGGACCCCAACTGGCGCGCGGGCCAGATGGTGGCGACCAATGCCAGCACAGCGAGGGTGATGGTGAAGACCCGCGCCCGAAGCACCCATTGGATTACGGGGCGATAGAGTGCGATCAGGACACGGTTCACCGGGTTCTTGTGTTCGGGAACGATCCGCCCGCGCACGAAGATCACCATCAGCGCGGGCACCAGCGTGACTGACAACAGCGCCGCGGCGGCCATGGCAAAGGTCTTGGTCGCGGCCAGCGGGCCGAAGAGCCTTCCCTCTTGCCCCTCCAGCGCAAAGATCGGCAGGAAGGAGACGGTGATGATGAGCAGGCTGAAGAACAGTGCCGGGCCGACCTCGGACGCCGCTTCGATCAGCACTTCCACCCGTGGCTTGCCGGGTTCCGCCCGCTCCAGGTGTTTGTGGGCGTTTTCGATCATCACGATGGCGGCGTCGATCATCGCGCCGATGGCAATAGCGATGCCACCAAGGCTCATGATGTTGGCCCCAATGCCGAGCAACCGCATGGCGGTGAAGGCCATGAGCAGCCCGACCGGCAGCATGATGATGGCCACCAGCGAAGAGCGCACATGCAGCAGGAACACGAACGTCACCAGCGCCACGACGATGCTTTCCTCCAGCAGCGTCGTTCGCAGGGTCTCTATCGCCGAAAGGATCAGGTCGGACCGGTCATATACCGTGACGATTTCCACCCCCTCGGGCAGGCTTTGCGCGATGGTCTCGATCTCGGCCTTGGCGTTGTCGATGACGTCCAGCGCATTCGCCCCAACGCGTTGCAGCACGATGCCGCTGGCAACCTCGCCCTCGCCGTCAAGTTCTGCGATGCCACGGCGCTCATCGGGCACAATCTCGACCCGCGCGACATCGCGCAGCAAAACCGGCACACCCCCCTCGGCGCGGATCGGCACCATCTCCAGATCGGCTATGCCGTCCAGATAGCCGCGCCCGCGCACCATGAACTCGAACTCCGACAGCTCGACTGTTCGACCGCCGGTGTCCATGTTGCTGGAGGCGACCGCCTCGCCGATCTCGGACAGGGTGATTCCAAGCGCCCGCATCCGCACCGGATCAACGGTGATCGAGTATTGCTTGACGAAGCCGCCAACACTGGCAACTTCCGATACGCCATCGGCGCGGCTGATGCCAAAGCGCATCACCCAGTCCTGCAGGGACCGCAGCTCGGCCAGGCTCAGGTTCTCGCCCTTCAGCGCGTATTGATAGACCCAGCCCACGCCGGTGGCGTCGGGTCCAAGAGCGGGAGTGACACCTTCGGGTAACCGAGCGGCGGCCGCGTTGAGGTATTCCAGAACCCGGGACCGCGCCCAATAGGGGTCCACCCCGTCTTCGAAGATGATGTAAACAAACGAGATGCCGAAGAACGAGAACCCCCGCACAACCCGCGACTGCGGAACGGTCAGCATGGCCGAAGTCAGGGGATAGGTAACCTGATCCTCGACCACCTGGGGCGCTTGCCCCGGATACTCCGTCAGCACGATCACCTGCACATCCGACAGGTCGGGGATGGCGTCGATCGGCAAGGTGCGCAGCGACCAAAGGCCCGCTGCCACGGTGAAGACGGTGGCGAAGAGGACCAGCAACACGTTGCGGGCCGACCATTCGATAATGGGGGCGATCATGGGTTGGCCTCCGGCGCAGCCAACGCGGCAAGGGCCGCGTTGAGGTTGCTTTCGGCGTCGATCAGGAAGGTCGCCGCGCTTACAACCATGTCACCCTCAGCCACACCGCTGACGATCTCGATCATGCCGCCGCCCCGGCGGCCCACGGTCACCGGTTCAGGCCGGAACCGCCCCTCGCCCAGATCGAGGATCACCACTTGCCGGTCGCCGGTGTCGATCACGGCCCCTTCGGGCACTTGAACCACGGGCGCGCTGCCCAGCATGATTTCGACCTCGGCGAACATGTTGGCACGCAGGCGCCCGTCCGGGTTCGGCAGTTCTATCCGCAGCTTGCCGGTGCGGGTCATCATGTCCAGTTCGGGGTAGATGGTGTCGATCCGGCCCGGCCTCGGTTCCTCGGCAAGGCCCCGGAAACTCACCCGAACCTCTGCACCAACGGCAATCTCCATCAATGCGGATTCGGGCACTTCGGCGATCACCCAGACGGTCGAGGTGTCAGCGATGCGGAACAGGGTCTCGCCCGCCTCCGACATCATGCCTTCGACCGCCATCCGTTCCAGAACCACGCCGCTGCGCGGGGCCATGATCGGGATGCTGACCGATGCCAGACCCTCGGCCGCGATCCGGTCGATCACGTCGCCAGGTACGCCAAGGTTCTCAAGCCGCTGCCGCGCGCCCTCCCGCAACCGCCCTTCCGACCGCACGTCGGTCAGGAACTGTGCAAGGGCAGCAGCGATCTCGGGAGAATACAGCGTTACCAGCGGCGCGCCTTCGGTGATCATGCTGCCGGTGGTCACATCGGCCACGGTTTCAATGAAGGCATCGGCGCGCAGCGAAATCACGCTGATCCGGCGTTCGTCCAGTTCCACGAGTCCCGGCGCGCGCAACGTGGCCGCCAGGGGGGCCAAAACCGCCTCAGCCGTGCGAACCCCGGTGCGCTGCAACTTGCCGGGGCTGACGGTGACCGATCCGTCGTCGCTGTCTTCGCCGTCATAGACGGGAATGTAATCCATACCCATCGAATCCTGCTTTGGCACTGGCGAGGTGTCGGGCAGGCCCATCGGATTGCGGTAGTAGAGGATGGTCCGCTCACCGGTTTCCACCATGGCCATTTCTGCCTCTGGCTCAGGAGCCGGGCCCAGTGAGAGATCCTCGCTGGACAGGACAGGCAGGAAGGCCCGTCCATCCGCCGTTTGCCGCGCGGTGGCCGACCATTCGGGTAGTCCGTCTGGATGCCTCCAATAGATCACCGGGCCTGTTGGCTCTGCTTGTGGTGTATTGGCACCCGGCATGGCGACTGCGTCATTGCCCATCAACACGGCAAGCTGCATCTCGGCCATGCCCAACACGCTGGCCACGGTGATCCCCTTTTCGCCGGCGGTCAGCCCGACCCATCCGGCTGTTCCCGCGACAAGGGCTGCGGCTGTCAGCTTGCCAACCGCGCTCATGGCGCGGCCTGCAGTTCGATTTCGGCCGCGATGGTTTCAGGCTCGCCCTGCACCTTGGCCGCGACCGAAAACCGCCATCCCCCCGCCATGGTGAGATCCGTGCTGAACAGGTAAGTGCCCGGAGCTTCGGCCGGCAATGCGGTGACGGGTGAGGTCATCATCTCCATCCCGTCGGGGGCCATGTCCATGCGTGTGGCATAGATGACCGCGCCCTCGACCGGCTGGCCGGTGCGAAGATCAGTCAGACGAAGTTCAATCGTCACCCCTGATCCGACACGGTGGTCGGTCGAGACGATTTCGAAACGGTAGTCGTCTGCGCCTGCCCACAGGGTAGATACGCCAATGAGAAGTGCCAGAACGGAGCCGCAGATGCGGCGAAAGATGATTGTCATGAGGAAGACCCTTTGATTGCAACGATCGCGCACCCGCGAGGCCAATTGGCGCAGGTGCAAACGGCATCATCCGCGTGCTCACGCACGCGGCAGGGTCAAATGCGGGGAGGTCGCCTCAAGCCTTCCGGTGGAAGCCCGGATGGTGGATGCAAGTCAGGTAGCATCATGATTGCAGCGGATGCCTCGTCAGCAACAGATAGCCCGGGGACTTGCACCAGCGCGAGCATTGTCATTCCGCCACGCGCCATCATTTCGCAGGCGACGGCGCATGCCTGATCATCAGGGCAATCGCCTTCGCAGCACGGATCGGCAGCTGCCGCAATCTCTGCCGCAAGTCCCGCTGATACCTCACTGACTGTGGCCCCGAACAGGGACACAGCCAAAAGCACTGCTAAAAAGGGACGGACTATCCACGACATTCAGAATGCATGACATGAGAAGAAAAAATCGGCAACGCACATCCGGTTGAACGGAGTGCAGTTGAAGCTCATGCTGCCCGGGGCGCAAAGAGGATGATTGCCGCGCCAAGCACACAGATCGCGGCACCGGTCATGTCCCACGCATCCGGGCGTTGCTTCTCGACAAGCCAGAGCCAGCCAAGCGAAGCGGCAATATAAACACCGCCATAGGCCGCATAGGCGCGCCCCGCGAAATCTGACGGCGCGAGCGTAAGGAGCCAGGCAAAGACCGCAAGGCTGAGGATGCCCGGAACCAGCCAGAGCGCGCTCGACCCTTGCCGCATCCAGGCCCATACCGCGAAGCACCCGGCGATTTCGGCAAGGGCGGCGCCGGCGTAGATGGCGAGCGTTGCGGGTGCTGTCATTGCGTCGCCTCTATCTCCGGATGCCGATGATCGGTCGCACAAAGCGAATGGTCGCCCAGAACTTCGATGACGCGGCAATCGGCAATCTTGCCACCCGCACATTGAACGACCATGCGCTCGAGTTCGGCCTTCAGCGCGGTCAGTCGCGCAAGGCGGCTTTCGACTTCGATCAGTTGCGACCTTGCGATGGCGTCGGCGGCAGCGCAGGACTGGTCCGGTCTGTCCGATAGGCTGAGGAGATCGCGGATGGCTTCCAGCGTGAAGCCCAGATCGCGCGCATGCCGGATGAACGCCAGACGCTCCATCGCCTTGCGGCCATAGAGCCGCTGATTGCCCGCGCTGCGTTCGGCTTCTGGGAGCAGGCCGATCTGCTCGTAGTAGCGGATCGTCGGAACCTTCACCCCGGCGGCCTCGCCCAGTTTTCCGATGGTCAGCATCAGATTCCCCTTGAATCTATAGTTGCTAGAGACATTAGGTTCCTGATTCGATGAAGGCAACTGCCCGCTTCTGGGCGGGAGGAAAGAAGATGACAGGTTCAACAAGCGAAACATCCTGCGACTGGACCGTGTCCGGCATGGACTGCGGGTCATGTGCGACCAAGATCAAGGATGCGGTGGCGCGGCTTCCCGGCGTCAGCGGTGTCGAGATTGCGATCATGTCGGAACGTCTGCGTTTGAAGCTGGATGAGGCGCAGACCGGGCGCGACAAGGTCGAGAAGACCGTGCGAGCCCTTGGCTACGGGATCGAGCCCCGCAAGGCGGGCGCGAAGAAGGACTTCGTTCTGCCCGGCGCCGCCCCCGTGGCCGAACCTGAGGACGCTGCGGGCCACGACCACGGCCGGGCAGCGATGGCCAGTGCAAAGACCGACGACAGCGGGCACGGCAGCCCCGGCCATGTCCATGACGACCCCGCAGATCGCGGCAAGCGCTGGTATCAGACGGGTAAGGGCAAGCTTGTCATCTTCACCGCGCTTCTGCTGGGGGCCGCGTGGATCATCGAGTATCTTGCACCCGAGATCGGCAAATGGGCCTTTATCGCGGCTTGTCTGATCGGCGTGGCTCCGGTGGCGCAGCGTGCCTTTGCGGCGCTCCGGATGGGTCAGCCATTCACCATCGAGAGCCTGATGACCATAGCCGCCATCGGTGCGCTGTTCATCAATGCGGCAGAAGAGGCCGCGCTGGTTGTCTTCCTATTTGCCGTGGGCGAAGTGCTGGAAGGCGTGGCCGCAGGCAAGGCGCGGGACGGCATCCGGGCGCTGGCCAATCTGGTGCCGAAGACCGCGCAGCTGGTCACCGGCGACACCACGCGCGAGGTGCCTGCCGCAAGCCTGTCCGTGGGCCAGATCGTGCTTGTCCGCCCCGGCGACCGCATTCCAGCCGATGGCGAGATCACCGATGGCACCTCAGGCGTCGATGAAAGCCCTGTCACTGGCGAAAGCGTGCCCAAGACGCGCGGGCCGGGGGATGCGGTCTTCGCAGGCGCAATCAACACCGAGGCCGCCTTGCGGGTCAAGGTTACCAAAGGCCCCGAAGACAACACGATCGCCCGCATCATCCGACTGGTTGAAGAGGCCGAGGAGGCCCGCGCGCCGACCGAGCGCTTCATCGACCGTTTCAGCCGCTGGTATATGCCCGCCATCGTCGCCGTCGCGGCGCTGGTGGTGCTGGTGCCGCCGCTGGCCTTTGGCCAGCCCTGGGATACTTGGGTTTATCGTGGCCTTGCCCTGCTCCTGATTGGTTGCCCTTGCGCGCTGGTCATCTCAGTCCCCGCTTCCATCGCTTCGGCCATGTCTACCGGTGCGCGGCGCGGCCTTTTGATGAAGGGTGGTGCCGTGATCGAGGCGGCGGCGAAGGTCGATGTCGTGACCTTCGACAAGACCGGGACACTGACGCATGGCCGCCCGCAGGTGACGGATGTTGTGCCGTTCGGGGCCACAACCGATGCTGAGCTTTTGGCCGTTGCGGCCGGTGTCGAGATGGGGTCAAGCCATCCGCTCGCCATCGCCATCCTGAACAAGGCCAAAGACGCAGGCGTGACCGCGCTGCCATCGCAGGATGCCAAGGCGCTGATGGGCAAAGGGGTTGTCGCAACCGTGGGCGGCGTCCCCGCGTGGGTCGCCTCTCCGCGATACGCGATGGAACATGGCGGGCTTAATGGACTTGGCCTGCGGCAGGCCACGATCTTCGAGGAAGACGGCAAGACCGCTGTTGCGGTGTTCCGCGAAAAAACCCCGCTTGGCTTAATCGCCATGCGGGACGAGCCTCGGGCGGATGCCAAAGACGCTGTGCGCCAGCTGACGGCCATGGGGGTTACCGCAGTTATCCTGACCGGGGATAACCCGCGCACGGCCGCTGCGATTGCCGGAAGCCTCGGGCTGAAGTTCGAAGCCGATATGATGCCCGAGGACAAGCTCGCCTACATCCGCGAGATCGGCTCCAAGGGCGGCGTGATGATGATCGGCGACGGCATCAACGATGCGCCGGCGCTGAAACAGGCGTCGGTCGGCGTGGCGATGGGCTCGGGCACCGACGTAGCGCTTGAAACCGCCGATGCGGCGATCCTGCGCGATCGGGTGACCGACATTCCCGCAACGATCCGCCTGTCGCGCGCGGCAATGGCCAATATCCGCCAGAACGTGACCATCGCTTTGGGGCTGAAGGCCGTGTTCCTCGTGACCTCGGTCCTCGGTCTTACCGGCCTCTGGATCGCAATTCTCGCCGACACCGGTGCAACTGTGCTTGTGACGCTGAACGCCCTGCGCCTGCTGCGGTTCAACCCTGAACGCGAGAGCTGAGCAGATGATCTCCGGATTTGGCTGGGCCGCACTGGCCCTTCTCTTCGGCTATCTGGCACTGTTCTTCTGGGGCAGCGCGCTGGCCGCACAAGCGGCGGGGCGTCCGGTCTGGCTGTTCGACCGTGCGACCGGACGCGACCGGCTGGCGGCAATCGGGTTCCGCGTGGCCTTTGCCCTGGCGTTCTTCGGGCCGCTTCTCTGGCTCGCCGTGCCTATCCTGCACAAGATCGATCCGCTTTGGACCGAGGGGCGCGCCGTCCTCCTTGGTCTGATCGGGGTCTTTGTCGCAGGGCTTGGCGCGATGGTGGCCTTTGCCGCGCAGATGTCGATGGGATCATCCTGGCGTGTCGGCGTGGTGGGCGGCGAGACGGGCGATCTGGTCTCGTGCGGGCTCTACCGTTTCAGCCGCAACCCAACCTTTGTGGGGCAAGCGGCGCTACTGACGGGTGTTGCCATACGCGCGGTTGGAGCTTCGCGATCGCGTCCTCGAACTCGTTGCGACCGAAGCCGCCGGCCCGGTCATCGTCTTTGAAGATGGCGAAGCCGTGCAGCGTTCAGCGGCACCCATCCTTGGTGCACGACTGTCGTCCGTCTTTGGGCGCCGGAACCATCCCGTGTTGGGTGGGGTTCGCATGCATACCGGGATTGATTACGCGGCACCCGTGGGAACCGAAGTCTCGGCGACCGGCGCCGGGCGAGTGACCTTTGCGGGTACGATCCGTGGCTACGGCACCACGATCGACATCGATCACGGCGGTGGGGTTGTCACGCGATATGCACATCTGTCCGAAATTGCCGAAGACGTTCGTGTGGGGTCACGGGTCAAGGCGGGAGACAAGATTGGCGCGGTCGGCGCAACAGGACTCGTGAGCGGACCCAACCTCCATTATGAGGTTCGCGTCGACGGTCGACCGGTTGACCCTAAGGACCAGGACGCCTTGCCGGAACAGGAGATCGCTTCGGCAGATGATCTCGATGCGCTCGCCACCTGGCGCAGCGAAACTGGCTTCATTTTAGGAACTGACGGAGAACGCGGATGAACAGATATTTGATCGGACGCCGCGAGGTCATCCTTGCAGCAGCAGCTTTTGCCGTAACCCCTGCCGCCAAGGCTCAGGCAGAGGGAGAACCGCCAATCCATGTCGTCAAGGGACGCGGTTGCGAATGCTGTGAAGCCTGGGTCGACTACCTGCGCGTTGAAGGTTTCACCGTGACCGATGAAGTTTCGATGGGCACGCTGTTGATCCGCTTCAAGATGGATCAGGGAGTTCCGGTCAAGGCGTTTTCCTGCCACACGGGAACGGTCGAAGGCTATGCGCTTGAGGGCCATGTTCCCGCCGCAGACATCCGGCGGTTGCTGGCAGAGCGTCCCGACGCTGTCGGACTTGCGGTGCCCGACATGCCTTACGGCTCGCCCGGCATGGGGTCTGAAACCAGCCGCGATGCCTATGATGTGCTGCTAATCCGGCGCGATGGCGGCCTAGAGGTTTACACCAGCTATCCGGCCGCCTGATACCACATCACTGCTTGCGTTTTCCGATCATTGCCTTCGCACTCTTCGGCCGACACAACAGACCAGTCAGAAGGCACCGACGATCTGTTCGACGGCGTCGTCGCTGTCCCAGGCGAACGGACCTTGTAGCCGTCCGATCTCGCGGCTTTGACGGTCAATCAGAAGCGTTGTCGGCAACCCGATAAAGGCCAGGGCAAGCTGAACCCTTAATGGCTCGGCCCAATAGAGCGGCAGAGCGTCCAGACCGATCTCGTCATAGAATCGTCGGCCCCGGCCAATCCCAGCGTCATCAATGCAAAGAGGCAGGACCGCGAAATCCGCGCCGCCGAGCTGTTTTTCAAGTCGGTCAAGCATCGGCATCTCTTCCCGACAGGGCGGGCACCACGTCGCCCAGATGTTCAAAAGGATCACCCGTCCGGCGAAGTCGTTGAGAAACCGGGTGGTTCCTTTCTCATCCAGTATCGGTGGTGAAAGCAGAGGCTGAGGGTCGTTCCGAAGCCGGAATGGTGGCCGTGCATCAGCCGGAGTTGCGAGATAGGGCATGGCGAGGCCGACGAGTACCGACCGGCGGCAGATATGGGTGAGCATGGCATGTTCCCTGCAAAAAGGCCCGGACCCGCAGACTGGCCGCAAGTCCGGGCGCGCTTCAGGCTGAAACCGCAAACTCGGTCATCATGCCGGTCGAGAGGTGGGGCATATGGTGGCAATGCAGCATCCAGCGCGCCGCCTCGCCCGCGTCCACGGCAACTGTCACCATTCCCATCGGCGGCACATGCACTGTGTCACGCACCGCGCCCGCGATCCGGTCCATCCCGACGCCGACCACCTGGAAGGCGTGACCGTGAAGGTGCATCGGATGCGCCATCATCGACATGTTGTGAAACATGATCTCGACCCGATCGCCGGACTTCGCCGTCACCGGCACATGGGTGCCCCAGGTCTGCCCGTTGATCGTCCAGACATAGGGCATCATCGAGCCGCCCAGCATGAGCATCGGCTGCGATGTGGGCGCTCGTTCGGGCAGCGGAATGATTGCACGCAGGGCAGCCTCTTGTACCAGATCGCCGCTGAAGGCTGGATGGTCTGCCTCCGACATGTCGACGACCTTCACCACTGCGGCCCCCGGCGTTGCAAGAATCAGACCTGTCCTTTCCCTCGCGCCCTCGCGTAGAGCGAGAACCGGAAACGCCCCGCCTTCGCCCGGCAAGTCCAGTTCGATGTCAAGCCGCTGGCCCATAGCGACACCGAAGCGACTGCCAGGCAGCGGTTGCACCGGCTCGCCGTCCACCGCAACCAGCCGACCGGGAAGCGCGCCCGTATCAATCCAGAAGACAGTCGCAGCGGCGGCGTTGATCACGCGGAGCAGCACCTGCCCACCTTTGTCCACCTGCACGACTTCCGGGTCGTCAAGCGTCCGGTCGTTGGCGAGATAGGCATCGAAGTTGTAGTCGTTGAGGTCCATTGCCATGCCGTCCATGCCCGGCATCGCCATCATGCCGCCCTGCCCCATGGCTCCCATGTCCATCCCGGAATGGTCCACGGCACCTTGCCCCGTTTGGCCATGATCCATCCCCGCCATCGATGCCCCGCCGGTGATCTCGGCCAGCACCTCGGCGGGCGACTTGAACGCAAAGTCGTGCAGGAACAGCGTCACCTCCTGCCGGTCAGCTGCAACGTCCTCGGGCCGCCGCACGATCAGCGGTGCTGCCAGCAGCATCATTTCGTGCGCCGGGATGTGGGCGTGCATCCAGTGGGTGCCCGGCCTTGCCGCGAAGTCGTAGGCGCGGATTTCACCGGGCTGCAGCATTGGCATCGGCAGGTCGGGGACACCGTCCTGTGCGTTGTCCGGGATCTGTCCGTGCCAGTGAATGATCGTAGGCTCTGTCAGCGTGTTCGTGAGGTCGACTGCGAAGGCCTGTCCAGGATCGAGTACAAGCCCGGAGCGGCCTGTGCCATCCGTGAGCCCCAAGACGGTTGCGGCCCGGCCTTTGATGTCAAGCGTCCGGGATGTGGCTGTCAAAGACATACGGGCGGATTGGGCCCGCACCCGAGCGGGCAGGACCAGAGATGTGGCCGTAGCAGCAGAAGCGGCCAAAAAGCCGCGACGAGAAAGGGATAGCATGCGTGTTCTCCTGAATCGCTAGATGATTGGGACGAGCGGCTTCCGGCTCAGGCCGGAACCGCGGGGTCAAATCACTGCAATTTTGGGAGGGTGCCCCGGAGGCGGAATGGCCAGCGAAGCAAACAGCAAGTCAAAACGGAGCTCGACATCGGCGGCACGCACCACCACTTCGGTACCACCGTTCGGTGCGGGCAAGGCCGCAGTGGCGAAAAGGCAATGCTGCTGGCAAAGAACCTGTTGCGCGTCGCTGTCAGGACCGTCAGTCGTCTGCATGGGCATCAAATGGCCAGCCATCGCCATCGTCTGCGCATGGTCAACCTGAGATTGCCCGCGCCCTTCGCCCAAAGCCATCACGGGCAAGATCGCCGCCAAAAGGTAGGCGGCAAAGATCAGGACACGCATGCCAAAGGTCGTAACTGTCATGGTTGGAATACTATCAGGATGGGCCGTTGCCGTCACCTGACAGTTTGGTGTCCCTGTCCGGCATCGGACTTTCTCGCGTGCGGTAACAATGCCGAGTTTCCTGGTTTCTTGCACCGCTATCGTAAATTTTACTGGAAACCGCGTCCGGCGAGCAGAACCATTTGCGAAAACGCGGGACAATGATTTGATGAAAAAGCTCCTCCTCGCCCTCACAGCATTGGTTAGTCTGGCCGCCTGCGGGGCCGAACCTATCTGGGCGCCGGATGATGCCGTCGCGACCGCGCGCTATGAGCATCCCGGCCCGACCTCGATCACCCTCTACACCGTGCTCTCGACCCGCAGCGGTGCAGGCGCGCATGCCGGGCTGCTCATCAACGGATCGCAGCGTGTGCTGTTCGATCCGGCAGGAACTTGGCGGCATCCAAGGCTTCCCGAACGTAATGACGTCCATTTCGGCATTACGCCCAAGATGGTGAATTTCTACATCGACTACCATGCCCGTGAGACCTATGACGTCGTCGAACAGACGGTCGAAGTTCCGCCCGAAGTGGCGGAGCTAATCATGCAGCGGGCCATGGCGTACGGCGCAGTGCCAAAGGCCAACTGCACCATCGCCTTGTCCCGCGTACTGGATGGCGTGCCAGGCTTTGAGAGCCTCCCTATGACCTGGTTCCCGAAACGGATGATGGAGGGCTTTGCCGAGCTTCCAGGCGTGACGACCCGGAAGATCACCGACGACGACGCCGACGAGAACCATGGCGTTCTGCTGGTCCAGGCAGGCGACGCGCGACTGGAGTAGTTTCTTGGTGATTGCTCCGGCAGAAACCACGACTGCACTCGCCACAGCAATTGTTCGGCGGTATCGTGGGTGACAACTTTCGACATGAGGTATCTGATGAACATAACGCGCCGCAGCATTCTGACTGCAGGTCCAGTTTTCCTGGCCATCGCCGCAACGCCAATACTTGCAGAAACGGATGCTCGCATTCATGTGGTCAAGGACCCTGGCTGTCCTTGCTGCAATGCCTGGATCGGACACCTTCGCGAGAATGGTTTCAATGTCAGCTTCGAAGAGCGCAGCATCGAGGACCTCGCGGCCTACAAGCGCGAGCGCGGCATTCCGGAAGAACTTTCCTCCTGCCACACGGCGACGGTTGATGACTACACCATCGAAGGGCACGTCCCCGCCGCAGACATCCGTCGCCTTCTGGCCGAGCGTCCCGAAGTGGTTGGACTTTCCGTTCCGGGTATGCCGTTTGGTTCACCGGGAATGGGTCCGGAGACAGAGCGCGAGGCCTACGAGGTTCTTCTCGTCGGGCTCGATGGCAGCAGCCAGGTCTTCACCAGCTATCCGAGCGCGTGACATCCCCTCAGGATGACGGGGCGTCACCAGAAGCTATGGCACGCAGCGACTGTCTCCAGGCGTCACAGCAGTATCAAGGCAGACCCGACTCGGTTGACCGCCATGCTTCTTTCAGCGCGGCCTGAGGGTTGACGCCGTCCAGTGGTCTGATCGCGGCATCCAGACGTCGCGCGGCGTGATAGGCCGTGGCCGCCATTGCACTGGGCGCCGTGCCATGGGCGAGCCGGTAACGCGCCGCGAAACCGTCCATCTGACTCTCGCCTTCCCATCCCGCTGGAAGGACATCCTGCACCAAGACCGTGCTTTCCGATTGATACGCGCGCCCGGCTGCGCTGGCTGCTGGCTCGGGGCCAAGGACGACCACGACATCGGGGGGCACGCCGGGTGTGCCTGTCAGGCCCTCAACCAACCATGCTGCATCGCGCGGAAGCGGCAGAACATGCACATCAACCCCGCCCAGATGCCCGTCAGACGTCTCATTCGCGTGCCCGTCCCGCTCGTCCGCCGCCAGCAGGAAACCGCGGACGGCTTCTGCAAGGCTTGCTTCGCGGTCTTCGCCGACGACCAAAAGTGCGGCCGTGGACGAATGCGCCGAGGCAACCCCTGACATCCCTATCCACAGCGCAGCCATTAGGACAGGACTCCTGAACACGGTCAGGACGCTTTGCGAGACGGCAAAAACGGGTCGATCACGAGCAGAGAGAGGGCGCGGGAAGAGGGGGATCATTCGACCGCCCGTGCAGCGGACACCACTTCGGCCAGCTGAGCTTTTTCGACGAAGCCGGGAATCAACTGATCGCCTACGACGAAGGACGGCGTGCCGTTGAACCCGAGCGCCTCGGCCAGACGCATCGACGTGGCGATGTGCTCCTCTATCTCGGGCGCTTGCATGTCCACCTTGAGCTTTTCGACGTCCAAGCCGATCTCGCCAGCAACCCTCAGCACGGTGTCGGCTTCGACCTTGCCGCGCATCCCCATCAGGGCGTTGTGCATATCGGCGTACTTGCCCTGTTTCCGCGCTGCCAGTGCGGCCCGAGCGGCAAAAGCGGAGCCCTCGCTCAGGATCGGCCATTCGCGCATGACAAGCCGCACGTTGCCGTCCTCGGCCAGCAGCGCGTCGACCTCGGGCATGGCACGTTTGCAGTAGGGACAGTTGTAGTCGAAGAACTCGACGACCGTCACGTCGCCCTCCGGATTGCCCATGACCGGCGCGTTTGGGTCACGCTCCAACACCGCGCGCTCGTCGGTCAAGACCGCAGCGGCGGCGGCGGCCTGGGCCTCTGCTTGCCGCGCTTCCAGAGCCTGAAGCGCTTCGAGCACGAGATCAGGGTTCTCGCGCAGGGTTTCCGCGATCAACGCCTTGATGCGGTCGTCGGAGATATCCTGCGCCAGCGACAAGCTGGGTAGAACGATAGCCAATGTGCTGGCAAGCAAAACTGAACGGACGCGCATGGGAGGAGCCTTGTGTGATGAACGCGGGATTTTGGGTGGTATGAACGCTCTAGCGACTAGAGGGGCAAGGGGATTCTGGGGGGCGTTGCCCTGCGCGGCTTCATGGGGCACCGGCCTCCAGACGGCTACGGTCAGATTGTGCTGCGCGAATGCGATCGGGCCAGGTTGACTTTATGTAGTCAAGGACGGCCTCGATGTCCTCCGCCGTCAGTTCATCCCCAAAGCCAGGCATGCCGGAGGTGAAGTCCACACCCATGTCGTCCAGCACCGCCTGTCCACCGCGACGGATGTAGTCAAGCAGCATGGTATCGCCATGGTGCCAGGTATGGCCAGTCTCGTCATGCGGTGGAGCCGGATAGGTCCCATCCTCGTTGGCCGATTGCCAGCCCGACTGCCCTTCCAGGTTCAACCCGTGGCAGGACGCGCAATTTGTGTCGTAAAGTTCCCGACCCCTCTCCAGATCTGGACCGTTGTGGAAAAATGCATTGGCTTGGGTTGCCAACAGCAGATGTGCCGCTGCGGCAAACATCTGCGCCGGCCTGCGAAGTGTTCGCACAACTGCCCTCATGTCCTGCTCACTGCCGTCGGTGTCATGCCAGCTGGCGGGAGGATCCGCTCCGACAAGAGGGCCAGATCTTCCCTGACGCGTCCTCTTTGGGCGGCCGGATAGGCGTCCTCGGGAGGCAAACCGCCATGCTGCGCAAAAAGCATGATGTCGCGCGCAATTGGCGCTGCGGCGGTCGACCCACCTCCCCCGTGCTCGACCACGACGGTCACCGCATATCGCGGTGTATCGAAGGGGGCGAAGGCGACGAACAGCGCATGGTCCCGACGATTCCAAGGAAGTTCGTCTTGCGATCGAACTCCGGCAGCACGCTCCGCCGCAGTAATCGAGAAGACCTGACTCGACCCGGTCTTGCCCGCCATCACCTTCGTCTCATCCGCAATCCGGGACCCATATGCCGTCCCGCGCTCGTGGTTCGAAACCTCATACATTCCCTGCCGAACAATCTGGAGCGCTTCTGCTGAGAGCCCCAGCTGGGCAGGCACAGGTTCGTCCGGACCGAAACCGCCAAAGTGGCGCACCAGACGCGGTAGCACCGCTGTGCCGGAGGCAAGGCGCGCAGCCATCGTTGCGAGCTGGATCGGCGAGGCAAGGGTAAAGCCCTGCCCGATCGAGGCGTTGATCGTATCCCCGATCAACCAATCCTGCCCATAGCGCTCCTGCTTCCAGGCCCGCGAGGGGTTGTTGCCATGTGCCATGCCTGAGAGGGGAAGGTCGTATTTCTGGCCGAGCCCAAGCCGATCATTCATCGCGAAGATACCATCGATGCCGATCCGTTTCGCAACCTCATAGAAGTAGACGTCGCAGGACTCCCGCAGGGCCCCAACCATGTTCACCCGCCCGTGACCGCCGCGTTTCCAGCAATGGAATCTGCGGCCAGAGATTTCGACGAAGCCGTTGCAGGTGACTGTTTCCTCCGGCTCCATCAGGCCGCTCTCAAGGGCAGCGAGCGCGTTTGACATCTTGATCGTGGATCCGGGCGGATAGGCGCCTTGCACAGTCTTGTCGGCAAGAGGGCGAAACTCGCTGTCGCGCAGGCCGCCGTAGTCCTTGCTCGATATCCCGCGGACGAAAAGGTTCGGGTCGAACGAGGGCGCAGAAGTGCAACCGAGAAGATCCCCGTTTGTGATGTCCATCACGATCGCCGCCGCGCTTTGTCCCTCGAGGCGCACCCGCATGAAGTTCTGCAGGTGGTGGTCAAGCGTGATCTGCATGTCCGGACCGGGCCTGGGCGGATCGAGCGCCAGTTCGCGGATCGTCCTTCCGCCGGCATTGACCTCCACCCGCTGTGCCCCGGGCTCCCCACGCAGCGCACGTTCATGGATCCGTTCGATTCCGGTCTTGCCGATCTGGTAGTCCGGCAAGCGCAGGAGAGGGTCGGGCTCCCCTTCCCCAGCAGTCAGGTCGTTGTCGCTGACCGGTCCCACATAGCCGACCTGGTGCGCGAAGTCCGGGCCGAAGGGGTAGACCCGCGACTGGACCATCTCCGGATAGACGCCAGGCAGGGCCGGTGTGTTCAAAGCGATAATCGAGAGCTCTTCCCATGTGACCCGGTCCTTTACGGTGATCGGGACGAACCCCCGCACGCGGTCGAGCTGCTTTCGGATTTTGTCGAGGTCTTCCCCGTTCAAGCCAAGAAGAAGCTGCAGTTTCCGCAGCACGTCGTCGACATCACCGGCTTCCTCTTTGACCAGGCTAATCCGGTAGGTGTTTTCGTTGTCTGCGACGATCTTGCCTGCCCGGTCCAGGATGCGGCCCCGGTCAGGGCGTACCAGCCGGATGTTGATCCGGTTCTCTTCGGCCAGAAGGTAGTATTCTTCCGCATCGCGCACCCCCAGCTGCCACATCCGGAAGCCGAGGAGTCCGACCACGGAGGTCATCGCGCCCCCGAGCAGCAGTGAGCGACGTGTCGTCGTCTTTGCCGCCTGTGCCAAGTCACGCTCAGATCGTCGCATGATCGGGCTCCTTTCGCCGAGGTGCCGATGCCCCCTTGGCGCTGATCGTCCGCAGGTAGGCTGTTGAGCGCAGCCCCAGGACAAGGACGACCAGTCCGACAAACCAGTATTGCAGCGGGTTCGGCTCTGGGGTGGCGCGGTGGAAGCTCAGGAAATGCAGGAAGAGGAAGTAGCCGACATGAGCCACCGTCAGCCACCACAAGGGAAGCACTCCCATTTGCAGGAACTTCCATCCGGAATTGCCAAGGCGGCGCATCGCGGCATCGCTCGAAGTTGCTGCAAGGAGGGACGCGAGGATCAACGCTGCAATGCCGATGGCGTTGGCAAGACCGAACCCATGTTGAAGCATGACATAAGTCAGAAGGTCGGGGTGCCATTCGAAGCCAAAGAGACGCATCAGGTCCCACTCGACCCAACCGACAAGAATGATAACAGCATGGACCACGGCGAGGAGACAGCCGTGGATCCCCATCTCGCGGCGAAAAGGTATGAGCGGCATCGCCGGGCGCCACAGGCGCGCCAGGGGGCCGATCCCGACCGACACCGCAATGAGGACGAGCGATGCATCTCCGATTGCCCGGTTCCAGCGGTGCATCGGGCTCCATCCGGCGTGGATGGCCGAGAAACTCAACACCAGCCCCATCACGACAAGTGCCACCAGCAGGTGCCGAACGGTGGCCTTCCGGGCCATCCGTCGGAACGAGGCCCGCCAACCCGACGCGAAGCTCATGTGGCGTCCCCCTGAACTGGGTGCAAGCGCCCCTCGCCTGCGGCGTCTCGGGTTCTCGCATCGCGAAACCTGCGCCATGTGAGCAGAGCTGCGACGCCCATCATCACAACCCCGGCTGCGGCCAGCCCCGGCCGGAGCGGGTCGAACCAGGCGAGAAGTGCGGGGCCTCCGAACAAAAACATGAGCACCTTGTTACACGTCGGACAGGCGATCCCGAGGAAGCTGGCAAGCCCTCCTGCCCCAGAGCCGCGCAGACGACACGCGGGCACCCAGAACGCGGACGTCACGCCAGCGAGCAATGCGGTCAGGACGGTCGCACCGAACTCCCAGGGACCCACCGGGGTCATGCGTACAAACAGTGGGTTCACCCAGACGGCCGTGACCGTGCCGAGAACCACAAACAATGCCATGGCGACGATCAGGCCGCGCAAGGCCCGGCGAAAACTGTCATCCGCACGGAATGAGCCCAAGTTCGGTTCAGCGCGCGTCAAATTCAACCTCCGCAAACTCTTCCCCAAAACCCACGCTGACGATCCAGCGACCGGCCATTGGCAGCTCCACTTTTGCCCGCCAGACGCCTGTCTCGACCAAAGCTAGCGGCGGAGTGACCCCGTCCATGTGCATAGCGGCCATTGCAAAGTTCACATCTGGCCGCATTCCTGCGGTTTCGATCGCGTCGGCATTGGGCATGAACTGGATTTCGAGGCGAACCTCTTGGTTGCTGAGCGCAAAGACTTGAACGTCAAGTTGTCCATCCGAAAGCCGCTCGGACACAGAGGCTGTTGGGCTGCCGTCGGCCGAAATCGTTTCGCGTGGGTCTAGGGTCCAGACTGTCGTCCAGATAAAGACGCCGACGAAAGCAAGAACGCCTAGGGCCAGAATGGCGGCGAGAGCTCTAGTTCCCATTTCCCATATCCATTTGTGAATGATCCATTCCAGCCATCGGGGTCTCGACCGGCGCCGGGGCAGCTTCCAGAATTTCTCCGGTGCCCTCGGGATCGAGGAGATAGGTTGCAATCGCTTCGCGGTCCGCATCGGTAAGGAATGAGGTGCCCGCTACCACGACCTCGGCCATGCTGCCGCCAAACGCGTCCCCGTTAGGCAGGATTCCGGACTGAAGCGCATAGGCGAGATTGGATACGGTCCATCCTCTTGCCAGGAGCTCATCTTTCAGGATCGCGGGCGCCTTGCTGCCGCCTGGCAGACTATCGTTTCCAGCAAAGCGGGCGCTGTCATCCAGACCTCCCGCAAGCGTTCGCCCAGTATGACAAGCAGCGCAATGCGCTGCCCCCTCGACCAGCAACCGTCCGCGGTTCCATGGAGATGTTGTGCCCATGAGCGCATCGGTTTTCGGCGCATTGAGGTAGGCCGCACGCCAGAGCTTCAGCCCGGAGCGGAAGCTGAAGGGAAACCCGACGTCATGCGCCGGAGCAGCTTCCGCGACCGGAGGAACAGTGCGGAACGCCTCCCACAAATCAGCGACTTCCTGATCGGTGAAGCCTGCGTAGAACGAGTAGGTGAAGACCGGGTAGTAGGGATCACCCTCCGGCGAGACCCCTTGGCGCACAGCCTTGGCGAAATCCTGGATGGTCCAGCGTCCGATCCCTGCATCGCGATGTGGTGTGATGTTTGGCGGCACAAATGTGCCGAACGGGGTGTCAAGCGGAGCGCCCCCTGCAAGCGCGGGCCCTTTGGCCGCTGAGTTGGTATGACACGACACGCAGCCGCTCGCACGCGCGAGATAAGCCCCGCGTTCGGGATCACCAGTTGGAAAAGTCGGTGGCTCGGCGTCACCGATCGGCCAGAGCGCCAGTATCCCGGCGCCGATGCCCGCGACAATTCCTGGGAGGACGAAGGAAAACCGGATCAAGCCGCGCATCGTCAGTTCCGGCCCGCGCGAAACTGTGCATGACAAGACGAACAGGTCGCACTGATCCGGTTGAAGAGATCGTCTGCCGCCAGCGTCTTCAGATCGAGCGCCAGCTCGGCTGGATTCGTTGTCCCGCGCGTGACTGCGACCGACTCCGTATTCTCTCCATATCCCATCAAATCGGCAACCGTGAACCCTTGTTCCAGTTCCGGGGCTTCGGGCATACCCATACCTGAATGATCCATGCCGGCCATATCGCCGGGAGGCGGGGCCGCTGGCTCAAGGCCGTTCGGTGCTGCTACGGCCAATGCATCGGCATAAGCCTTCAACTCTTCGGAGAGCGCAGCAAACTCCTGCCAATCGGACCAGATTTCCGGTTTGGCGTAGGTCACCCCCTCAAGACTGTTCTCGGGGAAAAGCGAGAGCATGGTTTCGCCCGCATGACCGGCAATAACGCTCGCGCCCTCTGACACGAGAAATGTGTCGTAGGGGACTGTGCCTTGCATCATGGGGGCCAACTCCGCCACCGTGTCCCGCATTGCCGTCATCCCGTTCATTCGATCAAGGACGACACCCGTCGCCCCCGTGTGTGCCAGCGCCACTGCCGCAACTACAGAGGCGGCAAGCGCCAAAACGCCCGTCCATTGTGGTTTCATCTGCCTGACTGCCCTTGTTTTTTTGTTTTTGATTGAGCGCGAATCCCACCATTCCGGCGGGTCGCGCAGCTAGCGCTACTGTCTGCTGTCAGGCTGAAGAAGGACTGGGCTCAAGAAAGCGCTGCGGACAGCGCCATTGAGCAATCGGACGTTCGTCCGGCCTGACTGTCAGGTCAGGGTTCGGGGAGGTGGCAGGGTAACCGACGGGCCGCCGAAACGACGCTGCGATTGCGTTACGTCTGGCCGAAGAACAATAGCGGGGGAAAATGACAGTAATGTCACCGGCCCCTCAGGCAGAACAAAGGCCGTACATGCGATGCTTGGATGGCACGCGGGCGCGGAAGCCGTCTCCTGTGCTGCGACAGGATCCAATTCTACCGACAGTTCAGGATGGTGATCTTCAACTGCCCCAGCCTCTGCCGTCTGTCCCACAACCAAACCAAACATCATCACCAAGGACAGGAGCCAAATCGACGCGTGCCGAAGGGCCCTGCTTGCGAGCAGGCCACGCCTCGTGATCGATGGGTAGGATTGCGAGTGCATCCGTTCAGATCAGCTTTACCTGCGTTCCGACCGGAGTGCGGTCGAACACTTCTTCGATGTGTTCGTTGTATAGTCCAATACAGCCGTTTGACGAGCGTCGGCCGATCTTGCGCGTGTCATGGGTACCATGAATCCGGTAATACTGCCACGAGAGATAAAGGGCACGGGTCCCAAGCGGGTGCGTCGGGTCGCCGCCCGGCACGAATGCTGGCCATTCCGGGTTGCGTTCCCGCATCGATGGCGTCGGTGCCCAGCTCGGGTTCACCCGCTTCTCAACGACCTCGGTGTATCCCCGGCGCGTCAGTTCGTCAGAAAGTGGGACGGAGCTTGGGTAAAGATACATCTGTCCGTCGCTCGTCCAGTGCTGAAGCACCTTTGCTGTAGTGTCTGAGATGATGACGCCGACCCCAAGAGCATCGAAGTGATCTTGCCATTCGTGAGTCCGGAACGCCGAGATGTTGTTGCGGACGGTTCCTTGATTGTCTTCGGTCGCGAAGGCGGCCCGACCCGTCACGAACGGGGCGGCAAGGGCTCCGGCAACGAAAAGACGTCGACTGAATCGCATGATCTGCTCCTCTGTTTTGGAAGTTTTGCGGCCTTCCAATATGGGAAGGTCAAATCTCTTTGCACCGCTTAGGGCTTAGGGGGGCTCTGTTGCACAAATCCCGTGAGGGATTCATCTTGTGAATCCAGCGTGATAGCTGGTGTGGATGAGCAAACCGAACACACCGACCTACCAGACCCTGAACTGGCCCTCCTACAACGAGGCGCTCAAGCGCCGTGGATCGCTGACGATTTGGTTCGATCCTGACATGGCGTGGGCGTCGAAGCCGACCGGGAAGCGTGGGCGACAGCCCGTCTACAGCGATGCTGCCGTGCAGACCTGCCTGACGATGAAGGTGCTGTTCGGCATGGCGCTGCGGCAGACGACTGGCTTCGTCGAGAGCCTGCTTGGCCTGATCGGCCTGGACTGGGAGGTGCCTGACTTCAGCACGCTCAGCCGTCGCCAGAAGACCCTTGCCGTGAACATCCCGCATCGGGGAAAGCAGGGCCCGCTGCACCTGCTGATCGACAGCACCGGCATCAAGGTCGAGGGCGAAGGTGAGTGGAACGCGCGGAAGCATGGTGGTCCCAAACGCCGCGTATGGCGCAAGGTCCATCTCGGGATCGACGAGCAAACGCTGGAGATCAGGGCGGTCGAAGTCACCAGCAGCGACGTGGGCGACGCGCCCATGTTGCCTGAGTTGCTCGACCAGATCCCTCCCGATCAGGAGATCGCCAGTGTCACAGCCGACGGCGCCTACGACACGCGCAAGTGCCACGACGCCATCGCCGAACGCGGAGCCAATGCCGTGATCCCGCCCCGCAAAAACGCCAAGCCGTGGAAGGCAGAAACGGCAGGCGCGGTCGCGCGTAACGAGGCGCTGCGGGCGTCAAGACACCTCGGACGCGCACTCTGGCGACGATGGAGCGGATATCACCGCCGAAGTCGTGCAGAAACGAAAATGCACTGCGTCAAACTGCTGGGCCAGCGCCTAATGGCGCGGGACTTCGACCGTCAGGTGGCGGAGTTCCAGGTCCGTGTTGCCGTGCTGAACGGCTACACTGCTCTCGGCATCCCCGTCACGAAGGTCGTGGGATAAGTCCGTCCGGGAGAAGGGGAAGTCCGGCCATCAGCCGATTTGTGCAACAGAGTCGCTTAGGGGTCACAAACAGGTGAGTGCGTGGCGCTTTGGCCAGAGATTGAGGCAAACTTCGAGCTCACGCCGTTGTGATAAAACGAGATGGTGTCCGAAGGCGCTAACGTGTCCGCATGTTCAGGTTGGTTAACCTCTTGTGTGGAATTCTCCTACTCGCCGCCCTGTTTGGGACGGCGCACCCGGATCAATTGGCACATAGCGTGCATCAAGATATGGCCTCTAACGCAACCCTGCTGCAGGACGCGCTTTGTGGTGACGGCTCCGGGCATGGCACCTGCCAGCTCGTTGGCACGGAGACAGCTTCGTTCCATAACATTTTCCCTTTCGCAGGATCTTCGCAGTACGAGATCACTCCCGTGTCGGCCTCCAGCGTGACCCTTGCGCCCCAACACCCACCTCCGCGAACTCTCCTTTGAGTGAACCCCTTCCTTCCCGTTCCACTCAGGAGACAGCATGATTTTTCGTCGTACCTTTATCGGCGGAGCCGCCGCAGCGGCAATGCCCGCGCCCTCAATCCTTCGAGCTCATACACAAGAACCGTTCGTCTTGGCCGACGAGTTCCAGCCGCGAGAAGTGCGCGTCCGCGAGCAGCATGCTCCGGGACAGATTCTAGTCTTTCCGCGGAACTTCTTTCTGTACTATGTCTTCGACACCGAACGCGCGATCCGCTACGGCGTTGGCGTAGGCAAGGCAGGACTTGCCTTCAAGGGATCGGCGATCATCGAACGCAAGGCCGAATGGCCGTCCTGGCGTCCGACGAACGACATGATCCGCCGAAATCCCGACCGCTATGCTCAGTTCGCCGATGGCGTTCCCGGAGGGCCCAACAATCCTCTCGGGGCGAGGGCGCTCTATCTCTACCGGGAAGGGCGCGATACCTACTACCGCATCCATGGCACGACCGAGCCATGGTCTATTGGACAATCTGTGTCGAACGGATGCATCCGGATGCTAAACGAGCATGTGATCCAACTCTACGAGCAGGTTCCGGTCGGAACACGTGTGACCGTCTTGTGACCGTGCGGCGCCGCGACCTAGTCGTCTTCGGCGGGATCGTTGCGCTGATCTATGGTCTGCGGGCCCTTCCGTGGGACCGTCTCGCGGGGCGTGGCCCGCGCTATGTTTTCCTTGCGGATCTGCCGCCGTTTCGCCGTCTTGAAAGCGGTGGCCCGACATCCGGTGCAACTTTGGCCCTAGTCGGGCTTGATCCGGCGTCAGGAGATGCCGACGTGAGGCGCGCTCGCGCCGATGCCATGCGTGCCGACCCCTGCCCTGCTCTCTTTGGCGCCGATGGTGCGCAGGACCTTGTGCCGATTGCCTATTTCAGCGAGTTCCGTTGCCCTTACTGCCGTGCGCTGGAACGCGACCTCGACACGCTGATCGCCGAATATCCCACCTCCTTCCGGCTGGTTCAGCATGAACTTCCCATTTTCGGGCCGCCCTCCGAGCTTGCCGCGCGCGCTTCGGTTGCGGCTGCACGGCAAGGCAAGCAGCAGGAACTGCGGCGTCGCTTCATGCGCACACCGCTCCTGGCCGAAGAGGCCTCGGTCCTGCGCGTGGCGGCTGACATCGGTCTCGATGTTGATCGGCTGGCCCGCGACATGGCATCGCCTGAAGTGCAGACAGACCTTGACCGGACGCGGGCTCTCGCCGATGTCTTCGGATTTGTCGGCACGCCTGGCCTTGTTATCGGACGGACTGTTCTGAACGGCGCGATCCCCTACGCGCTCCTTCGCCGAATTGCCGAAGACAAGACTTCCATGGCGGTCCCGGTATGCTGATCCAATGAACACGCCGTCGCATATGCTGATCGGGGCTGCCGTCTTTGCAAGGCCGCTGGTTCCGGCAACATTGGTCGCAGCGCTAGTGGGCGGGCTTGCTCCGGACCTGCCAATGTTTGCCCTGGTCCTCTGGTCAACCCGGGTTCTCAACGTGCCTGAGCATGAGGTCTTCAGCAAGCTTTTCTTCTCGGAGAACTGGCAGGCTGTCTTTGCGGTGGACCACAGCTTCTTTATCTGGGGAGGGCTGCTTGCGCTAGCGATTTGGCGAAAACAATTCATCCTGCGCGCCTTCGCTGGCGCCGGCCTCCTGCATGCTCTTGCGGACCTCCTTACCCATCACGACGACGCCCGCCGCCAGTTCTGGCCTGTCTCGGACTGGGTGTTCCGCAGCCCGGTCAGCTATTGGGACGCCCGCTTTTACGGCAATGTGTTCGGGATGTTCGAGGTCGCACTGGTCGTGACGCTGACCGCCCTTCTGTGCTGGCGGCTGAGCCGCTGGCGCGAGCGCCTGCTTGTCCTTGCCGTCGCCACGCCAGTTCTAATTCCGGTGCTGCTGACCGGCAGTCTGCATGGGCTCCATGGTATGGGATAGGCGCGTCAACCCCGGTAGCGCCGCAACAGTTGCGCGTTGACGGCAACGATGATGGTGGAGGCCGACATGAACACCGCACCAATTGCTGGCGTCATCAGGAACCCGGTGCCAAAGGTTATCCCCGCAGCCATCGGAATGGCAAAGGCGTTGTAGCCGGTGGCCCAGATGAGGTTCTGCACCATCTTCGCATAGGTCGCCCGCGACAGGCCAAGGATCGCCTCGACATCGCGCGGGTCGGATCGCACCAGAACGACATCGGCCGACTCCACCGCCACGTCCGTCCCTGCGCCGATGGCAATGCCAAGATCAGCCTCGACCAGCGCCGGGGCGTCGTTGACCCCGTCGCCGACCATGGCGACCTTCAAGCCGCGGGCCTGCAGCTCCCGGACCTTCGCTGCCTTCTGGTCCGGTAGGACCTGGGCGAAGTATTCGTCGAGGCCAAGTTCCTTTGCGACCGACTTTGCCACCCCTTCGGCATCGCCCGTCATCATGATCGACCGCACACCGCGGGCCTTCAGTCGCGCCACCACGTCGCGCGATTCCGCCCGGACGATGTCGGCCAAGGCGAACAGGGCGTGCGGTTTGCCGCCCAGCACCAGCACCACCACGGTATTGCCGGCCTCCTCCAGTGCTGCAAGGCGAGGGTCTGTGACGGGAGTGTTCTGGCGACGCAGGTGGCCGGGGCTGACGATGGCCACCTCTTGCCCGTCAACCCGCGCTGTAACGCCCGCGCCAGTGATGCTTTGCAACCCCTCCGGTGCCGGGAAGGCGATGCCCTTGACCGTCGCAGCCGTGACGATGCCTTGCGCAATCGGGTGCTGTGACTGGCTTTCGACCGAGGCTGCCATGCGCAGCGCTGCCGCCTCGTCGCTGCCGTTCAGCGTCACGATGTCGCTGACGCCGAACCGCCCCTCGGTCAGTGTTCCCGTCTTATCGAAGACAACCGCGTTCAAGTCGCGCGCCCGCTCGAATGCGGCGCGGTCGCGGATCAGGAGGCCGTTTTTGGCAGCCAGCGAGGTTGACACCGCCACCACCAGCGGCACGGCAAGGCCGAGCGCGTGGGGGCAGGCGATGACCATCACCGTCACCATCCGCTCCAGCGCGAACGTGACGCTTTCGCCCGCCCATAACCAGTAAGCGAACGACCCGAGGCCGACGGTGATGGCAACCCAGGTCAGGACCGTGGCTGCGCGGGTGGCAAGGTCTTGGGTGCGGGAACGGCTGGCCTGCGCCGCCTTCACCATGGCGATGACCTGCGACAGATAGGTGGCCTCGCCCGTCGCTTTGACCTCGATGGTGACCGCGCCCTCGCCGTTGACTGCGCCGCCAATCACCGTCTCGCCGGTGGTGCGGTTGACCGGCTTCGACTCGCCGGTCAGCATCGCCTCGTTGAACGACGAGGTGCCCTCGGTGATCGTGCCATCTACCGGCACCTTCGCGCCGGGGCGAATTACCACGCGGTCGCCTGCGACCAGCGCCGCCACCGGAACTTCCTCGGTGCCGCCATCCGCCTTCACCCGCAGCGCTGTATCAGGCAGCAGGCGCACCAGTTCCTCCAGCGCCCGCGACGCGCCGAGAACCGAGCGCATCTCAAGCCAGTGCCCAAGCAACATAATGGTCACGAGCGTGGCCAGTTCCCAATAGAAAGGCTCACCCCCCGGCAAGCCGAGCGTGACGGCGGCGGAGTAGAAATAGGCGGTCGAGATCGCAAGCGCGACCAGCGTCATCATGCCCGGACGGCCACTGCGGACTTCCGGAAGTGCGCCTTTCAGGAAAGGCCAGCCGCCCCAGAAATAGATGATCGAAGACAGGGCCAGCGCGACCCACTCTTCGGCGGCAAACAGGGGTGCCATCCCCTGCCCCGTAAAGTCCCGCACCATCGGCGACAGCACCAGGACCGGGACGGTCAGGACGAGGCATACCCAGAACCGCCGGCGGAAATCGGACACCATGTCGCCGTGACCTGCGTGGGCACCACCGCCCTGTGGCGCATGCCCCATTGCGGCGTGATCAACTGCGGGCTTGGCAACATGTCCCACCCCGGCATGGTTCATTCCGGCCATCGGTAAGGGGGTGTCCGGTTTCTGCGTGTTGCTGGCCATCGAACCGAACTCCTTTGTGTCCCAGGTTTTGCAGGCGGCGCGGCCGATCCCGACCGCGCCGAGCAAGGTCACTGCAGCTTACATGCCCTTGGTAGCGAGGAAGGCCTTGAGCGTGGCGATCTCGGACTCCTGAGCCGCGATGATCGCTTCGGCCAGCTCGCGCATCCCGGGATCCGTGCCGAATTCAAGCTGGATCTTCGCCATGTCGATGGCCGCCTGGTGGTGCGGGATCATGCCCCGGGCGAAATCGATATCCGGGTCGCCTGTGTAGGGCACCATCATATCGGCCATCATCTTGTCCATCGCGGCGGCGCTGGCGACGGTAGCCGGGTCGTTGGCAAGTTCTGGCGGGATCAGGGTCGCATGGCTCATCATCGCCATGCCGTCATTACCCATGTTCATGCCGGAATGGTCCATGCCGGCCATGTTGTCGGACTGGGCATAGACATAGGTTCCGGCGGCAACCATGGCGGCAAACACAGCACCAATCGCAATCTTCTTCATTTACTTTTCCTTTTGTTGTTCATGCCCAAGGGCAACGCCTCAGGACCAAGTTGGGTTGCTGGATACTTCTCAGGCGGGCGCGTAGCCGACCTCTGTCAGAGCGGCGGCAAATCGCTCGCGGGGAGCCGCCGACCTGACTTCAACTTTGTGGGTTCCGGGATCTGCGCTGACCTCCGCCGCCGGATCGACCGACTGGATGGCCTTTGTCACGCTGCGCACACAGCCGCCGCAGGTCATGTTCTCGATTTGGAACTGCATGAGTGCCTCCTTCAGGGTTTTGCCTCATGCACTGTCAGATAGGGGTTCCCACAGTTGTAAGGTCAAGACCACAAATCCGTGATGATAAAATAGAACTTACCCCTTGACCTTACCATGATGGGAAGCCTTATCTCCTGTTGCGGAAGCACCTTTGGAAGGAGTCCCGCGATGAACATGCTCGCAAAGCAGCCGTCTCTCCCTAGAACTGATCGCATGATGATCGACGTCGAAGGGATGACCTGTGCCTCCTGCGTTGCACATGTCGAGCGGGCGCTGAAGGCGGTACCCGGGGTGGAGACGGCATCCGTCAACCTTGCAACCGAACGCGCCGAGATCACTGGTGCGGCGCTCGACCGCGCCACATTGGTGCAGGCAGTCGAGGATGCAGGCTACGAAGTGCCCGCGAGGCCCGTCGACATCACTATCGAAGGGATGACCTGCGCATCCTGCGTGGCGAGGGTGGAACGGGCGCTGTTGTCGGTGCCGGGAGTGACGTCTGCTACCGTAAATCTTGCGACCGAGCGGGCAACCGTGACGGGATCGGCCGATCTCGCGGCGCTGACCCGCGCGGTGGCGGACGCAGGATATGAAGCCCGCACCGCTGCATCTGCCACAGCCATTGCAGACGAAACCGCCGCGAAGAAAGCCGCCGAAGAGGCGATGCTCAAGCGCGACGTCCTGATCGCCGCCGCCCTGTCTCTGCCGGTCTTCGTGCTGGAAATGGGCGCGCATCTCTTCGCCTGGGTCCACATGGCGGTGATGAACACCATCGGGATGCAGAACAGCTGGTACTTGCAGTTTGCCCTGACCTCAGCCGTCCTCTTCGGCCCCGGCCTGCGGTTCTTCCGCAAGGGCCTGCCCGCGCTGGCCCGTCTCACCCCCGACATGAACAGCCTGGTCGCCGTCGGCACCTCGGCCGCCTACGGCTATTCGCTGGTCGCCACCTTTGCCCCCGGCGTGTTGCCTGCGGGGACGACCTTTGTCTATTACGAGGCGGCGGCGGTGATCGTGACGCTGATCCTGCTCGGCCGTTACCTTGAAGCGCGCGCCAAGGGCCGCACCTCCGAGGCAATCAAACGGCTGGTGGGCTTGCAGGCCAAGACAGCGCGCGTGGTCCGCATCGGTGTGGCCACCGAACTGCCCGTGGCCGAGGTGCGCCCCGGCGATCTGGTCGAAGTGCGCCCCGGCGAGCGGGTGCCTGTCGATGGCCAGGTAACGTCAGGCGCAAGCTGGATCGATGAAAGCATGATCTCGGGCGAGCCGCTGCCAGTTGAGAAGACCGCAGGCAGCCCCGTCACCGGCGGAACCATCAACCAGACCGGCGCCTTCACCTTCCGCGCGACGGCGGTGGGCGAGGCGACGATGCTGGCCCAGATCATCCGCATGGTCGAGGCAGCGCAGGGCGGCAAGCTGCCGATTCAGGCCCTGGTGGATCGCGTGACGATGTGGTTCGTGCCGGTCGTCATGGCGCTTGCGGCGCTGACCTTCGCCGTCTGGTTGATCTTCGGGCCCGACCCCGCACTGACCTTTGGCCTCGTCAATGCCGTTGCCGTGCTGATCATCGCCTGCCCTTGCGCCATGGGTCTGGCCACGCCCACTTCGATCATGGTCGGAACCGGGCGCGGGGCGGAACTGGGCGTCCTCTTCCGCAAGGGCGAGGCGCTGCAAGCACTGCAAAGCGTCAAGGTGGTGGCCTTCGACAAGACCGGCACCCTGACCGAAGGAAAGCCGCGTCTGACCGATCTGGTGCTGCACCAGGGCTTTGACCGCGCCGCCGTGCTGGCATCGGTTGCGGCAGTCGAGGCAAAGTCGGAGCATCCGATCGCCCGAGCCATTGTCGCGGCGGCAGCGGAGGATGGGCTGATCCTGCCCGAGGTTACCGCCTTCGAATCGCTCACTGGCTTCGGCGTCTTTGCCCAGGCGGGCGGGCAACGGGTCGAGGTCGGCGCCGACCGCTACATGTCGAAGCTGGGGCTCGACGTGACCCCGTTCGCTGACGCCGCCACACGGCTTGGCGATGAAGGCAAGTCACCGCTCTATGCCGCCATCGACGGCAAGCTTGCGGCGATCCTCGCCGTCGCCGATCCGATCAAGGAGACGACGCCTCAGGCGATCCGCGCCCTGCATGCGCTTGGGCTGAAGGTCGCGATGATCACCGGCGACAACGCCCGCACGGCGAACGCCATCGCTCGCCAGCTCGGTTTCGACGAGGTCGTGGCCGAGGTGCTGCCCGACGGCAAGGTCACGGCAGTGAAGCGGCTGAAGGCGATGGGGACGCTCGCCTATGTGGGCGACGGCATCAACGACGCCCCGGCGCTGGCCGAGGCTGATGTGGGCCTGGCCGTCGGCACCGGAACCGACATCGCCATCGAAGCGGCGGACGTCGTGCTGATGACAGGGCGACTGACGGCGGTGTCGGACGCGATCGCGCTGTCAAAGGCTGTGATGCGCAACATCCGGCAGAACCTGTTCTGGGCCTTTGCCTACAACGCCGCCTTGATCCCGGTTGCTGCCGGCATTCTGTGGCCGAGCTTTGGCATCTTGCTATCGCCGATCTTTGCGGCGGCGGCGATGGCCTTGTCCTCGGTCTTTGTGCTCGGGAACGCGCTACGGCTACGGCGGTTCTCGCCCGCATCAATGAATTAAAGGAGAAATGGCCATGAATATCGGTGAAGCAGCAAAAGCCTCGGGCGTATCGGCCAAGATGATCCGCTACTACGAATCCATCCACCTCATTCCGACCGCAGGGCGGACCGGGTCAGGGTATCGCGTGTATTCCGCCACCGAAGTGCAGATGTTGCGCTTCATCCGCCGTTCACGAGACCTCGGCTTTTCGGTCGAGAAGATCGAGGAGTTGCTGGCGCTCTGGCGCGACCGGACCCGTCAGAGCGCGGATGTGAAGCGCCTTGCAACGGACCAGATCGACGGTCTCGAACGCAAGGTGCGCGAGATGCAGGCGATGATCGACACCCTGCGCCACCTAGCGGACGCCTGCTGTGGCGACCACCGGCCTGACTGCCCGATCCTTGCTGACCTGGGGCAAGGGACAGAGCCTGGACCTGTTGGCAAGAGTATTCAGACCGCCAAGGCAACGGCGCCGCAGCTTTCTGCTTTCCGGTAATCCGGCACGGGAACAAGCAATCACGCTGCCCGTGGGCCCGCACAGGTCAAGCCGCCGTTTTCGACAGCGCCCGCTTCACGACCCGTCGAAAGCGCCATCAGATCTCGGGAACAAACGGCCGGGCGCTGCCGGTCGAGTGACATAACATGGCGGTGCGACTTAAGTGCAATTCCTTGACCCTGGAGGCCGTCGCTATGTTTGGGTCGGCGTGCAGGGGGGCGAAAATGGCGTGGCCATCGGTCGTCAACGGTCGGATGGGGCGCATCGCGGCTGCGCTTTCCGCGCTCGTGCCCATGGTCGCGCTTGTCCTCTTCGGAGTGCGGCTGTCCGAGACCGAGGCGGTCGCCGCCGCGCAGGAACACCGGCGGCACTGGCAGGCGGTCGTTGACGGTCAGGCTGCGACCATCGCGGTCACCGCCGATGCCCGTGCCCGTGCGCTGATCGCGCTGATGGCGGCTGGCTACACCACGCGCGGCCCTGAAGGGCTGCGCAGTGCCTACCTTGGGGAACCGGACCTCGCGATGGTGGCGCTGTTCGATGCAGAGGGCCAGCGGCTTTATCCGCAGCCGCAGGAATTGCCGATCTACGCCGAGGCCCGCCTGATGGAACAGGCGACGGCGGCATTGACCGAGGCCCGGCGTAGCGCCGAACCAATCGGCTGGGGCGGGGTGGTCCCGCTTGCGGCGGCAGAAACTGCGGCGCCGGTTGCGGCCTGCGGCCCGGCCGGGCGGTTGCAGATGTGCCTGTTCTTCCAGCCGGAGGCCTTGCTGCCCGAGGCTAGCGCCTTCGGCCTGACCGCGCTGCAGGACACGGCGGCAGATCAGGTCCGCGCGCCGCTTTCCGCCCCGTTTCAGGGAATGGCGGTGGTCGCGGACCTGCCGGGCGCGCCGGCGCGCGACTGGCCCGGCGTCGTCGTGCTGCTGCTGCCCGCGCTCGGCGCAACCGCGCTGGCGATCTGGCTTCTGTGGCTGGCCCACCGGGCAGAGGTCGGCGCCGAAACCTATCGCCGCACGGTTCTTGCGGAGCTTTCGCATGAACTGCGCACCCCGCTGACCAACATCCGCCTGTTTGCGGCACTGATCGCCCGGGGCGATGGCGTTCCCGGCGGGCAGGTCCGGCAGGCGCAGATCATCGCCGACGAGGCTGCGGCCCTGAGCACCCTTGTCGATACCGCGCTTGATGTGGCGCTCGCCCCGCCCGGCGGTGCCGGCCCGGACGGCGATCCGGATCAGGCGATCCGGAGCCTTGTGGCACGGCGGCTGCCCTTTCTCGGCCTCGCGCGGGCGCCGCATCTCGACCTTGGTGCAGGCGGGGGCGTTCGGGTCGATATCAGCGCGCTGGACAAGGTGCTCAGCAACCTGCTGGACAACGTCGGCTCGTATGCGCCCGGCACCGCGCTGACGCTGCGCTCGCGGGTGGTCGAGGGGATGTTCCACCTTGATCTCGCGGACACCGGACCCGGGACGGGGACGGCCGCCCCGGTGCAGGGGTTCGGCCTTGGCCTTGCGACCTGCCGCCGGATAGCCGCCGCCTCGAACGGGCACTTCATCTGGCAGGCCGGCCCCGCGGGCTGCACCGCAAGGCTTTACCTGCCGGTCCGGCCCGGCGGCGAGGGGCCCCGATGCGCGTCCTGATCGCCGAAGACAATGCCGGGCTGCGCGAAGGGCTTTCCACCTTGCTGATGGCCGAGGGCTATCAGTGCCAGACGGCGTCCGACGGGACGGAGGCGCGGGATCTCTTCGATGCCGCGCCGTTCCCGCTGGTGCTGCTGGATGTGGTGATGCCGGGGCTCGACGGGCTGCGCCTTTGCCGGTACATCCGGGCGCGCGCCCCGGCGGCGCAGATCCTGATCCTGAGCGCCCGCGGAGAGCCCTTCGACAAGGCGACAGGGCTGGAGAGGGGCGCCGACGACTACATGGCAAAACCCTTCGATCCCGCCGAACTCCTCGCCCGTGTCGCCACGATGGCGCGCCGGGCCGGACAGGGCCAGAACGCCGAGGCGCCCTTCCGCATGGGCGATCTTCTGGTCGATCCGGCGCGGCTTTGCGCCCGGCGCGGCAGCACCGAGATTGCCTTGACGCTGCGCGAGGTGGCGATCCTGCGCCTGCTTCATGCCGAGGCCGGGCGCCCGGTCAGCCGCGACCGCCTCTTCGACGAATGTTGGGGACGCGACTATTTCCCGAACAGCCGCGCCCTCGACCAGTATATCTCGGCTCTGCGCCACCGGATCGAGGCTGATCCCGCCGCCCCTGCGATTATCGGAACGGTGCGCGGTGTCGGCTATCGCTACAACGACACGCCACGTCATGATCTTACAAACTCCTGACACCGGGCTGACCCACGGCGGCGCCTCGCGCCCTAGCCTTGGGCATCACCTTCAGGAGAACCGCCATGTTCCGATCTGCCGCGACTGCCGCCCTCTTGCTTCTGCCCGCCGCGCCGCTGGCGGCCGATGAGTTCGGGATCCTGAACCCCGAAGAGGGCGGTATCTCCCGTCTGGCCGAGAATATCGCGGTGCACCCCGACCGCGTCGGCACCCTGTGCTGGATCGCCTATGAGGTGCAGAAGGGTGGCGGCAAGGATCACGTCGCGGCCGCCGAGGCGATGACGCTTTGCGCCGAAAGCGGCAATGCCCCCTCGATGATCCTTCTGGCACACGCCTATGAAAACGGCTCGGGCGTGCCCAAGGATCCGGCGATGGCAACAGGCTGGCTGCGGCGCGCCGCAGAGACCGGCTATTCTATGGGCGAGTATCATTATGCCGTCGCGCTCGCCAAGGGCATCGGCACCAAGGCCGACCCCGAGGCGGCCCGGCACTGGATGCAGCGCGCTGCCGACCATGGCTCAAGGGACGCGGTCCTCGCGCTTTCCGACGGTCTGACCAACTAGCCGCGAAGCCGTTCTTCCTGTCGACCAAGAGGTTCAAATGCCCTGCGCCTGCCAGTTTCATCACCCCGACGCGACACATCTCACCAGCCGCCGCGCGCTGTTGCAGGGAGCTGCCGCGGCCCTCGCCCTTGGCCTTGGCGGGCTATCGCGGGCCGATGCGGAAACGCCCTTAGGCGAGGATTTCACGACCGAAATCCTGCGACTGTTCGAGACCGCCGGCGGGGCGTCTCTGGGCCAGATCTTGCCCTTTGCGCTGACGCCCGATGCCCAGCCGTGGCAGACACTGCCGCTGGACGTGCGGGCCGGCCAGCCGGTGACGTTCCTGCTTTCGGGGCGCTGGTATCTGGCACGCGCGGCCGACCTGTGGTTCGAGCCGGGCGTCGTGACGATGGCCCGCGCGGGCGACGGCGCGATCTACAACCCGATGCTGAACGCCGGCACCATGATCGCGGACCGGGACGGCCCGCTGTCGCTGGCCCGGTCTGCAGGTGAGATCGGTCCGGATGGCAACCTCATCATCCCGGCAGAAGCCTATCTTGCGGGTGACGGCCGGGTTGATGGTGTGGTCATCGCCTGGTCGGGCAACCCGGTGCAGGGGCTCGCGGCGCTGATGGCTGCGGCCGGGGGTGGCGCGGCAGAGGTTGCCGGCGCCCTCGGCCTGGCCCATCGCCGCACCAGCCAGCCCGAGATCACGCCCGAGGGATGGGTCAACTTCTACCACTTCGGGGAAGCGGGGGTGTTTCGACCCGAAGGGGCCGAAATGGCGTGCGAGACCCACAAGACGGTGGCGATTCTGATGCACCCGGTCGCGGCGGCGCTGACCGATGGCCTGCGCCTGAACTGGGACTGGCTGGTCGACCGACTGCCCTCGGCCTTGGCCGAGGATCAGGTCACGACCCATGATTACCTGTCGATCGGCGTGCAGTTCGACGATGGTCAGGATCTGACTTATCTGTGGAGCGCGGCCTTGCCCGAGGGACATGTCTTTCGCTGCCCGCTTCCCACCTGGAACGCGGTCGAGACCCATCTTGTCCAGCGCAGCGGTCCCGCCGGCCTCGGCGACTGGCACGGCGAAAGCCGCGATATCACCGCCGATTACCGTGCCCATATCGGCGGGGCGGCACAGCGCGTGGTCGCCATCTGGCTGCTCGGCGTATCCGTGTTCCAGCGCGGCGAAGGGTCCTGCCGCTATCGCAACCTGTCGCTGACGACGCCCGACGGGGATGTGCAGATCCTCTAGGGTCCAGACTTCGGTAACGGGGACGTCCCGGTCAAGCCCTTTGGGCGTGAGGTTTCACCCGCAGAGGAGCGGATGGGTTGAGTCAATCGTCCTTTGTCGCCCATCTCGGGCCAGCCTTCGTCTGAGATCACCCCGGGTGCATGCTTCGGTCCGTGGTCAGCGCGGCGGCCGCCAACATGATGCTGGTTCAATGCAATTCCGATGTGCCCATCTCATTGGCGTGCTCCGTGTCGCGGGCAACAGTCCGGACCACGGCATCATCGGAACCGCGTCCCTGGGGGACCTCGAAGGCCTGCCGTCAGGTAGCAGCCAGGCTCAGGCGGTGGTTCTCAAAAGACATTCGGCACCGCAGCATCGGCACGGAAGTCGCTGTCCTCTACCCACATACGGTGCAGGATGACACTGATACGGCGCGCCAGCGCGACCATCGCGCGCTTCGATCCTCGGCGGCGGGCAACCTGTGCAGCCCAGGTCCTGAGCCATGTCGCGCGTCCGCGATGCATCATGACCGTCGCAGCCTGGCACAGGGCGCGCCGCAAGTTCACGTCGCCGGCTTTGGTGATCCCGCCCGAGACATCGCGCTCGCCCGACTGGTTTCGCGAGGGCGTCAGTCCAACCCAAGGCCCGACCTTCTTCGAGGACGTGAAGCGGCCAGGGTCATCCACCGCGGATCGATAGGTCAGTGCGACCACTGCGCCGACCCCTGGCATGGACATCATGCGGTGGCAGGCCGGATCCTCTTGGGCAAGCTGGCGGACACGGCGCTCCAGCCCGGCCAGTTCTTGTCGGAGCGATAGTCGCGCCCGCAGCATCGGCTCTGTTGCCGCTTCGAGCATCGGATTGCCTGCGGCCAATTCGCGAATGCGCTGTTCAAACCTGCCGCGCGATATGGAGCCGACCTTCAGGCCAAAGTTCCGTAACAGCCCGCGAAGAGACATTTCCAGCGCGATGAACCCGTGTTGCACCGCCTTGCGCGCGTTCAGAACAGCGCGGACCTCCTGTGCCGAGACGGACTTGCAGTGGACCGGCCGGAACCATCCCAGATGAAGCAGGCGGGCGATCCCTTCGGCATCCCTGCGATCGGTCTTGATCGGCATGGCCTTCAGCGCTCCCTTCACCTGCCGGGTTTCCATCAGCACGACGTCAAGTCCAGCCTCGGTCAGCCCGCGGTGCAGCCATTGCGACAGGGGACCGGCTTCCAGGCCGATGGCGGCGATCGTGCCGTCGAGGTCCGCCATCCAGCGCGTCAGCGCTTCCGGCTCGCTGGCCGCCTGCGCCTCCCTCTCGATCTTCCCATGCTCGCTGACCACGCAGATCGCGGTCTTCTCCAGCGACACGTCCAGTCCGACAAACAGCTTCATCCCGAAGTCCTCCCGCTTGATCAGATACGGGAATGGCGCCAGCTTGCCCTCGGTTTGGCAACGGTCACAGGTGGGTCGCGGCGCAGGCCCCGTTACGGCATCTCATTAACTTTAGAGCCAGAACAGGACGGTTGCGGCGAGTGCTATGGCCGAGAGGAAGACGATGGGGCACCTCTCGTATCTGGTCGCAACCCGCCGCCAGTCTTTGAGCCTGCCGAACATGATCTCAATACGGTTGCGTCGTTTGTAGCGCCGCTTGTCATATTTGACGGCCTTTTTGCGGGACTTCCGACCGGGGATGCAGACCTTTATCCCCTTGTCTTTCAACGCTTCTCTGAACCAGTCAGCGTCATAGCCTCTGTCGGTGAGCAGCCACCCCGCCTTCGGCAGGCTGCCCAGCAGCGCCGCCGCACCGGTATAATCGCTGACTTGGCCAGCAGACATGAAGAACCCGATCGGCCGCCCCTTCGCATCCGCGACAGCGTGCAACTTGGTGTTCATGCCACCTTTGGTTCGTCCGATCTGGTGCGTTCGCGTGGGTTTGTCATCTCGCCTTTAAGGGCTCTGCCTCAATCTGTGTGGCGGAGGGGCAGCATTCTTGCCCTCAACAGTTCTGGCCCGGCTCGGCCGTACATGGCGCGTTTGAGGGTCTTCAGACGATTAATCTGACCTTCTGCTTGGCCGTTGCTCCAGGGCATCTCGATAGCGTTTTTTACCGCATCGAAATCCCGGTTCAATGTGCGTGCGAAGCGCACGATGGGCGCCAGGTCGGTTTCGATCGCGTCGTCGATCCATGCAGGGAGCGGGTCTGCCTCGCGGCCACGCAGGATACCGTTGAACCGCATGACGAGGCAGCGCATCGTTGCGAAGGCGGGAGAGCCAGCCTTGAGCGCGTCGACTTTCCGCGCCTGATCCGGGGTGAGTTTTCCGCGGGGTTTGATACACAGCGCTGCCGCGATGACCGGGGAGATCGCGTGCCCCGTTTCCGGGTCCCGGACCGGTTCCAGGATCTGGTGCTCCAAGGCAGGGCCCTTCGCTTGCTTTTCGGCTCTGCGCCACCCCGCCAGCAGCCGCTGCAAATGCGTCGGGCTCCCCTCGTAGCCACGCTCTCGGATCAGACGGAACAGGGCGCTTCCAGTTCGAATTCCGCCCTTCCAGCTTTGGCTCAGGAACTCTTCAAAGTACCACGGCGAAGTCGGCTTCAAAGCTGCCCGCCTGCGGTCCGGCGGCGTCTCGAACTGCAGCCATTTCGCGATGCTGCGACGAGGGAACCCTGTTCGCCGCCCAATCTCGCTGCAGGTAAGCCCCTGATTTCGAAGCGCATGGATGGTGGTGAAAATCTCTTCCCGAGACGTCCTGTGCGCAAGGCGGGACTTCAGAAGGCTTCCCTCTGCGGTGATATTGTCGGCGTCGGACAGCAGCGCCCTGCCGGTCGCACGGCCGTGAAGGTTCATCTGCTCCTCGATAGCCTGCCGCAGGTTCTGCACGATATGAAACCGGTCGGCGACCTGTTCCGCTTGCGGCGCGCCTTGCCGGGCAGCCTGGGCGTAGAGACCGCAGCGATCTCTGCTGATCACTTCCACCTCGGGATGTCGTTTCAGCCAGTCGGTGCAGGTGACCACATCACGATCTTCGAGAACATCGATGACCGCGCGACGCTCCAGATCGACGATGATCGTGCCGTAGGTCTGCGACTTCCGCCAGCTCCAGTCGTCGATCCCGATGACGGTCGGCGGCTCGGCAGTGTCTTGAGCACGGTTCTTCAGCTGCCTAAGCACCGTGTCATCACTGACCCCAAGGCCCAAGCGGTGCAAGAGCCGCTCGGCAGGCCGCCCGCCGGTCGCGTGCCCAAGATGGCTGACAATTTCCCCGACACGCGAAGTGCGCCGCGCAAAAGGACGCGCAATCGAGCCGATCTGGTCCGAGAAAGTCCGGCGCGGGCAGGCGGGTGCCAAACATCGCCAACGGCAAACCCAGAGGGTTACCGTAACCCCGTCACCATGGGCGGGATAATCCTGCAGCCGCCTACGCCGCCAGCCGTGACGACGTCGCGATTGCAATCCACAGTCTGGGCAGATGCCGTTTGGTGTCAGACTGCCGGATACAGTCCACCCGCCGGAATCGCGCCGCTCAACGCTTTGAACGGAAACATCGCTCCCGGGCGACCAGTGCTTCCTTGAAATCATCACTATCCCTCCTGAATCTTCCCGTTCTCAGGATAGTGCGCCACACAGATTGAGGCAGAGCCTATTTTGGTGGCATCAGCCGGACTTCATGGCCAAGCGCAGCTATTTCTCGGGCCCAGTAGTGCGCAGTGGCGCATGCTTCCATGCCGACAAGGCAAGGTTCAAGCTTTCCAAAGAAGGCCAAAACCTGGGACCTGCGCAGCTTGCGCGATATGAGCTGCCTTTCGGCGGGGCAGACGCCATGGACGTGGAACACGTTTTTTGCGATGTCGATTCCGATCCTCGCGATCATTCTCTCAGCCTCCTGGTTGGACAGGCCTGCTGCAATTTTTACGATTTCGCGCCGTCTGCGGCGCGCGCCCACTTCCCTGAAGCAGCCCCCGTCAGCGCGGCAGCGCAGGGACGGAGATGGTCAGCACCATCACCGGCCGCGCCACGAACCCCACCATCTGCGGCGCCGGACCCACCGCTTATAGGGTGGGTACTCGTTTCGATCGAGCAGGCCCGCGAGGCATTCTCGCACGGTGCTCGCCTCCTCCGGTTCGAGGACAGGAGCGAGCCTTAGGTCGCAATAGCTTGCAACCCTGTGCGGGATCAGGGACGAACGAGTTGATTTCATTGCCTGTCTTCCGATAGTCGCGGGGCGGCTGAGCTAGCGGAAGTATCGGCGCAACGGAAGAGCGTCGCTGCATCTTCTGATTGCGGGTTCAGTGAGAGCAATCAGGCTCTAGGGTCAGGACCCATTGATCGTCAAAGCCAGAAGATGACGGTTGCAGCGAGGGCGACTGCTGACAGGAAGACCTTGGGGCATCTGTCATAGCGGGTGGCGACGCGGCGCCAGTCCTTGAGCCTGCCGAACATGATCTCGATCCGGTTGCGGCGCTTGTAGCGGCGTTTGTCATACGAGACGACCTTGCCGCGCGACTTCCGACCAGGGATGCAGGGCTTTATCCCCTTGTCTTTCAATGCTTCCCTGAACCAGTCCGCGTCATACCCCCGGTCCGCGATCAACCAGTCGGCGGCAGGCAGGCTGCCCAGAAGCGCCGCTGCGCCGGTGTAGTCGCTAACCTGTCCCGCCGTCATGAAGAACCGCAGTGGGCGGCCCTTTGCATCCGTGACGGCGTGCAGCTTCGTATTCAGCCCGCCCTTCGTGCGCCCGATCAGACGGCCGCGCTTGTCGTCGGGCCCCCCTTTTTTGCCCGCAGGCTCGAAGCCGTGCGGTGCGCCTTGAGGTAGGTCGCGTCGATCATGACGACCTTCTCCTCGCCCCCTTCGCAGGCCAGTCCCACCATCATCCGGGCGAAGACCCCCATGTCACCCCACCGCTTCCACCGGTTGTAGAGGGTCTTGGGCGGACCATACTCCCGGGGCGCATCACACCACCGCAACCCATTGCGATTGATGAAGATTATCCCGCTCAAGACCCGGCGGTCGTCGACCCTCGGCTTGCCATGGCTCTTCGGAAAAAACGGCCTCAACCGCTCCATCTGCTCTTCGGTCAGCCAGAAAAGATTGCTCATCGTCACCCCCGTCAGTTCGGATGCGTGAATCACGCAGCGACGGCGACTTCAAGCGAATCAATGGGTCCTGACCCTAGAGGCAGGGCTAGTGACGTGCCAAAGAATTGCGCAATGATCGCCCGCGCCTCGCTGCAGAGGCTGGACTGTGTCAGTAAATGAAGCGGCCTGACATCTTCTACCTTGCGCGGATCACGCAGGAAGGCCAGATCGCAGATCCGGTTGATCATGGTCGCGCCATCGGGGTCCCCTGCGGCGATGTCATCGAGGGGCGCAAGCGCCAGCAAGGCCTGAAGGAATATCTCGGCCTTCGACCCGAAGGCGCGATGGACATAGGCCACATCGACCCCAGCCGCGGCGGCGATGTCGCGCAGGCTGGTGTCGGAATAGGGCATCCGCGCGAAAAGCAGCATCGCCGATGCAAGAATGCGTTCTTTCCCGGTTGCCTGCCCCGGCATGCGGTCGGTCGAGTTGGCTGAGTTGAGCGTCCTTGGCATGGGTGGCTTGTGTTCGTCCGTTGGCTTCGACGCGAAGAAACTGAAAATGCTGCCCCGGAGCAGAGGTGCGGCAAGGTGCAGCCCAGACGTGTTGTTTAGCTGGTTTTTCAACAGCAAACAACCAGCAGCCGCTTTTGCGCGACAATACAGGTTTTTACCCTGTCATCGAGCGTTGACAACAGGGGAGCGTAGGGCGAAAACCGCATCGGGACATGCGCGAAGCATCCATCAGCACAGCAATCAGAGGCAGATCATGGCAAAGCCCGGCAGAAACACCATTATTCTGGGCGGCCTGGCCGTTGTCGCCGTGCTTGGCTGGCTGGCCTGGGACCGGCTGCAACCCGCCGGTCTGCCGGCGGGTTTTGCCAGCGCCAATGGCCGGATCGAGGCGACCGAGGTGGATATCGCGGCGCTCACCGGCGGCCGAATCGCCGAAATCACCGCTGCCGAAGGTGACATGGTCAGCGCAGGCGATGTGCTGGTGCAGATGGACGTGGTGCAGCTGAACGCACAAAAACGTCAGGCCGAAGCGCAGCTTGCCCGCGCCGAAATCGGCGTCGAGACAGCAAGGGCGCTGGTCGCTCAGGCCGAGGCACAAGAGCGCGCGGCCCGGGCCGCGGTTGATCAGGCAGGCTCGGTTGCCGATGCCGCGTCGCGCAGGCTTGAACGCTCTGAGCAGCTTGCAAAGACCAGTGCGATCTCGCAGCAGGTGCTGGATGATGACCGCGCCCGGGACGCCCAGGCCCGCGCCGGTGTGGCCTCGGCCGAAGCCAGCCATGCGGCAGCGCTGGCGGGGGTCAGCAGCGCGCAGGCGCAGGTGGTCGATGCAAGTGCGGCCGTCGAGGCGGCAAAGGCGTCGATTGATGCGATCCAGGCCTCTCTGGACGACGCCACGCTGAAAGCGCCGCGCACGGGCCGGATCCAGTATCGCATCGCACAAGAGGGCGAGATTGTCGGCTCTGGCGGGCGGATCCTCAGCCTTGTCGATCTGGGCGATGTCTATATGACGGTTTTTCTGCCGACATCGCAGGTCGGCCGGGTGCAGGTCGGATCAGAGGTGCGCCTTGTCATGGATGCGGCGCGGGAATTCGTGATCCCGGCCACGGTTTCCTATGTTGCCGATGTGGCGCAGTTCACGCCAAAGACGGTCGAGACCGCCGATGAGCGCGAAAAGCTGATGTTCCGCGTCCGTGCCCGCATCGACCCCGAGCTGCTGTCGCGGCATATCGAATATGTCAAAACCGGCCTGCCGGGCATGGCCTATCTGCGGCTTGATCCGGATGCCGCCTGGCCTGACTTTCTTTCCAATGTCGTGAAATGACCGGCTCAGTTGCCGGGGTCTCCGGCCTGACGCTGCGCTATGGCAAGGTCACGGCGCTTGACAATGTGACGCTGGAGATCCCTGAGGGGCGCATGGTCGGGCTGATCGGGCCAGACGGGGTCGGAAAGTCCAGCCTTCTGTCGCTGCTGGCCGGGGCACGTGTGATCCAGCAGGGCAAGGTCGAGGTTCTGGGCGGCGATATGCGCGATGTGGCGCATCGCAACCGCGTCTGCCCCCGCACCGCCTATATGCCGCAGGGTCTGGGCAAGAACCTCTACCCGACGCTTTCGGTCGAAGAGAACCTTGATTTCTTCGGCTCGCTTTTCGGTCATGACAAGGCCGAACGCGAGCGGCGGATCACCGATCTGCTGGCTGCGACCGGCATGACGCCGTTCCGGTCGCGCCCGGCGTCAAAGCTGTCGGGCGGCATGAAGCAAAAGCTGGGTCTGTGCTGCGCGCTGATCCATGATCCCGATTTCCTGATTCTTGACGAGCCGACCACCGGCGTCGATCCGCTGTCGCGCCGCCAGTTCTGGGATCTGATCGACCGCATCCGCGCGACACGGCCGGGGATGAGCGTGATCACCGCCACCGCCTATATGGAAGAGGCCGCGCGCTTCGACTGGCTGGTTGCGATGAATGCGGGCCGGGTGCTGGCCACCGGCACCACCAGCGATCTGCTGTCGCGGACCGGGGCCGACACGCTTGATGCAGCCTTCATCGCGCTTTTGCCCGAAGAAGACCGGGGCGAAGACAGTGCCGTGGTGATCCCGCCGCGGACCACCGATGACAGCGATATCGCCATCGAGGCCGAGGGGCTGACGCAGCGCTTTGGCGATTTCGTGGCGGTCGACAATGTTTCCTTCCGCATCCCCAGGGGTGAGATTTTCGGCTTTCTGGGTTCGAACGGCTGCGGCAAGACGACGACGATGAAGATGCTCACCGGGCTTCTGGAGCCGAGTGAGGGCCGGGCAAAGCTTTTCGGCCATGAGGTCGATGCAAGCGATCTGTCGGTGCGCCGCCGGGTCGGGTTCATGTCGCAGGCCTTCTCGCTCTATTCCGAGCTGACGGTGCGTCAGAACCTTGATCTGCACGCGCGGCTTTTCGATATGGCGGCCGAGAAGATCCCCGCCAGGGTTGACGAGATGATCGCCCGGTTCGATCTGGGCGACGTGACCGACAGCCTGCCCGAGGCGTTGCCGCTGGGTATCCGCCAGCGGCTTTCGCTGGCGGTGGCGATGATCCATGCGCCCGAGATCCTGATCCTTGACGAGCCGACCTCGGGGGTGGACCCGGTGGCGCGCAACGGCTTCTGGCGCATTCTGGCGGAACTTTCGCGCAAGGATGGCGTGACGATCTTTGTCTCGACCCATTTCATGAACGAGGCGGAATGGTGCGACCGCATCAGCCTGATGCATTCGGGCAAGGTGCTGGTCTCGGACACCGCCGAGGGGATCACGAAAGCCAAAGGTTGCGCCACGCTGGAAGACGCGTTCATCGCCTATCTTGAAGAGGCGATTGGCGAGACGGCACCCGCCCCCGCCGCTGCGCCCGAGGCCGCGCCCGAGGCCCCCGCAGCCGGGGTGACCCATCACGCGCAGCAATCCGGCTTCAGCCTGCGGCGACTGCTTAGCTATTCGCAGCTGGAAAGCCTGCAATTGCAGCGCGATCCGATCCGGCTGACCATGGCGTTGGTCGGCAGCCTTCTTCTGATGATCGTGGTGGGGCTGGGCATCAACATGGATGTCGAGGATCTGACCTTCGCCGCCCTTGACCGCGACCAGACCACCACCAGCCGCAATTATATCGCCGATATTGCGGGATCGCGCTATTTCATCGAACAGCCGGCCCTGACAAGTTACGACGAGATCGACGCAAGAATGCGCTCGGGCGAGCTGGCGCTGGCGATCGAGATCCCGCCCGGCTTTGCCGCCGATATCGCGGCAGGCAGGGATGTGCAGGTCGGGGCCTGGTTCGACGGCGCCAACCCCAGCCGCGCCAATACGGTGCAGGGCTATGTGCAGGGCATGCATGCCGACTGGATCACACGTCAGGCGCGTCAGCTTTACGGTGACAAGGCGAGCGGCGGCAGTTTCGAACTGGTGACCCGATACCGCTACAACCCCGACGTGCGCAGCCTGAATGCGATGGTCCCGGCGATCATCCCGCTGCTTTTGCTGATGATCCCGGCGATCCTGACCACGCTTTCGGTCGCGCGTGAACGCGAACTGGGCTCGATCATCAATTTCTACGTCACGCCGGTGACGCGGCTGGAATTTCTGCTTGGCAAACAGCTGCCCTATATCGCGCTGGCCATGCTGAATTTCTTCCTGATGATGGCCATGGCGGTCACATTCTTCGCAGTGCCCTTCAACGGCAGTTTTCTGGGCTTTACCCTTTCGGCGCTGATCTATGTCACCGCGACCACGGCGCTTGGTTTTCTGGTGTCGGTCTTCATCGCAAGTCAGGTCGCGGCGCTGTTCGCGACCGCCATGCTGACGATGATCCCGGCGGTCAGCTATTCGGGTTTGATCGACCCGGTCTCTTCGCTGTCGGGTTTTGGTCGGGTTCTGGGCGAGATCTACCCCTCGACCTGGTTTATCACCGCCGCGCGGGGGGCTTTCTCCAAGGCCTTCGGAATGGCGGAACTGGCCGGGCCGATGCTGGCCATGGGCATCGCCATTCCGGTGATTATCGGGCTGGCGGCGGCCTTCCTGAAAAAACAGGCGAAGTGAGGGGCGGATGAACCTGCGCAACACCTTCAATCTGGGCGTCAAGGAATTGCGCGGGCTCTGGCGCGATCCGGTGATGCTGGTGCTGATCGTCTATTCCTTTTCGCTCTCGATCTGGACCTCTGCGAACGCCTCGCCCGAGGCGCTGACGAATGCCGCGATCTCGATCGTGGATGAGGATCAGTCGCATCTCTCCGCCCGCATCACCTCGGCCTTTTATCCGCCCTATTTTGTCGAGCCGCAGATGACCACGACGGCCGAGATGGATCGGCGGATGGATCAGGGGCTGGATACTTTTGCGCTGAACATCCCACCGGATTTCGCGCGCGATGTGCTGGCCGGAAAAAACCCGGCGATCCAGCTGAATATCGACGCGACAAGGATGAGCCAGGCCTTCACCGGCGGCGGCTATATCCAGCAGATCGTGTCCTCCGAGGTTTCGGAATATGTGGCGGGCTACCGGGCCGAGACCGCGCTGCCGGTCGATCTGGCGCTCCGCGCGCGGTATAATCCCTCGCTGGATCCGAAGTGGTTCGGCGCGATTTCCGCCGTGATCCAGTCGATCACCATGCTGTCGCTGGTGCTGACCGGCGCGGCGCTGATCCGCGAAAAGGAACATGGCACGGTCGAGCACCTGCTGGTCATGCCCGTCACCACGACCGAGATCATGTTTTCCAAGATCTGGTCGATGGGGCTGGTGGTGCTGCTGGGGTCGATCTTTTCGCTAAGTGTTGTGGTGCAGGCGCTGATGGCGGTTCCGGTGCAGGGCTCGGTCGTGCTGTTTCTTGCGGGCGCGGTGCTGATGGTTTTCGCCATGACGGGGCTTGGAATTTTCCTTGCCACCATCGCCGGGTCGATGCCGCAATTCGCGCTTTTGCTGATGATGGCGCTTTTGCCGCTGCAGGTGCTGTCAGGCGCGATGACGCCGCGGGAATCCATGCCAGAGATCATCCAGACCATCATGCTTGCAGCCCCCAACACGCATTTCATCATCCTCTCGCAGGGCATCTTGTTCCGAGGTGCGGGGCTTGACGTGGTCTGGCCCCAGTTCGCGGCGCTGGCGGCGATCGGGGTGGCGCTGTTCTGGCTGGCACTGATACGATTCAAGAAATTCCTGCGGTAAGGCATATGTTGGGCCGCCTGCTTCTGATCCTGACGCTTGCGCTTGCAGGCTGCGCTGCGCGTCCGGGGCCGGAAGTTCTGGCCCCCGATGCCGGTGCCCTGCCCGAGGGCGCCCGCCTTGTCCGGGTGCTGACCATGACCACCCGCGCGCCCGAGGCAAATCTGCCGGGGGCCTTTGGCGACTCTCGCTCCATCCGGCCAAGCTGGCTGGAATACGAGGTCTCGGTGCCGCCTGGCCATCGGCCGGGAAAGATTGAATGGCCGGATCGCAATGGCAGCAGCGCCGACCGGAATTTCGTGATGCGCAGCCGGCAGACGCTTAGCCGTGACGCCTTTGCAAAGCGTCTCTCGCGCGAGGGGGTCGGGCTTTATGTCCACGGCTTCAACACCCGCTTTCATGAGGCCTTGTTCCGTACCGCGCAGCTTTCGGTCGATGCGCATATCGAGGAAAAGCCCGTCCTTTTTACATGGCCCTCGGCAGGCTATCCGGGCGCCTATCTGGCTGATCGTGACGCGTCTGACTTTTCCCGCGCGGCGCTTGCCGATCTGCTGCGGCTTTTGACAAAGGGTCGGTCCGCTTCCGACGCGGTGCCGGTGCTGGCTCACAGCATGGGCGCGCGGCTGACGATGGAGACGCTGGTGCAACTGCGTCTTGCCGGGCGGGACGATGTGCTGGACCGGATCGAGGTCATCCTTGCCGCCCCGGATATTGATATCGATCTTTTCCGCGCCCAGATGGTCAGCCTTGGGCCGATGAAGCATCCCATCACGGTGCTCGTCTCCTCGGACGATCTGGCGCTGAAACTGTCGTCGCAGCTTTCGGTACGTCGGATACGGCTTGGGCTTGTCGATGTGCGTGATCCGGCGGTCCAGCGCTTGGCGGTCGCGACCGGAATACGGATCGTGGATATTACCGATATTCCGACCGATGATCCCGCCCACAGCCGCTATGTCGGCCTGCTTTCCGGCGAGGCCGGGGCTGTGGTTGAAAACACCCTTTTCGGTGAGGTACGCTTGGCTGGGGCCTTTGTCTTCAATCAGGTCGGTGGTGTCTTCACTGGCATCGGTGATGTGCTGGCGGATTGAGGCCGCGGCCTTGGCCCGGCGTTGGTGCCAGCGGCATTGGCCGGGTCATGGCCTCGACGTCGCGCCGTTTTGCCGGTAATCGTCCATGATGATCAGGGCAGGGACAGGGGATTCCGTGTCCGCCGCCGGACGCCGATGCTTTGCCTGTTCAGTCCGGGGGCGGCTGTTTCGGCGGTTTGACGGCGCTTTACGACATGTCGTCGGCATCGGGCCTTGGGCGCAATGCCTATGTTCAAGAAAAATCTTGAACTCTTTGATTTCGATCAACACTCGTTGATAGTTCTGTGCTAACTTCCGCCGGTAAATTGGAGACGCGACATGGCCCTTACTCCCAAATCAGATGGCTCGGGTGCAACCGGCGATGAAAGCCTTGGCATCGAGGCTTTTCAGGCCGTTGACCGCATACGAGAGGCGCTCTCGGGACAGCTCAGCGGCGGGGTCTCGCCCGGCTCGCTGATGATGGCCTATGTCGACTGGGCCTTTCATCTGGCGCAGGCACCGGGCAAGCAGATGGAACTGGGCGTCAAGGCGGGCCGCAAATGGCAGCGTCTCATGGCGCATCTGATGGCCTCGGCGATGGATCCGCAGGCCGCGCCGGTCATCACGCCCTTGCCGGGCGACCGCCGTTTCGCCGGTGAAGCCTGGGCGAAACCGCCCTTCAGCTGGATGTCGCAGGCTTTCCTGCTGCAGCAGCAATGGCTGCATAACGTCACCCATGAGGTTCCGGGCGTGACGAAGCACCACGAGGATGTGGTGTCTTTTGCCGCGAAACAGATCCTTGATGTCTGTGCGCCTTCGAACAACCCTTTTACCAATCCCGAGGTTGTGGCACGGACCTGGGCTACCGGAGGCATGAACCTTGTGAAGGGCTGGCAGAACTGGCTGCAGGACGTCGTCCGCCAGATCCGGCAGGAGCCGCCAGAGGGTGTCGAGGCCTTTACACCGGGTCGCGATGTGGCGGTGACGCCGGGCAAGGTAATCTTCCGCAACCACCTGATCGAACTGATCCAGTATACGCCCACGACAGAAACCGTGCACCCCGAGCCGGTGCTGATCGTTCCGGCCTGGATCATGAAATACTATATCCTCGACCTCAGCCCGGAGAATTCCCTGATCCGCTGGCTGGTGGCGCAGGGCCACACGGTTTTCGCCATTTCCTGGCGCAATCCGGGTGCAGAGGATCGTGATCTGACGCTGGAGGATTATCGCCGGCTGGGCGTGATGGCCGCGTTGGATGAGATCACCCGTCTAATGCCCGATCAGAAAATCCACGCCACCGGCTATTGTCTGGGTGGCACTTTGCTGTCGATCGCGGCGGCTGCCATGGCGGGGAAGGGGGACGCGCGTCTCGCCTCGCTGACGCTGCTTGCCGCGCAGGTCGATTTCGCCGAACCGGGCGAGCTTGCGTTGTTCATCGACCCAAGCCAGCTGCATCTTCTTGAAAGCATGATGTGGAACCGCGGCTATCTCTCTGCCGATCAGATGGCGGGGGCGTTTCAGCTTTTGCGCTCGAATGACCTCATCTGGTCCCGGATGGTGCGCGATTACATGATGGGCGAGCGGACGGCGATGAATGATCTCATGGCCTGGAATGCCGACAGCACCCGGATGCCCTATCGGATGCATGCCGAATATCTGCGCAGGCTTTATCTGAATAATGAGCTTTCTTCGGGACGCTTCACCGCCGGGGGCAAGACAGTTCTGTTGCAGAACATCCGGGTGCCGATCTTTGCCGTCGGGACCGAGCGCGATCATGTCGCACCCTGGAAGTCGGTCTACAAAATCCACCAGTTCACCGATTGCGAGGTGACTTTCGCGCTGACGTCGGGCGGGCATAATGCGGGGATCGTCTCTCCTCCCGGTCACCCGCGCCGCCGCTACCGGCTGGCGACCCGCGCCCATGACGACGCGCTTTTGCCGCCCGAGACCTGGGTCGAGGCCAATCCTGCAACCGAGGGTTCGTGGTGGACGCCCTGGCAGGCCTGGCTTGCCGCGCGTTCGGGTGCCCCCGCCGCGCCGCCCGCAATGGGCAACGCGCTGGCAGATGCGCCCGGCACATATGTTTTCCAGAGGTGACAAGATGACCGGCACTCTGACCAACTATCTGTTTCACCAGATGAAAATCGGCGACCGCGCCAGTCTTGTCCGCCACGTCGGTCCCAAGGATATTGAATTGTTCGCCGCTGTTTCCGGCGACGCCAACCCCGCGCATCTGGATGCCGGTTTCGCCGCCCATGGGCCGTTTGGCCATGTCGTGGTGCACGGCATGTGGACTGCGGCGCTGATTTCGGCGGTGCTGGGCACCCGCCTGCCGGGGCCGGGGACGATCTATCTCGACCAGCAGATCCGCTTTAACAAGCCGGTTTCGCCAGGCGATACCATCACCGCCGAAGTTGAAGTGGCCGAGCTGATCGAGGGCAAGAACCGTGTCCGCCTGACGACCACCGCCCGCAATCAGCGGGGCGAGGTGGTGCTTTCGGGCGAGGCGCTGGTGCTGGCCCCGGTCGAGCAGGTGACCTGGGTGCCGGGTGACCTTCCCGAGGCGGTGGTCTTGCCGAAGGGGCGCTGGCAGGGCTTTGTCGAAGAGGCCCGCGCATTGCCCCCGGTGCGGGCGGCGGTGGTGCATCCCTGTTCGAAATCCGCGATCCTTGGCGCGATCGAGGTGCGCGACGAAGGCCTGCTTGACCCGATCCTGATCGGTCCCGGCGCAAAGATTCGCGCGGCGGCCGCCGAGGCCGGGGTCTCGCTTGACGGCTTCCGGATCGAGGAGACAGAGCACAGCCATGCAGCGGCGGCGCGGGCGGTGGAACTGGCGGCCTGTGGCAAGGTCCAGGTGCTGGTCAAGGGCAGCCTGCATTCCGATGAACTGCTTGCGGCGGTGGTTTCGAAAAGCGGCGGCCTGCGCACCGAACGCCGGATCAGCCATGTCTATGCGATGGATGTGCCCGCCTATCGCAAGCCGGTGATCGTCACCGATGCCGCGATCAATATCGCACCGACATTAGAGCATAAGCGCGACATCTGCCAGAATGCCGTCGATCTGATGCGGCTTCTGGGGCGCGATCAGCCGAAGGTCGCGGTGCTGGCGGCGGTCGAGACGGTGAACGCGACGATGCCCGCCACGCTGGATGCCGCCGCGCTGACGGTGATGGCGGCTCGAGGCCAGATCACGGGCGCGCTGGTTGACGGGCCGCTGGCCTTCGACAATGCGATCAGCCCCGAGGCGGTGGCGACGAAGGGCATCGTCTCGCAGGTGGCGGGCGAGGCCGATATTCTTCTGGTGCCGGATCTCGAGGCCGGGAACATGCTTGCCAAACAGCTGATCTATTTCGCGGGCGCCACGGCCGCGGGGCTGGTTCTGGGCGCACGGGTGCCAATCGTTCTGACAAGCCGGGCGGATCCTTTATCGGCCCGCATCGCCTCGGCTGCGCTGGCCAAGCTGGTCGCGGTCCGCAAAGCGGAGGGGAAGGCGTGACCCGCGATCTGATCCTGACATTCAACACCGGATCCTCGACTATCAAGCTGGGGTTTTACGCACTGGAGGCCGCCGCGCCGCGCCCGCTGGCCTCGGGCGTGATCGATTTCCGCGATGAGCCTTTCGAAGTGCGCCTGACGCGCGAGGGCAAGACCTTTTCAGGCCCGATCACAGCGGATCCCGGCGATCTGACAGCCGTGCTGAACCAGGCTTTTGCCTGGCTGGCCGGGCATTTCAATCTTTCGCGCCTTGCGGTGATCGGCCATCGGGTTGTGCATGGCGGCGATGTCTTCACAGGACCAGCCCGGATCACCGATCAGGTGATCGCGCAGATCGACGCGCTGGCGCGGCTTGCGCCGCTGCATCAGCCGCAAAGCCTTGCGCTGATCCGGGCGATGCGGGGGCTTTACCCCGATGTGCCACAGACAGCCTCTTTCGACACGGCGTTTCATGCCACCAACCCGCCCCTGATCCGCCGCTTTGCCCTGCCGCGCGCGCTTTATGATCAGGGGATCAAGCGCTATGGCTTTCATGGTCTCTCCTACCGCTATATCGCCGGGCAACTGGGCGATCTGGCCACCGATGCAAAGGTGGTCGCCGCACATCTGGGCAGCGGCGCAAGCCTTTGTGCGATCCGGGGCGGCAAGAGCATCGACAGCTCGATGGGGTTTTCGACGCTGGACGGCATCCCGATGGCGACGCGTTCGGGTGCGCTGGACCCCGGCGTGATCCTGCATCTGATGGGCGAAATGGGGCAAAGCCTGAAACAGGTCGAGACCATGCTCTATCGTGAAAGCGGCCTTCTGGGCGTGTCGGGTTTCGAGGCTGACAGCCGCGAGCTGATGGCCAGCACGCGCCCAGAGGCTGCCGAGGCGATCGACCTCTTTTGCCTGCGCATCGCGGGCGAGGTGGCACGGTTGGCGACCAGCATGGGCGGGATCGATGCGCTGGTCTTCACGGCAGGAATCGGCGAGCATCAGCCCGGTATCCGCGCCCGTGTCGCCGCGCGGCTGGCCTGGCTTGGGGCAGAGCTTGACCCCGATGCCAATGAAGCAGGGTCGCGCAGGATCAGCACCGCCGCCAGCCGGGTGCAGCTTCTTGTCATTCCGACCGATGAGGAAAGCATCATCGCCCAGGAGGCCGTCAGCGAAGAGGCAGCGACATGATTGATCTGAAAGGCAAACGCGGCCTCGTGGTTGGCGTGGCGAATGAGGCCAGCATCGCCGCCGGTTGCGCCAGGGCCTTTCGCGCGGCGGGGGCAGAGCTGGCGCTGACCTTTCTTAATGAAAAGGCCCGGCCATGGGTCGAACCCGTGGCGCAGGAAGTGGGTGCGCCGCTGTTCCTTCCTTGCGATGTGCGTGAACCCGGCCAGTTGGAAGCCGTGTTTGACCGCATTACCGCTGAATGGGGGCGGCTTGATTTTCTGCTTCATGCCATCGCCTTCGCCCCGCGCGAGGATCTGCACACCAGCGTTGTCAACGCTTCGGCCGAAGGTTTTGCGACGGCGATGGATATCTCTTGCCACTCCTTCCTGCGCATGGCGCGGCTGGCGCGGCCTTTGATGCAGGCGGGTGGTTCGCTGATCACGGTCAGCTTTTACGGCGCGGATCGGGTGGTCGAGAATTACAACCTCATGGGTCCGGTAAAGGCCGCGCTGGAGGCTTCGGTCCGCTATGCGGCGGCCGATCTGGCGGGCGAAGGGATTCGTGCCTTTTCGCTTTCAACCGGTCCGGTCAAGACCCGCGCCGCCTCGGGGATCGACCGGTTCGATGCGCTGATGGATAAGATTCGCGCCCGTACGCCTGCGGGAAAACTGGTAAGCATCGAAGAGATCGGTACGCTGGCGGCCTTTCTGGCAACCGAGGCCGCAAGTCCCATGAGCGGATCGGTGGTCTATGCCGATAACGGATTTCACACCACCGCCTGAGGCAGGCGCGGGGCCCCGCCCTTGACCGGAAGGCGGATCCGGGGCAAAGCGGAATCAACATCAGTTGACAGCATTCTGACAGGCGCCGCCGCGTGACCTTCTTTACGGTTCATCCCTTCCATTCCTTCAATCTTGCCGTGGTCTTGCTGATCGCGGGCAAGATCGGCGTTGTTGCAGAACTCCCGCTTCGGGAGTGAGGAGTAACGCGCGAAAGTTGGTGATGCCCTGAGGGGCGGCATATCATGGCGGTGTTCAGACGCCGTCAATTCTCAGCCGAGAAAGGGATAGATGGTGTGGATGCCGCCGCCCGGCGTCATCGCAACATATCGTCATGCTGATGGCAGCGTGGCAAAGGAATGAGGCACCCACATGACTACAGCAACCATCATCGGCCTTGATCTGGCAAAGAACGTTTTCCACGCGCATGGTGCCTCCGAAGCCGGTGCCGTCGTGTTTCGCAAAAAGCTTTCTCGAAGCCAGGTTCTGCTGTTTCTCTCGGAGCAACCCAAATGCATCGTCGCCATGGAAGCCTGTGCGACCGCCCACGGTTGGGCGCGGGAGATTGAACGCCTCGGCCACAGTCCACGCTTGATCCCACCGCAATATGTGAAGCCATATGTCAAACGCCAGAAAAATGATATGGCAGACGCGGAAGCCATTGCCGAGGCGGGCTCACGTCCGACCATGAGGTTTGTCGAGCCCAAACCCGAGGATCAGCAGATCAGCGCGATGGCCTATCGGACGCGGCAGATGTTCATTGGCCAACGCACCCAAACGATCAACGCCTTGCGTTCGCATCTGGCGGAACACGGTGTGATTGCCGCGACCAATATGTGTGGCCTGAAGAAACTGTCTGCGATGATTGAAGACGAAACGGTGTCCATGCCATGCAAAGTCCGCGAATTGGCGCATGTCTATGTCGACCATATCGCGCAGCTGACAGCGCAGATCGCAGAGATGACGGGTGAGATGCGGGAAATGGCCAAGAAATCCGCGGTGGTGAAGCGCTTGCAGACTGTCCCCGGGGTTGGACTGCAAACCGCAATGGCAGTCGAAACATTCGCGCCGGATCCGGGATGTTTTTCCCGCGGGCGGGATTTCTCGGCTTGGCTGGGACTGGTGCCTAGACAGAATTCCACAGGCGGGAAAAGCCGCTTGGGGAAGGTCTCGAAGATGGGGCAGGTAGACATTCGCAGCCATCTCATCAGAGGCGCCATGTCGGTTATTTCAGCAGCGACCCGTTTTGGCATCAAGAAGGGCTCGTGGCTTGAACGGCTTCTGGCTCGGAAACCAAAACTCGTGGCGGCGGTCACCCTGGCAAATAGAATGGCCCGTGCGATCTGGGCGATGCTGACGAAGAACGAGGATTACAAGAACCCCGAGGCGGTCGCGTAACAGCGAGACGCGCCAATCTCTGCCTCGGTCGATGTGTGAGGAGGTCACCGAAGCTTTTATGGGAAACTGATCGGCCAGATCCGGACCGGGAAAACCATCTATGTGGCATTGGGCGTCCAAGCCCTCGGATATGATTTGGACCCGGTACGCGCATCACCATATCGGCCCGCGGCCATGAACAGTGCCGCAACGACAAGGCCTAATACATGACCGCACCCGATCGCACCCAAAGAGGTTCAAAATACCCCTTGCACCAAAGGCGGCATCCATACATGCCACATGTCGGAGACTACCATCAGCACGCTGCCCGATCCATCGGGGTTTTCGCCGGATCCGCTGACGGACCTCATCCGGGAGGGTGCGCGCAAGCTTATCGAACAAGCGGTTGAGGCCGAGCTGGCAACGCTCCTCGCCGCGTTCGCTGAGGAAAGGCTCGATGACGGCCGGGCCAGGCTGGTGCGGCACGGACATTTGCCGGAGCGCGAAATCCTGACCGGGATCGGTCCGGTCGCCGTGAAGGTGCCGCGGGTGCGGGATCGCAAGCCGGGAGCGGAGAGGATCTCCTTCACGCCCAGCATCCTGCCGCGCTACCTGCGCAAGGCCAAATCGGTCGAGGAACTGCTGCCCTGGCTCTACCTCAAGGGGGTCTCCACCGGCGATTTCGGCGAGGCGCTGGCCGCCCTTCTGGGGCCGGACGCCAAGGGCCTGTCGGCCAAGACCGTCACCCGCCTGAAAGCCAACTGGTGGTCCGAATACGAGGCTTGGGAGAAGCGCGACCTCGGAACCCGGCGGTTCCTCTACATCTGGGCCGACGGTGTCTACTTCAAGCCGCGCATGGCCGAGGAAAAGCAATGCGTTCTGGTCATCGTCGGGGCGGATGAATACGGCCGGAAGGAACTGCTGGCCATGACCGACGGCTTCCGCGAGAGCACCCAGAGCTGGCGCGAGGTGCTGCTCGATCTCAAGCGGCGCGGCCTCACGCAGGATCCCAAGCTCGCGATCGGCGACGGTGCCCTCGGCTTCTGGACGGCCCTGCGCGAAGTCTTCCCCACGACGCAGGAGCAGCGGTGCTGGCTGCACAAGACCATGAACGTGCTGAACGCGCTGCCGAAATCGGCGCAGGCCAGGGCCAAAGGACACCTGCACGACATCTGGCAGGCCGGGACAAAGGCCGAAGCCAACGTCGCCTTCAACTTCTTCGTCGAAACCTACGGCGTGAAATGGGACAAGGCGGTGGCCAAGCTGGTCAAGGACCGGGACGCGCTGCTGACCCTCTACGACTATCCGGCCGAGCACTGGAAACATATCCGGACGTCAAATCCGATCGAGAGCACCTTCGCCACCGTCCGGCACCGCACCCGGCGAACCAAGGGCTGCCTGAGCCGAAAGACCGGGCTCGCCATGGCCTTCCGGCTGATGATGTCGGCGCAGAAGAAATGGCGGAGGCTCGACGGCCGGAACCGCCTGCCAGAGGTCATCAGCGGGGTTGAGTTCCGCGACGGCGTCCGCCACATTCAAGCTGCCGCCTGATCAAGCGTCACCAACTTTCGAGCATATCTCGCGCCGCAGCATGACACACGCCTTTCAGCAAGGCTAACTCAAATTGATGGGAATCCTGATCAGTCTGAGCGAACGGCGACACATGGAGCAAGCGCTGTGATCACCCCTCTTGCATTGCTACTGCTGATGATATTCGCGGCCCGGACCAAAGCTCAGACGCTTGTCTACGTTCCCCTGAGGAGCATGAGTCTATTCCGCAGCACTGGTAGACTGCATATGATGGAACATCTTGCTAGCCGACGTCCCGCATAAGCGCACGAATGGGAGTTGGAGCGGGTCGCACGGCGAGAGCATTAAGGCCACGATTACGTGGTTTTAGATGAGTTCCTCACGGCAACGTTGCTTTGCTTCCGGCTGAATTGGCAGAAGACCAGCAAGATAGCCCCGGCCGTGATCCATACATCTGCAAGGTTGAACACAAAAGGGTGCCATGCCCCGAAGTGCAGATCGAGATAGTCGGTCACTGTTCCATACACCGCACGGTCAATGACATTGGCGAGCGCCCCTGCCACGATGGAAGAGGCGGCGATACGTTCCAAGCCTTGCGATCTAAAAGCCCAGAGCGCGAAACTTGCTGTTAATGCGGCCGTAGCAAGCAGCAGCGTGAGCCGTGCAATCTCACCCTCGAATGAAAGCAGGCTGAACGAAACCCCATGATTGAAGGTCAGACGCAGCGCGACAAAGGGCAGAAATTCGGTTGCTGCGCCATAGGGTTCGAGGGAGGCGCGCGCCCATAGCTTTGCTGCAAGATCGAGCGCAGCTCCAAAGGCGATGATGAGTATAGGCCAAGCCATTTTCATGCACGGCCCGCCTGTTTGAGGTCGGAACGCGCATCTCGGATGATCGACCACGCCGATTGCAGGAACAGGCCCGCCACGGCGAACGCCACCAGAAGATCAGGCCAGGGCGAGCCGAGCGCCCAGACGAGGACGGCCGCGACGACCACAGCAAGATTGCCAATCGCATCGTTGCGCGAGAACAGCCAGACAGCGCGCATATTGGCATCCCCTTTGCGGTGCGGCAGCAGCACCAGGGCGGCAGCCACATTGACGATGAAGGCCACGACCGCGAAGCTGCCCATGAGGAAGGTTTCCGGCTGATGCTCGACAAAGACGCGGTAGAGCGTCGAGCCAATCACGCCAAGCCCGAGGAGGCCCAGGAACACACCTTGCAGCAGCGCCGCCTTGGCGCGAGCTGCGAGACCCCATCCCACTGCGATAAGGCCGAGGAAGGAAATCAGGCCGTCGCCTACAAAATCGAGCGCATCCGCCTGTAGGGCCTGCGAACCCGACAGAAAGCTGCCGATAATCTCGATCACGCCATAGCCGACATTAAGCAGGACGACGATCCAGAGTGCGCGCTTGTAGGCGGAGGTAACGTGCGACAGGTCAGGGATCTTGTCGTCATCCTCATCAGCCTCCACCCCGTCCACCTTGGGCTGGCCAATGCGGTCAAGCTGATAACCCAGGCTTGTTACCACTTGCTCAACAACAGGAAGCCGTGCCTGTGGATCATCGACATTGAGCGTCATGATCTGCGAGGCAATCGACACCTTCACATCGCCCACCCCTTCAACCTTGCGGGCCGCGCCCTCGATCTTGGCGGCGCAGGACGCGCAGTCCATGCCCGTGACGTGATAGCGGATTGTGTCGGTTGCAGCGGCCATTCGTTGGTCCTCGAAACTCTAGCCTTGCCCTGCTACAACCTGTAGCGACTACAGGAGCAAGGCAAAAAGATGCAGATCGGAGATTTATCCCGGCAGGCGGGCGTGAACATCGAGACGATCCGCTATTATGAGCGCATTGGGGTTTTGCCCAAGCCTGCCCGCCAGCTGAACGGACGACGCACCTACAGCCCCGTCGATGCTGAACGCTTGGGCTTCATCCGCCATGCGCGCGAGCTTGGCTTTGATCTGCCAAGCATCCGCATCCTGCTGGCCTTGCAAGAGAGGCCGGAAGCATCATGTGAGGATGCGAGCCGTATTGGCCAAGAGCAGCTTGAGGCAGTCGAAAGCCGTATTGCCCGTCTACTTCTTTTACAGGATGAACTGGCCCGCATGGTTAGAGAATGCAAACGAGGCAAGGTATCTGAATGCCGGGTAATCGAGGCTCTAGCTACCTGAGAATGATAGTCAATCAAGCATACACCTCTCAGACTTCTCCGTGATGTGCATGCAGGCAGTTCTAGTGGTTGCTCAGGACCTCGATGACCTTGCAGTCCGAGACTGTGCCCTGGGCGCATTGCGTCAGCATGCGTTCCAGTTCCTGCTGCAGGGCCTGACGGCGCGTAATACGGTCCTCGACCGCGACAAGCTGGCGCGTGGCGATGACATCAGCAGCAGCGCAAGTCATGTCGGGCTGGTCCGAAAGACTGAGCAGTTCCCGGATGTCGTCCAGCGGAAAGCCGAGTTCACGGGAGTGGTGGATAAAGGCGAGCCGCTCCTGCTCCGGCGCAGCACGATCATGGTCACGCGCAAGCCGCCCCTGTCGAGCGGGAGAAATCCTGGCATCAGAGAAGATGGGCAAGATCGTTCGCGACAAGTACCCCGAGCTGGACGAGGCCGATCAGGAGGCCGTGCGCCAGCACGCCATTGCCGCGATGAATTTCACGCAGCAGGCCAAGAAGACGCTGTTGGGGGATGGCACCGATGCTCCGTCCAACACCGCCTTTGTCGATGGCGTTCGCCAGTTCGCCATGAGCGTCAAGGAGCTGGATATCGACCTGATTGACCGGATTAACCCGTTCAGCGAAGCCTATGCGATCCTCGCCAAGACCATGAGCGAGGAGAGCCTGAAAGAGGTGGCCGCGGTGATCGAGGCCAAGAAGATCAAGCTGTCCCCGGAGGAAGCCCGAGACCTCGCCAAGCGTGCTGTGAAGTTCAAACAGGAGCGCGGGCGGCTGCCGTCATTGACCTCCACAGATGCCTGGGAGAAACGCATGGCCGAAGGCGTGGTCTTCCTCACGCGCATGAAGCAGGAGGCGATGAATGGCTAACATGTTCACCGAAGATGACGATGCCCTGCTGTCCGAGCTGGGCATCGAAGTCGAGAAGAAGAAGCAGGTCACGCGGACGCCCCGCGAAGAACGGATTATCGCGGGCTTCGAGGACATCCAGAAATTCGTCGCCGAGCATGGACGGCTGCCTCGGCATTCCGAGGCAGGCGATATTTTCGAACGGCTTTATGCCGTGCGCCTTCAACGGCTGCGGGAGTTGCCGGAAGCCGCTGACCTTCTTGCCGACCTCGATGCTGGGGGCCTGCTGTCCGGAGTAGAGGTGACGCCAGTTGCCGATGATCTGGATGACGATGCGTTGCTTGCCGCGCTTGGCGTCGAGGTCGAAGCCTCCCCTATCACCGAGCTGAAGCATGTCCGTTCTAACGCCGAACGCAAGGAGGCGGAGGACATCGCGAACCGTCAGCGGTGTGAGGATTTCGAGACGTTCCAACCGCTGTTCGAGAAGGTACAGCGTGAACTGGATGCCGGGCAGCGTGAAACCCGCCCCTTCGAGCTGAAGGCCGAGATCCAGAAGGGCCGTTTCTTCATCGTTGAGGGGCAAAAGGCCTATGTCGCGGAGATGGGCGAGGAGACCCTTACCGATCAAGGTCGGACGGATGCCCGTCTGCGCGTGATTTTCGACAACGGTACGGAAAGCAGAATGCTGATGCGTTCGCTTCAGCGGGCTTTGAACAAGGACGAGTCCGGTCGGAGGATCACCGAGTCCGTCGCGGGGCCGTTGTTCGCGGACGCACCCGAAGAGGGCGATAGCACCACCGGCACGATCTATGTCCTGCGCAGCAAGTCGGATCATCCAATGGTGTCTGAGAACAGGGACCTCGTGCACAAGATTGGCGTGACCACATTGGGTGTCGAGAAGAGGATTGCCGGCGCGCATCTTCAACCGACCTTCCTGATGGCGCCGGTCGAGGTCGTGGCGACCTATGAGCTCTACAACATCAACCAGACTCGGCTTGAAAACCTGATCCACCGGATTTTCGGGACTGCACAGCTCGACATCGAAATTCCGGATCGGTTCGGTCGTCCCGTGACGCCCAGAGAGTGGTTTCTGGTGCCGCTGTTCGTCATTGACGAGGCGGTTCAGAAGATCAAGGACGGCACGATTACCAAGTTTCGCTATGACCCGGAGAAGGCCAGCCTCGTCTCCAGCTGAAGAGTGGGTTGCTGTAACTCTGGAAGAAATTTGACGTTCGCCCTTTTGGGGCAGGCGTTTGGGTTGTGGCCGTTTATGGGTTCCAGACCGGTCGTGTACGCCAGTCGGTTGGGAAACCCATTTTCGATCGGTCGGAATCAGATTGTGCTTCGATCAGACTCCGCAGCCGATCTCGCCAAGTGCTGTCCGTCGCTTGCTTGTCCATCATGTGAAGCAGAACGACCAATATGTTATAGAGCCGATTGTCGTTCTCTTCTTGCTTGCCTTCGGTCACCAGCACCAAGTCATCTTTGAAGCGCTTTATCTTGGGCAGTCGTTTGACCGTCCTGCGGTTCCAAAGCCGTCCGTGATGTGCGCAGATGTTTCTGGTCAACGCCAACACCTGTAGAGTGCCCTCTACGATCTCTTTGGTTGGCAAGCCCAGATCACGTCCCACCTGTGATTTGATTTTATTGTCTTTTGTCGCCTGGAACCACTTCGAGAGTTCGCCAAGCGTCATCAGTTCGGTTGCCGACCACAGGGGCGGGGAATAGGGGTCCGTGTACTTGCCTTTGTAGTACAAAATGAAGGTTTCTTCGGATTTATCCACGGTCCGAGCGAGACGGACGAGCTGTTCTGCATGGTTCAAAAAGCCAGAGAACAGGCGGTGATCCAAATGAGCATGGGCACCGTGGGCATGTGCCATATGATAGGTCCAGCGCGATCTCACATGCACTTCAACACGTTCGATTGCCTCCAGTACCAGAACGCGCAGCCTTCGGTCGAAGACATACAGATCGGTTACCGCACTGAGGGTTGCGCCGTTTTCGAAGACCTTGCTGCGCGCGTTGCCGTTTTCGGGAGGTTTTTCGAAGGGGAGCCAGTAGGCGCTCAGCCTATAGTATCCAACTGTCTCAAGCCACTTCTTTGCAGTGTCATGGTCGCCGACATCCATGCCACGCTGGATGAGGAGCTGTAGTTGTTGCTCGATGCTTGAAGGCGTCTTCGTGAACTTCAAAGTACTGAGCAGACCCCTAAAAACAAGTAACCCCCCTGTATTGAGCTCGGCCTCTCGACCGGTCGCCTGGGGGGTGTTGTTGATAGAACTATATGTTCGGTCCGGCTGAATGTCAACGCATGTGTACCCGAGGGTTCCTGCACGATCACGTGGCAGGGGGATTGTGACTGACAGCAAAAGTCCCTGCATGCTTGAGCTGCGCCAAGTCGCGCCCGTCTAGGGAACCGCCGGTTCCCCCACGCAAGGCCGCTCGCTTAACGGATCGAAGGGGTTTCCCCAACCACGGTCTCGGGCAGTGCCCGAGCTGCGTGGCCGGGTGATCCCCCTCCCCTTCGATCCTACGAGCAACCTTGCGTGGGCCCCCCTCCTGCCCTCGCCGGGAGGCAGGCTTTCAGGAGAGGGCCGCTTGCAGCGGACCTCGCCAGAAACCCCGCCCCAATTTTCGGCACCAAAACCGGAAGGGCGTCACCACAAAGGAGGGCCATAATGGCTTATTACCAATGCACCGCCTGCCGCGATGTCGAGGAAATCGACGATGCGATCCCCGACAGTTGCCCCGCTTGCGGCGCGACAAGCGTCATAGACCTCGAGGTTCAAGCGCAGCAGATCGCCAAGGCGAATGACGCCTTTCGCGCGGCGATGATTTCCGGCGGCCATCCCGTCTATCAAGGCAGCGTGGTCTGCACCCAAGGGGTCGCCGCCAAGGGGCCGGAGTTTGTCACCCTTGCCCAGCTTGCCGTTGCGGGCTTCTCGGACTTCACCGAGGACACCGATCCCCACGGCGATCATTCTATGGCACCGGTCACGGTCTGTGGCGAAACCGTCTGGTTCAAGATCGACCTTTACGACGAGAGCCTTTGCTACGGCGCAGATGATCCGCTGGACGACGCCAACACCCGCCGTGTCCTGACCCTGCTTTTCCCGAGCGAATACTGAGGCCAACAGTGGAGCGCTTCGTGTGCTCCGCTCCGGCTCCTTGTCTCCCCCAATCCTTCAAGGAATGTCCCAATGACCAAACAGAGCATCATCACCGCCGACGAGGCCCGCTTCCCGCTGTCGAAGCTGTCGCTTTCCCCGATGAACCCGCGCCAGAACGTGCCCGCCGCTGAGGTCGAGGAACTGGCCGAAAGCATCTGGACCGCTGGCCTGATCCAGAACCTTGCCGGGATTGTGGACGGTAACGGCGGGGCCGAAATCGTCGCTGGTGGCCGCCGCCTGCGGGCGCTGCAACTTCTGGCAGAACGCCACGCCGATCTGGCCTAGGTGCGCCCTGAATTGGCAAATCCTCCGGTTCGCCTCGCGCCCGATGATAGCACCGCACAGGCGTGGGCCGTGGCCGAGAATGCTGCCCGCCGCGACCTTCACCCCGCCGATGAAATCCGAGCCTATGGCAAGATGGAGCGGAACGGCGCAACCCCGGCAGCGATTGCCCGCGCCTTCGCCGTGACTGAAAAAAGCGTCTACCGCCGTCTCGCGCTGGCCGGTCTTCCGGAAGCCGTGATCGACGCGCTGGCCGCGAATGAAATCAACCTTAGCGCCGCCGCCTGCTTCACGATCAGCACCGACGAGGCGCGGAGCCTCGAAGTGCTGGAACAGTGCCGGGGCAACAGTCTGTCTGACTATCAGATCAAGAAAGCGTTGAAGCCCGACGCTGTGAAGGACACTGACCGCCGCGCGAAATTTGTGGGAGTCGAGGCATATCAGGCCGCTGGTGGTCGTGTCGGCGGCGATCTTTTCGCGGAAGAAACCTTGCTGGATGATGCCGAGATTCTCGATGCGGTTTTCGCGGATCGGTTGGCCGAGGTCGCGGACAGCCACAAGCGCGACGGCTGGAAGTGGGTTGAGGTGAGCCACGCCGATTATCTTGGCTACTGGTTTCTGCAAGAGAACGGTTTCGAGCGCATCCACAGGAAGACGGGCACGCTTTCCCCCGAGCAGTCCGAGCGGTTCGATGAACTGACGGAACAGGCCGAGGCCGACGCGCTGGACGAGGCAGGACAGGAAGAGTTTGCCGCCCTCAATGCGATCACGGAAGGCGACTACACCGAGATGCAGCGCGCGCATTCCGGCGTCATCATCTATGTGGACTCGCAGGGCGAGGTGCAGAGCTATGAGGGCCTGATCCGCAAGGCCGATAAGGCCGAGGCGGTTGCGGCGGGCGTTCTGGCAAAGTCGCAGCACAGCGCCGACGATGCGCCCAAGAGCCCCATTTCCCAGAAACTCCGCGATGATCTGGGCCGCGTCTCGCGCGGTGCCCGTCAACATGCTGCCTTGCGTGACCCTGACCTACTGATCGACCTGCTGGCCTACCAGTTGAGCCACAATCTCTATTGGTCCAAGCCGTTCGGCCTGTCCGTCGAGGACGTGCCGAATTGGCCGACGACCGAGGCCGATGGCTATGCGCTGGACGACCGCCTGACGGAGAACCCGCCGCGCGATATGTATGGAAAGGACCTTGGGAAGAGCTTCCGCGCGTTCCGTCAAAAGGGGGCGGATCACATGCGCGGCGAACTGGTTCGCTTTCTTGCCGCGCAGCTTCGGGGCGGTGATGAGAAGCTGATGTCGCTGATTGAGAAGGAGACACAGCCGAACACCCGCGACGTCTGGGCCCCGACCGCCGCCAACTTCTTTGGCCGCGTGGGAGGCCCCTACATGTCGGACCTCTGGCGCGATCTTCTGGACCTGCCTGCGGATCACCCGACCGCCACTAGCTTCGACAAGCTGATGTCGCGTGAGACCGTTCAATTACCTGGGGTGCATTGATTGCCGAGGCAGGCTCTGCTCTCTGCCAGTTTTGGCAGAGGAGAGGCGGGATGCGCTGGAAGATCAGTATTGAGGGTTCGGACGAAATCACGTGCGGCCACCGGTTCGAGTTTGAGATCGAGAGGAGCCTTGATGATCTGAGCGCCGGTAGCCTCGGTCTGTCGATTGACGACGGCAAGACCATCTTGGCATCACTTCAACGATTCCTCGTCGAGCAGCAGTGCGCCCTCTAGGGTCAGGACCCATTGATCGTCAAAGCCAGAAGATGACGGTTGCAGCGAGGGCGACTGCTGACAGGAAGACCTTGGGGCATCTGTCATAGCGGGTGGCGACGCGGCGCCAGTCCTTGAGCCTGCCGAACATGATCTCGATCCGGTTGCGGCGCTTGTAGCGGCGTTTGTCATACGAGACGACCTTGCCGCGCGACTTCCGACCAGGGATGCAGGGCTTTATCCCCTTGTCTTTCAATGCTTCCCTGAACCAGTCCGCGTCATACCCCCGGTCCGCGATCAACCAGTCGGCGGCAGGCAGGCTGCCCAGAAGCGCCGCTGCGCCGGTGTAGTCGCTAACCTGTCCCGCCGTCATGAAGAACCGCAGTGGGCGGCCCTTTGCATCCGTGACGGCGTGCAGCTTCGTATTCAGCCCGCCCTTCGTGCGCCCGATCAGACGGCCGCGCTTGTCGTCGGGCCCCCCTTTTTTGCCCGCAGGCTCGAAGCCGTGCGGTGCGCCTTGAGGTAGGTCGCGTCGATCATGACGACCTTCTCCTCGCCCCCTTCGCAGGCCAGTCCCACCATCATCCGGGCGAAGACCCCCATGTCACCCCACCGCTTCCACCGGTTGTAGAGGGTCTTGGGCGGACCATACTCCCGGGGCGCATCACACCACCGCAACCCATTGCGATTGATGAAGATTATCCCGCTCAAGACCCGGCGGTCGTCGACCCTCGGCTTGCCATGGCTCTTCGGAAAAAACGGCCTCAACCGCTCCATCTGCTCTTCGGTCAGCCAGAAAAGATTGCTCATCGTCACCCCCGTCAGTTCGGATGCGTGAATCACGCAGCGACGGCGACTTCAAGCGAATCAATGGGTCCTGACCCTAGGAAACTCGGGGCTATTCAGGACTGCGTTTTTTGAGGAAAGCCTGACAAGAACTGACATCTCAATCTGACGGCTTCAGACAAAACGTGCGTGCTTCTCCGCTGCTTCACTTTTGGCTCCTTGTTTCTGCCCGATGGCAAAATGTGCGAAACGCCCGCGTTGCCACCGGGTTAGTCCCGACGGCATCGCGGGCGCCATGGGACAGGCTACTTGCTGGAGCTTTCCCAAACCACGCGACCCGTGGGCGCAACCACCTGCAGGACGCCGTCTTTGGTCAGGTGAATCGCCGTTCCATTGGGCCGGTTCGGATTCTTGACCAATTCATGGGACTGAAGGTCATAGAGCCATGCACGGGGCTCGCGTCGTTTGTTTGGCGGCTCGCGGGAGACTTTGTAAGCCGAGACGGTGATCTGCCCATCTGCCGAAATCGCAACTGACTTAACACTCTGTTCGATTTCGAAACCGTCGCTGAACTTCCACACTGGATTGTTCGAATTTGTATAGATCGCCAGATCGCGGTCATCCCACAGCAGATAATGGAGTTCCGAGGCCGAGTAATACTTAGTGTCCTTTTCAAGGTCGATTGGCCCCGTCAGCAACATGTCCGTGCGGCCACAGTTGTTTTCCTCGGTCCAGCCCGGAACGCGATAATAGGACCAGACCGGCTGTTCGGCATGCGTGGCCGATGCACTCGGGATCGGCACATCCGACCCTTGCCGATAGACGCGATAGTCACTTTTCATCTTGAACACGGCGACCGCCGTGCCAGCCGGAACCGGGATTTCATCGCCTACTTCGACGGCCTTGCTGGAGGTGTAGCTGCCCTCGGCGCCAGCACTTGCACCGACGCTTACTGCGACCGATCCATCGACGCCTACACCGAACGGCTCGAACGAGGCACTTGCCTCTACCGTGACCGAGGTGTTGACGCTTACGTTCCATCCGTAGCTGGTTTCCGTTCCCGTCGTTGTCTTGTAGGTAAAGGTTGATGCCGCGCCCAAGGCGCAATTTGCGGTATTGTCGCGCATGCCGAGCGGTTCGTACTTTGCCGTGCGTCTGACGGTGTAAACGGGCGTTTCCATCCACTGTTCGAAAAATGTCAGATCAGGGTCTTGCACCTGATAGAACGGCACCTTGTATTCGATCGGGGGCAATTCGCCGCCCATCTGGGGCATTTCGGGCCCGTTCATGGCTGGCAAGACGCTTTTGGCCTGCGTTTCGTCGATGTCGGTGAACGGGTTGGGTCCTGTATGTGAAAGCCTGAGAACCCACGGCATTTCCTTTGGCTTCTCATGGGTGTTGGAGGGGAAAAGGGCGTTCGACGGAAAGATGATCGTCGCGGCGGATGCTTGTCCACGAAATTCCACGTTCCAAAAGCTAACGTCCGTGTCGGCGCCCGTTCCCTTGTCGTCCCAGATGGACCGCAAGGCCCATGTGCCTGGGGTCAGGACATCCCGTTTGATGCAGGTGACATTTTCGTTGGGGCGCGGGTCAGAGTCGAGCTGAACATACCCGCCCAAAGCGATGAAACCAGCCGGGCATGTCAGGCCAAAGACCTTTATCTTCGTATTCGCGCTTGATCCTGCCGTGCTCCAGATCTGGACGCGGCCCGTTGGCTTTGCGATCAGGCCTTCGCGGCCCGGCTTGGGTTTGATGGCAAGCGTGTAGGGAAACTTTTCAATGCCCTTATCTTCCACCTTGCCGCTGACAGCCACATCGCCCAGCGAGCTGAAACCGGGGGGTAAATTGGGGCGCAGGATGAACACGTCGCGGTCCGCGCGGCTGCCGGAGTCGCGCCACATCTCGGTGTAGCTGTGCACCAAAGCAACCTCGAAATATTCGGTCTGCATGAAGGCTGTCGCCTTCTGCGCCTGCCCTTCACCGCCAAGGGCAGGCAAAAGGGCAAGTGCAAGCGCGCCCCGGACCATGGCACGCGTCAGCCCCCCGAAAAAACCCGCGAGCTTGCCTGACATGGGCAGCGCCTGACATTCGGCAGGGCCGCCGGAATATGCGTTTGCGTTCAAGATCGGCATGTTGGCTGCCATCGCCTTGGCTTCAAAAACATGGGTCATCTTACTGCCCTCCCATTGCAACTTCGCGGCAGGCGGCGATCGCCTCATCGCGGCCCTCTTGTGGCATACGCTCCTGAAAACAGGTGATCCGGGCTGCGGCATCCGTGGTGGCACCGCACAGGGCCGAGGCGGAATTCCAGTTCCATTCCAGCTTGCCGGGTGCCCATTCGACGCCGCCATGCATAACTTGCGCAAAGCAGCGTGCCGGTTCGGCCGAGGTGACATTGCCGCAGATCTTGGCCAGATTGCGTTCGCTCCAGTTGGTGTTTCCGGCATAGTCCCATGCGATCCGCCCTTGCAGCGCATCGGCACAAGACAGGGTTTCATCGCCGGTATCATTGGTTTGCGCGGCCGTGTCACGAGCGGCTTCGATACGGAAGGTTGCATCGCGGCGCAACAGGCTGGGCGCGTCTGGCCCGGCTTCGTCAAGTTTCAGGCGGAACCCTTGATGCCGCAAAAACTGGCCGGGATACGCTTCGGATTCGAAGCTGGCGAAATTGCCTTCTGTCGGTTCAAGGGGCGGCCTGATACGGAAGAAGGCCGCGTCAGAAAACTGCCCGAACACGGCGCGGTCATCTTCGGCGATCAGGACCATGTCCTTGAAATCACCATCCGCCGCTTGGAACACCACGCGATCGCCCTCCCGCAAGACAAGAAGCGGCAGGCCCTCGCCTTCGACGATGACGCCTTCGGCGGCCTCATCGACGGCAACATAATAGTCGGGCCCCTGGTTGGCCGCATCACGCACCTGATCGTTGATCGAATAGGTCAGAAGAACCGAAATGTCGGGCAGGTCAGCCAGCGCGGGAGTGCCCGCGTCGTCATCATTGATTTCAACAGCAATCATTTCACTTTCGGGGGGCAGGACGACTTCGACTTCTGCCATCGGCACCGTTTCGGGCGGGAGATAGGACACGATCTGCGTGACAAGGCTGGTCGTCGAAACCGAGGTGCTGCCGCCATCTTCTGACTCTGTCACAGCCCTGTCTGACTTGCGCAGGCTGATTTCATAGCTGAGCCCAGGGTTTGGCTGTTCGGGCAGCACGTCACTGCGCCAAAGCACCTCGCCCGAGGGCGACTGAATGAAGGCAACACCCGTATCGTCGATTTCCAATCCCGAACCCGGCACTGGCGCGGCGATCGGGGTTTCCCAGATGACCGCACCCTGCAGATCAAGCATCGCAAGCGTGCCGCGGTCGGTCATTTGAATATAGTCGGCCAACCGATCGACCAGCCGCAGGCTCCACACCACCGCATTGGTGTCCGTTTCAACGATGCGAAGGTCGCTGCTATCGCCCGTGATCAGATAATGCGCGCCCGATTTTGAAAGATAGCGCTTGGCGTGCAGCAGGGATTGGCCGGGGCTGACGACGGCCTGAGGCGCGGTGGAAACCACGCGTTCGGCCATCCCATAATAGACGCAGCCCGATGCGCCGCCGCCGTCGGCCACTTCGCCTTCTGCCACGAGGCAGTTGCTCAGGCCGTCAAGTTTGGCGTCGGCAAGCGACTCGCCCGTGCCGATGATAATCGCTGATATTTCGGGGCGGGTCAGGCAATAGGCTGCCAAGAACCTTGGGCCCGACGCATCATCGGCCAGCATGGCCGCAGGCGAGGTTGTCGCGGCATCGCAGGTGGCACGCGGTGTCATGGCAACGATCTTATTGCCAGCGTCATCAAATGAATCGCCTGGTTCGGAGGGAAGCTCGCGGCTCGCCGGAGGGGCGATGTCGAAGTTCGTCTCGATCCGGAAGGTAGAACCGTTTGTGTGGCGTTCGGCGTGAAAGACATCAAGCCGGTAGGTGCGGCCGGGCTCCAGGCCAAGCTGCATCAGGCCCGCACCGTTGATTGCGGCACTTGCCGGCGGGTGGGTGCCGCCCAGATCGATCCCCAGCTTTCCGTCAAAGAACACCCAAAGGTCGTCATCGCCGGTAAAGGAAAATTGGTCGCTGTCTGACTGGAATGTAAACAACGCGGCAAGATGCGTCGTGAAGTGGAAGTTGCGCGGCTGACCGTCGGTATCTTGATACTGGCCATCCTCATTGCCCAACAGTTCTCCATCGATCGGGAAGAACCGCGAATTTTCGTACACATAAAGCCCGCTGTCGGGGTTGCGTTCCAAGGTGATGTCAATTGGCCGCGATGCGTTTACGCCGGGGACATCCCGATACCACTGATCAAAATCCGCGTTCGATGAGAATACCGGGCTGGACTGACCCGACCAGACCATGCGCCCGTCAGCCCCGAGTTGCGCCTGGACCTGTCCCGTTACCAGGCCGGTGTCGGACCGTTCAAAATCGGGGTGGCTGGCGCTAAAATCGAAGATGCGGCCTTGAAGCGTGTAGCTGTCAGAGTGTTGTGAAAACACAGCGTGCGGCATGATCATCGCGAAACACAGCGCTACAGCCGCCGAAAAGGATCTGGTGTCTGCCATCATGGCTGGATGTCCTTCAATGTTTGCCCAAACAGCCGCGCGAAAGCGTGTTCTGGCGCGTATTCAGGTCATGAACAGGAAACTGAACGAATAATGGGGGTCCGCCCTGCACCAGAGGCACCGGCAGCGGGTTGAAAAAGCCGATACCTCTGATCGGAGGATCGGCCCTTGACAAATTCAGCCGGATGGATTGGCCGCATAGGCCGAGCAGGCGCGGCACCGCCGCCAAGCGGCAGGCCATGCGCAACAAACAACACCTGCCCCAAATACGGACATGGCGTTAGTCTTCAAGCTCTTCCAGCGGGACGGGGATGCCGTTCACCGGAACGGCCCCGCCGACGCGCCAAAACTGGCCCGAGACATTGTTGCACCGGTCAAGAAATGCGCCGCCGCCAAGATATGCCCCATCGGCGACCCGGTTGCCCTCCAGACAGGCGTCACTTCCGCCCGCCTGATTTTGCAAACGATAGTAGTATTCCGTATCGCTTGGCGCGAACAGCCACTTCTGGCCTGCCACATCGGCACAGTCGACCATGGCCGCACCCGTGTTTGCATCAGGCGTCGCTTGAAGGCACAAATCCGGGGTGGCCTGAGTGGTCAGCTGGAAATAGCTGTCGTCTGCGGCGGGCAGCGCCTTCCAATATTGGGCTTCGATGTAGCCGCAATCATTGTGTATCGCCAAACCGCCGGGATTGGCGTCAAAGCATTTGCTTTCAGGTTCCACGAACATGGTGGTCATGCCGAATGTATCTGGCGGCACCCCCTCCGCCGAGACTGAGGCAGCAGTTCCGAACGCTACCAGCGCCATGCATGATACAATTGTATGAATGATTGGCGCGCGCATCTGTTACCATCCCAAAAAAAGCGGAGAGGTAGAACACCACCTGCTCACATTCAAGTTATCGAATCGGTAGCATGTGGTTCAAACCATTTCTACACTTATGTCTCGCGACCTATTTTTCATTTTCCGCGGATTGTCCGACCACTTGCAGAGCTAAGCAGGTCCTCGCAACTCTCCATTCGCAAACGGATTTTGTCAGGCGGAGTGTCAGATCTATGGCGCCGATCCATCCTGTTTTGCTTCGTCCTGCACAACATGCGCAGCCAACCCGAGGCGGCCCTATCCTGCCAGGTCGCAGGCCGTTCGGCTGGAGTGAGGTCGCGTTCTTCGAAGCCCGTAAAAATTTGAGAAAATCCGTTTTATGTGCATTATTTTCTATTTTTGCGCAGTACTAAGGAAAACCTTCGCTCCTTTCAAAAGTCACGATAAGTCCGCCTTATCATGACTGTTGAAATACGATAGAAATGCACGCATTCTGACCAAGAAATCCAACGGGAATGCGCCAATGACCAGCCTTGCCCTGCCCGCCTACGCTCAGCTCTCCGATGCTGACGAGGCCGCGCTGACCGAGCTTTACCGGCGGGGGACGCCACCCAACACCCTGCGCGCCTGGGAGCGTGATCTGGCCTACATTGCAGCCTGGAAGATGGCCTCATTCGGCAAGCCGCTGGACTGGCCCGAGGACGAAAAGGTAGCCCTGCGCTTCATCCTTGATCACGCACAGGATCTGACGGAAAAGAAAGGCCCCGCGCAGGATGTTGCGATGGAGTTGATCGCCATCGGGTTACGCCGGGAACTAACCTGCCCTTCCCCGGCCACGCTGGACCGCCGCATCGCAAGCTGGCAGGCGTTCCACCGAATGCGCAACCTCCCATCGCCATTTTCGTCGCCTCTGGTGCAGCAGGCGCGTCAGAAAGCCCGGCGCGCCAATGCGCGCCCCCGGGTGCCGAAATCGCCCAAACCGGTGACCCGCGATATTCTTGAAGCGCTGCTGGCAACCTGTGATGCAACCCACCGCGGCATCCGGGACCGCGCCATGCTGATGCTGGCCTTTGCCAGCGGCGGTCGGCGACGGTCAGAACTCACCGCGCTGAATGTCGAGGACATCGGCCTTGATGACTTCAGGCCCAAGGGTCTGGTCTGGGTCCGGCTTCTGGAGACCAAAACGACCAAAAAGGATCAGGCCCCACGCCTGCCAATCAAAGGCCGTGCCGCTCGCGCGCTGGTGCATTGGCTGGAAGTGACCAAGATCACAGATGGGCCGCTGTTTCGCCCCATCTCTCTGTCCGATCGCCCCCTGCCCCGCCGCCTGGCAACGGATGCGCTGCGCACAATCCTGCGGCACCGCTTGGTCCTTGCCGGGCTGCCGGCGGATTTTGCCACCCCGCATGGCCTGCGCGCCGGGTTTCTCACACAAGCTGCCCTCGATGGCGCGCCCTTGGCGGCCGCCATGAAGCTGTCTCTGCACAGATCCGCCGTTCAGGCCCAGAAATACTATGCCGATGTCGAGATCAGTGAAAACCCGGCAACCGATCTCCTGGGAGACTGACAGGACATCTCAGACGAACGTCAATCCTCCGAAAGGTAGGCGGTCAGGTTCTGGTGGCCATGCAGGATACGGACAATCTCGATGCCCTGCCCTTCCCGCCTATAGATCACAAGATGCGCGCCACTGGGATGGATCCGCACAGGAGTTGAAAACTCGGCACGTTCCCGGGCGATTTCTGGAAACTCGACCAGAAGATCGAAGAGCGCAAACAGTCCATCCGCATAATGCTCGGCCTGTGCGACACCCCATCTGGAGGCTGCCTCGAGCCAAATTCCCGAAAGGTCAGCTTCAGCTGCAGGGCGAAGAACCCAGCTGTTACTTCCCGGCATATTGTGCGCGCATCCGCTCCTTGAACGCATTCCGGTCAAGCGGTTTGGCGGCACCACTCGCAAGGCCTGCGTCGACTGCAGCCTGAATCTCGGCGACGGCCTCATGCCGCGCCCGGTCGCGCCGGATCAGATCGCGCACATAGTCGCTCGAATTGGCGTAGCGACCCGACTTTGTCTGGTCCTCGACCCAGGATTTCATCGGATCCGGCAGTGAGATGTTCATGGTTCCCATGGCAGTCTCCTTTGCAGTAAGTTTATGGCAAAGATTGCCATACGGCAAGCTTGAGCTGTACGGGTACGGACATTTGGTCGTTATTGACCGTATATGAAACTGAAAACGCGCAGCCCTTCCCCCTTCTCCGGCCACAGCCTGCGTGCCGGCCTCGCCTCCACGGCTGAGGTCGAGGAGCGGCATGTGCAGAAGCAACTCGGCCATGCCAACGCCGAAATGACCCGCAGGTATCAGCGCCGCAGGGACAGGTTCAGGGCGAACATCACCAAGGCGGCGGGCCTGTAGAAGGCTGCCTGTCAGCTTTGGACGCGTCGTACGTCATTCTTCCGTCCACTCTGGTAACGCCTGAGCCGCGGACAAAGCACCAAGTTCCACCTCGACCCGAGCCGCAGGCAGAATCGTATGAGATTCTGCTCGAGCATATCATCTACGAAAAACCGCTGGACTTGCGTTACTGCCCCTTCCTTGATCGCAACAGGAGCAAGGTATCCACACGCGTTACAGACGATCAACACTCCGCGCCCTGTGCATAACTAAACTTATTTGAAACAACAACTTATACCTTAGCCCTCAGATGCTGTACGAGGAGAAACCAAAATCTAGTATGCTCACTTCGTCCGAACGCAAGATGCTCTTGAACGATTTTTCTTGAGAACTGAAGCCTGCGCGGGCATAGGTGTAACGACAAAAGTAAGAAATGATCGCGAAGTGCGTTTCTTGGGTGGTCAGATCTACTCCCCGCCTAGTAACGCAAACCAGCGACAAAGCACGAGCGGACGATGACCCTACCTGTTCTTCACGACAAGCTGAAGGCAGACGCGAGCCTCCTATCGGAGGCGCTGGAGCGTATGTCGAAGCTGTTCCTTGCGCCTAAGGAAGAAAAAGTTCTCCGCAGCTTTACCTCTGCCGAGGTCGCAGAGCTTCTGCGGGTTAGCGATGGCTACCTGCGCAAAGCTCATTTCGATGGCAAAATTCCTGAGGTCGAGCAAGGTCCTGGTGGCAAACGCCAGTACTCAGCCGGTTCGATCATCCAGATCCGTCAGATCATGGCCCAAACAGCCAAGGATCCTTTCCAGTTTCTGCCTGGTCGCCGCGCGGGTGACAAACTGCAAATTTGGTCCACCGTAAACTTCAAAGGCGGATCATCGAAAACCACAACGACCGTCACACTCGCAATGCGCCTCGCGTTGCGCGGCTATCGTGTGCTGGTCGTTGATGCCGATCCACAGGCTTCTCTGACCACATTCTTCGGGTACCAGCCCGAGATCGACTTCCGTCACGGTGGGACACTCTATGATGCGATCAGGTACAATGACGGTGACACCACACGTGCGTCGATCACCACGGTCCTGAGAGGCACCTATTTCCCGCAACTGGATCTGATTCCGGCAGGTATCCTGCTGTCGGAGTTCGAAACCGAAACACCAACCGCACTCAGCCGGGGCGAACAACCCGTCTTTTTCAACCGCATCCGAGATGCCCTGCGTCAGGTCGAGGACGACTATGACATCGTTTTAATCGATTGCCCGCCACAGCTCGGCTATCTGACCATGTCGGCGGTCTGCGCGTCGACGTCCCTTCTGATGACTATTACGCCAGAGCGGGTGGATTTGGCCTCGGCCAGTCAGTTCCTGATGATGGCCTCCGGCGTTATGGAAGTGCTGCACACCAACGGAGCTGCCGGTGCATTCGACAATTTTGCCTATCTGCTGACGCGGTTCGACACCTCGATCAGCACCCAGCAAGACCTTGCTGAATGGATCCGCGAGCTTTTGGGCACCAGCGTGATCCGAACGCCCTTCGTGAAGTCATCTGCGGTCAGCGAAGCCGGCGTCTCTCAGCGAACAATCTTTGAGGTCGACTTGTCCTCAGTCAAGAACCGCAAGACTTACGAGCGGGCGCTGGAATCCGCCACCGGCTTTGCCAACGATATCGAGAAACTCATTCAGGCGGCTTGGGGCCGGGAGGTGACCGATGCGAAATAACATTCTGGCTCAGAGCCTTCAAAAGAGCCTTGATAGCAGCAAAGCCCCGTCTGCAACCGCAGCGCCCTCCCCTGCCCCACGCACGGAAGGCCCGAAATCGCTTAGATCTATGGCAGATGTGCTTTCTAGCGTTTCCGCGCAGGCGCCACAGGACGTGGACCCGGCCGAGATTGCAGATTCCGAGGTCGCTGATCGGTTCGACGTACAGGAGGGCCTGAGTGATCTGATTGAGTCGATCAGGGCATCCGGGCAGCAACTGCCGGTCATGCTGCGCCATCGCCGTGGCGCGGGCCCTAGATACGAGGTGGTTTACGGCCGCCGCAGGATTGCGGCCTGCCGCGCCCTAGGCATCAAGGTAGCAGCCTATATCCGTGAGATGACCCTTGATGAGGCGCTCATGTCGCAGGCACTCGAGAACTCTGCCAGACTTGAGCGGAGCTTCATCGAACAGGCTGTTTTCGCGGCAAAGTTGGAGGATGCTGGGTTCACGGCTGAACGCATTTGCCAAGCACTTGCTATCGACTCCAGCACACTCAGCCGCCTGAGAACCGTGGTCAGGGACATCCCTGGGCAGCTCATCCAGCGCATTGGTGCGGCGCAGGGCATTGGGCGTCGCCCATGGATGGAGCTGCGGGACCTCATCAAAGGTGCTAGCGCAGCGGTGGTCACGAAAGCTGTGAGCCTTGTCCCCGAAAATGGAACGGCAGCGGAGCGGCTCGAAGCTGTCATCAGTGCATTGTCCTCCGGCAATGTCACTGATGAGCCCAAGTCACCTCGACAACGCACATTGCGGCATCGAACTGTCGTAGCTGGTTCTGTCAGCTACCAGCTCGCAACCGGCAACTTGGTTCTTAGGGCGGATCGCAAGCAGGATCGTGCTTTCCTTCAGTATGTGGAGACTCAGCTGGAGAAACTCTACTCCGAATGGGTCAGAGAGACAAAAAATTGATAAGTTGTTGATTTCTAAAGATTGACCATGGTCAATCAGCGACATCCACCCCTACAATCACAAACAGATAAAGGAGCAGACTTCAGGCAAAAAGAAACCCCCCGAAAGCGGTGAGCTAACGAAGGGTCCCTGTAACTTCAGCACTTACTAGGTACCCCGAAAAACGAATCAGCGCAACACCGATTTCGGTGAACGGTTTTAGTTTGCCGTCTGAAATCGCATGAAGCACATCACATCCACGGCCTATACGGCCGGGGCACAGGAGATCTGTGCCAAATCCGCGGCGCACTCGCTCCCCGGCATGGGTTCGGTCAACCTACAGCCAGCGTTCCGGCCGATCTCACGTCGTGACATCATGGCCGCGGTCAACACATGCAGTCGCGATCTCGGCATTCGGCAAGGGGCGGTTGTAGTCCTCGATGCGCTGCTCAGCTGCTTGCCCTGTCAGGGCGCGGATGGCCGCGAAGTACCTGTGTCTTCGACCACCCTGCTCACGGTCTATGCCAGCAACGAAACCCTGTGCTTTCGCGCCAAGGGTCTCACCGACCGTCAGCTGCGCCGGCATCTTGAGACGCTAGAAGCCGCCGGACTTATTCGCCGCCGTGACAGCGCAAATGGCAAGCGCTTCCCTGTGATGCAGCACGGCAAACCGATCGGCGCCTTCGGGCTGGACCTGTCCCCCCTCTTCGCGCAGTCCGACGAGTTGCTCGCCCTTGCCCTGCGCCGCCGCGAGGAAGCAGACGAGTTGCGCGGGCTGCGGGCACAGATCCTCAGACTTCGCGCGGCCTGCACCGAACTCCAATTGAGCGACGCTGTCACCACGTTCATTGACGGGTTGCGAAACCTTGTGCGGCGCACCTCGCTGACTCTCATTGAGGCTCGGGCAGCTCTCTCGCAACTGACCGCGGTCATCTCGTCTCATGCGGCCCGCCAGGTGGCGGCCGTTTGCGAAACCAAACAGGTTGAGCAACGCATGCCCACCAAGTCGGAAGCCGCCGACACTGCCTCCTGCCCCGAACCTACCATCGACCACACCGCCGACGAAGCCGTCCCAGCAGCCTTTCAATCCCTCACCACAGAAAGGTGCGACGTCGTTCCGTCCAATCAAAAGCCCGGCTCTGACGGACGGAATGTCCGCCACATAGAGCAAGAGTCAGATATAAAAAAAAGAAAGCAGGAAGCCACACATCTTCCCAATTGGTCAGCCCTGACCGAGGTCAACCCCTTCTATAGCGAACCGACCAGTTCCCAAGAAGCCACACGTATCGCTTTCGAATTCGGGAAGATGCTGAGAATAAGCCAGGACATCCTCGCCAGCGCAGCGAATAAGCTTGGGCTTTGGGAACTTCTCAGACTTGAAAACCGCATGGCAAAGCAGATCGGAACCATCCTCAACCCTGATGCCTATGTGAGATCCGTCCTGCGAGCGTGATCCCTGACCGCGGTCGCATGGCATGAAACACCCAGATAGACCGCTCGGGAGGAATCGGATAGGTTCGTTGATTGTTCTCATACCGAACTGCTGCGAGGTGGAGTGATGTGCAACCTTTACGCCCAGACCAAAAGCCAGGACGCGATGCGTCAGGTCTTTCGGGACATGCTCGAAAACGGTGAGGAACTGATCGATACCGCAGGCAACCTCGCACCCGCATCCAGCATCTTCCCCGACTACTCTGCGCCGATCATTCGCCGCAGCGAGGGACGGAACTGGACACTGACCACGGCTCGATGGGGTATGCCGACGCCTCCCGTATATCTTACGGCCAAGCGCACGGACCCCGGCGTCACGAACATCCGCAATGTCAGCTTGCCCCATTGGCGCAGATGGCTCGGGATCGAACACCGCTGCCTCGTTCCATTCACCAGCTTTTCCGAACTCGACGCCCGACCCGGCGCACCTCGCAATCACCCGGTCTGGTTTGCCCTCGGCAAGGACCGCCCGATCGCCTTCTTCGCCGGGATCCGCACGGAATGGACCTCGGTCAGGAAACTGAAGGAGGGCGAGGTGACAGCTGGGCTCTTCGGGTTTCTGACGTGCGAGCCAAATGATGCAGTCCGACCGGTGCATCCCAAAGCCATGCCGGTGATCCTCACACGCCCAGATGAATGGCGCTGCTGGCTGACCGCGGACACAAGCGAGGCCCTGAAGCTTCAACGGCCGCTAGCCAATGGCCTTCTTGAGATAGTTGCGGAGGGGACGCGTGCGGACCCTGCGTGACCGGCTGCAGGCCGGAAGTGATGATCCACTTCATCTCCTGAAGGGCCGCGTCCACGAAGTCGAAGGACAAGGGCGAAACGGCTTTGCACTATTCCAGGCTACGAGACTGGCGGGGCCGGTCTTCTGGATCGTGTTGGCGCATGATCGTGATCGGCCAATGCCAGCAGCCCTGCCAGACGGCATAGCCGAGCGGTTACATTTCATAGAGGCAATGGGCGAGACCGATCTGCTCTGGACCGTCGAAGAAGCACTGCGATCGCGACCGGTGTCTTTGGTCATCGCCGCTCCAGAGAAGCCGATCTCACTGACCGCAGGCAGGCGGCTCCAGCTGGCGGCCGAGGCCGGTGGCACGACGGGTCTGATGCTGATCCAGCAGGGCAGGGGCAGCAATGCCGCCGAGACCCGCTGGAAATGTGATCCGCTGCCCTCGCCTCTGGACTCGACTCGTCATCGCTGGATCCTTAATAAGAACAAAAGGGGAACGACCGGAATCCATGATGTGAGCTGGAATGGCGCGACGGCTGCTGTCCATCTGGTTCCCCAGGCTGGCGAGCGACATCAGCCTGAGGGCCCGCCCCGTTGAGGGGCCTTTCGCGTTGACGCTGCAGGCGTCGAACGCGGAGCATCTGCATTGCCTCAACAGTATCGCAAGCGCCGCCGGGCTCCATCGTGGCATGCCCTTGGCCGATGCGCGCGCCGTCTGTCCGGTCCTCTCCACGCGGCCAGCCGATCTGATCCGGGAGGGCAGGGCGCTTGAAGGGCTGCGCAGATGGGCCAGCCGTTACGGACCACATGCTGCGAAAGATGGATCGGACGGCCTGATCGTCGATGTTTCGGGTGTGCCGCATCTCTTTGGCGGTGAAGTCGAGCTTCTGGCCGATCTCGAGGCGCGGCTCGAGAGGGCAGGGGTCTCCTCGAAAAGCGCTATTGCCGAGACCCGGGGCGGAGCCTGGGCACTTGCCCGCCGTGGTGGCGGGGTGATCCCGGAAGGCGGGTTGCTCTCTCGGCTGGGCCCGATGCCGGTGAGCGCGCTGCGGATTGAGGCTCCGGTCGCCGAAGGTCTGACCCGCCTCGGGCTGCACAAGATCGCCGACCTGACCGCTGTGCCCCGGGCGCCACTGGCGCGCCGGTTCGGCGCTGAACTTCTTCGCCGTCTGGATCAGGCGCTTGGGACCCAAGCCGAGCCTGTTGCAGCCGAAGCGGATGCGCCGCATTTCGGGGTGCGGATGACCCTGCCCGAGCCGATCGGGCTCACAGCCGATGTGATGGGGGTACTGGACCGTCTTCTGATCCGGCTTTGCGACAAGCTGGCATCGGCGCAGATGGGGGCACGGGCTGTCCGGCTGGAACTGCAGCGCGTGGATCGCTCGGCCGCGGTGGTCGATGTCGGTCTCGCCCGCGCAATGCGCGACCCGGTCCGGATCTCGGCCCTGTTCCTCAAGGGAGTGGATGAGGTCGATTCCGGTTTCGGGATCGACGGGCTGCGCCTGACCGCTACGGTAACCGAGCCGCTGGCTCCCGAGCAGATCGGCAACGCGCAGGTGCGGGCCGAGGATGAACTTTCCGACCTGATCTCGCGGCTCGGCAACAGGCTCGGCTTCGATGCGGTGCAGCGTTTCCTGCCCGCCAGCAGCCGCATTCCGGAACGTAGCTTCCTGACTGTCCCGGCCGCCTATGCGGCGGCGCAGGCGTTTCCGCCAAAGCGCCGTCCCCGGCGTCCCATCACCCTCTTCCCCGCGGAAGCCTTGGCTCAGGTCTCAGGCAGCCCGCCCGTCCGGTTCAGCTGGCGCCGGATGGCCTTCACCACCCTGCGCGCGCATGGCCCCGAGCGGATCGCCCCCGAATGGTGGTTTGATGACCCCGGCTGGCGCAGCGGTGTGCGGGACTATTGGCGAATCGAGACCAATGAAGGGCCGCGGCTCTGGCTCTTTCGCACGCCACAATCCGGATCACGGGACTGGTATGCTCAAGGGGTCTTCCTGTGATTCCTTATGCCGAACTCTGCGTGACCTCCAACTTCACCTTTCTGCGCGGAGCCTCGCATCCCGAGGAACTGGTGAAGCGCGCGGCCGAGCTTGGTCTCACGGCCATAGCCATCACCGACCAGAACTCGGTTGCCGGAGTGGTGCGGGCGTTTTCGGCGCTGAAGGAACTCGCGCGCATCGCGGAAGAAGCGGGCCAAATTCGGGTGGGGCAGGGGGCCTCGTTGCCGAAGCTGATCCCGGGCGCGCGGCTCGTGCTAACCGACAGCCAGGTGGAATGGGTGGCGCTACCCACCGATCTGGCCGCCTGGTCGCGGCTGACCCGGCTCTTGTCGCTCGGCAAGCGGCGCGCCGAAAAGGGCAGCTGCCATATAGGGCTGGCGGATATTGAGGAATGGGGCAGGGGTATGATGCTGATCGCCTTGCCACCGGATCCGCTGGACGCGACCGGCTTCGAGCGGGATCTGCGCCGGATCGCTGCCCGTTTCGCCGGTCAGTGCTTCCTTGGTGCTGCACCACGCTATGACGGGCAAGATCAGGAGCGGCTTGATCGTTTGGCCGAGATTTCGCAGGCCACGGGGCTGCCCAAAGTCGCTGTCGGTGATGTGCTGATGCACCGATCAAACCGGCGGCCGCTCGCAGATGTCCTGACCTGCATCCGCGAGGGCTGCACCATCGACAGCATTGGCGACCGGCGCCTTGCCAATGGCGAGCACCGCCTGAAATCCGGCGAGGAACTGGCGCGCATCTTCCACCGCTATCCGGCTGCCCTGCGTCGCACGGTCGAAATCGCCGACCGCTGTGCGTTCCGCATGGATCAGCTGTGCTACCAATATCCAGATGAGGCGCGGGACGGAGAGCCCGCTCAGACCCGTCTTGAGCGGCTGGCGCGTGAAGGGCTGCACTGGCGCTATCCCGGCGGGCCGCCGCCGAAGATCGTCTCCCGTGTCGAGAAGGAGCTGCATCTGATCGCCGAGGTGGAATACGCCCCCTACTTCCTGACCGTCTACGACATCGTCAGTTTCGCGCGCTCGAAAAGCATCCTCTGTCAGGGCAGGGGATCGGCCGCGAACTCCGTCGTCTGCTATCTTCTGGGCATCACCGAGGTACCCCCCGAGAGTATCACCCTGATCTTTGAGCGCTTTATCTCGAAAGAGCGTGGTGAGCCGCCAGACATCGACGTGGATTTCGAGCACGAGCGTCGCGAGGAGGTGATCCAGTGGATCTATGAGCGCTACACCCGCGAGCGCGCGGGGTTAACCGCTGTGGTGATCCACTTCCGCTCCCGTGCCGCGATCCGCGAAGTTGGCAAGGTCATGGGGCTAAGCCAGGATGTGATCGCCCGGCTCGCTGGGCAGATCTGGGGCTGGTCCTCCTCGGCCCCCGGCGAGGACTGCTTGCGCGAGGCGGGCCTCAGCCCCGAGGACAGTCGCGTTGCTTTGGCTGTGAAGCTGATTGGCGAGATCATCGGCTTCCCCCGGCATCTCTCGCAGCATGTTGGCGGTTTCGTCATCACCCAAGGACGGCTTGACGAGCTCTGCCCCATCGAGAACGCCGCGATGGAGGATCGCACCGTAATCGAATGGGACAAAGACGATATCGACGCGCTTGGCCTCTTGAAGGTGGATATCCTCGCACTTGGCATGCTGACTGCGATCCGCAAGGCTTTCGGCCTGATCGAGACCCACCGCCAGCGGCAGCTGACGCTGGCGAACATCCCGCCTGAGGACGGGCGCGTCTACGACATGCTCTGCAAGGCGGATGCGATCGGGGTGTTTCAGGTTGAAAGCCGGGCGCAGCTGAACTTTCTGCCCAGGATGAAGCCCCGGAAATTCTACGATCTGGTCTGCGAGGTGGCTATCGTCCGGCCAGGGCCGATCCAGGGCGGCATGGTCCATCCCTTCATCAACCGGAGGCAGGGCAGGGAGAAGGTCGAGGATCTCGGCCCTGCAATGATGGAGGTGCTGGGTCGCACCTATGGCGTGCCCCTCTTCCAGGAACAGGCGATGCAGATCGCCGTGGTCGCGGCAGGCTTCACGCCCGCCGAGGCCGACCGGCTGCGCCGCTCGCTCGCTACCTTCAAGCGCATGGGCACCATCGGCGGCTTCCGGGACCGCTTCGTCGGCGGGATGCTGGAACGCGGCTATGATGCGGAGTTCGCGGCGCGCTGCTTTGCCCAGATCGAGGGGTTTGGCTCCTACGGTTTCCCCGAAAGCCATGCCGCCAGCTTTGCCCGGCTGGTCTATGTCTCGGCCTGGCTGAAGCGTCACCATCAGGCGATCTTTACCTGCGCGCTGTTGAATGCCCAGCCAATGGGATTCTACGCGCCCGCGCAACTGGTGCGGGATGCGCGCGATCACGGGGTCGAGGTCCGGCCGGTCTCGATCAATGACTCGATCTGGGATTGCACGATCGAGCCCCGGGTTGATGGTTCGCACGCTCTGCGTCTCGGCTTCCGGCAGGTAAAAGGGATGCGCGAGGAGGATGCGATCTGGATCAAGGCCGCCCGCGGCAATGGCTATGCGGACGTCGAAAGCGTCTGGCGCCGCGCAGGTCTCAGGCCGGATGCGCTGGATCGGCTGGCGGAGGCGGACGGCTTTGCCTGCCTCGGACTCTCGCGGCGGGATGCGCTCTGGCAGGCTAAGGCCCTGAAGGCGCCGAAACCGCTGCCGCTGTTCGGGCTGGATGGCGAAGGTGAGCACGAGCCACTGGTCGATCTGCCCCGCATGACGCTCGGCCAGGAGGTCATCGAGGACTATCTGGCGCTGCGCCTGTCGCTCCGGGCCCATCCCTTGGAGATCCTGCGCCCGAACCTGCCCGAGAGTCTGCCGGCGGCGTCAGCTAGCCATGCGAAGGGCCGGATCCAGCTCACGGGTCTGGTAATCACCCGCCAGCGCCCGGGCACCGCCTCGGGCGTGGTCTTCCTTACCCTTGAGGACGAAACCGGCACCGCGAATGTCGTGGTCTGGAAAAAGGTCTATGAGGCCTTCCGCGCCGCCGTGGTTGCCGGGCAGCTGTTGCGGGTAACGGGCCGGATCGAGCGCGACGGGCAGGTGACCCATCTGATAGCAGAATCCATCGAGGATCTTTCAGCCCGTCTTTCCACCATCGGGCATCAGCTGCGGATCGGGGTTGAGACCGAGAGGGCAGGGGAGACCGTCAGGCCCACCCGAACAGCGGGCAGAGCGCGGCACCCGAGGGAGCAGGCGAAGAAGCTGTTCCCGAGCCGGGATTTTCATTGAAGTCGCTCATCGCGTGCTGGCCAGCCTCGAATGAAATGTCATGAACCAGAGCGTGCGAAGTATCGTCTTCTTCCGGCCCATAGCTGACGGTCGGCCTGATTGCGTGGCGCAATCGCAAGCGGTCGTTCAACTGCGCACGCACTCACACCCGCTGGCAACTGGTCGCGAACGACGGCAGCGGTGCACCGACCCTGACAGACATGGGAGTGGTTCTCAGCATCGCGACCGGCGGGGTGCTGACCCTCTTCATCGCGGCACCGCTCAATGGCAGCTCGGTCTGGGTGTGGGTGGTGGATGAGGTTTCGGGTGCGGTGTTCGAGCAGGAGATCACTGCTGACCTGCCAGCCAACACCCAGTTCCTGTCGCCGAGGCTGTTCATGAACAACGGCGCAACGGCAGCGGCGTTCGCATGCGACTGTTCGGGGGTCTACTTGGAAACGGACTTCTGATCATTGCGCGTTCGAGAAAAGAACCGCCACAGTTCGAGAACCCCAAACCCGGAGACAAGGCACACCATTAGACCTACCCAGATGACCAGATCCGGGCTTCCAGCCCACAAGTCCGGCCAGGACAGGCCGATCAGAAGGGGCGGTCCGGCGACCAGACCAGCCGCCACTGCCAGGTCAAGGATTGGGCCTGAAAGTCTTCGCCTGGCGCCGACCGTCTCGCTTGGCCGCGACCAAAGCGACCTGACCTGGCTGGCAAGCAAGAGCGCCAGGCCGGCCCAGACCGCAAGCACCACGGTGCCGAAGGACAGGGTGCCAGAGGCAAGGGGTTCACCCGCGAGATAGGCGGCGATCTCGTCGGCCAGCAGATGGCTTGTCGGCTGGGCGGGTAGCGGCATCAGGGTCGAGGCATTGGTGAGGACGACGACAGCCGCACCCAGATCGGGCAGGACGATCATCTTTCCTCGGAAGTCTGGCAGGATACCGCCGTGGTGAAGCGCGCTAGCTGGGCCGATCCGACCCTCGCGCCAGCCCATGGCATAGCGGAAGCCGTCACCCTCGGCCGTGCCCCTGTGCATCTCGGCCATCGCGGCGGGGGACAGCAGACGCTGCCCGTCCCACGATCCGTCGCCCATCTGAAAGCGCAGGAAGCGCGCCATGTCGGCGGCGGAAGAGATCAGGCTGGCGGTGGCGAGGCGCCCCGGTTCCTCGGGCAGGTCGGCGGGAAAGGGGAAACCGAACCAGTAGCGGTGGCCGGGTGCGAGGTGGCCATCGGCGGCGGTAACGAGAGTATCGGCCAGCCCCAAGGGGGCAAGGACGGAAGCTTCCAGAACATCCGCGAAAGGACGTGCTTCGGCGACCTCGATCATGCGGGCGGCCACGAGGTAGTTCGGGCTGGCGTAGATATGCCGCTCTCCGGGGCGGGCCGCCGGTTCTGCCTGCGCCAGAGCCGCCACATGAGCGGCGAGCGGCGCATCCACGGCGCCGCGCGGCGCGGTGCGGGGAATGCCGCTGGTCTGTGCCAGAAGTTGGCGAAGGGTGATCTGTGCGGCGGCACCGGGATCGGCCAGCGTGAAGTCCGTCAGGACAGACTGGACAGTCGCATCCAGTGACAGCACGCCCGCTTCGACCGCGCGCATCACGGCCAGCGCGGTAAAGGCCTTGCTCATGGACCCCAGACGAAAGCCCGTGTGCGGCGTCACGGGTTGGCCGTCGCCATCCATGCCGAAGCCGTCCAGCAAGAGGACCTCGTCTTCCCAGATCACCGCTACCGAGGCACCCGGCACCCGGTCGCGGGCCAGCGCTTCGCGCACATGAGCGGCGATGGCTTCGGGATCCGGCCTTTCCGGCAGACTGCCCTGTCCGAAAGCTGGGAAGACCGTCAGCGTGACGCCAGCCCACAGGACAATCGGCAAAAGCGTTGAATGCCGACGCCGCAGACAGGCCCGCAAGTTTTGAAAGTTGATCAGCATCGGTTCTGCCTCATGCAAAGAAGGTGCGGCACAAAGCTTCTGTCTCGCGGAGCCATTCCTCCCTTTTCGCGTCCGGACTGCCGGCCACGGGCCGGAAGACGCGCCGCTGGCTGGAGGTGACACCGCAGAAGGGCAGAACACAGTTACGCCAGATCAAATCGAGGGGGTCGCCGAAATCGGCCTGTTCCCGTTCGGCGGGCGTGTCCGAGGTGTTGAGGATGAGCGCCCGCCGGACAGAAAGAAGCCCCTCGGGCAATCCGTCCGCGGCAGCCAGCCGATAGGCCACCCCGGGCACCAAGACCCGGTCCAGCCAGCCGGCAAGGATGGCGGGCGGCTTTCCCCACCAGTTCGGATGAACCACAAGAAGCCCGTCTGCCGTCGAGATTTCTGCGCGGTGTCTGGCGACGACGGGGTCGACCGCGCGGGAAATGGCGCCCTCCAGCGTGTCTCCCACGGTATAGGCTTCGTCTGCGGAAAGGCAGGGATCGAAACGTTCCGCGTAAAGATCGTGGTGAGCGATCTCGTGCCCCGCTGCGGCAAGGGCCGCGCGCGCCCTTTCCGAGACCGCATGACAGAAGCTGTCAGACCGGGGGTGTGCGAGGATGGACAGGATCTTCATGGTTCCCTCGTCGTGCTTGTGGCCGGGTCGCTTCAAGGTGCTCTGATTTGCCGAGTGCCTGGCCAGCCGAGCCATTCTGACCTGCACGCCTTGACAGGGCCGGTCTTCATGCGGCCCCGTCCGAAGCATGCGTCGCCAGCGCGCGGCGGCGGAATTCGGACGGCGTCAGCCCGGTCTCGCGCTTGAAGGCGGCGTTGAACACCGACTTGGAGTTGAAGCCGACCTCAAGCAGGATTTCCAGCAAGGTTTCCGTCCGGTCGGGGTCGTTCAGGATCCGCTGCGCCTCGGCCACGCGCAGCCGCGCGACGTAGTCGTGATAGCCCATCCCGAAATGCGCGTTCAGCACCTGGCTCACGTCATTGGCGTTCGATCCCACGGCAGAGGCCAGCCGCGGCAGGCTGAGCATCGGGTCGCGGTAGAGCCTTTCGCGCTGCATCGCCCGCTCGATCGCCTGCGCAAGGCGCGCGCGGTCCTCGGGCGCCAGCGCCGAGCGGCCGTATTTCCCGGTCACCGGGGCCAGCACCGCCGCCACCATCTGCCCCGGCGGCGGCAGCATGCGGTCCGGCTGCACAAGACCCAAGAGCCCGATGCCGTAAAGCGATGCGACTTGGACAACCGACGAGACCGACTGCACCGTGGCCGCCGGAAGGCCGGGGACGAGCCCGGCCAGCAGGCTCGCGGCGTAGCCGAGCCAGGCCAGACCGGACAGGGCGATCAGCCCGCGCAGCCAGACGAGGCGTGCGGCGAGAGGGTCGTTGATCTCGACGCTCAGGGTGCGGCCGCGCAGATCGCGGTAGCTGGTGACAAGGGCAACGGCCACGGACAGCGCGGTGACCAGATAGACGACCAGCAAGACCAGCACCGCCAGCGCCGCGCCGGCATCCTCGGGCTCGGCCGTGTCGGCGAGGATCGCAAGCCGCAGCTCGGCCGGCTGGGCAAGGAACAGGAGCGCGAAGACCACGCCGATCCCGGTCGAGACCGCCCATGGCCAGTAGCGGCGGTCCAGACGCCAATCGGCATTGAGCACAGCCTCGCAATGGCCTCTGAGGCAGGGGCCGATGAAGGGCAGAAGCGGCAGGGTCATCCCGGCCAGCGCCGGGCCTGTCGCCAGCCAACCGAAGCGCAGCGCCGCGTCTTCCAGACCCGACAGGGTGACCGCCGCGATCAGCCCGGCCAGGAACAGCGTCGAGGCGCCGCGCAGATCGCGGCGCAGCAAGAGAAGCCCGGCCAGAAGCAACCCCTGACCGAGCCCGACCAGAAGCAGGGCTGCCACGACATCCAACCAACGCCTCACCGACAGGAGTGCGAGGCAGAGTTTCCCATTGATGTGAGGCCGTTGCAAGGCCCGGCCTCCCCTAGAAGCGCCAGCCGACACGGGCATAGGCGCCCGCGTCGCTGTCGGTGTTGGCCCAGCCCGCCAGACCAAGTGTGGCCCCTTGGCCAAGTTCGATGTCCGCGCCAAGGCGCAGCTCGCCAGCACCGCCCCCAAGGCCATAGGCCCGTGCGATGTCGCCAGCCGAGTTGTCGACCAGGCGTCCGGTCAGCGTGCCGTCAAAGCCCGAGATGGCTTCTTCCCAGCTCACGCTCAGCCATGGGGTGATGCGGTCCGTCGCGGCATAGCGCAGGTCTACACCCAGACCGGCCACGACGCCCGAGGTCGACAGCCCGTCGAACGCCATCTCCAGCCCGGTGTCGCCGCGTTCGGTGAAGCGGCCGACGTTGACCTCCGACCATCGCAGCCAACCTGCGGGCTGGATCGTCAAGGCGCCGCGATCAACCACATAGCCGGCGGCGATTTCCGCGAACTGACCATCGACATCGGCGTCATGGTCGGCGCGCATCAGGGCGACCGGCATGGTGCGGAAGCCTGTCGCGCTGCCGCTCAGCCTGCCCACACTCGCGCCCAGTCGGAAATCGCCCCAGCGCCGCTCGCCCGACAGGACGACCGACCAGCCGTCGAAGTCCGATGACCCCGGCACTCCAGCGATGCTGCCACCCTGTCGCGCGCCATCGAAGCGGAAGGTCCAGTCAACACCATCCGACCAGCCAACCCCGAGCCCCGCAAAGCTGCCACTGTCCGACCCAACACCCGCGTCGGCGGAGAAGCTGAGGCCCTGCTGCGGAACCGGGCCGGCCCAGGCCGCGAAGCGGGCATCACGGCTTCGGGCCGCCAGCTGGTCCATCGTGCCTAGGGCGAAGCGGGCCATGCCCTCGGGCAGGTCGTGGGCAGAGCCGTTTAGTTGCCCCAGAAGCGCGCGGTAATAGTCGGCCTGGATGCGCTGGCCGGCCTCGGTCAGGTGCAGACCGTCGAAGAACAGATAGCTGTTCTGCACCGCCTTGTCGGTGGAGCAGAGCGTTCCTGCCGCCTCGTCATAGCAGGCGTCAGTCACGTTTGCGAAGCCAAGCTCTGCGGCATGGGCAAGGACATGGTCAAACAGCTTGCTCACCTTGACGGTGACGAGGTCGGTGCCAGTCCGGTCCGCCTGGTCGCGCAGGGCTTCGATCTGCTCGGCGCGGTGCTCGTCAAGGACCGCCCGCATGATCGCGTCGAATTCGTCCTGATCTTCGGGCGGGACGAGGCCCGCGAAGGCTGGGGCAAGGTGGAAGTTCGGCACATCCTCGACCAGCACCCGCTCGGCCCCGTAGCCGGACAGCCGGTCAAGTCCCGCGCCGATGTTGCCGATCACCTCGGCCGAGGTCGCGCGCAGATCGCGGATGCCTAGGTCGCGGATGAAGTCATTGGTGCCGATAGCGACGACGAACAGATCGCCCGCCTTGCCGCGCAGTCCGCGCGATGCGAAATCGTCGATCTGCGCGTCGAACCCGGTGCCGGCGACCGGCCCGGCGATGTTGTCATCGCCCGAGGTCGCGCCCGAATAGGCAAAGTTGATGTCACGTGCGCCCGCTCCGGCCCCGGCCGAAGGCGCGATGCCGGGAACGAGGTGCTCGATCCAGACCGGGCCATTGGATTCCCGGCTGAAGCCGTCCGGGGCGAAATAGGGGCTGCCGGTCCGGTCAAAGCCCGGCCGGGCATAGAGGTTGCCCTGTTCCACCGAACTGTCGCCAAAGACGAACGTGTCGGCCATGGCAGGCATGGCGATGAGAAGGGCCAGAAGGCTTGCGGATGTGCGGATCATGGGACGGCCTCACAGGTCGATCTGCACGCGCCGCCCGTCCGAGACGGTGCAGTTGCCCACAGCACCGCCTTCGAGGCCAAGACCGGTTCGCTTTTCGCGCAAGGCGCAGTCCATCGTCTGGCCACGGCCTGAGCGCAGCACCGCCAAAATCTCTCCTGTCCATTCGCGCCCCGGCGCGGTGACGAAGATGTCCTTGGTGCCCGGCCCGAAGCCGACGCCCGGCTGGCTTTGCCGCTGGCCCGAGACGGCGGGACCACGGAAGACCTCGCCATCGGGCAAGGTGATTGTCATCTGTGCGGTCGCCCCGCCGTTCGTGGTGAACTCCACCCGAGCGGGGCCTTCGGGGCGGCCGGAAGGCGATGTAACAGCGCCGGTGCCCGCGCTCGAGGCCACACAGGCAGTAAGCGGCAGGGCCGCGCCGAGAATAAAAGCAAGTCGCATGTTCGGTCCTTGGATTAGGCCACGGGTAGAGGTGGCCCGGTCCTTCTGCGCCGCTCCAGCACTCTTTTGCGCCCGTGTCTGAGGGATGGGACGTCCCGTCTGACAGGCCGGACGCCGGGCGGATTGACCGAATAATGGCGTGGAGCGTTTATTGGCGGCGTTCCCATTCGGAGATCACCGCCAATGCACTCTAGACGTCAGCACCTACCACCCCCGTTGCCGCGCTTCCTCCATCCGGTATGGCTCTTCGACTGCACCACAGGATTCTGGAGGGTGAGAAAGCTGGGATCGAGCATAGCCAGGAGACCCGACCATGAATCGTCTTGCCAACTGGACTGAGATCCCGGTCCGCGACATTGCCCGTGCCCGCACCTTCTATGGGGTGCTTCTGAATGCGGAACTGCAGGAAGTTGCCTTCGGGCCGGAAACCTACGCAATGTTCCCTTCGTCCGACCCATGGAACACCGGTGCGCTGGTGGCAGGCCCGGGTCGCGTACCATCCGGCGATGGCGTTAGGCTTTACCTTGACGCTTCAGTCCGGGTTTCGGCGATGCACGCGGCGGCCCTCGATGCTGGCGCGGAAGAGGTGATGCCGCCCACCGTCCTGTCCGAAGAGGCGGGCGAAGTTTCGCTCTTCCGCGACCCGGAGGGCAACCTGATCGGGCTTCAGTCGCCGTTTCCGGCCGCTAATGACGGCCCTGTCGACGATAAGGTGATGCAGGGGCTGCTGGCCGCCTCTCAACCGGACATCGCCTTCCTGTTGCATCGGGGCCTAGACTACGATGACCCGGCGAAGGCGCATCTGCAATGGGAGCATGCCCGAAACATGTTCACCCTGTTGAAGCGCGGTCTGCTGGTGCATGTCACGGCCTTTCCGGCCGGGACGGGCGTACTCGGTTTCGGCATCCTGACGCTAGGGACAGTCGAGGAGGCCGAGGCGCTTCTGGCGGAAGACCCGGGCGTGAGTGGCGGGCGGCTGCGCGCAGAGGTCCTGGGCGCTATGACGTTCACAAGGGAGCGCCACTCCCATCAGTTGCGCTAGGACTGAAGATCAGGATGGCCACAAGTGGAGAGAGGGACCTAGCGTCGAAAGTGGCAGCGGCGTCCGGATGGGGACCAATGGTGAAGTCGCGCGGCGCACGAAGCGCCAAGGCGAAGATATCGGGAGTATTGAATGTTTGAACGATTGATTGCGCGGCAACTGGGAATCGATCCGCCGAGCCATAGGGTGTCGGTCGATGCACAGGTATTGATCCCGATGGCGGATGGAATTTCGCTCGGTGCCAGTGTTTTCAGGCCGCGCGGTGTGAAGGCTGGCAGCAGCGTCCTAATCCGCTCGCCTTGGGGACGAAGCCTGAAGCATGCCCCCTTCAGCATCCTCTACAAATATGTGGCAAGGCGCTTCGCCGAGCGTGGCTATCATGTCGTTCTCGCCGATACGCGAGGCCATCACCAGGGGCCGCCAGACCAGGTCATGCCGCACCACAATGAAGTCACCGATGGAGAAGCGACGTTGGCGTGGCTCATCCGCCAACCCTGGTTCGACGGGACGCTGGGCATGTGGGGCTGAGCTGCTGCCGGTTTCGTGGACACCGGGGCGACGGCCGCTGCCGTCGCCTACGACTGCGCCGGGGTCTATCTGGAGACGGACTTCTAGCTTTCGCGTCAGCCGTTTGTGCTTTGGCCAGTATTCTGGACGGAAGCCGATAAAGGACCGACCGGTTCGTGGGATTGTGGCTTGTGGCCCGAAACCTCCGCTCCCGCACCATGCTCGAGCCTCAAGAACCACATCGCCGAACCCACACAGATCGCGCCCATGACGACAAAGCTGATCTGAATGTCGAACAGGCTCGTCTGTGCTCCGGTAACACTTGCGCAAACCCGGAGGATCACGACAGGAACCGCCACGCCCAACAGCATCGCGACCTGTTGAGTCATCGCGGCTAGGGTTGCCGAGGACGCGCGTTCGGACGGTTCGATGTCAGCATAGGCAAGGGTGTTCAGCGTTGTGAACTGGACCGACCTAACGGCGCCTGCCAAAAACAGGAGTGCCCAAAGAACCGGATCGGGCACCGCGACCGGCAAGAAGGCAAAGACCGCGACCGAGACGCCGCAGGCGATACCTGTCGACACTGCCAGCGTGCGGAACCCGGTCCAGCGCAACAGCAGGGTTGTGATCGACTTGGCTGTCAGGTTGCCGAGAAAGTAGATCAGGATCAGCATTCCGGTCTCGGCCACCGAGAGCCCGAACCCTAACTGGAACAGAAGCGGCAGCAGGAATGGCGTCGAATTGATCCCGATCCGCTGAAGACTGCCAGCGGTCATCGTGGCGAGCCGAAAGGTGTCGCGCCGGAGAAGCCCGATGTCGAAGAGTGGGGTCGTCGCCCGCCGCAGGTGCCGAACCGCAAGGACAGTAACCAAACCGCCTGCGCCGGAAAGGATGACCCCGGCAGGGGGCGCAACCGAAATCGCAAGTTCAAGCCCGCCGAGCACAAGCAGCATGGCAAGCGCGATCATGCCATATCCCACCCGGTCAAACTGCGCCGCGGCCATCGGCACCTCTCGCGGGACGAGGCGCAGGAACAGGAGGGCGGCGATCACCCCGAGCGGGACATTGATGAGGAAGTTCCATTCCCAGCCGATGGTTTCGGTGATCCAGCCGCCCAGCGGCGGACCGATGACAGGGGCAAACAAGGCGGGCCAGGTGATCGTTGCGATGGCGCGGACAAGGTCGGATTTGGGCGCATGCTGCAACACCAGGATGCGCCCGACCGGCGCCATCAGAGCAGCCGCCGCGCCCTGCGCCAGTCGCGCGGCGATGAACAGATCGAACCGCCCCGCAACGGCGCAAGCGAGTGAGGCTGCCGTGAACCCCAGGATCGAGGCGATCAGCACCTGTCGTGCGCCAAAGCGTTCGGCGATCCAGCCCGCCGCGGGGATGACCACTGCGAGCGCGAGAAGATAGACGGTGATCCCGGCGCTCATCGCGACAGGCGACACACCGAAATCTGCCGCCATGACAGGCAGCGATGTCGTGATGATCGTGCTGTCCAGCATCTGAAGGAAAAAGACAGACGCCACCAGCAGGGGTATCGTACGCGCGCCGCCGTTGGTCTGGTGGTCTGAAGAAGATACTCCCGCGGTCATTGGCGTCGTTCTCCCAAGCAAACGGCCACCGGACGGATTCGCCCGCCGGTGGCCTGAAAAGGTCAGTCTGGTCAGTTGGTCCGGGCAGGCAGCAGGGCCAGCGCGGCCTGATAGTAGCTGCGGTCGATCCACTTGGCGTAGTCGACCTGTCCTTCCAGCAGCGCATTTGCCGCCATGAAGGCCTCTTCCTCCTTGAGCGAGGCTTCCGCCGCCTCGGTCAGTTCCGGGTTCTGGTAGAAGCGGTTCTCGGGATAGGTCGCACGCACCGCGTCCTCGCCCCGACCGGTTTCCTCGGCGAAGACACGGATCGTCTCCTCGGGGTTGGCATCGGCCCAGGCTGCGGTCTCGATGTCCACGGCCAGGATACGGGCCAGAACCTCGGGGTAGGCGCGGGCAAAGGCGCCGTTTACGCTGATCGGGAACGGGCTGACCCATTCGGGGTGCGCGCTGCCGTCAAAGATGATCCGCGCGAGGCCTTCGTCCAGCAGCGTCTGGATGGTGGAATGGCTTTCGACGATCGCATCCACGTCACCGCGCGCGAGCGCCGGTCCCGCCGTCTCGATCCCGAAGTTGAACGAGGCGACATCGTCGGTCGTCAGCCCCTCAAGCGCCAGCGCCTTAGAGAAGTTGGAATGCCGCACCGTGCCGGACAGATAGGCCACGTTGCGCCCCTTGAGGTCGGCAACCGACTGGATGTCGCTGTCGGTCTTGACGATGATCACCGTCTCGTTCTGCGGGTTCCAGGACGACAGGCCGACGGCAACCACATCCGCGCCGCTTGCAGCCAGCCGCAGGGCGGGGTTGTTGCCGGTGTACATGATGTCCAGCTGACCCGAGCCGAGCGCGACAGAGGCGGCGGATCCGCCGTCGAAGGTCACGAGTTCGACGGGGATGCCCTCGGCCTCGAACTCCTTGGCCAGCAGGTTGTAATGGCGGAACAGGATGAATTTCAGATGCCCGGGCGCGGTCGAGCCGATGCGGATGGCGGGGGGCAACGCGGCCTGGGCGCGGACGGCGAGCGGGAGCGTCGCAGCGCCCGCGGCGGCGGCAAGGGTCAGGCCGAACTGGCGGCGGTTGATGGTCATGGTCGTCTCCTTCGGGGGTTGATTCTGGCTGTGTCAGCGCAGCCGGGGATGGGCGGCCCGCCGCATCAGGCGCCGGGCTCGTGAAAAGCAGGGTGAGGGCGATGCGTCAGGTGTGGCCGGTCTCGCTGGCACGCCAATGGGTTGCGCGCTTTTCGATCCAGACCAGAGCATAGTTCAGCGCCAGCCCTACGATCGTCAGTGTCAGGATGCCCGCATACATGTCGGCCGATTTCAGCATCAGCGAGGCATTCTGGATCAGGTAGCCGATGCCCGACCGGGCGGCCAACATCTCGGCCGCGATGACCGAGAAGAGGCTGGCCTTCACCCCAAGCCGTGCCCCCGCCACGATGGACGGGATGGCCGAGGGGAAGATCACCTTGCGGAATAGGTCCCAGTCGGACGTGCCCATCGATTTCGCGGCCTTGAGCAAGAGCGGGTCCACCGTCTTTACGCCGACAATGGTGTTGATCAGCAGGAAGAAGACAGCGGCATAGAAGGTGATCGCGATCTTGGACGCCTCGCCAATGCCCAGCAGCAGCACGAAGACCGGCAGCAGCGCGAACTGCGAGGTGTTGCGCAGCGTCTGGACCAGAAAGTCGGTCGCCCGCTCGAACTTGCCGTAGCTGCCCATCAGAAAGCCCAGCGGCACGGCGAGGGCCAGTGCAAGGGCAAAGCCGATGCCCGCGCGTTGCAGGCTGATCCCGATGTTTTCGGCCAGATCGCCGGACAGCGTCAGGTCCCACAGCGCCTGCAGGACCACGCTCAGCGGCGGAAAGAAGATCGGGTTCATCCACCCAAGGCGCGGTGCCATTTCCCACAACAGGCAGAAGGCCAGAAGCAGCGGCAGCCCCGCGATGAAGGTTGAGGTCGGCCGCCCGGTGGCGCGCCAGGGCAGGCGGCGGCGCAGGCCGTCAAGGCCACGGGCCTCGGGTTTGGTCAGGACATAGGTCATGGCGGTCTCTCCTTTTGGCCGTCAGATCGCGGTGGCCAGCGCCCAGTCGCGCTGGGCGCGTTGCACCTCGTCGCGCAAAACGTCCCAGACGCGGGCGCGGTATGCGGCGAATTCGGGCGTGTTGCGGATTTCGGGGTCGCGGGGCCTGGCCAGGTCGATGTCGATGATCTCCTTCACGCGGCCGGGCCGCGCGGTCAGCGCCACAACCCGGTCGGCAAGGAATACCGCCTCTTCGATGGCATGGGTGACAAAGACCACCGTGCAGCCGATGCGTTCCCAGATCCGCAGAAGCTCGGATTGCAGGATGTCGCGGGTCTGGGCATCGAGCGCGGCAAAGGGTTCGTCCATCAGCAGCACCTCGGGATCGACGCTCAGCGCGCGGGCAATCGCGACCCGCTGCTGCATGCCTCCCGACAGTTGCGCCGGATAGCGGTCCTCGAACCCGCCAAGGCCGAAGAGAGACAGGAAATGCCGTGCCTTTTGCCGCCGTTCCGCGCGGCCGACACCACGGACCTCAAGTGCGTATTCGACGTTTTCCAGCGCCGTACGCCAGGGAAACAGCGCATACTGCTGGAAGACATAGGCGAGGCGCGGATCGGGTCGATCGATTACCTCGCCGTCGATCATGGCCTGTCCGGTGGTGGCCGGGGTCAGCCCGCCCACGATGTCGAGAAATACCGACTTGCCCGAACCTGAAGGACCGACAAGGGTGATGAACTCGCCCTGCCGGATGGTCAGGTCCAGTCCGGCCAGAACCTGGATCGAATTGCTGGTGATCCCGTCCACAGTCACAGTCTGGCCGGGCTTGAGTTGAAAGGTCTTGGTCAGACCCGTGGAAATGATGCGGTTCATGATGGCTCCTCAGACCTGCGCGACGCGCAGGTGGAATGTGGTGTCCTGATCGGCGCCCCCGGCCCGGCCCTTTGACCAGCCGAGGCCCCGCGCGTAGGCGCCCCAAAGGCCCCGTTCCTCGACCCAGTCGGCCGTGACCCCTATTGGGCCGTCAGCGGCATGGGCCACGAACAGCGCGTCGGTCGGGCAGTAGATTTCGCACAGGTAGCAGGTCTGGCAGTCGTCCTGCCGGACGATGACGGGCAGGCCCTGGTCATCCTTGGCAAAGACGTTCGCCGGGCAGATGCGCACGCAGATGTCGCAGCGGATGCACCGGTCTTCCGAGATGACCTCGATCATGATGCGACCTCGTGTGCGGGTTCTGTTGTTGCGGGCAGGATGGTGTCCGGCCCGGTCAGCGGATAGCGCCGTACAGGCCCCGGCGCCTCGGACGGAAAATCGGACCGGCGGTGCATCCCACGGCTTTCGGTCCGGGCGCGGGCGCCGATCAGGCTGAACCGCGCGGCGGACAGCGCCGACGCCGCTTCCCGCGCCTTCAAGCGGTCAGCACCGTGGGCGGCGAGCCCGGCCTGAACCCTGTCCCAGAGTGCATCCAGCCGGGACAAACGGGCCGACAGCGTCGCCTCGGACCGGACGAAGTTCTTCTCAAGCGGGGCCATCTCCTCGCGCACGGCCGCGATCACAGCGGTCACGTCGACCGCTGCTTCGGACCGGGGACGCAGGCCCGCTTGACCGAGCGGCGCCGACTGGCAGCGAAAGCGCGACCGGGCCGGGCTGCGGCGGGCATGAGTCGCGGCCCCCCGGCCGGCCCAATAGCCCGAGGCAATGGCCCAGGACGAGTTGATCGCTCCGCCACCCGACAACCCGCCCGCCACATCCTCACGGCTGGCCGCATCGCCCGCGACGTAAAGGCCCGGGACATCGGTGCCGCAGTCATCCGTCGCGACGCGCAACCCGCCGATGCCGCGCACCGTGCCTTCGGGCTTCAGCTCGACACGGAAGATATCGCGGAATGGGTCGATCCCCTGCCGGTCATAGGGCTGCATGACGTTGGGCTGGCCCTTGCGCAACCAGTTCTGCAGGGCGGGGTCGCATTGGTCGAGCCGGGCATAGACCGGCCCGGCGATCAGCGCGCGAGCCAGTTCGCCCTCGGACCCGCCACCGATGCCGTTGGTCATGTGCTCGCCCATGCTGTTGAGCAGCGGGCGGCCATCGGCGTGATAGAAGCTGGCCCAACGGAACGGCAGGCCCTTGTTCACTGACGATCCATAGGGGGCCAGCGTGTACTTGCCGGTGAATTCCATGCCCGACAGGGCCGCACCAGCCTCGGCCGCCATCAGGAGGCCATCACCCGTCAGCCCCGCCGCACCCGAGGTGCGTTCAAAGAAGGCGCAGCCGCCGGTGGCCAGCACGACAGCGCGGGCGCGGATCGTCCAATCCTGCCCATCGGGGCGTACCAGGCCCGAAGCGCCGGTGACCGAGGTGCCGTCGGACCACAGCTCAAGCGCGGGGTGGTGGTCCAGCACTGTTACCTTGGCCGCTAGCACCCGGGCGCGCATGAAGCGCATGTAGTCGGGGCCGCGCAGGTTCGCGATATAGACGTCGCCCTTCTCGTCGCGCGGGAAGGGGTAGCCCCACTCTGCCAACTGCAGCAGCCCGCGATAGGACTGGTCCACCGTCCGCGCCATCCAGCGGCGATCGGCGACGCCTGCAGTCCGCGCCCAGCGACGATCAACCACCTGCGGTCGGTCTTCGCCGGGTGGGACGCACCAGGTTCCGGTGTTCGACGGTGCGGTCGCGCCCGAAGTGCCCAGCCAACCCTTGTCGGCCAAGATGACCGATGCACCGGCCTCGGCAGCCGATACGGCGGCCCAAGCGGCGGCGGGGCCGCCACCCAGGACAAGGACATCAGTGTCGCGCAGGCTCTCACCAGGCGCGATGCGGATCGCGTCAGTCATCGGACGGTCTTTCTTTTCTGAGATCGTGACGGGTCGGCCCGGTGGGAGGAACCGGGCCGACCCGGTGCCGCTCACTCGGCCGCGACGGCCGAGGGCAGAGCGTCGGTCTCGCGCCACTTGATGTTGCAGCCGATCGAGGGCGTCTGAACCCCGGCCACATCCTTGCCCGCCAGCACGGCATCCACCGCGGCCTGCAGGTCGGCACCCGTCACCGGCACGTTGTTGCCCGGGCGGAAGCCATCGAACTGGCCGTGATAGGCCAGCTTGCGATCGGGGCCGAACAGGAAGAAGTCGGGCGTGCAGGCTGCGTCATAGGCGCGGGCCACCGACTGATCCCAGTCCTTGAGGTAGGGGAAGACATAGCCCTGCTCGGCCACTTCCTGCCCGATCCGGGCCAAAGTCTCCTCGGGGTGGGCGTCGGGATCGTTGGCGTTGATTGCGATCACCTGCAGGCCTCGCGGCGCATTGCGGCGCGCGAACTCGGCCAGTTCCGCGCGGATGCCGATCACGAAGGGGCAGCGGTTGGAAATGAAGGCCACGAGCAGCCCCGGCGCGATGCTGAAGTCGGCCGGACCGACGAGGCGGCCGTGGGCATCTGGAAGGCGGAAATCAGGCGCGGGGGTTCCCAGGGCGACAGGCTTTGACTCGGTCTTCGGCATGGCTCACTCCATTCTGGCCAAGGGGTAGACGCCCTGCAAACCGGCACGGGTCCGCAGGATAGATGAAATCTTTCAGTTGCTTATAATCACGACTGACATGATAGAGATTATTGAGATATGAGGTTCTCGACAAGAGAACAGGTTCAGCGTTCTGGGCCGCGATCTTGGAAGAACAGGGTGCAAAACCCGCTACTGACAGTGACGGCATGGCGCCTACACCGACGCGCAGCATGTTTGTTCTCCGCACCTCAGCAGCACGAATCGGCGGCCCCGCCTACCGATTCGCGGATGGACCGTCTGCGCTGCCGCCTAGGCGTCTGCGGCCCGCCGTCAACGTCATTTGGCGCCGACCATCCTGGCGAACGGAAGATCATTCCATTCGGACCCAAGAGAACAGAATGGATTACACGACTAACTTGATAGATAATTGTTGATAACGAGGCGGCGCGAATCCTGGCCACCTCTGTCGGATGCCGATCATCAGAGGGAGACCATCATGCTTGACGGACGTTTTGATCCCGAATTCTACCGTGCGCTTGCCGCGGGACAGGTCTCGGCCAGCGACCGACCACACGACCATAATGACGTGGCGTTCGATCAGGTCACCCCCCGGATCTGGATGTCGGTCGCGGGATTGGTTGCGATGATCTGTCTTCGGTCCTTGGCATGAACGACACGCGCCGCTTTGCTCATAAGGATGCCGGTGTGCGGTCCCCGCGCGGGCCACACGTGCTGATCATCGGCGGCGGGGCGAGCGGGGTGATGATGGCCGCGCATCTGTTGTCGCGGCCTGACGCGGGCTTTCGCGTCACCATCGTCGAGGGGCGGCACATGCTGGGCTGCGGCGTCGCCTATTCGACGACCGACCCCGACCACCTCTTGAACACCCGCGCCCACAACATGAGCGCCTTTCCCGACCGCCCGCACCATTTCCTCGACTGGCTGCACGACCGGCCCGAGGGCGCAGGCGTGACCGACCAGTGCTTCGTCAGCCGCGCCACCTATGGCGCCTACATGGCAGGCCTGCTTGCGCCCTGGTCGGATGATACCCCGGAACGCCGCCTGCGCTGCGTCCGAAAGACCTGCCTGCGCCTGCGCGAGGCCCCGACCGGAGTGGCGGCCACGCTGGACGATGGTCAGGTGCTGATCGGCGACATGGCAGTGCTGGCGACCGGCCATGTCCAGCCCGCCCCAGACCCTGGCGGCGCGCTGAGCGGCCCCTGGTCTGTTCCCGGAGCGGCAGCCCACGACGACCGCATCGTCATAGTCGGCAGCGGGCTGACCATGGTCGATTGCGTCCTGTCGATCTTGAAGTCAGGGCACCGCGGGCAAATCCTGTCGATCTCGCGCCGGGGCCTCTTGCCGCGCGACCATGCCGAGACGCGACCGATGCCCGTTCATCTGGCTGACTTGCCGTTGGGTGCGCCGATGTCTGCGCTGACGCAATGGCTGCGCGGTCTTGCGCGAGCGGCAGAACTCCGGGGCGGCACATGGCGCGATGCGGTCGACGGCGTGCGGCCTCACGTGCGCCGCCTGTGGCGCGCCCTTCCGCCGACTGAACGCGCCCGTTTCCTCCGGCATGGCGCGACCTGGTGGGATGTCCACCGCCACCGCATACCTCCGGCCTCGGCCGCCGTTGTGGCAGGGGCCCTGCAGTCGGGCCAGCTGGTCCTGCAACGCGGGCATTACCTCGCGGCCGAGGTCGATGCCGAAGGCCGTCGCTCTGTCACCTTTCGCCCGCATGGGGGCACCGCTGCCAACAAGGTTACGGCTGCACGCATCATCGACTGCCGCGGCATAAGGCGCGACCCTGAGCAGAACGCAACGCCGCTGATCGCCGATCTGCTGTCCTCCGGTCAGGCGCGGATCGATCCCTTGCGGATCAGCCTGGACGTCACCGGTGATTGCGAGGTCATTGCCCGGAACGGTGTTCCCTCGCGCCGACTCTACGCCATCGGCCCTGCCGCGCGGGCGGCCTTCTGGGAAATAACCGCCATTCCCGACATACGCGATCAGGTCGCGAGGCTGGTCGGACTGTTGGAGACCAACGTAAAGCTGCAAGGTCGCTAAGCCGGGTTTCGGGAAACAAGGGGTTCGGGTAAGCGCAAGTCGGGATGATTGCCTCAAGCCGTTTGGAATATCTGCGATGCCACAAAGACCTCTGGTTGAAGCTGAAGACCTTCCAACCCTCGGCATGATCCGGCTGCTCTATGTGCCATCGGGCAACGGGGGACCACAGAATTTGCGCCGCGTTCCCATTGAAGAGTGGGTATCGCATGCCAAGCAGAGCCGGTCCGGTCTGGATGACACCACCTACTGGCGCCATGCCATTGGGGGCCTTGGAATTGGTCCGGATGCCCTGACAGTGGTGCTCGATGATGGGCGCATGACCGAGGCCGCGCGCGTGTGGTTCATCCTGCAGTACTTCGGCCTGCCGGCAGCCGTCCTGAACGGAGGGGCTCAGGCACTCGGCAGCCTGCCTCAGGATACCCCCGACCCTGAGGGAACCCTCGCGCTGCGACCCGGTTCGGGACCGGTCGGGCTGCGCGGACGGGACGATCTCAAGTCCGATCTGGCCCGCTCCCAGGTCTTTGACGCACGTTCGGCGGCCGAGTTCCGGGGCGACGATCTGATGGGAAACGCGCGAGGCGGTCATCTGCCCGGTGCGCATCATCTTGCGCATGCCGATCTGCTTGATGGCTCGCGACTGAAACCTGCCCATGAACTGGCGGCCATGATGGACGCTGTGGGCCTTGATGGCGGCAAGCCGATCGTCAGCCACTGCAACGGCGGTGGCCGCGCCGCGCTCGCGGCTCTGGCGGCGGTGGTGGCCGGGCGCCCGGATGTCAATGTCTACTACCTGAGCTTCGCGGATTGGGCAGCCGATGAAAGCTGCCCGATCCATCGGCTTTCCTAGCAGCAGCGCGATAAAGGGCGCTTGGTGAGGTGGAGAAGGTTGGAGGTCAGGCCCGTCCCCTCCGCCGAATGGCCGCTTTGGGCGGCCAAGGACGAAACCCAAAGAAAGCCAAATGACCGCTCTCCGCCCTTCACGTCGGCCAGAGTAAGAGGAAGCTGGTTTCCCGGTGACGGGTTGAGGGTTCGGGAGAGTGGCTCCCGGCGTCCGTCGCGGGAGATAGCTGATGGGTGTTGTGGAGGTTCAGGATCCGGTCGCGCCGGCCCGGTCGGGTGGCTGGAAGGTAGATGTAAGCCGGGGTGAGCGGAACGGGCGGGTGTCGTCCGAATGGTTCAACCGGCCCGATGATGAGCGATACCTGTCGCTCGACGATCTCTGGGCCTCGTTGAAGGGTCGGTCTGAGCGCAGTCGGTCCCGTGTCGTCGCGACGGCCGACATCCGGGTCGAGGCCGCGCGCGACAACTCCGAGCGGTTCCATCTGATGCTGCCGAAAGCGCATGAACCCGTCGCGCCCACGCACTGGGCCTTCGGTCAGCTCGCCAGCATCGTTGGCGCTCCGGCCTCCTACCTGCGGCAACTGCCCGCGCCGCTGGCGGGGATCAACCTGCAATACGGTTTGACCAACCACCGCGCCGAGCAAGTGAAGACCTTCGAGACGGAAGATGGTCGCACGGAACTGCGCGCGGTCACCGGGCCGGACTACGGCCGCATCCATGACCATGAACTGGTCGAGGCGGTCCAGCGCATCGCGGGCAATGGCACGGGCGACACGCGCTGGAAGGTGCCGGGCGTGCTCGACTGGTCGACCGGGGTCTACAACCCCGATGTCGAGATCAGCCGCGACACAACCACGCTCTATGCCTCGGACCGCGACGTCTTCCTGTTCCTGGTCGACGATCACAACCCAATTGAGGCGGGCCGGCTGCCCGACGGCTCCCCCGATCTCTACTTCCGGGGTTTCTACTGCTGGAATTCCGAAGTGGGGGCCAAGACGCTGGGCATGGCAAGCTTTTACCTGCGGGCGGTCTGCCAGAACCGGAACATTTGGGGGCAGGAAGAGTTTCAGGAAATCACCATCCGCCACTCGAAGTATGCCGCCTCCCGCTTTGCCCATGAGGCCGCCCCGGCCCTAACGCGGTTTGCCAATTCCTCGCCGCAGGGCTTCGTGAAGGGCATCAAGGCCGCGCGGCAGCAGATCGTGGCGCGGACGGATGAGGACCGGGACAACTTCCTGAGGAAACGCGGCTTCTCGAAAGCCGAGTCCAGCAAGATCATCGAGAAGGTGCTGATGGAAGAGGGCCGCCCACCGGAAAGTATCTTTGACTTCGTGCAGGGCATCACGCGGCTTGCGCGCGACAAGACCCAGCAGGATGCCCGTCTCGACATGGAAGGCCGGGCCAAGAAGCTCCTCGATCACGTCGGCTAAGCATCGGCAGTGGGGCAGGGGGCTCCGTGGCCTGCTGCCCCGCCTTTTCGCCTTCCTCCAATTTCGGCCAATTCGCCTTGGCAGCAAGATGCTGTCCGGGCGATTTCGGCTGGGATCAGTAAATGAGACCAGACATGACCCGCTTTTTCGAACACCCCGCCACCTTCATCCCGCGTCGCTCTTGCTGCGCCGAGCTGACCGCACAAGAGCAGGCCACGATCTTTGCCGCCCGCGAGATCCTTGCCCGCCACATCAACCGTAATCCTGTGCTGGCGTCTTGGGCTGCGCTTCTGGACTATTGCGCGCTCGCAGTTCGCGGTGAGGTCGAACGGTTCCATGTGTTATACCTCGACCGCAAGAACCGCCTGATCTCCGACGAACGCCTCGGCATCGGCACGGTCGACCATGTTCCGGTCTATCCGCGAGAGGTGGTCCGGCGCGCATTGGACCTGAACGCTTCGGCTTTGATCCTTGTCCACAACCACCCGTCCGGCGATCCCGAGCCATCGGAGGCCGACATCGCCATGACGAAGGAGGTGCAGAAGGCCTGTGGTGTCCTCGGCCTCACCCTGCACGACCACATCATCGTCGGTGCGGGCAGGGAAGTCAGCCTGCGCGGCCGCGGTGATCTTGGATGATGGCGGCCGATACTGCCCCGCGGCCTCAGAGGGAGAGAAGGGCAGGGGATTCTCGACGGGTTGGAGGTCGAGAGAGAGGCTCTCGGCGCCTGTCGGGAGATCGGTCCGATGACCAACATGCAGAAAATCACTCTCGCGTCCTCGCGGGATATCCCCTTCCACAATCTGGTCCTGAGCCAGTCCAACGTCCGGCGCGTAAAGGCCGGGATCTCGGTCGATGAACTGGCCGAATCCATCGCCCGCCGCGGCCTGATCCAGAGCCTGCACGTTCGCCCGGTGATCGGTGAGGATGGGGTCGAGACCGGAAAGTTCGAAGTGCCCGCCGGTGGCCGCCGCTACCGGGCGCTGGAACTGCTGGTGAAGCAGAAGCGCCTCGCCAAATCGGCCCCGGTGCCCTGCATTGTCGGTGCCGCCGATGACTCTGTGCTGATCGACGAGGTGTCGTTGGCCGAGAACATCGAGCGTGCACCCTTGCATCCTCTCGACCAGTTCCGAGCCTTCCAGGCCATGCGCGAGAAAGGCATGACCGAAGAAGCCATAGCGGCGGCCTTCTTCGTCGATGCAAAGGTGGTCAAACAGCGCCTGCGCCTCGTCACCGTCGCCGCTGCGCTTCTGGAGGTCTATGCCGCCGACGAGATGACGCTGGAACAGCTGATGGCCTTCACCATCTCCAGCGATCACGCGCGGCAGACGCAGGTCTGGGAAGCCGTGAAGAACTCCTGGTCTAAGGAGCCCTATCAGATCCGCCGCATGCTGACGGAAAGCGCTGTGCGGGCTTCCGACAAGCGCGTCCGCTTCCTCGGGCTTGAGTCCTATGAGGCTGCAGGTGGCTACGTTTTGCGCGACCTCTTCCAGCAGGACGACGGCGGCTGGCTGCAAGACCCCGTGCTGCTCGAACGCCTGGTGGGCGAGAAGCTGAAGGCGGAAGCTGAAGCCATCGCGACCGAGGGCTGGAAATGGATCGAAGTCGCCGTGGGCTTCCCCTACGGCCACAACATGGGTCTGCGCGAACTCCTGGGCACTGCGGTCGATCTGACCGAGGATGAGCGTGCCACGCGGGAAGCGCTGCGCGACGAATACGACCGGCTGGAGGCCGAATATGCGGAAGTGGACGAGCTTCCCGAAGAGGTCGATCAGCGTCTCGGTGAAATCGAGCGCCAGCTCAGCGCCTTCGACAGCCGCCCGATGGCCTTCGATCCGGATCAAGTCGGTACGGCAGGGGCCTTCGTCAGCATCGACAGTGATGGCACTCTGTTGATTGAGCGTGGCTTCGTTCGTCCCGAAGATGAGCAGCGAGTGGCACCGGAGGGTGAGACCTCCGACGATGATCCCGATGGCACTTCGTACATGGATGCCGATCACAACGAAAATCGTCCTGCCGTGATCAGCATGGGTGGCGAGACCCGGGCGTCCGAGGATGACGAGGACGATGGCGATGCGATCAAGTCATTGCCTGAACGGCTCGTTATCGAGTTGACGGCGCATCGCACGCTGGCGCTGCGGGATACGGTGGCGAATAACCCGCGCATCGCAATGACGGCGCTCTTGCACAAGCTGGTTACAGATTGCTTTGTCTCTCGTGCCCCCGGAGCGGCGCTTGAGGCAAATGTGCGGGACATCCACCTGCCGGTGCAGGCCGCCGACCTCGCCGACAGCTATCCCGCCCAAAACATCGACGCACGGCACGCGGGCTGGCGCGCTGACATGCCGCTGGGGCAGGGGGATGATGTCCTCTGGGACTGGATCCACGCGCTGGACGAGGCCAGCTGGCAGGCGCTCCTTGCCCATTGCCTCAGCTTTGGGGTGAATGCCCTTTACGAGCGCCCGAATCCCTACAGCGGCATGGGGATCAGCCAGCACGGCCTCGACCGCCGCCTGCGTGAGGCTGATCGGCTGGCCCGCACCACCCGGCTCGATCTGGTCGAAGCAGGCTGGAAGCCGACTGTCGCCAACTACCTCGGCCGTGTCACCAAGAGCCGCATTCTGGAGGCCGTGCGCGAAGGGGTAGGGGATAGTGCCGCGCAGCTGATCGACCACCTGAAGAAGGGCGACATGGCACGCGAGGCCGAACGGCTCCTCGACGGGTCCGGTTGGTTGCCGGAACCGCTGCGGTTGGACGACCCGGACCTGGGGCAAGGTGTGGCGACAGAGGATGTCGGCGTCGAACTGCCCGCTTTCCTCACGGGCGACGACGAGACGCTGCCCGAAGACGAAGAGGAGCGCCAGCAGCTGATCGCGGCGGAATGACCTTGAGCGGGGTGGCTTCGGTCACCCCGTTTTTTCATGCGGGGGATTGAGAGGCGGCGCGTTCAGGCAAGGCGTTCGGAATACCGCTTCTTCACTGACCGATTGATGAATTCGTTCAGCCCATCGCCCGCGCGCGCCAGAAGGATCATACGGTCGATATTGGCCTGACCGGCAGATAACGAGGTGTGGTGATAGACAGCCCCGTCCTTGAACGCGACATCCACATGCGTGGAGCCGATGTCATAGGCCCGGACGCCGGAATCTCGATCCCAATCACGATATGGAGTCATTCGAGTCCTACCCTAGAATATGCTGAGCAAACATAGTGGTCGTCCGTGTTTCGTTCAAGCGTGGTTGCAATTGCCGCGGCCCCGGGTTTCGATGGGTCTTTGCTGGGCGATCAATGAAGCGGCGGGAAATGGGGCGGAGGAGGAAGGCAATGCCCCACGGCCAGATCGTCATTGAGGAGGCCAGTTGAGCTCGTCGTGTCAGCCCGGATCGGCCAGCACATTGGCCCAACGGTTGTCCCCGTTCGAAGATCGTCCTTTGCCTGCCATCACGATGGCGGCCCAGAACTGGTAGGGTGGCGGGAGCCGCCCAGCAGCAGGGCAGGGGGAGGCGTAAGCCCTGGCCTGACTTTCCTAACCGAGGTGGTTTCATCGCTGGTGGTGCCTGTCCGATCTCTCCTGACGGGCCTTCAGGATCGCCTTGATCTCCGTGGATTGTCTGTCCCAGCCCGCGTCCAGTGGCCTCTGGTGATGGGCTGATCTGCCCGAAGGACGGCTTCGCCTCGACCGCTTCGGCGCAACAGCGTCGTCACAACTTTCTTCCCCTGCCGGACCCCACCCCATGCGACAGGTCGCATGAGGACCCCGGGGTTGGCACCGCCATTCCTCGCGAAGCAAGAAAGTTCCTCCTGTGCTGTCAAGGTCCCCAAGGGGACTGCGCCAGCGGTCGCCTCCGGGTTGTCGATCGCCATCGAGGCCGCAAGGACGCGGGCCCGAAACATAGCAAAACGGAGAAAGAACATGGCGACCATCGGCACCTTCAAGAAGACCGGCAATGAATACACCGGCGAAATCTTCACCCTCAGCCTGCAGGCCAAGGGTGTGCGCCTCGTCCCCGACCTGCGGGCCTCGGGCGAGAACGCGCCCTCCCACCGGGTTCTGGTCGGCCGCGCCGAGATCGGTGCCGCCTGGACGAAGAAATCGAACGAGGGCCGCGAATACCTGGGCCTGAAGCTGGACGATCCGAGCTTCGCCGCCCCGATCTACGCCAACCTCTTCGATGACGAAGACGGCGACGGCTATAGCCTCATCTGGTCCCGCCCCAACACCCGCCGCGGCGACTGATCGTGCACAAGCAAAGGCCCCGGTCGAAAGACCGGGGCCGATGGCTTCTTCCAGATCAGCGATAACCGATCATCGGCGCCTGATGGGCCTCAGCGGTTCGCATCGTCCTGGAACTGACCGATCCGAGCCAGAATTTCGTCGAAGGCTTGAGCCTTCGCGTCGAACATCATCGGGGCCATGGCCCGGTAATCGGCGCGGAGATCCTTGATCCTCTCATCACTGGGCACGAGCCGCAGCGATCCGGGCTTTGCGGTGTCATAGCTCGCCCATGCTGAGCGGAAGAAGATCGACTTGTGCCGCGTAACCTGTGCAAGGAGGTCGAAATCCTGCGCGGCCGCCTTCCCGTCGTCGGTCTCAAGCAGCATCGCGATATCGTAGAAGTGCCGCGAGAAATATTGCGGCGTGGGTGAGCCATCCGGTCGATGGGCTTCCGCATGGAGGGCCGTTACCTTCTCCCAGAACGTGCGTTGGGCCGAGAGGACGGTCACAGTTGTGTCAGGGTCCTCGAAGAAGGCGGGGAAGTCATCAGCCGCATAGGGCCGGATCACCTTCTCCTCGGTCGGCCAGGGATCGCCGCGGGCTCCGAGTTCGAGTTTCACGCGGGGGGTGATGTAAGACATTCCGGCATATTCGATGTTGGAGAAAGCTGTCGGGTAGTGGAAGTTCACTGTCTGGGCATCGGCAGGATCGATGACCAGAGACCATTCTCCCTCGTCAGGTTCTCCCAACGCTCCGACAAAGGCGGCCTGCAGAGCAGGGAGAAACCTGCCAGCGATATGGGCCGCGACATCGCTCCCGAGGTCATCGATCAGCTTCTCGGCCTTTTTCCGACCGAGTCCCGCCTTCTCGGGATCACGCTCGCCTGCGTATCCCAGGTCGGCGCGATCAAATGACAGGTCGATGTCCTCGGAGAACCGCCGGATCGCGTTGTATGCCTTGGAGAGCGACGTCCCGCCCTTGAAGACAAGTGAGGCCGTCTCGCCCTTCGGTAAGGCAAAGATGCGCCTCAGGGTCCAGCAGACCCAGAAGTCCTTTTCGATGATCGTATTGGCGATACCCCGCATGGCGGCGCTTTCTCCGAAGAGTGCAGCCCGTTCGGTGGAGGGGAGACGGGCGACCTTATCCACGAAGGTCGCCCAATCCATGACCGGCAATCGACAGAAGAGTAGCGCGCATCCAGGCAGGCGCTTGAGCTGCGCTCTTGCTGAGGATCTTCTTGTCGCCGTCCGACAGGGTACGGGCCGCGACTTGCGCCACATCTGCAGCGCGGGACACGCCGACATGCCGCAGCGCTTGAACGACGGTCCCGGCAGGACTGCCGGGCGCAATCAGGTGCTTGGGTGAGGCATGGCGGAGGTCCACGATGCGCTTGCCCAGCACGACGCGCCGGGAGGGGCCATCGGTGAGCCAGGAGCTTTGGGCGGCAACCTGGGTCGAAAGGCCGAGCGCATTGGCCGCGCGGGCACCGTCGATTTGCAGGTGCGATCCGGTTTCCCGGGCGAGAGCCTGGGCAACATCGTCTGGCGCGGGGGACAGCGCCCCGAGTTTGGGGTGCAGCTTGGGAAAATCATAAAGCCCGCGGGCAAGCCGCCTTAGCTGTTCGGACTTCGCCAGCCGGGACAGGGCTTGGTCGACGGCAGCGCGGGAGGCGATGTCGAGGAAATCGCGCGGCGTGAAGACGCTGCCGCGCCCGTTTGCACGGACACGCTTCATGACCCGATCGGGAACAGAGGCGGATGAGATCGTCATGTGTCAGAAAATAGGCTATGTTTTTCTGACAATCAAGTGTGCTGGTCTTGAGCCTGGATCAGTGCGGTGGCAGGGCAAGAGCGTTCCCACAGAAGATCATGGCACATCCCGGCAGACTCGGGACCGGGCTCTGGTCGTGCCGACGGGAGCCTGCCAGGCAGTCTCCCCCCATTCGGGCAGCGATCCCTTGCGCGACGGCCAGTCTGGCCGGCAAGAAGTAGATCCCGAAGGGTTCGGCACTTTGACCTGAAGCCAAGGATTTCCAGGTGTCGGGCAAGCCCGCCCGTATTCATCAGTCGCAGCCTTCCGCTTTTCCTTTCCGGCCCGAAACCTGCCGATCCTCGGCGACCAACATGGCGTCAAGGCTGGCGAGCGGTGGGCATCCTTTGACGGGGCAGGGCTCCTGTACAGGGTCAAAGCCCCATCCCCCGCTTCCATTCGCTGTCCTTGGTCCGATCCGTCTCTTTGACACTCAACCCCAGAGGGGTCGGCTACGCGGGCGTGCCGCCCTCGCGGATTTGGACGAGCCAAACGCACGAGGGTGTTGATTTCCACTGAGAAGTGACCCGGGTTTTCCATCGAGATTTGACCCACCTCTGATTATGGATTTCGGTTCAGTTTTGGGTCAAGGGCGGGTTTCACTCCTTCTTTTTTCGGGCTGTTGCGGCT
>Ga0209369_1000222_pt1 | contig 115933 bp, 90 predicted proteins | sample EBPBio142010_DNA_FD_185865 | JGI IMG/M metagenome (GOLD analysis project Ga0209369, IMG submission 185865) | Wastewater treatment Type I Accumulibacter community from EBPR Bioreactor in Madison, WI, USA - Reactor 1_10/4/2010_ DNA (SPAdes)... | ecosystem: Engineered > Bioreactor > EBPR >...
GTGGTTTCTCAGATCAAGTCTTCGGGGGTGGGTCGTGACTACGACTGCGTGATTGGGGTGTCGGGCGGCGTGGATTCGACGTATGTGGCGTACTTGGTCAAGCAACTGGGGCTTCGTCCATTGGCTGTCCATATGGACAACGGCTGGAACTCGGAGCTCGCAGTGAGTAACATCCAGAAGACGCTCGACGTGTTGGGCATCGACCTGTACACGGAGGTGCTGGACTGGGACGAGTTTCGCGATCTGCAGCTGGCCTTTCTCAAAGCTTCTACGCCGGATGGCGAAGTCCCCACCGATCACGCTATCTTCGCGCTTTTGCTACGCGTAGCCCGCGAAAACGGCATTCGCTATATCCTATCGGGAAACAACTTCAAGACCGAGGGCGCTTTGGTGCGACGTTGGGCGTATGGGCACACCGACTGGCGTTACATCCGGGCTGTACACCGCCAATTTGGGAGCGTTGATCTCGAATCCTTCCCCCATATTAGCTATCCACAAATCGGCTGGGAATTACTCGTCCGACGAGTCAAAATGGTCTCCATTCTGAATTACGTCGACTACAATAAGCGAGAGGCCTTGGATTCCATAGTACAAAATCTTGACTATAGACCATACGAAAGCAAGCACTACGAATCTATATACACAAGATTCTATCAAGGCCATATATTGGTGCGCAAATTCGGCATCGATAAGCGAATTATTCACTATTCGGATTTAATACGCGCCGGCGAGATGAGTCGAGATGAGGCACTTAATGCGCTACAGAAACCAGCTCTCGACGAGATCTTGGAGCGCGAAGATCGCCAGTTCGTCATCAAGAAGTTAGGCATCAGTGACTCAGATTTCGATGCTATCATGATGTCTCCCCAGAAAACGTTCGAGGATTACGATTCAAGTTATAATGCCGCAAAGTACATGAGAAAGATCTTCGACTCACTGCGACGATTCGGGTTATTACCGAGGTAACTAACGAATAAACCTCGTCGATTTCGCGCTTCTTTATTTGCTGCCTCCTGGTCGATCCATCTCTCAACAAGTCGGCCAAGAGACAGCAAATCTTTCATCATCAATCACAAAAATGAACATACATGTGTATCCATCGGTATTTCGCAATGAATCCAGAATGTTGCGAATCGGAAATACATTAGAGAAGAATGGATTATTCAATGATATTGTATTCATAGCTGTCGAGGAGGGTAGCTTGCCTGCCGAAGAAAGAATCACTTCTCGGCAGCGAGTTGTTCGGCTGGGGCCTCCGAAGCAAGGAATCGGCCGCATAAAGCACTTGATTGCATGGTCGCGTCAGGTTCTTCGCTTTGCAAGAACCAACCGCATCACCTGCATCAATTGCCATAGTCTTTTGGTTTTGCCTGCATGTCTGATGATAAAATACAGGACTGGGGCTGCCTTGATTTACGACACGCACGAGCTTGAATCAAAACCTGCCTCAGCGGGAAAAGCACGACAGTTTGTCTATCGAATAATTGAGCAAATGCTTATGCCTTTCGTAGATGTGACATTTGTAGTAAATTCGGCTATTGGAGACTGGTATCGACATGCCTATCCAAGTGCACCGATTCACGAGATCAAAAACTACCCAAGTCTCCAGCAGAACGTTGAAGCCGGTATTGATCTCCGTGAGCGATTTCGCATCCCGCAAGATGCGATGCTGTTTCTTTATCAAGGCGTACTGGGGGCAGGACGCGGCATCGATCTCATGCTTGATGCTTTCACATCGAAAGAGATGCATCAGGACAACATGAAGAGACATGTGGTGTTTATGGGAAACGGACCGTTGGAGGAGAAGATCTTGCAGGCCTCGAAGCAGCATGCTTTTATTCATCATCTTCCGGCAGTAGAACCGAACGAGCTACTCTCTATGACGCGGCAGGCGGATGTGACCGTTGGGCTGATTGAGCCGATATCGAAGAGTTACGAAATGTCGCTGCCGAATAAGTTGCTGGAGTCGCTGGCCAGCGGCGTGCCAATGCTTGCTACCGACTTACCTGAGTACCGTCGCGAGCTGCAGGAGGGTACCTTTGGGTGGCTAATCCAGCCAGCCGTGCCGGCCGTTGTTGAGGCGGTGCAAGCGATCACAGAGGAGGACGTGGCGCAGAAGAAGGCGCAGTTGCGTGGGTGGTGGGAGTTACACCATTGGGAACAGCAAGAGGCTCAGATCGTCCACTGGTACCGTTCCTACGCTGGAGTCTGAGTGGCTGGGCCTAACTGGGCGCAGCAAGACACATGAATCCATGCCCTCGTGCTATCGTGTCCGCACCGAAGCCGTCTACCCATGTTGCTTTGAGCGGCGCATTCGCTCTCTGAGCAAGCTCCGCTTCACCAAACCCACGAAGGCTCTCCCCGGCCTCCCGTTGCAAATAAGCACAAAGCCTCGACTTGCCGTTGCTCATGGGGCCAAACGAAGATCAGGCTTTCGATCTAAACCGCAACCCGGGTAGCTTATGGTATAGGCTCTTCGTTGCTCTCATCCTATACAGCCCATCAGGATAATTTCTGCGAGAAACGGTCCTGATGGCTCCATCATCAATGCGAATCTGGATTGTAAACTCGGCCATGATTCCTCCTATTAAGCCTGGAGGAACGCGGCATCACACAATGGCCAAGCGTATGTCGGTGCGGCACGATGTGACTCTTGTCACGTCGAATGCCCATCATTCGACACTTAGGGACTTGTTTGAGGTCGAAGGGACATCCAATTTGCGAGAGATCGAGGGTGTGCAGTACTTGATTGTGCGCACCTTTCTTCGGCCGGTGCGCTCCTCGCAGAAAATGCGCTTGCTAAGCTGGTTTGCGTTCGCTCGCCGGATGATTGGGGCCGTTCGCAATCTATCGCGCCCGGATGTGATTGTTGGGTCGTCCCCCAACCTGATTCAGGCGTTGGCCGCTGAGATGCTTGCTCGCCGGTACCGGGTTCCGTTTGTGCTGGAGATCCGTGATCTTTGGCCTGAGACGCTCATTCGACTGGGAGGCTATTCACCGTACAATCCGTTCGTTCTTGGGCTTAGTGTCGTAGAGCGCTACCTGTATCGCCGCGCATCCTGTATCGTGACGTTGATGGAGGGATCTAAAGGGCTTATTGCTTCTCGGGGCGGGAAGAAAATCGTTGCCGTGCCCAACGGGGTCGAGTTTGACTTGGTTGACGCGCCGGTTGAAGATTCTCCGATTGTGCTGGACGAGCAGGCATTCAATGTGGTTTATACAGGATCTCTGGGCATCTCTAACGCCATTGATCGCATATTGGACGCTGCCAAGATGCTTCTCGAACAGGGAGAGACAGAAGTGTGCTTTACGTTTGTTGGCGACGGTGAGCACAAGGCTCAGCTGATCGAACGCTGCGCCCGAGAAGGCCTCACCAACGTTAGGTTTTATACCCCCATACCCAAAAAGCACGTTTACGGTTTATTGCGGCAAGCCAATGCCTTCGTAGTGAATGCCTTAAATGCCTCCCTCTACGATCACGGCGTCAGCTTCAACAAGATTTTCGACTACATGGCTGTCGGCAAGCCCACCGTGTTTGCGGTGGCCTCGGATATTATGGAGCGATCGGGAGGCGGAATCACATGCCCTCCTGATAATGCCGCCGCCATCGCCGAAGCCGTTTCGCGTCTTAAGGCAATGAGCCCGGCGGAACGAGACGAGATGGGGGCCAAGGGCCGAGCCTACGTTGAAGCTCATCACGATGTCGCTAAATTGGCTGAAATCTTTGAGGCCGCTATCGTAGACTCGATTGCGGCCAGCCGCATGTAGCTCTTATGGCCTATCCGCTGAAACGACCTCTGGACCTAGCACTTACGCTGGCCGCCGCTCCTCTGCTGCTGCCCATCGGTTTGGGTGTTGCCCTGCTGGTTCGGCGCAAACTCGGATCGCCGGTGCTCTTCCGTCAGACACGCCCGGGATTGCATGGCAGGCCGTTTACGATGCTCAAGTTTCGTACGATGACGGACGCTCGCTCGGCCGATGGTTTGCTGCTCTCCGATGCTGAGCGCCTGACTCCGCTGGGGCGTTTCTTGCGAGCTACCAGCCTCGACGAGCTGCCGGGCCTGATCAATGTGCTCAAAGGCGAGATGAGCCTTGTGGGGCCGCGGCCGTTACTGGTACAGTACCTCGACCGGTACACACCCGAGCAGGCTCGACGACACGAGGCGCTACCTGGCTTGACAGGCTGGGCGCAGGTCAACGGGCGGCAGGACATTCCGTTCAGCCATCGGCTGGAGTTGGATTTGGAATATGTAAAGCGGCAATCGATAGGGTTTGATCTCAAGATTCTCGCACTCACGCTGCCCAAGGTATTCGGAGCCGCTGGCGTACGCTCGGGTCAAAATGTCCGCGAGGTGGACGATTTAGGCCTGCATCAAGATCCATCTTGAACTCCACTTCGATGATGTACGACTTGGGTTCCGTCGTGCTGCGCAAGCCCGAGCCAGAAGACCTGGCCGCTTTGTACGCGCAAAAAAATAACGCCGCCGTACGGATGGCGCTAGGGGGGTTCACCACAGGCTATGCCATGGCCGATCTGCGACAGTGGGTGGAGGCCCACCGTACCCGTACCGATGAGGTGCTCTGGGTCATCGCCGAAACCGGCACCAATCGTTGCTTGGGCCATGTAGGCTTGTACCGCATTGATTACCGTATCCGCTCGGCGGAGTTTGCTATTATGCTGGGCGAGCCAGCGTTTAGAGGGCAAGGTATAGGGAAACGTTGCACACGCTTTATGCTGGAGTACGGTTTTCGAGAGCTCAACCTCAATCGCGTTGATCTCTCTGTTCTGGCAACGAACGAGCGGGCCATCGGGCTTTACGAAAGCCTCGGCTTTCGGCACGAGGGCAGGCTCAGAGAGGCGCAGTTCCGAAGCGGCCAGTACGTCGACGTGCTACTCATGGCCATTCTCGCGAAAGAATATGCAGATGGGCATTGACCCCAATCGCTGGGAGCACGGTTCTGATTTTCACCTTGAGGCTTTGTTTACCGAAGAGGCCTCGGCGTGGTGGGAAGGCAAGGTGCGGCTGGCCTCGGGCCGGGATGCGCTGCTGTGGGTGCTGCTTCTCGGGCGTGAACGTTACGGTTGGACACGTGTTTGGCTGCCCTCGTACAACTGCGAGGTGGTGCTCCAACGGCTGGTTGGCTCTCCGTTCCAGATCCGGGTCTACGAGGCTGGCCCAGAGGGGTGCGGCCCTACCCCGAATGCCGAGCCGGGCGACGTGCTAGTGCGTACTTCGTACTTCGGGTGGGGGTTACCGCCTCTGGATCGACCGTTTGAGGGCGCCACCGTTGAAGATCACACGCACGATCCGTGGGCAGCCACAGTCAGTTCTGCCACCTTTGCGGTAGCCTCGCTACGAAAAACGCTGCCGCTCAGCGATGGGGGCGTGGCGTGGTCGCCTTCGGGAGTGTCTCTTCCCTTGTCTCCGGCGCTCACGCCCGACCATGCTCGAAGTGCGGCGCGACGCCAAGCGGCTATGGCCCTCAAGCGCCTCTATTTGGCTGGGGCCTTCAGCGACAAGGAGGCGTACCGAGGCATGGCCGTACAAGCCGAGGCCGAACTTGGGCAAGGCGCGCTGTCGGGTATGACCGGATGGAGTGCAGCCATGGCGAATGCCATACCCCTTGAGACGTGGCGCGAGACGAGGACTGCCAATGGGGAGTGGCTTGCCAGTGCCCTTGAGGGGCTTCTTGGCGTGGAGGTGATACGCCCTCCCATGGATTGGGAGATGCCGGGGGTTCCTCTTGGCGTTTTCTTGCGTTGCCGATCCGCCGCGATACGCCAAGCCTTGCGTGACGAGCTCTGCGCCGCACGGATATATCCCGCTGTCTTATGGCCTGTTGGACAGCTGCCTTATGCGTTGCCGGAAGCCCAGCGCATGTTTTCTGACACTACGCTGATGCTTCACGTCGACGCCCGTTATGCACGCCCGGATCTTGAACGGGTTGCTCAAACGGTGCGTTCTGCTGTGTGCCATATTTCCAACGATGTCTTTTCTTGCTGAAGCCAGTCGCTATCGGTGGCAAGATCTACTTGCCACCGCTCCCCACGATTTCTACGCACGACCAGATGTGGTGGCATTGGAGGCCAAATGGTTGGATTGCCACACCGAGGCGTTTTTCTACGGCGATTCGTTAGTTCCGCTGCTGGTGCGCACCCTTCCAGAACCGTTTGCTCTCGAAGGATACGACGCTGTCAGTCCCTACGGTTACCCCGGCGTCGTGTCAGCGTCGAGAGACGGTGCCGCAGAAACGGTTCGTGCTTTTCAGGCCGCTGGAGCCGCTCGCGGGCTTGTTTCTACGTTCCTTCGCCTTCATCCCGTTCTCAATGAGGGCTTAGAGGAGGCTCTTGTGGATGTAAAAGACCTCCAAACGGTAAGTAACGGCACCACATTAGCCATTAATCTGGCTCACGCGGAGGAGGAGTGGCTTGCGTCGCTCAAACCATCGTCGCGCTACGAACTCCGCCAACTCGAGAAGCGTGGGTATGAGGTGAAGCAGGATGCGGAAGGATCCGAGAAGGTGTTTTCCAGCCTCTACCGCCAGACCATGCAGCGGATTGGGGCGCATGCCTCGTATCTCTACGACGACACTTATCTTCACCGCTTGATCCAGGTGCTCGGCGATGAGGCTACTGTTTTGGTGGTCGAGGCCCCCGATGGCAACCCCGCATGTGCCGGCCTGTTTGTACAAACAGGCGACATTGTACAGTACCACCTGAGCGGGAGTGATGCGCGGTATCGCAAGTTCTCGCCAACACGGCTAATGCTTTCCGCAGCCCGGCAGTGGGCCAGTCAACGCGGGGCTTGCCTGCTGCACCTCGGTGGTGGCGTAGGCGGGCAGGAGGATTCTCTCTTCGCCTTCAAGAAGGACTTGTGCGATGTTTCGTTTCGATACACCACGGTTCGGGTGATTCACGACGCGAGGCGTTACGAGATCTTGGCCCGGCGGAGGGCGGAGGAGCAAGGTAAACCGTTGCGAGAAGATTATTTCCCGGCATACCGCCAGTAGCAATTCCCGAAAAGGTCGTGACAGCAGGGCTACCGGCACGGGTGCGACCCTAACGTCGCGGTGTAATTTGGGAGGATAACTGCCCTGTGCCGATGTCTTCTGCTGCCTCCCTTGCAGCCCTTGCCGCTGTCAACGCGTCCACAACGGCCACCATCACCGCCGCGACGGCTGCAAGCCGCGCCGAACCGCCGCCCACGCCGTCGCACCCGCGGGTGTGGCTCTCCAGCCCCCACCTGAGCGGCTTGGAGCAGCCGTATGTGCAGGAGGCGTTCGACACCAACTGGGTGGCGCCGCTCGGCCCCAATGTGGACGCGTTCGAGGCCGAGTTTGCCGAAGCCGTAGGGGCGGGCCACGCCGTGGCGGTATCGTCGGGGACGGCCGCGCTGCACCTCGCGCTGCGCCTTGCCGGGGTGGAAGCGGGCGATGAGGTCGTCGTTTCCACATTCACCTTCTCGGCGTCCGTCAACCCCATCGTCTACGAACACGCCCGTCCCGTGCTTGTCGACAGCGAGGCCGTCTCGTGGAACCTCGACCCCAACCTCGTTGAGGATGTGCTGCGACGCAAAGCGGCAGCCGGGCGGCAGGTCAAGGCGCTCGTGCCGGTTCACCTCTACGGCCAGTCTGCCGAAATGGTGGCGCTCATGGAGATTGCCGACCGTTACGGGGTGACGGTGATTGAAGACGCCGCCGAGGCGCTCGGAGCCACCTGCCACGGGCGCGCGCCGGGCACGTTTGGCAAGGCGGGCATCTTCTCGTTCAACGGCAACAAAATCATCACCACCAGCGGCGGCGGGATGCTTGTGACCGAAGACGGGGCGATGGCCCAGCACGCCCGCAAGCTCGCCACGCAGGCCCGCGATGCCGCGCCGCACTACCAGCACTCGGAGATTGGCTTCAACTACCGGATGAGCAATGTGCTCGCCGGTATCGGACGCGGCCAGTTGCGGGTACTCGAAGATCGGGTTCTGGCTCGTCGGGCCAACTTTGCGTTCTACCAAGAGACCCTCTCCGACCTGCCGGGCGTAGGCTTCATGCCCGAGGCCCCGTGGGGCCGTCACACCCGTTGGCTCTCTTGTCTGACGTTCGATCCACAGGCGTTTGGAGCGACCCGCGAGGACGTTCGCCTCGCCCTCGACGCAGTCACCATCGAAGCCAGGCCGCTGTGGAAGCCGATGCACCTCCAACCCGTGTTCGCGGGGTACGAGGCCGTTTCGACGGGCTTTTCCGAGGCGCTCTTTGAAATAGGGCTGTGCTTGCCGTCGGGGTCGAACCTTACGCAGGCAGATTTGGACCGGACCGTGGACGTGATTCGGCGTGTAGCAGGTCGTTGAGTCGGCCGTTTCCGGCGCGAAATTCGCATGCCGCAGTGGGCATACCAACACCAAAGCCTGTATCCTTACGGCTCACCCTTCTCCGACGCATCGCACTCTCGTCCCGAACCGCATGACGTTGCGTGTTACACTCAAGTTTGCTCTAGATTTTGTTCTCTGGGGGCTTCTGGCCACGCCACTGGCGTATATGCTGCGCCTCGATGCCCTGACGCCCCAAGCCACAACCGGGATTCTGGTGATGATGGGCGTGCTGCTGCCGCTGCGGGCGCTGCTGATCTACCTCGCTGCACTGCCGCTGCGGTCGTGGCGCAAAACGGGGATGCGCGACCTTGCGGTGCTGGCCTTCGTGATAGCGTTTGTCTCGCTCTTCTCGCTGGCACTGCTCGTGTTCTTGCCCTCCTCGGTGTTTGTGCCACGCAGCATCCCGTTCCTGCAAGCGATGGTGGCAATGCTGCTCATGGGCGGTGCGCGGATGGCCGTCCGGCTCTTCTCCGAGCAGCAGCGGCGGCTTACGGCGGGAAAAGGCTCAACGCGCCGCGTGCTGATTGCCGGTGCGGGTGAGGCGGGCACGATGATGGCCCGTGAGCTTCTCCGCCACCCGGAAGCGAAGATGATGCCTGTTGGCTTTCTCGACGACGACCCCAGCAAGCGTCGTTTGTCCTTCGGTGGCCTGCCGGTGCTCGGCGCACTCGCCGATCTGCCCGCCATCGCCCAGCGCCACAGCGTGGACGAACTGCTCATCGCCATCCCGTCGGCGTCGGGTGATGTGATCCGCCCGCTCGTCGAGGCCGCCCGCGAGGCGGAGGTCGAGCACCGCATCATCCCCGGCATCTACGACTTGCTCTCGGGCAACGTCTCGATCTCGGAGATCCGGGAAGTCAACCTCGAAGACCTGCTGCGTCGCGACCCGGTAAAGCTCGAAACCGGCGAGATTGCGGCTTACCTGGCCGATCGGTGTGTGCTTGTTACGGGCGCGGGTGGCTCCATCGGGTCTGAAATCGTACGGCAGGTGACGCGTTTTGGGCCGGCCAAGATCGTTCTTGTTGGGCGCGGCGAGAACTCGATTTTTCAGATCGAGCAGGAGATGCTGCGTGAGTTTGCCAGCGTCCCAATTGTGCCGGTTATCTGCGACGTGCGCGACGCCGAGAAGCTGGCCGAGGTCTTCGCTACCCATCGTCCCGAGGTGGTCTTCCATGCAGCTGCGCACAAGCATGTGCCGCTGATGGAGGCGAACCCCGACCAAGCCATCTTCAACAACGTCGGCGGTACGCGCAACGTGGCCAAGCTGTGCCTGGAGTTCAACGTCATGTACCTCGTGAATGTCTCGACCGACAAGGCCGTGAACCCCACGAGCGTGATGGGAGCGTCGAAGCGGGTGGCCGAGCAGGTCGTGCAACTGGCGGCGCAGCAGGCGCAGCCGCACCAGACGTTCGTATCGGTGCGCTTTGGCAACGTGCTGGGCAGCCGGGGCAGCGTCGTGCCGTTCTTCCAGCAGCAGATCGCACGCGGCGGCCCCGTGACGGTGACGCACCCGGAGATGATTCGCTACTTCATGACGATTCCGGAGGCGGCGCAGCTGGTGTTGCAAGCCGGGGGAATGAAGCTGAACGGTGCCGTGTTCGTGCTCGATATGGGCAAGCCGGTCAAGATTGTCGATCTCGCCCGCGACCTGATCCTGCTGTCGGGCAAGCAGCCGGACCGGGAAATCGCCATCACGTTTACGGGCATGCGGCCCGGCGAAAAGCTCTACGAAGAACTTCTCACCGCCGAAGAAGGCACCGATGCCTCGCGGCACGAGAAGATCTTCGTGGCACGCAAGAGCATGATTGACGAGGCGTGGCACGGTGCAGGCCTCTCGTCCCTGTTCGACGCGGCCTCGAACCGCGATGCCGACGCCGTTCGCGAAGGCCTTGCGGCGCTCATCCCGTTCCACAAGCTCAAAGCGGCCTCGGCTACGCAAGACGCGGAGGCGTAGCCTCATCGGGAGGGGGACGAGGCGTGGCCAGCGCCACGGTGAGAAGCATAGCAGGCCACAGGTGTACGCGCTGCCGGGCAATCAAGCCCAGGTTGGTTGCGGCCAAGCCAAGGCCCAGCGCGTAAAGCAGGCCAAAGGCAAGGATTGCCCCAACCAGCGGAACGCGCCTCTGCTGCCACAGCCCGCGTCCGATCGCGCGAAGACGCCACGCCGCGAACAACCAAAGGGCATACAACTCGGCGCTGACGTTGGAGCAGATCCGGGTTCCGTCGTCGGGGGATGCCGACAATAGGTATGACTTTGCCAAATGCCGGCGTGAAGCAACGTTGATGCATCAAGTTGCGCATAATTCGCCGTGGTGTGGAGTCGTCGGAGCGCTTGTGACATCATCGGCGGGTGGCCGAGGCTTGCATGGCTGAGCCAATACCGGCGTCTGCGAGTGCGCTACGAACAGCGAGTGGCCCCGCACGAAGCGTTGGTGCGGCTGGGCGGTGCGCTCAACATGGATGACGGCACTCAGGTCATGTTGGAAGCTCTAAGGTGTAGCACCCTCGCCTCAACCGTCACCAACCGCTCGCTTCCAACGTAAAGACCCTTTTTCTGTAGCGTCACCTCACGGCGAGGCGTGAACCACTGATACGCTCTACGACATCCTTTAGCGACTCGTCTTCCCAAGCCAAGCCTCTCGTCGCTCCCAACGCATCCCACTTCGCATTGTCGAGCACCGAGTAGGCGGGACGACGGGCAGGCGTTGGGTAGTCGGCGGTGGCGATGGGTTCGACGGTCACGGGGGCAGCATGAGGAAGCAGGCGCGCGCGTTCGGCGAAGATGGCCTCGGCAAAGCCGTACCACGTCGTCTCGCCCGCGTTCGTGAGGTGGTACACCCCGCCGGGAATGCGGTGCTCAACGGCACCGACGGCGCCGGCAGCAAGGAGCGCTGCCGAGGTGGGCGTGCCGCGCTGGTCGGCCACGACGCGCAGGTGCGTCCGCCCTTCGTCGGCGAGGCGAAGCATCGTCTTGACGAAGTTGTGGCCGTGCGGCGAGAAGACCCACGACGTGCGTAGAATCACGGCTTCGGGCAGGGCCTCGAGCACGGCGAGATCGCCGTCGAGCTTGGTTTGGCCGTAGACGCCCAGCGGGCCGGTCGGATCGTCTTCGCGGTACGGGCGCGTGCCGTCGCCAGGGTAGACGTAGTCGGTGGAATAGTGCACCATCTGCGCGCCCAACCGGGCGGCTTCCTCGGCCATCGTGGCGGGCGCGGCGGCGTTGATGGCGCGGGCGGTTTCCGGCTCGCTTTCGGCCTTGTCGACGGCGGTGTAGGCGGCGGCGTTGACGAGGATCGTCGGACGGATCGAACGAATCGTCTCGCGCAAGGCGTCGACGTTGCGCAAATCGACATCGTCGTGGTCGAGCGCGACCACCTCGCCGAGGCGCTCGAAAAGCGGGCGGGCTTCGGTGCCCACTTGCCCGCCTCGCCCAAACAGCAGAATGCGCTCAGTCATAGACGAACGAGGTATGGGTGGCCCAATGCGCCATCGACGCACCGACCGCGTCCTTGCCGGAGACAAGCGGCGCGGCACCTTCGGGAAGCGGCCAGCGAATGGCCAAGTCCGGGTCGTTCCAGACGATGCCGCCCTCGTGCTCCGGCGCGTACGATCCTCCCGCCACTTTGTAGGCAAAGAGCGCGGTGTCGCTGGTCACAAGGAAGCCGTGGGCAAAACCGGCCGGGATGAAAAACTGGCGGTGGTTGTCGGCGGAAAGGTCGACGCCGTGCCACTGCCCAAACGTCGGCGAGCCGCGCCGCAAATCGACCGCCACATCGAAGACGGCTCCTTCGAGGCAGGAGACGAGCTTTGCTTGCGCATGCGGCGGCGTCTGGAAGTGCAGGCCGCGCAGCGTATGCCGCGCCGAGCGCGAGAGGTTGTCCTGCACCCAATCCGTCGGCAAGCCCGCGTCGGCATAGCGGGCAGCGTTCCACGTCTCGCAGAAAAAGCCGCGCGCGTCGCCGAACACCTTCGGCTCGATCACGAGCAGGCCGGGAATCGGGGTTTCGGAGACGGTCATCGGGCTTGGACGGTCAGAAGGTGCGGCGCTGGATCATCGCCAGCAGGTATTGGCCGTAGGCGTTCTTCTTGAGCGGCTCGGCGAGACGTTCGACCTGCGCCGCGTCGATCCACCCTTGCTGGTAGGCGATCTCTTCCGGGCACGCCACCTTCAGGCCCTGCCGCTGCTCGATGGTCTCGATGAAGTTGGAAGCCTGCAGCAGGCTCTCGTGCGTGCCGGTGTCGAGCCACGCAAAGCCCCGGCCCATCAGCTCCACGTTCAGCTCGCCGCGCTCCAGGTAGACCTTGTTCACGTCCGTGATCTCGTACTCGCCTCGCGCCGACGGCTTCAGGTCGCGCGCCACGTCGAGCACCGAGTTGTCGTAGAAGTACAGTCCCGTGACGGCGTAGTTGGACTTCGGCACGGCGGGCTTCTCTTCGATGGAGAGCGCCCGGCCCTCGGCATCGAAATCCACCACGCCGTACCGCTCGGGGTCGGACACGTAGTAGCCGAACACCGTGGCCCCCTGCCCTGCCTCGGCGCGGGAGACGGCGCGGCGGAGCATCTCGGGAAGGCCGTGGCCGTAGAAGATGTTGTCGCCGAGCACGAGCGCGGCGGTGTCGTCGCCCACGAACGCCCGCCCGATCACAAACGCCTGCGCGAGGCCGTCGGGCGACGGCTGCTCGGCGTACTGGAGGTTCATGCCCCACTGGCTCCCGTCGCCGAGCAGGTCGCGGAAGCGCGGCAAATCCTGCGGCGTCGAGATGACGAGCAGGTCCTTCAACCCGGCCAGCATCAGCGTGCTGAGCGGGTAGTAGATCATCGGCTTGTCGTAGATCGGGATGAGCTGCTTGCTCACGCCCCGCGTGATCGGGTAGAGGCGCGTCCCGGAGCCACCGGCGAGGATGATGCCTTTCATACGGGCTACTGGCTTGGGGCTGCTGGCGTTTAGCGCCTACAGCATCGATTCATTTCTCCAAACCGAGGCGTTCGAGGCGGTAGTTGCCGCTCCGCACGTTCTCGATCCACGGGCCGTTGTCGAGGTACCATTGCACCGTCTTGCGCAGGCCCGTCTCGAACGTCTCGCGGGGCGTCCAGCCGAGCTCGCGCTGGATTTTGGACGCGTCGATGGCGTAGCGCAAGTCGTGACCGGGACGGTCGGTGACGTACGAGATCAAGCGCTCGCGGGGGCCGTCTTCGCTCGGCACGAACTCGTCGAGGAGGGCGCAGAGAGCCTTCACCACCTCGATGTTCTGCTTCTCGTTGTGCCCGCCGACGTTGTACGTCTCGCCGAGACGACCTTCCTCGAACACCTTGACGATGGCCTCGGCGTGGTCTTCGACGTACAGCCAGTCGCGCACGTTCTCGCCCTTGCCGTAGACCGGAATCGGCTCGCCGGCCAAGGCTTTGAGCAGGACGACCGGGATGAGCTTTTCCGGAAATTGGTACGGCCCGTAGTTGTTGGAGCAGTTGGTCGTGACCACCGGCAGGCCGTAGGTGTGGTGCCACGCCCGCACGAGCATATCGCTCGACGCCTTGCTCGCCGAATACGGGCTGTTGGGCGCGTACGGCGTTTCCTCGGTGAACAGGCCTTCGTCGCCGAGCGTGCCGTAGACCTCGTCGGTGGAGACGTGGTGGAAGCGGAACGCCGCCTTCTCGTCCTCTGGCAGGTCTTTCCAGTAATTCCGGGCGGCGTGCAGCAGCGTGTACGTCCCCACCACGTTCGTCTGGACAAACGCGCCCGGCCCGTCGATGCTGCGGTCGACGTGGCTTTCGGCGGCGAGGTGAATCACGCCCACCGGACGGTACTGCCGGAACAGCCGTTCGACCTCTTCGGCATCGCAGATGTCGACCTGCTCGAACACATAGCGTGGATCGTCGGCGACCGGCGCGACCGATTCGAGGTTGCCCGCGTACGTCAGCTTGTCGACGTTGACGACGCGGTAGCCCGTACGCTCGATGAGCAACCGCACAAGCGCCGAGCCGATGAAGCCTGCACCACCGGTAACAAGAAGCACTTGGGTTGACATAAACAGAGTGGCGTTTGGACGAGGCCTCGTCCAAACGCCACAGAACGCTGTACGTTCGTGCCCAATCAGGCAAGCACGGTAGCATTTACCTTTGCCGTGGCGTTGCGGGTGTCCACAAGCGTTTTGGCCTTGGCCTTGATGGCTGCGTAGTCGTAGGCGCTATGGTCGGTGGTGATCACCACCACGTCGGCACCAACCAAGGCCGTGTCCAGATCCGAGACACTCGTCATCGCCACCCCGTGGTCGTTGAAATTAGGAACGTGTGGGTCGTGGTACGACACGTCGGCGCCGCGTTCTTGCAGGAGCTTGATCACGTCGATGGACGGGGACTCGCGCATGTCCTGGATGTCCTTTTTGTACGAAACACCCAGCACAAGTACCTTGGCGTTTTTGAGCGCCTTGCCGTCTTCGTTGAGCGCATCCTGCACCTTGGCCACCCACCAGCGCGGCATGTTGGTGTTGATCTCCGAGGCCAGCTCGATGAAGCGGGCGTTGTAGTTCAACTCCTTCATCTTCCACGACAGGTACAGCGGATCGATGGGAATGCAGTGCCCGCCGAGGCCGGGGCCGGGGGTGAACTTCATGAAGCCGAAGGGCTTGGTCGCGGCGGCTTCGATGACCTCCCACGCATCCATGCCGAGCTTGTCGCACATGATGAGCACTTCGTTCACAAGTCCGATGTTGACCGAGCGGAACGTGTTCTCGAGCAGCTTCACCATCTCGGCGGCTTCGGGGCTGGACACGCCAACGATGATGTCGATGGCCTTGCCGTAGACGGCCTCCGACACCTCGACGCACGCGGGCGTGACGCCACCGATCACCTTGGGCGTCGTCTTGGTCGTAAAGTCGACACGGCCGGGATCAACACGTTCGGGCGAGAAGGCGAGGAAGAAGTCTTCGCCGACCTTCAGCCCATTCGCCTCCAGCGCCGGCAGGATCACCTCGCGGGTGGTGCCGGGGTAGGTGGTCGACTCGAGGATGATGACCTGCCCTTTACGAAGATGCTTGGCAATTTGCTCCGTAGCTTTGACGATGTAGGACACGTCGGGGTCACGGGTCTTCGACAGCGGCGTAGGCACACAGATCGAGATGGCGTCGCAGCCGGCAAGCTCGGAAAAATCGGTGGTGGCGCGGAACAGCCCGGTGTCCACATGCGGCTTGAGGATCGCGGAGGCGATGTCCTCGATGTACGAGTCACCGGTATTGAGCTGGTCAACACGGGCTTGCACCACATCGAAGCCGACAACCTTCGTGCCGGCGTCGCAGAAGACCATCGCCAAAGGAAGACCGACGTAGCCCATCCCGACCACGCCAAGGACGGCTTCGTTTCGGTAAACTTTTTCCAGCAATTGCTGCTTTATGCTATCCATAGAAGACTCCAAGAGAAAAGGGGCGGGCACAGAAGCCGAACGGATCGACGGATTCTATGTTACTGAAACGCTGAGCGACGGGCGTTGAGGGCGTCGTGAATACGACAGTCCCAGAGGCGGTCAATGGGCGTAGCTTATTACGCTTTATAATCGTCGTAGGTACGCGACCCAACACGAAGGTCGTCGGGCAGCGGCGCGTCTTCGTTGAGGTCAAGCCCACGCAGCACGCCGTCTTCCACGACGTAGCGCAGCCCCGATTCGGGACATGTCATCACACCCGATTCGGTCGGAACAAGACGGTGACCGTGGCGACTCATCCACGCGACGAACCGGGCGGGCGTGCCGGCCACCAGCGCATAGTCCGGCACGTCTTTCGTCACGACGGCCCCGGCGGCCACGAAGGCATAACGACCGACCGTCACGCCCGGCACCACAGTCGCGTTGGCTCCAATCGTGCAGCCCCGTCGCAGCCGAATCGTTTCGTACAGGCTATGGCGGTTGACCTGGCTGCGCGGGTTGGTCACGTTGGTAAGCACGCACGACGGGCCCAAGAACACATCATCTTCCACCATGCAGCCCGTGTAGACGGCCACGTTGTTCTGGATCTTGACGTTGTCCCCAACGGTCACGTTTTCGGCGATGTTGACGTTCTGGCCGAGGATGCATCGCCTCCCAATCCGTGCTCCGCGCTGAACGTGGGCAAAGTGCCAGATTTTCGTGCCCTCGCCAATCTCAACGGGGGCGTCGACGTAGGCGGACTCGTGGATGAAGACGAGGGGCAGTTCGAGGATACGTTCAGGCATACGAGGCGTAGTGTATAGGGCACGCCACATGTGGCATGCAAGACCTTTCATGAGCGTTGTTTCGTCAACGCGCAGCAAACGAACTTACTGCAATACACGTTCACGAACATATCGGACGGTGCGGCTCAGCCCCTCCGCCAGCATCACCTCCGGGTTGTAGCCGAGCCGAGTTCGGGCCTTTGAAAGATCGGGGCGGCGCACCTGCGGATCGTCTTCTGGGAGCGGCCGGAAAACGATGGGGCTGTCCGAACCGGCAGCAAACCGGATAAGTTTGGCGAACTCTACGAGCGTGCGCTCTTCGTCGTTGCCAATGTTGACGGGCATCGTCTCGTCGGACATCAGCAGGCGGTAGAGACCGTCCACGGTGTCGTCCACATAGCCGAAGGCGCGGGTTTGCTGGCCGGAGCCGTAAACCGTCATCGGCTCGCCGCGTAACGCTTGCGACAGGAGTGTCGGAAGGGCACGCCCATCGTCCACGCGCATCCGCGGGCCGTAGGTATTGAAGATGCGAGCGATGCGGGTGTCCACGCCGTGGCTGCGGTGGTAGGCCATCGTGAGCGCCTCGGCAAAGCGCTTGGCCTCGTCGTAAACGCCGCGAATGCCGACCGGGTTGACGTGCCCCCAGTACGTTTCGGGCTGTGGAGAGACGTGCGGGTCGCCATAGACTTCGCTGGTCGAAGCCAACAAAAAACGTGCGCCTTTGGCCTTGGACAGACCAAGCGCCTTGTGCGTACCGATGGCCCCAACCTTGAGCGTCTGGATGGGGTAGCGCATGTAGTCGGCTGGGCTGGCCGGGCTGGCAAAGTGCAGCACATAGCCGAGCGGCCCGTCCACATACAGGTAGTCCGTCACGTCGTACTCGACGAGGCGGAAGCGCGGGTTGCCCATCAGGTGCGCAACGTTCTCCGGGCGACCCGTGAGAAAGTTGTCGAAGCAAAGCACCTCGTGGCCCTCGGCCAGCATCCGGTCGCACAGGTGGGAGCCGAGGAAGCCAGCCCCCCCGGTGATGAGCGTGCGTGCAGGCGTCATCCTTGCAGCACGGGCGCGTAATGCGGACGACCCACCGAGTGGTAGTCGAAGCCACGACGTGCCATCGTCTCGGGATCGTAGAGGTTACGTCCGTCAAAGATGACCGGCTGCTTGAGCAGGCTGCGCACCTTCTCCCAGTCGGGACGGCGGAACTCGTTCCATTCGGTTGCCACCACGAGCGCGTCGGCCCCTTCCAGCGCCGCGTACTCGGTGCCGGCATAGGCGAGCACATCACCGAGGACGCGCTTGGTCGTGTCCATCGCCTCCGGGTCGTAGCCGACGACCGTCGCGCCGCGCTGGACGAGGCCTTGCACCACCGAGTGGGCCGGAGACTCGCGCACGTCGTCGGTGTTGGCCTTGAAGGCGAGGCCCCACACCGCAATGGTCTTGCCGGTAAGGTCGCCGCCGAAGTAATCGGCCACGCGGCGGGCCATCATCGCCCGCTGGTCGTCATTCACCTCGAGAACGGCGTTCAAAACGCGGAAGTCGTAGCCGTACTCGTCTGCGGTTTTGACGATAGCATGGACGTCTTTGGGGAAGCACGAGCCGCCAAAGCCGATGCCAGCGTAGAGAAACTGCCGCCCGATACGGCTGTCGGTTCCGATGCCGATGCGGACCTTGTCCACGTTCGCGCCCACGCGCTCGCACAGGTTGGCGATCTCGTTCATAAACGTGATCTTGGTGGCGAGGAAGGCGTTGGCCGCATACTTCGTCATCTCCGACGAGCGCTCGTCCATCACGAGGATCGGATTGCCTTGGCGCACGAACGGCTGGTAGAGTTCGGTCATCACCGCCGCCGCCTTGGGACTGCTCGTGCCGACGACCACGCGCTCGGGCTTCATAAAGTCCTCGACAGCCACGCCTTCGCGCAGAAATTCCGGGTTGGACACCACGTCGAAATGCACGCCCGGCGTGAGGCCTGCGTCAACCATCACCTGCGTCACCTTGTCGGCAGTGCCGACCGGGACGGTGCTTTTGTTAACGAGAATGCGGTATTCGCCGGGGCGCGCCTTCAAGAGGTCGGCCACATCCTTGGCCACGCCAAGCACATAGGAAAGGTCCGCCGAGCCGTCTTCGGCGGGTGGCGTTGGCAAGGCGAGGAAGAGCACCGTCGCGTGATCGACTGCCGTGGCAAGATCGGTCGTGATTTCGAGCGTGCCTTTGCGCAGGTTGCGGTCAAAGTATACGTCGAGACCCGGCTCGAAGATGGGGATTTCACCCGCCTTCATGCGGGCCACTTTCTGGGCGTCGATGTCCACGCAGACGACGTGGTTGCCCATTTCGGCGAAGCAGGTACCGGTGACAAGACCGACATACCCCGTACCAACGACAGCAAGGTTCACGCAGCGAGAGGGATTGGATGAGAAACCGACAACGCGGCAAATGCCGTGCCTGTTCGCAAGACTACCGAGTCGCCGAAATGATGATGCCCAGCAACCCCACGAACAGCGACGCCGCGCTGGCGGCCACCGGCGCATAGTCGCGCCATGTATAGCCCTCCTTCACGACCGAGTCCACCGTGAGCACATCGCCCTCGCGGAGAGCGGGGTCTTGGGCAAACGCTTCCGCGCCGTTCACCCACTCCTGCTCATAGATCAGACGAGGCTCGGCATTAAGCGAATCGGGGCGAAAAAGGCGGATGGTGGTCGTCCGTTCGTCTTGCCGCCGACGCTCTATGGCATACTGCGGCCCCCCCGACAGCGACATCAACCGGCTCACACGCGTGCCCATCGGGATTTGGTAGAGGCCGGGAAAGCGTACGCTTCCCCACGACTGCACGCGGATGGTGAGGTCGCCCGCTTCGGCGTAGCGGTAGAACGCCGCCGCGCCGTACGTCGACACTTCGCGCGGGTTGGTTTGCGCCATAGCAGTAGGCGCGATCAGCAGAGCAAGGAGCAAAAAGCGGCACATAGAAGAAAACGTCTTGTTTCAACCCAAAGAGACAGGTTTCACAACTTCCTTATCAGAAGAAGAGTCCGATCTATAGTATCCATAATTATAAGAATATGAATATCCATACCCGTAAGAATAAGCATAGGCATAACCCCCATAAGCCTGTCTTGGGTCGTAACGGTTCAGCACCACGCCCGCAACTTTTGCCCCAACAGCCTCCAAAGACTCAAGCGCGCGCGAAAGAACCATTTTAGGCGTCTCGTTGGCCGAGCAAACCACTACTGTACCGTCTACCAAGTGCCCGATTGTGAGGGCATCAGTCACTACCATAACGGGCGCCGTATCAATCACGACAAACTCAAAGGCATGCCGCAGTTCTTCGACAAACTCGCGCATTCGATTGGACGCAAGCACTTCTGAGGGATTTGCCACCTTACTACCGGCCGGGATGATGTAGAGGTCATCAATCGGAGAGGCAAAGCCTTCAAAATTCTCACCAATACCCTCAAAAAGAATGTCAGACAACCCTGGCTCTCGAGGGACACCAATCATTCGGTGCCCCATCGGCCGACGCAAGTCCGCGTCCACATACACTACACGATGCCCGGCTTGTGCAATGGTAACCGCAAGATTAAGAGCGGTGACGGACTTGCCCTCTCCTGGACCGGGGCTGGACACACACAGCACAGAAGGGGGATTGTCTGGATCCAGGAACCGAAGATTGGTACGAAGACGCCGATAGTTATCGGCGATAGGTGAGCTGGGATTCAGCACCGTCACCATACTTGTCGCAAACGTATGGCCATCGACATTGATAGCCTCACGACCTCCAAAGTCCGTCGAAAGAAGTCTCTGCATGTCGGGTATAAGCGACAGCAAGGTTCCGCCAGCTTTTCGTACATCTTCAGGGCGACGTATCCGTGTATCGGTTGCATAGCGCCCGATGGCCACCCCAATACCCAGCAACAGCCCAAGCAAGCTCCCCAAGGCCAGGTTCAGCGGCACAACAGGGCGAATGGGACGAATGGGGCTTATGGCTTGATCCAGGATGGTCACATCTCCCAGTTGCGACTGCTCGACGATGCGCGCTTCGTTATAGCGTCGGACCAAGTCCACATATGCCTCTTGGCTGGTTCCGACATCTCTTTTCAGACGATCCAGCAAGACCGATTGCTGCGGCAACCGCTGCAGGATGGATGTCCCCTCGGACAAACGGCCTTGGATGATGCCAAGAGAGGCATTAACCCCATTCAACTCCGCTTGCTGAGTGAGAATCTGTCGGCTCAGCTCTTGCAGAGGGCGCAGCTGCTCCGACGAAGGCGTTACAGAGCTTTGCGGATTCAAGGGAGCCGAGAGTGCCAACCCATCGCCCTGCAGGATTTCGCCTACGATTCGTTCAGACCCACGCTCAATCTCGCTGTTGTAGGCCGTGACTTGGGCGCGTAAACGGCGTACATCGTCGTAAGCCGATTCGGCCGGAAGCGTCTCTACCAAGCGGAGACTTGGATTGCGTGCGTAATAATCCTCCAGTTCTGCCCGGGCAGCAGCCAATCGACGCTTGAACTCCGAGATGGAAGCATCGTCGGTCGATGCAATACGTTCGGCAAGGCGAGGCGAGAGTCGGCGCAACTCGCCTTGATAGGCTGCAATTTGACGTGCTAAAGCAGCGGCTTGTATTTCCAGCTCCGTACGTCGGCTTTCCAACTGCCCGCGCTGAACAAGCGCTTGCTGCGCTTCGATCTCTGGAGCCACCGTCGTGGCCCCCGTCTGGGCACCAGTCGCGTAGTCAATGAGTTGATTCTCGGCAGCTCGAAGGGTCGTGTCCACTCGCTCCACCTGTCCTTCAAGAAACTGCCTTGTAGCGGTATACTGGCCGCGGCTTTGCTGGCGACTAAAAGCTGCGTATGCTTCAGCATAGAGATTAGCCACGAGTGCAGCTTCCGAAGGCACGGAGCTGCTTACGGTAATATCAACCAGGTTGACATCTTTCCCACGCGGCGTGATTTTAACCTGCCCCGGTTCTGTAAGGCGGCGAACCACATCTTCCAACGTCGCGGGGCGTCCATCTACATCGGCACGCAAGGTAGTCACACGACCATCCCCCGCAGGGAGTGACATGATTCGCGCCGCTACCTGCTGCGCTATGACTCGCGACCGCAGAATCTCAACATCGTTACCTACACTTGACGACTTTCCTGCCCCCAGCAAATCCATCACCTGCGGGGCAGAATTTCCTTTGTCTACAAAAATAACACCTTTAGCCTGATAGACGGGCGATTTAGATTTTACATATATAACACTACCCGCAAGAAACAGAATAAATGACCACATAATGAGCCACTTATTCTTCATAATAATCATCAGCACGTCATTAAGTGCCGCACCACTCCGCTGCAATCCTTCTTCACCCCCCGCATCAGAGGAAACAATATTCATCAACAGATCTTGCGACACATCATTGTATGACATACCAACTAACGAAAAGGGGAACGGGCTACACGACTCCATCTGCTTCGGTCGCACGGCATGCAACGCGCAGACAGCAACTGCATTCCAGCGTCGCCTGCAACGCCCTTCGTGGCTGCAAATAGCCCACCGAAGACCGTCGCAATGAAACTGCTTGTAAGTCTACGTCGCTGCCCTGCTGCGATACCCACTATCCCTGCCGAATTTTGTGCGGAGGTTTGCTTGCTCATGCGCCGCCCCCCCGGAAGAGCGGAAGCGTGCTCGCGACAAAGGCCTTGCGCTGGTAGCCGAACGACCGGATGTGTTCGACCGCCGCATTATTGCCGACCGCTACGAGGCTCTTTTCGATCAGCTTGTCGCTGGGCGATCAACCAAGGTAACGACCCGTCCCCGGCTCGACGCGCTGGCCGCTTCGTCCGCGTAGCCCGTCGACGAAGCCGCGCACGAGCAGCCGCGCCCGCACCGGATCGCCGTCGTAATGGACGTAGGTTGTGCCAAGGCTGCGCAGGAGTTCAAACGTCGCCCACGCCACGCCCGCCGCGTACTCCGCCGGGTTCTTCGCGTGCGCTTTCAGCGTGAGCAGACGGTTGCGCACGCCGTAGTAGACGCGCCATTGCCCCGAACGGGTGATCGTGCGGCCCCGGACGCGCACATACGCCCCGGCGGTTTCGGCGCTGCGGTGCACGATCACGCTGGCGGGCACGAGCCACATTGCGCCGTAGTTCAGCACGCGCTGGCTGTACTCGACGTCGTCGTGCCAGATGAAAAAGTCGGCGCGGGGCAACTCCTTGCGCGCCACGTCGCCGCGGATCAGCCACCCCAAAAACGAGGCGTAGGTGATGGGTTCGGGCGCGCCGCCACGCGACAGCGGCTTGCCCACGAACGCCATCCGGACGCGGTCGTAGCGTCCCACCGGGTTCAGGTGCGGGCGGCCGTCGCTGCGCTCCTCAAACGAAAAGAGGGCAGCGACGGACGAGTCGTCGGCCAATCCTGAGGCGAAGAGCGCTTCGAGAGCATCGGGCGCGGGCAGCACGTCGTCGTCCATCGTCCAGATCCAGTCGTAACCTTGCTCGGCGGCCCGCTCGATGCCGGCGGCAAAGCCTCCGGACGCGCCGAGGTTGGCGGGCAGACGAAGAATCTCGGCACGGGGTTCGTCGGCGGCGTTGGCGTCGAGGATGCCGGGCGTCTGGCCGTCGGTGGAGGCGTTATCGACCACCACAATCCGCGCAAACGGGACGGTCTGCTTCGCCAGCGCGTCGAGGCTGTCGCGCAGCATCGCCGGGCGGTTGAAGGTGACGACGACGACGCAGGTGCGGGCGGCGTGTTCGGAGGGCGTCAAGGGCAGGGGGAGCAAGATCCGATTGGAACCAACGCACGATCCTCGGTTCCAACCCCAAACGCCCAAACCGTTCTGCTCGCCTACCTCGTCCTCGCCCACCACCAGCCCGAGCACCTGAGGCGGCTTGTGCGACGGCTGGCCTCGCCTCGCGCATCGTTCGCAGTGCATGTGGATGTCCGCATGGATGCGACGCCGTTCGACGCGGCGCTCGACGGGGTGGCGCGCGCGCACCGCCTGCCCGACGCCGACCGGGTGGCGGGCGACTGGGGCGCGTTTGGCCTGCTCGACGCCACGCTTCGGCTGCTTCGTGCGGCGCGCGAACGCGGCCCGTTCGACCGCTATGTGCTGCTCTCCGGAGCCGATTATCCTGTGCGATCGGTTGAAACGATCGAACAAACGCTCTTGGGTACCGACGCCGAGTTCCTCGCGCTCGAACGCGACCTCACCGCGCCCGAACACCGCAAACGGGCGGGCTGGATTCGGCGCTGGCACGTCCCGGCGCTGAACCGCGTGGCGCTGGCGCGGCGTCTGCGGCTTGCCTCACGGCTCGGCTACGCCCTGCCCCGCCGGCGTTTCCCCGACGGACTGCGCCCGTGGCACGGCTCGCAGTGGTGGGCGCTCACCGACGCCGCAGCGGCGCAGGTGCTGGACTTCGCCGACGCCCACCCCGAAGCCGTCGGCTTCTTCCGAAACGCCCACCATCCCGAAGAGCTGTTCTTCCAGAGCGTCCTCGCCGCCTCGCCGCTGGCCGAGCGCTGCACAAGCCTCGCCCCCGGCGATCCGTTCGTGTTCGGCGTCCACTACGTCGATTGGCGCACGCTCACGCCGTCGCCGCCGGTGCTGACGCTCGACGATCTCCCGCGCATCCGCGCCACCGACGCGCTGTTTGCCCGCAAGATGCAAGCGGGCGTATCGGACGCGCTGCTCGACGCACTCGACGGCGTGTGATTACCCGCCCGCGATCTCTTTGTCGAAGAGCGCGAGCGCCCGCCCGACGGCCTGATCCATGTTGTAGTACTGGTAGTCGGCCAGCCGCCCAGCGAAAAGCACATGCGGCGCTTCTTTCGCGACCAAGCGGGCGTAGCGTTCGAGGTGCGCGCGGTTTTCGGGGCGTGGAATCGGGTAGTACGGCTCGGTTTGTCCTGGAATATGGGCGATCGGGTACTCAACGAAGCGCGTCGTGCCGGGCGCGTCGGTCTGCCCGGTCATGTGCCGGAACTCGGTGATGCGGGTGTAGGCGTGGGCGTTGGGGAAGTTGACCTGCGCCACCGGCTGGACGGTCGGGCCGTCTTGGTAGATCGGCTCGAAGCGCAGGCTGCGGTACGGCAGCGGCCCTTCGGCGTAGTCGAAATAGGCATCGACCGGGCCGGTGTAGAGCATCCTCCGCCACCGATCGTCCGTCCCGAGATCGCCGAGCGCACAGCCGAGCCGCACGTCGATGTTCGGATGGTCGAGCATCCGCCGAAACAGCGCGGTGAAGCCGTCTTTGGGCGTCGCTTGGTAGGTGTCGAGGAAATAGCGGTCGTCGCGGGAGAGGCGCACGGGCACGCGGGCCGTCACCGACGGGTCGAGGTCGTGCGGTGGGAGTGCCCACTGCTTGCGCGTGTAGCCGTCGAAGACGTGGTCGAAGGCGTAGCGGGCCACGCGGCGCACGTCGGCGTCGGCGTGTTCGAGCATTTTGAGGATCGGCACATGCACCTGATCCGGGTAGGCGGCGCGAAGGGCGCGTTCCAGCCGGGGCGCGTCTGCACCGAAACAGGCGTCAAGGGCGTCGAAGTTGAACGGCACGGGCACAAGTTGCCCCTCGATCTCCGCCCGAACACGGTGTTCGTACGAATGCCAGTCGGTGAAGCGCGAGAGGAAGCGCCAGATGCGCTCGCTGTTGGTGTGAAAGGCGTGCGGGCCGTAGCGGTGAACGAGCACGCCGTGCTCGTCGACCTCGTCGAAGGCATTGCCCGCCAAATGATCGCGGCGGTCGATCACGAGCACGCGCTGCCCCGCATCCTCGGCAAGGCGGCGGGCCACCGTGGCTCCGGTAAACCCGGCCCCGACGATCAGCCAGTCGTAGGTCATAGAAAAAGGCGAAGTTGGCGGAGGGATGGACACTAACCCCGGCCGCCTGTTCCATCTTGGCCTCGGGTTCGTCTCCACAGCCACGCGGCAGCCCCGGCCACGGCGGCCTCCGCCGCGACCACCGCCACGGCCATTCCGCGCGCCTCCCAAGTGGGCACCAGCATCGCCGCCAGCGTTGCCGCCACCGCGGCCCCGGCGAGGAACGACGCTGCCAGCGCCCGGTCGTGTCCGCGCGCTACGAGGCCCTGCACGGCGAACGCTTGGCTGAGCGCCACGAAAAACGGCAGCGGCGCAAGCAGCCGCAGCACCGGCACCGAGGCGGCAAAATCGGCCCCGAGAAGCACGGGGACCAGCGGCGCGCCCAACAGGATGCCAACGGCGAGCGCCACCCCCAGCGCGGCGTAGCCCGCCACGGCGCGGCGGATGCTTCGAGCGTGATCGGCCGTCTCGGCAGCAGCCATGTGGGGCAGCAGCACGCGGCTGAGCGGTTGGAGGATGGCGCAGGCAGCGCGGGCGATTTGCTCGGCAGGGACGTACAGCCCCGCAGCCAAAGGCCCCGCGAGGGTACGAAGCGCGTAGACGGTGCCGTTGAGGTAGACCATCAACCCGGCGCGGCTGAGAAAGAGCGTCAGCCCCGACCGAAGCGCCTCGGCGATATCGGCACGCCGCGTTCTCCCAAGCCCACCGTCCTGAAAAACCCACACCGTTCCGAGCACGAGCGAGAGCGCTCCGGAGGCGGCATACGCCCAAACCACCCGCGGCGCGTCGGCGGGAGTGTGCACAAACGCCACGAGCAGCAGCGGTACGGGCAGCCGGGCCACGATGGCGAGCGCGGCAGACCGGACGAAGCGCTGCGTGCCGTCGAACCACCAGTCGAACGCCACACTGTGGGCGGCCACATACGCCAGCACGGCCCACGCCAGCGGGCCGGGATCCGGCGGCAACGCGGGGGAGGCGATGGCGGCGGCCACGGCCGCAAGGGCCACCGCGGTGAGCAGCAGCCGCGCCGCGAGCGTGCCGCGCAAAACCGACCGGCGGATGTCGGGGGTGCGGGCTTGGGCAACGGCCCGTGCGGCAGAAAAACCGAAGCCGAACTCCGGAAGCGCCGCCGCCAGTGCACCCAGTGCGAGCGCTGCGCCCACCTCCCCCCATGCTTCGGGGCCAAGCATCCGCCCAAGGTAGAGCAGCGCAAACAGCGGCACCCCCATCTGCACGCCGTAGGCCACGGCGAGCGCCGCGCCTCCTCGGGCCGTCGGGGGGATTTTTTTTCGCTGCGTGCGTACGCTCATCGTGGCGTAACTTGTCGTTCCTTTTGGATTTGGGTATCCTGAAGCTTGTGTTGCATCTCCCCCAACGTCCTCTTCTTATGGTCGCTCGTTGCTGTGCTGTTCTTGGGCTGTTGTTTGCTTTCGTGTCGAATGCGCAGGCCCAGTCGTTCGATCCGTCGTGGTACCGGGCCACGCCGAGCGCCAAGATAGCCGTCGCCGCCGACGGCGTGTATCGGGTTACCGGAGCGCAGCTGCAAGCCTTGGGGTTTCCGCTGGGGCCGGTTAGCCAGCTCGAGCTCGTCTCCAACGGACGGCAGGTGCCGTTTCTTCGGCTGGGTATCGGTGGAGCGACCTTGGCCGCCACCGATACCATCGTGTTTGTGGGACGGCGTAACCGGGGCACCGAAGAACAGGCGTGGGCCTACCTCAGCCCCGAATACCAAAGCAGCGACTATTTCAGCCTCTACACCGACACGTCGTATTACTGGCTCCGTGGTGGTGCAACATCCAGTCTGCAATACAACGCGCTGCCCGGCGCAGCTACGCTTCCGACAGCCCAGATCAGCCTCCCTGATACAGTCCACTACGAGATTGATCGGCAATATTTAGCCGGCACAACTGATTTAAGCACTGGTGCAGGAAATCCAATGTACACGCAGGCTGAAGGAAGTTATATCGGATTCCTCAATCGAGCCGGTGTTTTCACATCAGATTTTGCAGATTCGGCAACCTATGCAATACAAACTCCATATCTTGATGCTGCATCTACGGACAGCGTACGCATGTGGGTCAAATTGGTAGGCGGTACGGGGTCGCGACATCGCACTTCGTTGCGACTAGGAACTGGATCTGTAGACCTTGGCGTAGTAGACTGGACTGGCTACGAATACCGCACCCTTTACGGATCAAGTACACACGCCGAGGCCATAAATACCCGAAATCAAATTCAAGTTAATATTCGCAATATATATTACTACAACGGCGTTTCGTTTTCTACATCATCGTTACTAAATAGAGTTTACTTCGATTACATTCAAGTAGCCTATCCGCGTCTGCTCCGGCCCACCGGTGGGCAAGACGATTTCTGGCAGAACACTGCTGGAGCTATCAATCTGAGCCTTTCGGGCTATACCGGTGCCACGCGGGCACTGGCGCTTATGCCCGAGACGGGCACCTTTGCGGATCTCACAGTTTCTAGCGGCAACGCCACGCTTGCGGGCACGCTACCGAGCGCGTCATCGGTGTGGACGAGCACGCGGGCGGCACTCAAGGCACCTGCAGGCGTAACACTCTACGGACAGCCTGCTCTGGCAAGCCTCGCCGGTGCCGATTATGTCATCGTGACGACGGCGATGTTTCAAGCGCAGGCCGAAGCGATTGCGGCGTACCACCGCACCCACGATGGTGTGACGACGCAGATTGTGCTGCAAGACGACATTCTCCAGCAGTTCGACGGCGGACGCCCCACGCCTGTTGCTCTGCGTCGCTTCATCCAAGCCGCCGGTGCATGGAGCCAACCGGCCAAGTACGTCCTGCTCCTCGGCGACGCACTGCTGGCCAGCCGAAACCGCCCGATTGAGCCGTGGGAAGTGCTCACCTTCGGCAATGCGGCATCCGACGCGTGGCTAGCGATGTCCAGCGTCTCCGGAGCAGGTCGCATCGAGCAGGTTTCGCTGGGACGCCTACCGGTGCGCACCGCTGAGCGCGCGGACGCTTTCCTCGCCAAGCTGCAAGCCTACGACGCTACGCCAGACGGGATGTGGCAAAAACGGGCGATGTATGTAGCAGGTGGTCCCTATTCAAATGACCGCCCTATTCTTCAGAGCGGACAACGCTCGTGGGCATCCACTGCCGCCAGCGCTCCCTCGGTGATGGACACCACGCTCTTCTTCCGCACCAACCCGTCGCCGCCGCCGCCGCCTGGCGGTGCTTTCACCAACGACGGCAGCTTCCGCACCCGTATCACCGATAAGCTGCGCGAAGGTGTAGCATGGTACTCGTACTACGGCCACTCCTCGCCAACCATCCTCGAGATGAACACCGATTACCCGCCGGAGATGGAGAATGCGCCGCGGCTGCCGGTGTTCATCTCGCTGGGCTGCCGCACCGGAGCCTTCACCAACGGCACGGCCACGCTTGATACGCGCTCGTTCGCCGAAGACCTCGTGATCAGCGACTTCGACGGTGCGATTGCCCACTGGGGATCGTCGGAACTGAGCCAAACCGGCCCGTCGTCTGCGCTCTCCAACTACCTTACCCAAATCGTCTTCCGCGACACGGTCCGGGTACTGGGCGACGTGTTTCGCCTCACCAAGCAGCGCTTCGCCGAGGCCAGCAGCTACCCCCTCGGCGACCGGCAGTTGCTCCAGTATTTCCTGATTGGCGATCCGCTCACCCGGGTACGGATCGAGACGCAGCCCAACTTCGCCGCAACCGGAGCCAGCATCTATGTAGGCAAAGACACTCCAGTGATCACCGACGGCACGCTCAGTGTGACAACCCGCGTCTACAACTACGGCTTCGCCGTCTACGGTGCGTCTGCTCCGGCCGATTCGGTGACGGTACAATTGGACGTGACGGTGCCGGGACAAGCGGCTCAATCGTTTCGCCAACGGGTGCGCTTGCTCGACAGCCTTGATGTTCCGTTCATCGTGCCGCTGCTCGGTGCGGGCGAGCACACGCTGCGCGTCACGCTCGACCCCGAGAGCGCGTTTGCGGAATCTTCCGAGACCGATAACACCGCCGAGCGCCGTGTGACGGTCTTCGGCAAAGGCTTGGCCATCGCCTACCCACAACGGTACGGCATTACCAGCACCACGCCCACCCTGCGCGTCACCCCGCTTGCGCCAAGCGGCACCTCCGTCCCTGTCGTGTTCGAACTGGACACGACAGCAGCCTTTACCTCGCCGTTCAAGCGCACCTACCGCACCAGCGGCACGACCGTGGCGCCGTGGACGGTATCGCCTGCGCTCACGGCCGGAACGTCGTACTACTGGCGCGCCCGGGTAGACGAGGCCGGGCAGGAAAACGTCTGGACGGACGGTACCTTTACGGTTGACCCAGCAGCCGGCATGGGCATGATGGTGCAGGCCAGCCAACGCGTGCAGCTTCGGGCAGACTCGCTGGCCCTGGCCGGCGGCCAGTGGCGTTTCGCCGAACAGCGAATGGATGTCCAGGTCAACGCGATGGGCAGCAATCAAGGCACCATTACTGCTGCGAGCCAGTCGTTCCATACGTTTATGGGCGGCTGGGGCCTTGTCGTCCTGAATGGGCAAAACGGCCAAATCAAAGCCAGTATCGCTGGCTTCACCTTCACGCCGTCCTCCTATCAAACCCGGTACGGAGCACTCCCAGCAGAAACTCGGCGCACCTTTGATAGTGTAGCGGCGATTCTTCAGGATGGAGATGTGGTGCTGCTGCGTCAACGACCAGGGCTCACCGAAACGGGCAATCCCAATGGCATTATAGCGGTCGAAGACCAAAATCGCATCCGTGCACTTGGAAGCGTCATGATCGACAATCTCAGCTATAAAGATGCCTTTTGGATGGTGCATAAGGTGGGCGACCCCTCCGTTCACTACGAACGTATTGTGCCCACAACAGGCTCTGACAACGACTTCACATACACGGCTACGCTGTACTTCCCGGGTAGAGACGGTTCGATCTTCTCGCCGGTGGCCGGGCCGTCCCGGCGATGGACGAGCGCCCGCGCCGACGTAACGCTCCCGGCAGGCACGACGGCCACGCTCGCCATTCTTGACGCGGCTGGAACGGTCCTGCGCTCTGGAATGCCGGTGAACGACACGGTCGATCTTTCTGAGTTCGACGCTCGCCAAATCCCGTCGCTACGCTTCCGCGTAGACCTCGCCGATCCCAACGTTGTCGGCACGCCACAACTCACCCGCTTGTACGTCCGATACGATCCTGTGCCCGACATCGCGGTGGATGCCGCAGCGGGGGCGGTAGCCGTTCGCACCGACGAGGGTCTGCCGCTGACGGTGAACCTCCCGGTGATGAACCTCGGCGAAACGACGATGGATGTGGTGCTTCGCTACTTCATCGTAACGGCTGCCAACACCGAGCGGCTTGCCCGTACCGACACACTGCGCGCTGTGGCCGGTGGCGAAACGCGCACTACGACCGCGCAACTGCCTACCGACGGCCTTGCGGGCACGAACACGCTCCGGGTTGTGGCAAGTCCACTCGACTTCTCCGATCCTGTTGCAACCAACAACGTCCTGGTGCGCACGTTCGTCGTCTCGCCCGACCAAGCCCCACCGACGTTCGTCGTTCGCATTGATGGCGAGGAGGTGCCTAACGACCCTCGCCCCGTCACCAACCTACGCGACCCGTCGTACCCGTTCGTCTCAGCCCGGCCCAGCGTGGAGGTTGTCGTACGCGACCCCGGCGCAGTACGGCTGCTCACCGACCCGTCGATCGCCGTGCTCACCGTCGACGGCAAGCGTGTTGATCTGACGGCCCCAGGTGTAACGTTCACGCCAGCTACGGCCCAGAGTCAGGAGGCAAAGATCGTCTTCAGTCCGGATTTCTCGCGCTCCGACTCGACGCACACGATCACGCTGCGCGTCTTCGACGCATCGGGCAACGAAGCCACCAACGGCCTCTACCAAGCCCACGTCCGCGTGTCCACCGAGACCGCACTTGAACGGGTCCTTCCTTATCCCAACCCGATGGTGGATCGCACCACCTTCGCGTTCCGGCTGCGCGGTGCCGATGCGACAGCGATCTCCGACCTGCGGGTGCGCGTGTTCACGCTCGGCGGGCGGCTGGTGAAGGAATTCGACCTTGTCCGCGACCCCGCGCTGCTGCGTACCGGCACGGTGCGCATCGGATGGAACATGTTCGCCTGGGACGGCAAGGATGCCGACGGCGACCCGCTCGCGCCGGGCGTCTACCTCTACCGCATCTCCGCACAGGCCGACGGTGTGCCGCTTCGCGTAGAAGACGGCCACGAGGTCGAACGGCTCGTCGTTGTCCGCTAAGATGTCCACATCGTTGGAGGCGTCGCGGGTGGCGGTACTCATCACCACCCGCGACCGCCCACTTGCCCTGCGTCGCTGCCTTGAAAGCCTCGCCGCGCAAACGACACCTCCCGGCGAGATCGTCGTGCTGGACAATGCCGCGACGGTACCGCCTGACGTGGCGGCATTCCCAGCCGTGCGCCTTGTGCGCTCCGAGGCACCGCTGGGCGTAGCCGCGGCCCGCCAACGCCTACTGGACGAGACGACCGCTGACGTGGCGCTGCTACTCGACGACGATGCGTGGCTTGTTGATCCCGGCGTGCTGGCGGGCATCACGAGCGCCTTCGACGCCGACGCGAATCTGGCGGCGCTGGCGCTTCCCATGCTCGACTTCCGAGCAAATCCACCAGTCTGGCTGACGCCGTTTCGCTCGGCTTCCGCGCATCCTGCCGGGCCGACTTGCGCCGCTGCGTACTTCATCGGCGGAGCGCATGTGCTGCGCCGATGTGCCGTGCAAGCGGCTGGCGGCTACGACGGCTCGTTCGTCTACGGCGAGGAGGAGATGGATTTGGCCTACCGGCTGATCGCCCACGGCTACCGCCTCGCCTACGCGCCCGACCTGCACGTCGAACACAACCCCGAACCCAGCCCTCCGACCCCGTTCAACGCCGAACGGTTGGCCCAGCGCGTACGCAACCGAATCGTGCTGGCGTGGCGCTATCTGCCCGCCCGCTACCTTCCGTCGTACCTCGGCGTGTGGCTGGGTTGGCACCTGCGCGAGGCCACCCGCAACGGAGCGCTAAACGCGTTTGCCCGCGGGCTCCGCACAGGCCTGCACGATGCCCGTGCCTCTGCCCGCACGCCCCTTCGCGGCGATGCCCTCGCCTACGCCAAGGCGCACGGCGGGCGGCTATGGTTTTGACGGATCACCGCGCCGTCAACCGCTGCTCGCCCACCCACGTCTCGCCCGGACGCAGCACGACGGGACAGACCACCTGCGCGGCTTCGACGCACACAAACCGCGCAGCATCGCCCGGAACAAGATCGCCGATCTCGTCGCCCTTCTCCCGCCCCGGATTCCACACGACCGTGTCTTCGAAGCCATCCTGCTCGACCGCAAGCGAGCGCCCGCCTTCCAGCGCGAGCGTGGCCGGCGCGGCGATGTACACCCGATCGATCTCGCCCCCGTCGAATCGGATAGCCGCCTCACGCTCCGTCTTGACCGTTCCGCCGTCGGAGGTGTCGCGGTAGGACGTCCCATCCAGTCCTACCACCTTCGTGGCCAGCGTGTCGGCGGCGAAGTAGGTGTGCAATGCGGCGGTGAAGTCGAACGGCGCGTCGTCGGTGTTCTGGACGGCCAGCCGCACCGAGAGCGTCCGCCCGTCCACACGCACCGTCAGTTCCAGCCGGAAGGCGTGCGGCCAGAGCGCCCGCGTCGCCTCGGTGTCGGAGAGCGAGAGGCGGGCGAACGCCGCGTCGCCGTCGCGCCCGGCCTCTTCCAGCGCCCACGCGCTCGTGCGGGCGAAGCCGTGGCGGACGAACGGCCCGATGTCGGAGAACTGCGGGAAGACGACCGGGATGCCGCCCCGGATGGCCTTGCCGTCCGCAAAGACGGCCCGGTCGCTGAGAAACAGGCGCGATTCGGCCTCGCCCGCGGGCGTCCACGTCGCGACGTGCGCGCCGTGCAGGTACACGTCGGCGGTGGCGCCGCCCTCAGCGACGAGTCGGACGAACGGCAGGCCGCCGCGCCCCGGTTGCGGTTCAAACGTGGTGCTCATCCGTCGAATTTACGACGGCGCGCGTCACCCCTCCACGTCGTCCTTGGCGGCCTTCTGGCTCATCGTAAACCGCTTGCGCTCGTTCACGTCGAGGTAGCGCTTGCGCAGGCGGATCGACTTGGGCGTGATCTCGATCAGCTCGTCGTCGCGGATAAACTCGATGGCGGCCTCCAACGGAAGCAGGCGCGGCGGGTTGATCTTCTCGAACGAGTCGGAGCCGGACGCACGCATGTTGGTGAGCTTCTTCTCCTTGACGATGTTGACGTCGAGGTCGTTGTCGCGCGCGTTCTCGCCCACGATCATGCCCGCGTACACGTCGTCGCCCGGCTCGACGAACAGCTCGCCGCGCTCTTGCAGGCCCACGATGGCGTAGGCGGTGACGGGGCCGGTGCGGTCGGCCACGAGCGCCCCGGACTGGCGGTGGACGATCTCGCCCGCCCACGGGCGGTAGCCGTCGAACAGGTGGGTGAGGATGCCCGTGCCGCGCGTGTCGGTGAGGAACTCGGTGCGGTAGCCGATGAGGCCGCGCGCCGGAATCTCGAACTCGCAGCGCACGCGCCCCGTGCCGTGGTTGGCCATCTTGACCATCAGGCCGCGTCGCTGGCCGAGCTTCTGCACCACCACGCCCATGTGCTCTTCGGGAACGTCGATCAGCACCTTCTCGAACGGCTCGTGCGTCTTGCCGTGAACCTTGCGGGTAAGTACCTGCGGCTGCCCAACGGCAAACTCGTAGCCCTCGCGGCGCATCTGCTCGATGAGGATGGCCATCTGAAGCTCGCCGCGCCCGAACACGAGGAAGCGCTCGGCGGCGTCGGTCTCCTCGATCTTCATGGCGAGGTTGTTCTCGGCCTCCTGCATCAGACGGTCGCGGAGGTTGCGGCTCGTCACATACTGCCCCTCGCGCCCAGCCATCGGGCTGTCGTTGATGCGGAACTCCATCGACAGCGTCGGCTCGTCGACCTGCAGCGGAATGAGCGGCTCGGGGTTGTCGGCGTCGGAGAGGCTCTCGCCCAGCCCGATGCCGCCCATCCCGGCCACCTGCACAATCGACCCCGGCCCGGCTTCGTCGATCTCGACGCGGCTGAGGCCTTGGAAGCCGAACAGCCCGGTGACCTGCGCCTTCTTCGTCGTGCCGTCGCGGTGGCACAGGGCCACGAACTGCTTGGGACGGATGGTGCCCTGCACGACGCGGCCAATGGCGATGGGGCCGAGGTACTTGTCGGGCTTGACGTTGGTGACGAGCACCTGGAGTGTGCCGTCGGGGTCGCCGACGGGCGCGGGCACGGTGTTGAGGATGGCGTCGAAGAGCGGGCGGAGATCTGTCATCTCGCCGCCGAGTTCGGTGGCCGCCTTGCCGTCGCGGGCGATGGCGAAGAGCACCGGGAAGTCGATCTGCTCCTCGGTGGCGTCGAGGTCGATGAACAGGTCGTACACCTCGTTGAGCACGTCCTGCGGGCGGGCATCGCCGCGGTCGATCTTGTTGACGACCACGATGGCGGGCAGGCCGAGCGCGAGGGCCTTCGAGAGCACGAAGCGCGTCTGCGGGAGCGGGCCTTCGGCGGCATCGACGAGCAGCATCACGCCGTCCACCATCCGGAGCGTCCGCTCAACCTCGCCGCCAAAGTCGGCGTGGCCGGGGGTATCGACGATGTTGATGGTGACGGTGCTCCCGTCGGCGGCGGGGTACGACACGGCGGTGTTCTTCGCCATGATCGTGATGCCTTTTTCGCGTTCGAGGTCCATCGAGTCCATCACCCGTTCGGCAACCTCTTGGTTATCGCGGAAGGTGCCGGCTTGCCAGAGCAGCGCGTCGACGAGCGTGGTTTTGCCGTGGTCGACGTGGGCGATGATGGCGATGTTGCGGATGTTTTGGGCGGCGGCGGCCATAAGGAAAACGGTTCGGGCAAAGACTTACACACACGCCCGACCTTGCCGCTCCGATCCGTCGTGGCGGTGCGTTTGCCGCGAAGTCTGCCGTCGCCTCGTGCCCCGTACGTTACCGCTCGGCTACGCGCATCAGCAGGTTGACCATCCGTCCCGCCTCGTCAAAAACGACCACGAAGGCACGGGCCTGCCCGGCGATGCGGTACGGACGGACGAGGGCCAGCCGCCCAGCCTCGTCGGTCGTCACATCCCACTCGGCGGTGGCCGCAAGGTCGGGCGCGGCCACGAGTTGCAGCAGCACCGACTCGTGCATCGCGTCGGTGATTTTCGTGGCGAGGGCGCTGTCGGCCATAGCCCGAAGCGCTGCGGTGCGCCCGACAAAAAAGTGCGCCTCCACCCGCACCGCACGAGCGCGGAGCGTGTCCAGAGGCACCTGCGCCGACGCCCTCGGAGCGGCAAGCAAGGCAGCGGCAACCACGAGGAGCGAGCGAAGCATAGCCTACGCAACGCGGCGTCCACTCGGTTCGTGCCCTCAGCCCTCGGGAGCCAGCGCCAACCCGGCAATCTGACCGTCGGCGTTGAACACCACGACGAACCGCGCCGCCATCCCGGCAAGCGTGTAGGGTCGGCGGTAGGCCTTCATGCCCTGAAATTCCAGCGCCTCCCACTCGCCGGTGGCGTCGGCCCCGCCTGCGCTGAAGATCTGCTCGAGAAAGCCTATGTGCGCCTCGTCGGTGAGCATCGCCGAGAACTCGCTGTCGGCCAAGGCGCGAAGTTCGGCCGACTTGCCGTCGAAGAAAAACGCTTCGGCACGAATGGAGCGGGCGGCCAGGGTGTCGGACGAAACCGTGTCGGCCACCGCAACCACACGAGGCGCCTCCACCGAGAGCGCAAACGCCGACGGAGCGGCCAATCCAAGGGTTACAGCGAGCAGAAGACGACGCATTGGAATACGACTTAGAGGGTGATGACCACAGGTGGACGTGTGCAATCGTCTCAGGTTTCGAAGGTTTGGAACGAAATGTGCAGGATGCTATGCTTCCGCCCTCTTTTGTACCCCCATGCGCACCCTCGCCTTGTCGGCCGTGTTGCTGCTCGTGCTGGCTCCCGCAGCGGCGCAAACCTGCCCCGCCACCTGCCGCCTTCCCGCGTGCCACTGCGCCTCGAACGCCGCCCCCGGCGGCCTCACGCGGGCCGAGACGCCGCAGTTCGTCCTCGTCACCTTCGACGATGCGATCCAAGCTCGTCTCGAGGACCAAGCACTTAAGCCCGTGTTTGCGGGCGTGACCAACCCCGGCGAACGACCGGTGCACCGCACCTACTTCGCCCAAGCCTTCAACACCGACCCCGCCGTTGCCAAAGCGGTCGTCGAGGCGGGCCACGAAATCGCCAACCACACGCACACGCACACCACCGGCATCGCCACCGACGGCGCGGAATGGCGTCGCCAACTCGACGGGCTGGAGCGGTTTTTCCGCGACACCGTGGGCGTGGACGCGTCGCAGATCGTAGGCTTCCGCGCGCCCTACCTCGCCACCAACGACGCGATGTGGGACGAGCTGCGTCGCCGCGGCGTCCTCTACGAATCGTCGCTTGCCGAACTTGCCGATGGGCCGTTCTCGGCGGGCATCGGTCGGTTTGTCTGGCCGCATACGCTCGACTTCGGCGCGCAGACGGCGTGCGTGGCGGCCAAGTGCCCGTCCGCGCCGCTGCCGGGCGTCTGGTCGGTTCCGATGTGGGTGCTCTACAACGAGGAGGGGCGCAAGGTGGGCGAGATGGACCCGCAGCAAACGCCCGCCTACACCGCCGATTCGACGGCGCTCTACACGATGCTGCGCTACAACTTCGACGCGCACTACACAGGCAACCGCGCCCCGCTGGCGCTGTACCTGCACGCCGGCCGCGTGCGCCGAAACGACCACGCCATCGCCGGTTTCCACCGGTTTCTCCGCGAGGTGGCGAACCAGCCCAACGTGTGGTTCGTCACGATGAAAGGCCTCGTTCACTGGATGCAGCATCCCGTGCCCGCCTCGCAGATGGCAGCGTGGTTCGACGGCGGCGGCGAACGCGGCGCACTTGCGGCTACGGCCAGCGAGGCTACCGAGCGCCCGACCACGCCCGGAACGCTTCGCCTCTGGCCCAACCCGTCGTCCAGCGGCCAGGTGCACACCTCCGCGCACGCACCGGTTGAGGTGTACGACCTCACCGGGAGGCGAGTGGCCGAGGCCATGCCGATGGGCGACATGCTCGACCTGTCGGCGGTGGCACCGGGAGCTTATCTCGCGCGCAGCGGGACCGAACGCACACTCTGGGTGCGGCGGTAACCATGAACTTCAGGCCCTGCCCGTCAGGCAGGCCTGAGTTTCCGGCAAGGCACGCTCAGCGAGGGGCACCCTCGGCCACGCCCATCGCTTCGGCGATGAGCGCTTCTTGCTCGGCCACGTGCACCTTGTGCGACCCCACCGCCGGGCTTGCGCTGGCCTTCCGCCCGATGTACCGGAGGCGGTTGCAGCCGCCGCGCAGGTCGTCCAGGATCTCCTCCATCCGAGGTTGCACGAACGTCCACGCGCCCATATTCTGCGGCTCCTCCTGCACCCAAACGACCTCGGCGTCGGCGTAGCGCTCGATCTCGGCGCGGACTTCGGCGGCAGGGAACGGGTAGAGCTGCTCCACCCGCGCCACCGCCACATCGCCTGTGGCCGCGCCAAGCAGTTCGTAGGCGAGCTTGCCCGAACAGAACACGAGGCGCTTGGCCTTGGCCGGCTCCACGTCCGACGGAATCACCGGCTGGAACGCGCCGTCGGTGAAGTCCTTCGGCGTCGAGAATGCCGCCGGAAGCCGGAGCAAGCTCTTGGGCGACATCACCACGAGCGGCTTCTTCTCGGTGCGCAGCACCTGCCGCCGAAGCGCGTGAAAGAGCTGCGCGGGCGTGGTCAGGTTGGCCACGATCATGTTGTCCTCGGCGCAGAGTTGGAGGAAGCGTTCGAGCCGCGCCGACGAGTGCTCCGGCCCCTGTCCTTCCATTCCGTGCGGCAGCAACAGCACCAGGCTCGACTGCTGTGCCCACTTCGTCTCGCCGGAGGCCAGGTATTGGTCGAATACGATCTGCGCGCCGTTGGAGAAGTCGCCAAACTGCGCCTCCCACACGGTCAACGCATCGGGGCGTTCCACCGAGTAGCCGTACTCGAAGCCCGAGACGGCGTACTCCGAAAGGCTGGAGTCGTAGATGTAGAACGTGCCCTGTCCGTCCTTGATGTGCGCCAGCGGGATGAACTCCGCGCCGGTATGAAAGTCGTAGAGCACGGCAAGGCGGTGGGCAAACGTGCCGCGCCGCGAATCCTGCCCCGTCACGCGCACCGTATGGCCTTCGGCCATGAGCGTCCCAAACGCCAAGGCTTCCCCAAGCCCCCAGAGGATCTTGCCTTGGTCGAAGGACGCGTTGCGCTGCTCGAACTGGCGTAGGAGTTTCGGGTGGACGTTGAAGTCTTCGGGGTACGACCCCAGAGCGGCCAGCACCTGGCGAAGCGTGGCCTCGCCCACCGCCGTTTGGGGCGTCTCGTCGATCGGTTCCGAGCCACCCGCCGCCGGGTGCTTCTCCGGGGCCGTGCGCTCGTCGAAGGCGTGGTCGAGCTTCTGCTTAAAGCCGCCGAGGAGCGCCTCCACGTCTTCCGCTTTCACGTCGCCGCGCCGGATCAGCAGTTCGGTGTAGACGAGCCGAGGCGTGCGCTTGGCCTGAATCTTCCGGTAGAGCACCGGCTGGGTGTAGGTCGGCTCGTCGCCCTCGTTGTGGCCGAAGACGCGGTAGCAGAGCAGGTCCACCACCACGTCCTTGTTGTAGGCCTCGCGGTAGGCGTAGGCCAAGCGGGCCACGCGCACCACCGCCTCCGGATCGTCGCCGTTGACGTGGAAGATGGGCGCTTCGACGAAGCGGGCGATGTCGGTGGCGTAGGTCGTGGAGCGGCTGTCGCTCGGCACGGTCGTAAACCCGATCTGGTTGTTGATGACGAGGTGCACCGTCCCGCCCGTCTTGTAGCCGCGCAGCTGCGAGAGCTGGAGCGTCTCGGGCACCACGCCCTGTCCGGCAAACGCCGCATCGCCGTGGATCAGCACCGGCAAGATGGCGTCTTGCGCCGCATCCAAGCTGACGCCTTCGGTTTCGCGCAGAATATCCTGCCGCGCCCGCACCATGCCCTCGATGATTGGATCGACGGTTTCGAGGTGGCTGGGGTTGGCCGCGAGCATCACCTTCATCGTCTGCCCCGACGGCGCGGTGTGGCGTCCGCGCTGCCCAAGGTGGTACTTCACGTCGCCGGAGCCGTGCATCGACTCGGGGTCGATGTTGCCCTCGAACTCGTCGAACACCTTGTCAAAACCCTTGCCGAGCACGTTCACCAGCACGTTCAACCGGCCCCGGTGAGCCATCCCGATGGCCGCCTCACGCACGCCCCCGTCGGCGGCACAGGTGAGCACGGCGTCGAGGAACGGAATGGCGGCGTCGGCACCTTGCAGCGAGAAGCGTTTTTGCCCGACGTACTTGGTGTGGAGGTACGTCTCGAACGCTTCGGCGGCGTTGAGCTTTTCGAGGATGCGGCGCTTTTCGTCGGCGGAGATCGGGTCGGCGAGGCGGGTCGTTTCGATCCGCGAGATGAGCCAGCGCTTCTCCTCGGCGGAGGTGATGTGCATAAACTCAACGCCCACTTTCCGCGTGTACGTTTCCCGCAGCGTGTCGAGAATCTCGCGCAGCGTCATCTCCTCCTTCCCGCCGAGGCCGCCGGTCATAAACGTCCGGTCGAGGTCCCAGATCGACAGCCCGTAGGTGGCCGGGTCAAGCTCTTCGTGCGGGCGGAACTCGTAGCCGAGCGGGTTCACGTCGGCTTGCAGGTGGCCGCGCACGCGGAAGCTGCGGATGAGCTGGAAGACGTTCGTCTGCTTGCGCAGCGTCGCCTTCTCGTCGTCGTAGCCGAGCACGCCGCCGAAGAACGGGGTGGTGTCGGTCGTCAGGCGGAACGGCGGATACGGCACGCCGAGGCTGCGGAAGACGTCCTCGTAGAAGCCGCTGTCGCCGAGCAGCAGCTTGACGAGCACGTCGAGGAACTGGCCGGACTCCGCGCCTTGGATCACCCGGTGGTCGTAGGTGCTGGTGAGCGTCATCACCTCGCTCATCCCGGCCTTCGACGCGATCTCCGGCGGCATCCCGAAGAACTCCGGCGGCATCCCGATCGAGCCCACGCCCACGATCACGCCCTGCCCGTCCATCAAGCGCGGCACCGACATCGTCGTGCCGATCATGCCGGGGTTGGTGATGGAGGCCGTCGTGCCCGCGAAGTCGTCGGGGCCGAGGGTGTTGTTCTTGGCGCGGCGGACGAGGTCGTTGTACCCGGCGAGGAAGCCCGCGAAGGTAAGCGTCTCGGCCTTCTTGACGTTGGGAACGAGCAGCGAGCGCTTGCCCTTGCGCTCCACGTCGATGGCGAGACCGAGGTTGACGTGCGGCGGGACGACGTGGTAGAGCGTCTCCTTGCCGTTTTCCTCGGCGCGTTCAAACGTGGTGTTGACGTTCGGCACGACCTTGAGCGCCTGCACGATGGCGTAGGCGATGAGGTGCGTGAACGACACCTTGTCGCCGCCCACAAGCTTCTGGTGGTCGTTGAGGAGGCGGCGGTTCTCGGCCATCAGCTTGACCGGGAACTGGCGGACGCTCGTGGCCGTCGGGACGGCGAGGCTGGCCTCCATGTTCTTCGCGATCAACCCCGAGGGGCCGCGCAGGGCCGTGCGGGTCGAGCCGTCGGACGGCGGCGCAGCGGCCCCGTCGCCGCCGGTTGGCGGGGCGGCCGGAACGGGCATCGTCCCGTTGGTTGCCGGAGCCGCCACGGGCGCAGCGGTCGCCGTCGCAGCAGGGGGTACCGCGACCGGCACCGCAGCCGGTGCCGCAGGCGTCACCGCGTCGGCGTTGGTGTAGGGCGCGTCGGGGCGGTAGTTGGCGAAGAAGTCGCGCCACGACTGCGACACGCTGTTCGGGTTTTCGAGGTACTGGCGGTAGTAGTCCTCGATCAGGCCGGAGTTGTAGCCGGGGGTGCTCACGGAAAGCGGAAGGTTGAGCGATTTCTCCGGTAACGAACCGCACGCAACGAAGGTTCGGAGCGAAAACGGCGAAACCGATCCGTGTTTCCGGCCAAGGATCGCAGCGCCAATGCAGGTTCGGGGAGGTCGGTACACGAAGACAACGCCGTGGCCCATCGACACGTCGCACGCCCCGTTGCGGCAGAATGCCTGCAACGCACTCGGTCTATATCCAACCCCAAACGGGGTGTTGGACGCGCTCAGTAGCCTGCACCGCCGGACCCGTAGGGGAAGCCGCGCAGCGTGACGGGCAGGCGTCCGGGTGCGACGGCGTGCCCGCGCAGGATCAACCCGGCGGACTGGGCGCTCGGCAGCGTCGAGTCGTAGTGCAGCAGCAGCGCGTCGGCGTCGGCGAAGTCGGCGAGGGCGTACGGGTTGCCGAAGCCGGCCACGACGGAGCGGGCGTTGCTGCCGAGCACCTGCTGGATGAGCGTCCGCTGGCCGTCGCGAAGGCCCGCGTCACCGCGTCCGGAGACGAGGCGGAAGTGCGCGGCCACGACGACCACGTCGAAGCCGTCGGCGAGCGTGCGCAGATCGAAGGCTTGGCGGATCGTCGTCGGGCCGTCGAAACGGCGCTCCACGGTGGGCGCGAGGGCACGGGAGAAGGCGTCCATCCCGGCGGCGAGCGTGCCGGCGGCGCGGACGTTCGAGACCTGCACGAGCAGCACGCGCCCTTCCACCGGCAGCGTGTTGGGCGCGACCTTGAGTAGCGTGGCGCTGCGGGCGGCGACCTGCTCGGCGAAGCGCCGTCCGAGCGCGTCGCGGTCGAGCGTGTTGAAGGTTGCGGCGTCGGGCGCGGCGCGGCGGTGCAGCCCGGCGCGGCCCTTGGCGCGAAGTACGCGGCGGACGTGTGCGGCGAAGTCGGCCCGCGAAATCCGTCCGGTTTCGACGGCGTCGAAGAGCGCCGCCCCGGCGGTGCGGGCGTTGCGCGGCGTAAGGACGAGGTCGACGCCGGCCACGACCGGGCGGACGGCCCGTTCGGCCTCGCTCAGGCCGGCGAGCGCGCCCATCTGCACGTCGTCCGTCACCACCAGACCGTCGAAGCCAAGGCGGCGGCGCAAGAGGTCGGTGACGATGGCGGGCGAGAGCGTGGCGGAGCGCTGGAGGCCGGTGCCGCTGCCGATGTTGTCGGAGCCGGTTTCGAGCGACGGGGCTGCCACATGGGCAACCATCACCGCCGAGGGAGGCGTGGGCGCGGCGAAAAGGCGGCGGTAAGGCAGCAGGTGCGTGGACTGCATCGCGTCCCAGCCCGAGCGCGCCACGGCGAGGCGTGCGTGCGTGTCGTCCTCGGTGTCGCCGTGGCCGGGGAAGTGCTTGAGCGTGGTGAGCACGCCGAGGCGTTCGGCTTCGGCGACGTACGCGCCCGCCATCCGGGCCACGTCGTCGGCGCGTTCGCTGTACGCCCGGTTGTTGATGATTGGGTTGTTCGGCTCCGTGTTGACGTCCACGACCGGAGCAAACACCAGATGCACGCCGATGGCGCGGCTCTCCAACGCCGTGAGCCGCCCGGCGACGCCCGCGAGGGTCGGATCGCCTGCGGCTCCGAAGGCCATCGCCGCCGGAAACTCGGTGAAGCGGTTGCCGGGCCGCCCGACGCCGCGCTCGTAGTCGGCGGCGAGCAGCAGCGGCACGGGCGCAGCGTTCTGGAGTTCGGTGGCGGCGCGGAAGACCTCGCTTGGGTCCCACGCGCGCGGCACGAGGAAGCCGCCCACGCCCTCGCGGGCGAGCGCGAGCATCTCCGTTCGCACCCGCGCCCACGACGATCCGGCGGGGATCGACGCCATCACCAGCTGCATCGCCCGCTGGCGGTCGGTGAGGTTACGGTAGATGTCGTCGGTCCAGCGAGCCGCGCCAAACGTGTCCACCGGCGCTTGCGTCCACGCCGGATACGCGGCAAACAGCGTGTCGAGCAGCGTGCGGCGCACGGGCGGCGGAGCCGGCTCCACCGCCGGCGCGGCCGCAACGACCGGCGGGGCGGGCTGCGGAACGGCTCGCGGCGATGGGGTGGCCGGCGGCAATGCTGCGGGCGGCTTCGGAGGGGCCGACTGGCCCCACCCGGACGACGAGCCACCGCTGCTGCACGAGGCGGAGACGAGCGGAAGAAGGGCGGCGAGAAGCATCCACCCGGCGGGGCGATGCCGCGAGGGGCGGTACGAACGAGGCATACGGGCTTGCACGGAAGCGGCTACGGGCCGTTCCCCCGTCCAAACGTCCGCGCCGTATCTTGATTGCCCACGCCGCGCCCCGAACGGCCCGAAACGTGCTTCCTCCCGTCGTTCGCATCCCTCGCATCCCGTAGCGTTTGACGCGACGAGACGGCTTCGCGGGCGTTCGAACCTCTGCCGCCTTCCCGATGCTTCGCCGCGAACTCCGCGCCTTCCTCGACGCCGCAAAAACGCTTGACCGGCAGACGGTGGTGGTGCTCACGCTCGCGCCGATGCTGGCCATTCTCCAGTACCATCTGGGCGACCGCAGCCTTGGCGCGCAGGTGGTGGAGCGATGGGGACTCGCGCCCGAATGGGAAGGGCTGATGGGATGGGGATGGTGGTTCGGGATGCAGGGCGTTCTCGGCTTTCTGATCCCCGTGGCCGTGCTCAAACTGGGCTTCCGGCAGCCGTGGTCGGCGATGGGGCTGGGCGCGGGCGATATCCGGTTTGCCGGTACACTCGCGCTGCTGTACCTGCCGCTCGTGGCGGTTGGGACGTGGGTGCTGTCGGCGCGGCCCGATTTTCAGGCCAACTACCCACACTACGGCCCGGCAGCTCAGGATTGGGAGCTGTTCTGGGCCTACCAAGCCCTGTTTCTGTTCTACTGGATGGGCTGGGAGTACCTGTGGCGCGGATTCACGCTCTTCGGCACGCGGCATGCCCTCGGCTTCTGGGCCGTATTTGTGCAGATGATCCCGTTCGCCGTGATGCACGCGTCCAAGCCGTGGCCCGAGGCGCTGCTGAGCGTGGTGGGCGGCGTGGCGCTCGGCGCGCTGTGCTGGCGGGCGGGCGCGTTCTGGATCGCCGTGCCCATCCACAGCGCCCAGATGCTGCTCTTGGATCTGTTCTGCACGCTGCGCATCCGCACCGGAGCCACCGGCTACGGGCTGTCGGCGCTGCTGAAAGCCTTCGGCGGATAGGTTCAGTCCTCGCGGTCGAGGCCGACGAGGCGTTCGAAGCGGGCGAGTTCGCCGCGCAGGTTGGCGCGGAAGCCGTCGAGGCGCACGTCGTCGTGGTGCGCGGTGGCTTCGAGGACGGCGTCGAAGTACCAGCGCTGCTGGGATGGGCCGGCGGAGAGGCCGATGCGGCCCGCGTCGGAGCGGAACACGTCGTAGCCGGCCGCCAGCGTCTCGTTCATCGACCAAAGGTTGTGCAGCTTGTCGGCCAGCGAAATGGCGGCGGCGTTGGCCGAGGCCGTGCGCAGGTGGGCGACGTAGGCGTCTTTGCGATCTTGCCACGGAAGTTTTCGCCCCACGGCGTCTTCTTTCGGCTCCGACACGTCGAGCACGAGATCGGCCACGCGGTCGCCCACGGCCTCGCGGAGCGTCTCCACGCGCAGCCGCACGCCGTCGCGGTTGGCGTCCTCGATGCTGTCGTGCAGCAGCGCCGCCGCGGCGGTCTCGTCGTCGAAACCGGCCCGCATCACGAGCAGCGCCACGGCCGTCAGGTGGGCCATCATCGGTGTCTGCACCAGCCCGCCGTCCTCGCGCTCAAACACCGGGGTGCGCCAGCGGCCCTTGCGGTAGGTGCCGTCGTGCCATTCGGCGGCGAGTTCGGCGGCGGTGTCGAGGAGGGCGGGAAACATCGGCAGGTGGGTTGGGGCAACCGAAACCTCGTCGCCCTACCGAAACAGGTATGTGGCGATGGAGAAGTAGACGGTGAGGCCGAGGATGTCGTTGGCGGTCGTCACGAACGGCCCCATCGACACCGCCGGGTCGATGCCGATGCGCGAGAGCAGCACCGGAATGAGCGCGCCGTTGGTGGTGGCAAGGGTGATGACGGCCATCAGCGCGAGAACGGCCATCAGGATGACGCGGGCCAGTTCGGCGGCGGGCAGGTCGAACATGCCGAGGTGGAACGAGCCGAGCGCGAAGATGGCGAGGCCGAGCAGCACGGCCAGCACGACGCCGTTGAGCAGCGCCACGCCCAGTTCCTTGCCCACGCGCCCGAGCGCGTCGGAGGGCAGAAGCCGCCCGGACGAGAGGCCTTGCACGGTGATGGAGGCGCTCTGGATGGCGGCGTTGCCCGCCATCGCCGTCATAATCGGCATGAACGCGGCGAGTACCGCGACCTTTTGAAGCGCACCTTCGAACATCGAGACGACCGACGCCGAGAGGATGCAGCCGAGCAGCCCGAGCACGAGCCACGGAAGCCGCCCCCGGCTGACCTGGAAGGCGCTGTCGTTGAGGCCTTCGTCGCCCGAGCCGGCGATGGCTTGGAGGTCCTCTTCCGCCTCCTCGCGGAGCACGTCGATGACGTCGTCGATGGTGATGCGCCCAACGAGCCGCCCGGCCTTGTCCACCACGGGCAGGCTCACGAGGTCGTAGCGGGCCATCACGCGGGCCACTTCTTCTTGGTCGAGATCGACTTCGACGGTCACGAAGTCGTCGTCCATAATCTCCGTCACCTGCGTGTGCGAAGGCGAGAGCAGCAGACGCTTGAGCGAGAGGAGGCCCACGAGCCGGTCGGCTTCGTCGGTGACGTAAACGTTGTAGACCTCGTCGACTTCTTCGGCTTGGCGGCGGACTTCCTCGGTGGCCTCGGCGACGGTCGCGCGTCGGGAGACGGACACGTACTCGGTGGCCATAAGACCACCGGCCGTGTCGCCTGCGTAGAGGAGCAACTCGCGGATCTCGTCGGCGTCGTCGAGCTGCGGAAGCACGTTCTCGGCGCGGGCCGCGTCGAGCGCGCCGAGAACGTCGGCGGCGTCGTCGGTATCGAGTTCGTTGAGCAGCTCGGCCACGCGCTCGCTCGTGGCGTCTTCGAGCACCGTCTCGCGGTCGTCCTCGTCGAGTTCGGCGAGCACGTCGGCAGCCTCTGCGGTGGGCAGCAGCGCAAACAGGCGCTGGCCGTCGTCGTCGGAGAGGCTGGAGATGAGCGCGGCTACGTCCGCCTCGAACATCTCGTCGAGCAAACGGCGGATGGCCGTCTCGTCGTCCGCATGCAAGAGCGCCTCAACGCGCGTCACGAGCGCGTCGTCCACGGGCACGAACGTGCCGGGGCGTTCCTGAGGGACGGGCAGATCGGGCATGTCGCCAGCGTTTTCCGAAGACCATACCCGCATAGCGGCGCTGCGTGCCGGGCATCGGTGCGCTTTCGTCCATTCTTCCGCCACCGTAGCCTGTTAGGCCTCAGGCGGGCAGGGCGCGGGAAAGGGCCTCGAAGTCGTCGCCGGTAAGCTCTTCGGCGCGTTTTGTGGCCCACGGTTCCGGAACGGTTCCAAACGCCGCGAGGGCCTTGCGCAGCATCTTGCGCCGTTGGTTGAAGGCCGCCCGAACGAGTACCCGGTAACGATCTTCCTCCGGCGACAGCGGCGGGGCGTCGGCCCGAAACGTCAGCCGGACGACGGCGCTATCTACCGTTGGCCGCGGAAAGAAGACCGTCGGCGGGACCTTGAAGAGCAGCTGTACGTCGCAGTACCGCTGAAAGACGACGGAGAGAATGCCGTAGGCCTTTGTGCGTGGCACCGCTACAAGCCGCTCAGCGACTTCCCGCTGCATCATCACGGTCGCCTCGGCGATGGAGGCGCGCTGATCCACGAGGCCGAAGAGGATGGGGCTGGTGATGTAGTACGGCAGGTTGCCCACCACGAAGAGTCTCCCGCCGCGCTCGGAAGCCAGCACCGCCCAGTCGGTTTGCAGCACATCTTGATGACGCACGTCGAGCTCGGGCAGCGCTCCACGCAGGTGAGCCACCGCGCGGTCGTCTACCTCAAGCGCAACAAGCCGGGGGTAGCGTTCGAGCAGCGCAGCCGTGAGCGCACCTGTGCCCGGCCCGATCTCCACCACCGGCGCGTCCGGCCCCGGCGCAGCCTGCACGGCGTCGGCAATGCGGCGAATCGTGTTGGGGTCGCGCAGAAAGTTCTGGCCGAGGCTTTGTTTGGGGGCGATCACGGAGTAAGGCGCGGAGAGCGAACGGCATACGGCGAAGGACGAACCCTCGGTTCCAGCCGGCCACCGTTTCCCCCTCGCCTTGCCAAGCAGCGGCCCCAGCACGCCCATCTCCGACGGTAGCGCAAAACCGAGCGGGGCCGCCGAAACCAACCGCCCCGCTCGTCGGCGTCGCATCCCCACCTACGCCCAAGGCCTGCCGGGACGGGCGCAGCGAAGCCCTCTCAAGACGTGGGCCACGAACGCCGAGGAGGCTTCGGCCTTCGACCTCTTCGCAAGGACAGCCCCACCAGCGTATGCGACAACGCCCTTACCCCTCACTCCATCTCGTAGGTCGTCACATAGGCCTCGGCGGCGTAGAACGCGGGCAGGTCGAGGGCTTTGATCGATTGCGCAAGGCCCATGTTGCGGTCGCGGGCGCGCTGCCAGAACTCGCGCTCGTCGTAGGCTCCGGGGAACATCGCCCGGTCTTTCTGCGACTCGTGCTTGTAGATGCCCTGAATCTTGCGTTCGAGATCGCCCTTCGACATCGGCAGAAACACGTCGGCGCGGTCGGTTTCCCATTCCTGCCACGCGCCCCGGTAGAGCCACACGAGCGGCCCCTTCGTTGGAGCTGCGGCCTTCTCGTCGGCCTTGCCGTTCTTCTTGGCCTTGCCCTCGTCGCCGCCGGTGTAGCGGCGCATCGCCTCGCGGATGGCCACATAGCACATCTGGTGCGTGCCGTGCGGGTCGGAGAGGTCGCCAGCCACGAGGATGTGATCGGGCTGGATTTCCTTCAGCAGATCAAGCACGACCTGAATGTCGGCCTCACCGATGGGGTTCTTGCGCACCGTGCCGGTTTGGTAGAACGGCATGTTGAGGAAGCGGGCGTTCTTCTCGGAAAGGCCTACCACTTCGATGCCCGCCACGGCCTCGGAATAGCGAATCATCGCCTTGAGGTCTTGCACGGCCTGCGTGTCGATCTCGCCGGGCTTCTTCTTGTCGAGGAAGCGCTCGATGGCGTCCACCTGCTTGAGAATGGCCTGCTCGCATTCGCCCTTCGCGCCGAGCGGCCCCAGCGCCATCCGGGTGTAGTGCAGGTGGCGACGCACGTCGGCATCGAAGACCGCCACGGAGCCGTTGGTCATGTAGGCCACGGTCATGTCGTTGCCGTTCTGCGTGAGCGCATCGAGCATACCGCCCGCCGAGATCACGTCGTCGTCGGGGTGGGGCGAAAAGAGGATGATCTTCTTCTTCTTGGGCAGCTCGTCGCGGTAGCGGATGCGCCCGCGCAGGTCTTCGAACACCTTGCGGCAGAGCGGATCGACGCCGCCGAAGACGTGCACGAGGTCGTGGAGGTGGTAGCGGAAGAAGTCGGCAGCGTCGAGGTGGTAGATGCCTTTGCCGGTTTCCTCGCACAGCCAAATGATCGCCCGTTTGGCGAGGTCCATCGTCCACGAGCGCACAATGTCCACCAGCCACGGCGTCTTGACGCGGGTGAGTTCGGATGCCGAGGCGTGGTCGACGTAGATGGCGGCGTTGCGGTGCGTCTGGAGGAACGAGGCCGTCACGTCCTTCGTCGGCTCCTCTTCGACGGCGCGGCGGATGACCTTGGCCTTGTGCTCGCCGGTGGCCATCAGAATCACCTCGCGGGCGTCGAGGATCGTGCCCACCCCCATCGTGATGGCCGTCTTCGGCACGTTCTCCTCGCCGAAGAAGTCGCTGGCCGCGTCCTTGATCGTGATGTCGTCAAGGGTGATGAGGCGCGTGCGGGTGTTGATGCTCGATCCCGGTTCGTTGAAGCCAATGTGGCCGCTACGCCCGATGCCCAGCAGGATCAGGTCGAGGCCGCCCGCCTTCTGAATCTGGTGCTCGTAGGTGAGGCAGAACGTCTCGACGTCCTCGGGCTTGATGTCGCCGCGCGGGATGTGGATGTTCTGTTTGGGGATGTTGACGTGGTCGAAAAAGTTCTCGTGCATGAAGCGGTGGTAGCTCTGCAAGCTGTCCGGCTTCATCGGGTAGTATTCGTCGAGGTTGAACGTGACCACGTTCGAGAGATCCAAGCCCTGCTCCTTGTGCATCCGGATGAGGTTGCGGTACACGCCAATCGGCGTGGAGCCGGTGGGCAGGCCCAGCACCACCTTCTGGCCCAGCGCACGACGCTCTTGGATCAGGTTGGCCACCCGACGGGCCACCTGCGCAGCCAAGTCCGACGCCGATTCAAAGATCAGCACGGGAAGCTTTTCGAGCTGGGTGCCTTCGCCTACGGGCGCGGGCGAAGAGGTCTCGTACGAGTCGAAGGCTGGCATCATCGTGTAGGCAAGAGGATAACGGAACGTGGGGCAGACGCAATCTACGCCTGCCCCACGCGTCAAACAAGAGCGTTTTCGCTTTCAGCGAACAAAAACACGCTCTTTATCGAAGAATCATTACGCCAGCAGCGAAAACAAGGTGTTCAACCATCATCTTTTCGCCATCAGCGAACACGAAGCACGGTTGCAGCCTCAACGTCGCCGGTCATCCGCACCACATACAACCCCGCCGTCGGTGCCCGCCACGTCAGCTCGCGCACGCCAGCGGCCTGCGCTCCATCCGCCAACACGGCAAGCTGACGCCCCAGCACGTCGTACACGCCCACGCGCACCGCTGCGCCCTGCGGGAGCGTCATCCGAAGCCGTGCCGCTTCGCCGCGTCCCACCGGATTCGCACCGACGACGTTCAGCATCGGCGACGATCCGGGCGCATCGGCCCCCACCACGTCTGTCCCAACCACCGGCAGGCTCGCGGCGCTCTCGTTCCAGCTCTCGTCGAAGGCCGTCGCAAGGTAGGTGAACGTCGTTCCTTCGCTTGCCGGCGGCGTGTCCACATAGCTCGTCCGGCCACCGCCAACCACCGTCACCAAGTAGCGGTTGGTCGACAGATCTACGGCGATGCCTTGCGGGAAGCGGTAGATGCCGTACCAACGCGCCGTATCGCCGTCGGCCGCCGGGAGCGGCTTCGTCCACGACACGGTGATGCGCGCGCCCGAAGAGGTCGTCGGCAGAAGCACCGGCGCGTTGGGCGCGTCGGTGTCGCCCTTCCACGGCATCACCACCGGCACCGCCGGACGGCGGTAGAGCGTGTCGAGGTGGAAATCGGGATAGTAGAGCAGCGTTGCGGCGCGGAAGGTCGACTGTCCTTGGTAGCCGTTGGTGCGGTTGAAGGCAATCTGTTCCTTGTTCTGGTTGGTGGTGGTGATGAGGCCGGGAATGAAGTGCCGCGCCGTGGTCGGCATCGGAACCGTCGAGACGGTAGGCGTCATCTTGGTGTACCACCATGGGGCCAGCTTGGCGTAGTCTTGACCGCCGCCAAACTTCCAGTAGAGCTGCGGCGTGAGGTAGTCGAGCCAGCCTTGCTGCATCCACGTCACCGCATCGGCATAGATAGCGTCAGCTCCGCTCATCCCTGTTACGCCGGTGGGCGTACCGCTCTTCCAGATGCCGAACGGGCTGATGCCAAACTTGACGGACGGGCGGATGCTGTTGATCTTGGCCTGTGTGCCCCGCACCATCATGTTCACGCTGTACTGCCGAAAAACCGGGATTGAAAATCCCAGCGGGGAGCCGTAGGTGCGCCAGGTAGCAATGTCTTCCGATCCCATCCCGGTGAAGGTGCCGTCCGGATACGGGTAGAAGTAGTCGTCGAAGTGGATGCCGTCCACGTCGTAGTTGGTCACGATCTCGCCCACCACATTGATCACATAGTCCCGCACCGCCGGAATTCCGGGGTCGAGCACCTTTTTGGAGGTCAACGTGGGGACGTTCATCACCCACTCGGGGTGCGTCTTCAACACATGGGTGGCGGCAATGTCGTCGCGGCTCGTGTTCACCGCAGCGTCGGCACGGTAGGGGTTGAGCCAGGCGTGCAGCTCCATTCCCCGCTTGTGCGCTTCTTCAACGGCAAAGGCGAGCGGGTCGTAGCCGGGATCTTGCCCTTGCGTACCCGTGAGAAACTGCGACCACGGGTCTACGCTCGATTGGTAGAAGGCATCGCACTCGGTGCGCACCTGAAAGTACACGGCGTTGATGCCCTGCGCCTTCAGCCCGTCGAGGATCTCGACGAGGTGCTGCTTCTGCGACGCCGCCGATTCGCCGCGGCGCGGCCAGTCAAGGTTGGAAACGGTGGCAATCCACACCGCCCGCGTCTCCCGCTTGGGCGATTGCGCGTGAACGGCAGATACCGAAAGCGAAGCGGCCAGCGCGGCCACGGTCAGAAGAGTTGTACGCATCGAAGGACGAAAGGGGAGTCAGAAAACGCAACAGGCCCCGAAGCCGCTGGGACTCCGGGGCCTGTGCGCGGCAAAGTTCACCGTGAAGCAGGCGCTTAGCGCACCACGTTCAGGCGCTGCGAAAGCACATAGCCGTCGGCTTCGAGGCGGACGAGGTACGCCCCCGTGGCCAGCGACGAGGCGTCGAAGACGACCTCGTTGTCTCCAGCCGCACGCTGCCCTTCAACAAGGGTCATCACCTGACGGCCGAGCAGGTCGTACACCCGCACCGAAGCCTCGGTGCTCATGTGCAGCGAGAAGCGCACCCGCGCCGACGAACGCACCGGGTTGGGCGCGACGGCCTCGAGATCAAAGCCCACCGGAGCCCAGCGGCTGTCGTCTTCGGACGCAACCGGCTTCGGCTCGTAGATGTGCAGGGCCAGCGGCTCGCCCGCAGGGTTGGAGAACTGCGCCACATAGGCCAGCTTACCGTCGGGCGAGAACGCGATGCCGCGCGGGCGGCCTTCGGTGGCCGGACGGCTCCACTTGATGCTATCCAGCGGCACCGGTGTGCTGCCCGGAGAAAGCGCTGCCGGGTCGAACGCGTACCACGTGTTGTCGTTGATGTTGTCAACCGTGTTCTTGTCGTTGGGCGAACCGGCGCTCACCCAGATGCGCTGCGTCGAAGGGTCACGGGTGATCGACTCGGCGGCGAACCCGCGCAGAAGCGTATCGGGTGCCGAGAACCCCGAGAACTCGTCCGGACGGATGTAGCGAAGCACCACCCGCATCGTGTAATACGGCACATAGAGGGTATCGCCCGTACGGCTACCCAGCATGGCCCGGGTGAACGACGGGCTGGTGGCCGAGACGTTCTCGCGGAGCGTCATGTCCGGACGAAGCTGAACGATGGGGCCGCCGCCGGCAACGCCCGTGGCGAACACGCCGCCGTCTCCCGTTGCGCCGGGGCCTGCCAAGTTGGAAACCCCGTACACGGCCGTGTTGATGCGGGCAATCCCGGCTCCGGTGGTGCCGTTCACGCGGTAAATGTGCGTGCCTTGGGCAATCACCACGTTGCCTTGGCCATCAACGGCCAGGCCACGGCCAGCCGACTTGCCGGCGTTTGAGAAAACGCGAACGCCGGTGGCGTTCGGCCCCGTGCTGCCGCCCAACGTATCCACCGACCCATCGGGGAAGGTGATGAAGTTGATGGGCGAAAAGGCCGCCGGGGTTCCGTCCGGCTGGAAAACGTAAACGACGTTCACGTTCACACTCCCGCTCGGGGTTACAATGCTTTCCCCGCTGCGCGAATAGTAGCCTTGCACCCAAACGTTGCCGTTGGGCGTCACGACGAGGCCGTGAGGTTGGTCGTTGGCCTTGGTGATAAACGCCCGCTGGGCCGCCGTAGCGCCGAGGGTGTCGGGGAAGACCGACTTGAACGTCCAGGCGGTCTGGGCAGATGCCGCCATCATAGGGACGGCAACCATACCTGCAAGCAGTAGCAGCTTCTTCATCGCGAAAAAGGGGTTGGATGGATTCAGGGAAAGACTTCTCGGCAGAGCGCAAGAAGAACGACTGCGGGACAACATACGGTAAATCCCGCAAAAAACTACGGTTGAGCCGAAACGAGCGGGGCCACCACCAGCAAATCACCGGCTGTAGGCTTCTGCGAATCGGCGTTGCCAACGATCGCCGCGCCCGTCACAAGCAGGTGATCGGCGTCGAGCCAGCGCATCGCTACAATGCCCTTGGTGAGCAAGCCTCCAAGGCGTGCGTTGACGGTTCCGTCGGGCAGCACGCGCAGCAGCGGATCGGTGAACGTGGCGTTGAGCGTGACATCGGTAGGAGCAACCCCAAGAAGCAGACTCCCGTCGCTGGCAGCAGCCATCGCGTTGATCGTCAGCGTGCTTTCCACCGAGGCCAGCAGGGTTGGCGCGCCAAGCGTCGTGCCCGAGCGTGTGTACTTCCAGACGCCGGTGGTCGTGCCGACAGTCCCTGCGACATAAATCGCCGAGGGCGTGGCTTCAATGGCGGTGATGACGCCGCCGTGTGGGTATTTCGTCGTCGCGCGGGGCGCTGCGCCCGGAGCAACGCGGTAGAGCATGCGGTCTGCCGCCGTGCCCGTCGCGCTCAGGGTTCCCCCCGTCCAGACGGTCCCATCGCTTTCGATATCGATCGCGTTAAGCAGCACCGTCGAGCCGAAATCCGATGTGTTCGTCCAGACCGTTTGGGTGCTGCTTCCAGGCGTAAAGCGGAACACCGCCCGGACGCCACGAACCCCGTAGACGAATCCGTCCAAGTAGGTCAGTTCGGGCCAGGTGAAGTTACCCGTGGCAATCGAGTTCTCCCGGGTTTCGCCCGAGACATACTGGATGCCTTGCGAAGCGTTGTTCTCGGTGGCCGAAACGTAGCCGCTGTTGTTGCCGTAGTTGGTGGCCACGCCATACCCTGCGTTTGTCGGCAGGAACTTACCCCAACGCACCAGCGCGGTAGCCAGCGAGATCTGCTTGACGCTGGAGAAGTTGACCGCGCCCACCACCGACACCTTCACGTTGATGTTGTCGACCGGCATGTTCGGGGCTTGCACCTCGATCTGCGTGGACGTCAGGCTCACGATGGGCACGCGCGTGCCGTTGAAGTAGACGTAGGTCTTGCCCTGGACGAAGCCCGTACCGGTAATGGTTAGCGGCGTGAAACCGGCCACCGCTTTGCCAGAAATGGTCGGCTCACCCGTCTTCGGCGCAACCGACGTGAGCGTCGGGTCGGGAAGGCGTTGCCCGGCGGTTTCGTCGGGGGTGTAGATGGACTGCCCCCGGTCGGAGCCGGTGTCGCACGCAGCCACGAGCGTGCCAAGGGCCAGCACGGGGACGGCGAGAAGAGCGCGGGAACGAAGCGTCATCGGAAAGGTCGTCGGGGGGTCACCAAAGGCAACCCGGTCTCGTCAGAAGGAAAAGCGAAGGCCGAGGCGGTGCACGCGCCCAAAGGTATTGAGCGCGCCCATGTCGGTGTAGGCGTAGTCGGCGCCGAAACCGAGGCCGCTGCGCATCACCTTTTGGATGCCGAAGCCACCGGAGAGGGATTGCTCGCCGCCGCGGGTAACGGCACCGCCGCGCAGGAAGAACGTGTTCATAAATCCGTACTCCACGCCCACCTTGATCTGCTCGGGGTAGTCGCGGCTGTTGAGCGCGTCCACGCTGGCGTTGAGTTGGTGGGTGGCCGAGTTGAGGCTCGTCAAGTTCACCAAGTCCATCGCCACGCCTATGCGCAGCGCCAGGGGCAGCTGGGCCGATTCGCGGACGAAGGTCACTTCGGGCGAGAAGTTGCGGGCACTCACGGCAAAGTTGAGGCTCTTGTAGCCCGTGCGGTAGAGCATCCCGAAGTCGTAGGCCACGGTGCCCTCTTTGGCTTCCACCCGGTTGAGCGACCCGTCGGACGAGCGGCTCTCCACCGGGCTGCCAAGGTCGAGCGATGCATACTTGACGTGCCCGCCGATGGAGAACCGGTCGGTGAGCGCCTTGGCGTAGCCTACGCCCACGGCATAGGCTGTCGGGCGATAGGTGCCGAGTTCGTCGTAGCCTTGGGCGTTGCTCGAACGAATGGTTTCGATGAAGTCGTCGCCGTAGTCCACATGTTGCAGGCTCACCCCCACCACGCCGTAGCGCCCTTCGGCCGGGGCAAACGAGGCCGCGGCCGCGTTGTGGGTAAAATCAAAGATCCACTGCGTCTGCGCCGCGCTGACGGTCGCCTTGTTTTCTTGGCGCGCCATCGAGGCGGGGTTGTAGAAGAGCGCCGTAGGCATGCCCTCCACCGCCGTCACGGCATCGCCAAGGGCAGCGGCGCGAGGGTCCATCGAGAGCGCGAGGAACTTCATCGTCGTTTGCGCCAGCTTCTCCCGTGGGATATCGTTGAGCGAGGTGGTCTGCGCACGGACAGCGGGCGTACCCATCGCCCCGGCAAGGGCGAGCACCGTGGCAGCACGAAAGATCGAAGCGGTCATGTTCGGAAAAGAAGACGCAGCCCGAAGGCCAAGCGAATGCGGCAAACGGTTAGCGAATGACGGCGAACTTGCGGTAAACCTGCTCGCCTTGGCTGTACATCCGGTCGCCCGCCGAGTACAGCTTCTCGCCCGTCTCGGAGTCGAAGATGTCGTTTGGAGCGTCCACGTCTTGGGTGACGGTGACCACGGCGATGTAGATGCCCGAGACGACGACCTGCCGCGACGACGTGGCGAGATCCCAGTATTCGTCGCCGGAGCCGTTGGTGTGGTTGAGCGTGGCGACTTTCTCGCCCAGTTCGGTGTAGATGTCAATGCGGCACTGCCCCGGCAGATCGAGGAAGCCCAGCTTGTCGCCTTGGTCGAAGTAGCGCGTCCCCGTCTGCTGCGTCGCGTTGATGGGCGAGCCGAGATAGAAGGGGTTGGGCACCACACGCACGCGATCAAGCGCTACGCCCTGCGGACGAAGCAGCACGGCAGGCGAGTAGGTCTGCGTCCAGTAGCGGGTCGATTTGAGCGCCCGTCCGGCAGGAGCACCGTCCGCTCCGGTGGTGGTACCGCCCACCGCCCGGAGGTAGTAGTAGTAACCGATGCCGCGGGTGGCCGTGAGGTCGTCGTACGACGTGGCCGTTCCGGGCAGTGTGGCCAGCAACGTATCCGGCTGCGTGTAGCCTGCGGCGGAGCGGTAAACCTCAAAGCCCTGCGGGCTTTCGCCGGGGAAGAGCGTCCATCGAAGCTGGATGCGGTCGCCGCCGCCCGAGGCATCGAATGCGCTGGGGGGCAGCGGTGGGCTTTCTACGGCGTAGCCTGCGTTGTAGGCGGCCCGGGCGCGGCGGAACGTCTGGAAGAGCGAGTCGCGCCCGGTAAACACCCACCCGTTTTTGGTCAAGCCCGACTGCCCGTTGATCGTCACGGGAAGCACCGGGTCGCCGTTACGAGCATCGCCCGACAAACCGTTGAGCACCGTCTTGTAAGCACGGCCAAGCGTTTCCGAGTTGCGGCGCGAAAGACCGGCCACGCCAACGGCGAAGACCACCTTCACGCTGTCGCCGGGGGCCAGCGTGTACGGGCCGTAGCCCCACGCCGCGCTCTTACCGCCCGAGCCGCCCTCGGCGGGCATCGCACGCTGCGACAGAAACGCCGCACGGGTGTTTCCGCCCGAAATCTTGTTGGCGTGGCGATCGGAAGCGTCGGTCGTCATCAACGCGTACTCCGCCTCCATCTTCGAGATGGTAAAGGCGTCGTTGTTGGAGAGGATGGACTCGTCGGAGTCGAAGTAGTTCATCCAACGCGGCTGCGCGGCATCGTCGGTGGTGCCGTTGGCCGCCGTCGGAGCGAAGAGCGTGGCCGCGCCGATAAACTGCGCGCCGCCCAGACGCCCGAGGGTGTCGGATGCCGCAATGTTGACCGCCGGAACCCCTTCACGCACAATCGGCCCGCCGATGTTGTTGTACGAGCGGTCTTTGTCGGGGAAGTAGCCGTGCCAGGCGTACATCGCCCGGAAGTTTTCGGTCGGCAAATCGCCGTACGTCGTCCCCAAGCCATCGCCCCGGAAGTCCACCATCGTGTTCTTGCCCCAGCCGGTGGCGTTGCCCATCAGGTAGCGCACTTCGTGGTTGACCGACCAGCGCCATTGCCAGTGCAGCACCAAGTCGGACACCGTCTGCCCTGCCAGCTCGATGTCCGAGTCGGCGTCGGCGTTGCCGGTGTTGCGCACCACCGTCTCCACGATGTGGTAGTTGTCGTGGAACTCGTTGGAGAACTGGTACACGCGGCGGATGACCGTAAGGCCCAGCAGCGTGTTGACCTCCGAGTAGATCATCGCGTCGGCCTTCAGCGTCGGATCTACGCGGTCGACCACCATCGACGTCGTCCCCTCCGTCAGTTCGCCGCCCACGGTCACCGCCGGGCGATCGAAGCGCGAGACGACTTCAAACTTGACCGGAAAGAACTCGTTGGCACCCGTCGCGCGCGGCCCCACGTGCACCACACGGGTGGTGTAGGTCGTGCCGTCAACGCCGCGTACGTTCTTGGCTCCGATCCAGAAGCCCGACGCCGCTTGGCTGTGGGTGAGGTTGTAGATGGCAGGCCAGAGCGCGCCAAACTGCTGCTGGTTTGTGCCGAAGCCCGTCTCGCGCTCGCCGCCGATTTCGGAGTACCAGTTGTGGTACGATCCGGCGGAGAGCCAACGGTTGGTGTATTGAGCCGCAGCGGGAGCAGCCAGCGGAAGGCCAAAGGCAACCGCAAGGGCACCCGAGGCAAACGAGCGAAGGCGCGAAACGCGAAGGCGCGAAAAAAGCGTCATGGAGCGAGAAGCGAGGCTGAGCCGAGGCGGCCCAAGCGGTCAGAGATCAGAAGTTCACACGCAGGCCGAAGTAGACCGTGCGGGGGTTGAAGAAGTTGAGGAACGTCTGGTTGGGCATATCGATGTAGGCCTTGTCGCGCAGCACCTGCTCGACGCGGGCCTGATCGGCAGATTGCCAGGCTCCTCCGCTGTACTGAAGGTATGTGCCCGTCCCACGTTCGTAGTACAGCGTGCCCTCCACCGCGCCGGTGTAGGCGGCACGGTCGGCAAAGTGGACGATCGGGTCGTAGGCCACATCGGGCAGGCGGAAGTCGCCGATCGTGTCGTCCCCCACGATGGTGGTGTACTCGCCCTTCTCGGCCTTAGGCAGGTGCAGCGACCGCATGTAGGCGGTGAAGTCGTTGCCGTCGGCGAAGCCCACCATCGAAAGACGGCGGATGTTGAGCACGTTGTTGATGTCGGCGAAAGCCTGCACGCGGCGCGGACCGAAGCGGAAGTCGCGGGTGATGCGCAAGTCCAAGCCTTTGCTGCTGCGGTATTGCAGGTTGCGGCTGACGTTCTCCGGTGCCGCCCCACCGCCGGCCCATGTGTAGTAGCCCCCCTCCCGCCATGTGGCCAGGGCAATCAGGTGCCAGTCGGCCAGCGGGCGCATTCCTCCGGCCACCGGGCCAAAGTCCGACGGGGTGAAGAAGTCAAGGTTGAGCCGTGCGTACGGTGCCGGAAGCGGCTTGCTTTGCAGCGCCCGCGCCGCGTTCTCGGTGATGTCGCGCTCGCGTTGCGTGGACGAGTTCTCGTAGATGCCCACACGCCCAAACCGCCCGGACGACGTCACCATGTAGGTGTAGTTGGCGAAACCGCGCACCCACGAACCCCGCCGACGCTCCAACGTGAACTCGAAGCCCCGAATGTCGGCGTAGCCGTTGGGCTCGGAGCGGCTGTACGACACCGCGCCGTTGCGGCTGGCGTAGCTCACGAGCAACCCTTCGAGCGAGACGTTCTTGTAGTACCCGGCGGTACGGATCAGGAACTGGTCGAAGAGCGATTGTTCGTAGCCGATCTCGTAGGCCACCGTCTTGGGCAGCGGCTCGTTCGGGTCGGCGATGCGCGTCACCCGGCGGGCCTCGTCGAGCGAACGAACGAGGTACAGGTCGTCCGGCGACGGCAGGCTACGGAAGTGACCGTAGTTGAAGTACAGCTTGGAGGAAACCGTCACCGGGAACGACACGCCCAAGCGCGGGCTGAGCGTCACGATGCGCTTCGTGTTGGACTGCGACGTCGTGTCCAGCAGCGTCACGTTCGAGAGCACCGGCGAGAACGGCGAGTAGTCGTACCACTGGCCGCCCGCGTGCGAATAGTCGAGGCGCAGGCCCGTGTTGGCCACCATGCCCCGGAATTCGAGCTTCGTCTGGGCGTAGAGCGCGCCGCGGGTGGGCGTCCGATTCCACCTGGACGTGAAGTTCGACGAGCGGAGGTAGGCGTCGAACTGGCCGTAGTTGACGCGGCTGTCCGTCAGGTTGAACTCAAAGCCCGTCTTGCCTTCCAAGAAGCGGTTGAACTGGTGCGTCAGGTCGCCCTTGAGGTTGTAGGCCACCACGCGGCTCGTGTCGCGGGCGGTCGACATGCCCACGCCCATGCGCATCCCGTCCACGCCGTTCGAGGGGTTGACCACAAAGCCAAACGGAGCCTCGTCGAAGGCTACGCCGCCGAAGGTAACCACCTTCGTCGTGTCGCGGGCGCGGCCCGGGTTGGTGTCGTAGAACGAGGCGTACCGGGTGGCGCGGATTTCGTAGAACGTCGTGTTGTTGACGGCGTGCGTAAACGTGCCGCCGAGCATGAAATCGCGCGTGCGCGTCGGATTCCAGTAATCGGTGGCGAAGATGCGCGTATCGGTGTAGGTCGTCCGGTCCAGATCCGAGGCAATGCCGCCGGCGCTCGAATACACGCCCGGCTGCCCGATGCGCGACGCCGCCGTGCCCGTAACCTCGCCGTAGAGGCCTTCAAGCGTCAGCTTCATGCCCCGCGAGACATCGCTCGTCATCTTCACGTGTCCCGTCTGCTGGCGGTACCGGTCGGTAGCCAGCGGGATGAAGTACATGTTCTGGTCGCGCCGGAACGAAGCGTAAAAACGCGTATCGCCGAAGCGGTTGAGGCCCGGCACCGGGCCGCCGAAGCCCAAGTCAAGGTTGTAGTCCGGCTCTTCGATCGTAAACGTCTTGCGGTGCTGGTAGCGGAAGGCCTCGTAGAGCGCCTGCGGCGTCATGTCGTTGGACGGGTCCGCGTCGGCCAGCAGTTTTTCCGACACCGACACCCAGCCCTCGAACGACCGGTACTGCGACTGCGTGGCCGTGTCCCATGTACCGTTGGCCGTGCCCGCAAACGCCACCGCCGGGTCGATGAGCGGACGAATCCAGTAGGAGTTGGGGTCGTTGGGGCTTTGGTCGAAGTTCTTGAGCTGCGGCGGCGCGTAGCGCAGGCTCACGTCCACGTTGTAGCGGTTGCGGCTGCCCTCCTTCGTGATCACGTTGATGAGGCCGCTTCGCACGTTGCCGTACTCGGCGTTGAAGCCGCCCGTCACCACCTGCACCGCCTCCACCGACGCCAGCGGAATGGCCGTATAGGGCGCGTTGTTGCGCTCGTCGCGCAGCGTCAGGCCGTTCACGTTGAACGACAGTTCGTCCGAGCCGGAGCCGCGAATGGAGAGGCCTTCGGAGCCGGCCTGAAGCCCCACCACGCCTGCCACGCTGTTGGCCGTGGTGGACTGGATCTGCTCCGCCGTAATGTTGGCCCGCGACGACGACACGTCCGCCTCCACCACCGGGCGCTGCGCCTCGGCCACAACGTCCACCTCCGTGCCCGCAACGTCCTCCTCGGACATCGCGATGTTCAGCGGCGTCGTCTGGTCAAGGTTGACGCGGACGTTCTGCGTCGCCTTCGAGGCATAGCCCACGTACGTGGCACGCACCGTGTACGCGCCGGGGCGGATGCCGATGATCGTAAAGTAACCGTCCACATCCGACACCGCGCCCAGCGAGGTGCCCTCCACGACGATGTTGACGCCGGGGAGTTCGTCGCCGTTGCGGGCGTCGGTGACGCGGCCGGAGATCTTGCCGGACTGGGCCAGCGCCATCGGCGCGATGGCGAACGTAGAGGCGAGAAGCGCGAGGCGGTAGCGAAGCGTCATGGGTCGAAAAACAGGAGGCGCAGCCGAGATACGGCACGGGTTCTGAACATACACATCCTTCACACCCGGAACAAGTCCTTTTTGCTCACCCACACGCTGCGAGCGAAAATGTTTTTCAAAACCACTGCCCGCCCTTTCGCCACGAGCGTAAATCGCCTCCGGCATCCACGCTGTCCACCCAACCTTCACAGCCAAGGACTTGACCGGGATTCTTGCGCTGCCGTATTCTGGTCGTCCACTCTCGAAACGGCGCTTGCGCCGCGTAGAAGCGGTGCCGCTGGTGCGGTAGTTCAGTCGGTTAGAATGCCGCCCTGTCACGGCGGAGGTCGCGGGTTCGAGTCCCGTCCGCACCGCACGAAGCGCCCTTCGGTCTACGGATCGGAGGGCGCTTCGCTTTTAGTTCCTACGGACAAGACCCAAACGCCGCGCTCGCTCACGCCGCGTTCGCCGGATCGTCTACGCAGCAGGCCGGAGGCATATACCATGCAGGAACCGCGACAACGCCGTAAGGAAGGTATACGAAGATCCTTGGCGCTCTATAGTCATGCAGTTCGTATACTTCTACGCCGACACGAACGACGCACTCCCGGTCGCTACGTCTTCCGCATCACCTGACAGCCTCTTATCGACTATGACAACCTCGGAAGAAATTGTTATGCTGGCTAACCAACTGCTGGATCTCAACATTATCACCCAGCGACAACGTCGGGAGGTAGATCGTCGTGTGGACGAGCCGGACTTCCTCCGCCAATTCAAAGATGGAGCGCTTTTGCTCGGCGGGGCACGGCAGGGTGTGATGGAGCGACTGCTTGGGCCCCGCGGTGCCGAGCAAGAGACAGAAATCGACGTGGCGGAGGCGCGAATCACCCACCCTGTTGCAGCGACTCACGCCTCGGCATCCTCGAACAGCCCGCTCGTGACCGTAGGGTATTTGGTGGCCTCGGTGGGTTTTCTCCTTGGCTTTGTGGCATTTGGCAAGTCCACGACGGTGAGCAGCGGCTACGGCTTGTCTCAAACGCACAACATAGGGCTAATTGCCGACCGAGAAGTAATGATGATAGCGGCGGCAGCGCTGCTCGTGAGCGGCTTCCTACTCTCGTTAATTGGGTCGGTCAACGACCTGAAGAATGCGCCACGCTAAGATTGAGCACCGGCCTTACCTTTACCCTTCTGTCCAATGGTGCGATACAGACCCTTGCTGCTCGCCGCTCTGCTCGGTGCGTGTGGCCAATCGCAGCGCACGGCTGTTGTGTCGCCCGCCGACTACGGCGAGACGTGGCCCATCACGGCCACGTCTGTAGAACTCCGCTGCGTCGAGCCGCAGCAGGCTCCGGTGGCGCGGGTGCAGGGTGTAGACTACGCGCTCAACGGCGTGGCCAAGCAACTGGGCTACCCCTACCTGCACGAGTCGCCCTACATCCTGAAGGACACACTGGACGCGAACTTGGGGATCGTGGCCAACAAAGACATGGGCGTGTTTATGGATCGAGCGATGGCGCTGTGTAAATAGATTCTTGCTCTCGCTGACTTTCAGAACCCAACTTCCGACCATGGAGACGCCGCCGCGCAAGGGTAAACCCTGTTTGGCATTCGGAAAGAGACGAACACCAAGCCCATGGAGACGCCGCCGCGCAAGGGTAAACTCACGGCTGAGCGAATCATCCGGTTGCCCAAGGAGACTTCGGCTCCGACGCCCGCCCCATCACAGCCAATCTCCACGACTTGAGTTTGGATCGGCTTGGTTGCTGTTGTTGTGCTGGCCTTCTGGATCATGGCGAACAAGCCATCGCCCGTGGTCACGCTCGACGAGTACTCGCGGCTGCGCGAAGGAATGACGTACGAGCAAGCCGTGGCTGTCATTGGTGCCCAAGGCGTCGAGCAGGCCAGCAGCACTACCGAGGGCGTGCCGGGCTATATGCCTACGCTGCGCATCAAGACATACGGTTGGCTAAACCCCGACGGCTCGAACATGAACGCAATGTTCCAGAACGGGAAGATGGTCAACAAGGCCCAGTTCGGGCTACGGTAGAACCACATCAATATGCAATGCGCAGGTTTCACCACCAAAGGCCGCCCCTGCCGCAACAAGGCGAGTGCGAATGGCTATTGCCATCTGCACGGTGGCACTCCCTCGCGTCGAGGCAATTCCATATTCGCGCCTTCAGGCCCATCCTATCCGTCTACGTCGTCTCCTCCAACAACTTCAGGAAGCGACTTCGGAGGCTTTATCCTGCTGATGATTTTCTGCATCTTCGTCGCAATGATGGTGCTCGGCGACGGATGCGAGGGAGGGGGCTTTGGTGGCGGAGGGCCGTGCAAACGAGGAAAGCCCTGTGGCAACTCGTGCATCGCGCAAAACAGGACGTGCCACAAGTAGCCTACTGCACCTCGATGCTCACCTGACTCTGACGATGACATGAAATCGTCGACTGTGATGGCCCTCATCTTTAACCTTGAGAGCCGAACGACAGATCAACGTTCGGCGAGGTCGCGGAGGAAGAGTTGGTAGTTGGCCTTTTCGGAGCCTTGGGCCTTGGCCCACCGGTCGAGGAAATCGGAAACAGCGTCGGGCATTGGGAAACTGCGTTCGGAGTATCTAACCTACGAACGTTGCAGTCTCGTTTAGCTCTCCGGCTCGTCCGGTATTTCGGCGGTGGATGCGGAGCGCCGCAGCAGTCCGGGGGCGAAGTAGCTGACGGCCAGCAGCAAGCCGCCCAGCCCGACGAAGATCACCACGCGTGCGGCCATCGGGATGCCGCGCAGGTCGAAGAGCAGCATCTTGCCGACGGTGAGCGCCAGCGTACCGAGGCCGAGCGTCCGCAGCCGGTCGTGCCCCGTGCGCAGCCCGGCCACGACGAGCGCGACGGCGTAGAGGCCCCATGCGCCGTTGATCCACGCCGTGCTCAGCGGCAGCGGTTTGAGGGCGTAGCGCAGCACGACGAGCGCGAAGGCGTGCGCGCCAAGCAGGTAGGCCGGTCTGATCCGGGGTGCCACGCGAACGGCAGCCACCGCCAGCGCTCCTACGCCAGCGAACGCCGCGACCACGCCCAGCGCTGTGGTGTCGTACCCGGCATGGTCGCCGTAATACACCGCAGCACCGACGACAGCCAGCAGCGCCAACCCGTCGGCCACGCGGGCGAGGCTTGTCCATATCCGCTGCCGTGCCCCGAGTGCTCCGGCCGCCGCCACGGCCACGAGCGCGCCCATGCGCATCGCCTCGGGCAACCCGACCGCCGCCGCCCACCCGGCCAGCAGCAGCGTGGCGAAGCCCAGCGCCTCGGCCGCTTCGTCGCGGCGCACCCACGCCGCCGCGCCGTACCCAAGACCCAACGCGAGCGCCAACGCCGCTTGCGCCGGATCGGAGAAATGCCACAGCAGCGCCGTCAGCCCAAAGAACCCGACGGCACTGGCCCACACGGCCAGCGGCACCGGACGGAGGAGCCGAGGCAGCGCCGCCCAGACGCCCGTTTCTTCGCCTTCCGCGCGGCGCGCGGCCAGCGGCACGAGGCCCACCGCCGCCCACGTCAACACGACGACGGCTTGGAACAGATGCCGCTCCGTCCCGACAAGGAATCCCGCCTTCCAGCGCAGCACCGCGAGCGTGGCCCACGCGCCGAGGGCGAGCGCGGCCAGCAGCCCCGGCCAGCGCATCCGGTGCCATGCCGCCGTGCCGCCCGCCACGACGAGCGCGACGAACCCGAGCGTGAGCCGCAGCGACGCCGGGTCTTCGTAGATCACCAGCGGCAACGCCAGCGCCCCGATCGTCCCGACCGTCGCCAAGAGCGGCAGATCGGCCCAGACGGCCAGCCCCACGCTCGCCGCCGCCACAAGCGCCGCCAGCGCCAGCGCGACGCCCGGCGCCATCATGCCATAAAGCAGGCTCGCGGCGAACAAACTGCCGTAGAGCGCCGCGAGGCCGCCGCCTGCGAGCACGCCGGCCAGTGCAGGCCGAGACGTTCGCAGCCGCAGCCCGCCGGCGACGAGCGCCGCGCCGAGCGCCGCCGCGCCGAGCACCCGCACGCCGGGCGTGAGCCACCCTTGGTCGATCGTCCATTTGAGCAAGAACACCACGCCCACCAGCAGCAAGGCAATGCCCACCTTGCCGAGCACCTCTTCGCCGGTGAACACTGCCGACGACGACCTGAACCACGACGGTTTCGGAGACGCCAACGGCGGTGGAGCGCCGGAAATCGGATCCAAACGCGGCGCAGAGGCGGGCGGCAGGGCCGAGAGCCGAGCCAGTTCGGCCTCCAGCGCCGTCACCCGCGCTTCAAGTTGAGCAAGACGCTGAAAATCGGGGATCTGGGGATCGGACATGAGGAAAGATAGGATACGTCAGCCCGATCCCGCGTGCCCCAAGGACGGGGCCGAACCCGGCGTCCCGTGAGGCGTTGGGACGGATTCTCCTCGCCGTTCCCCCGTGCTGACCCTCGTTGATTACGGCATCGGCAACCTTCGTTCGCTCGAAAAAGCCTTCGCCCACGTCGGCGTAGCGGTGCATCGTACCGACGATCCCGCCGCCATTGCTCGCGCCACGCAGTTGGTCGTACCGGGCGTGGGTGCGTTTGGCGCGTGCATCGATGCGTTGCAGCGCCGAGGCTTGGTCGAACCGATCCTCCACGCCGCCGCCCGCGAGGTGCCGCTCCTCGGCGTCTGCGTCGGGATGCAGCTGCTCTTCGACGCCAGCGAAGAACACGGCGAACACGCGGGATTGGGCCTGATTCCCGGACGCATCGTCCGTTTTGCCGACGATCGGGTGCACGACGAACCCGGCCTCGACGGCGTGGCGGTGGCCCGGCGACTGAAAGTTCCGCACATGGGCTGGTCGCCCGTTCGCCCTGCCGATACCAAGAACGCCTTGGGCATCGTCGACGGCGACCATTTCTACTTCGTCCACTCCTACTACGCCCGCCCTGAGGCTTCCTCCGACGTGCTTGCGTGGGCCGACTACGGCGCGGCCTTCCCCGCCGCCGTGGCCCGCGGGCGCGTCTTCGGCGTGCAGTTCCATCCCGAAAAAAGCCAAGCGGCGGGCCTGCGTCTCCTCCGCGCCTTCGCCGACCTTCCGGCCTGACTCCGATGCTCATTCTTCCTGCCATTGATCTGCGCGGCGGCCAGATTGTGCGCCTCACCCAAGGCGAATACGACCGCGAAACCGTCTACTTCGACGATCCGGTCAAGATGGTGCGGCTGCTGCGGCTGATGAACACCAAGGTGCTGCATGTGGTCGACCTCGACGCCGCCCGAGGCGTTGAGGCGTCGGAGGCCGCCGGAAGCCGCCCGAACAACCGCGACGTGATCGCCCGCATCTGCCAAGAACTCGACATTCCGGTGCAGGTCGGAGGCGGTATTCGCACAATGGACGACCTCCGCGAGGTCATCAAAGCCGGGGCGGCGCGCGTCATCCTCGGCACGGCAGCGGTACGCAATCCCGACCTTGTGGACGAAGCCCTCGCCACCTACGGATGCAGCCGCATCGTGGTGGGCATCGACGCCAAAGACGGCGAGGTGCGCACCGAAGGCTGGCTCGAAGGTTCGGGCATCGACGCGGTTGATCTTGCGCTGGACATGGAGCGGCGCGGCGTCCGGCGCTTCGTCTACACCGACATTGCTCGCGACGGCACGTTCGAAGGCCCCAACGTAGAGGCCTACCGCATCTTGGGCGCTCGGCTCTCCAAAGCCCGAATCACCGCCTCCGGCGGCGTCGGCGGCTACCAAGACCTGCTCGCCCTGCAAACCTTGGGCGCAGAAGCCCGCGTGGACTCGGTGATCGTCGGGAAGGCGTTCTACGAAAAACGCTTTCCCTGCCAGCAGTTCTGGTGCTGGACGAAGAAGGAAGACGTCGATCTCGACTGCCTGTCCACCGCCCAACTTCGGAACGCTGCCTGATTTTGGCGCCGCTCCCTGTTCGCAACCCCTCGCCCTCCGTTGACCGCCCGTCGCCTCATTCCTTGCCTCGACGTGCACGCCGGGCGTGTTGTTAAAGGCGTCAACTTCGTAAACCTACGCGACGCGGGCGATCCCGTCGAACTCGCCCGCGCCTACGACGCCGCCGGGGCCGACGAGCTGGTCTTCCTCGACATCACGGCCACCCACGAGGCGCGCGGCATTCTCTACGACGTGGTGCGCCGCACCGCCGACGAGGTCTTCATCCCGCTCACCGTGGGCGGCGGCCTCCGCACCGTGGACGACATCCGGGCGATGCTGCTGGCCGGGGCCGACAAGGTGTCGCTCAACAGCGCCGCCTTGGCCACCCCAACCCTCGTCTCCGACGCCGCCCGCGAGTTCGGCAGCCAAGCCGTCGTGGTGGCCGTCGATGCCCGGCGGACGGAGCGGGGCACCTGGGAGGTGTTCACCCACGGCGGACGGCGCGGCACGGGCCGCGACGCGCTCGCATGGGCGCAAGAGGCCGTGGCCCGAGGGGCAGGCGAACTGCTGGTGACGAGCATGGACCGCGACGGTACGGGCGAAGGCTACGACCTCGATCTGCTGGCCGCACTGGCCGACGCCGTGAACGTGCCGGTGATTGCCTCCGGCGGAGCAGGCACGCTCCAACACCTTGCCGACGCGCTGCTTGTGGGCCGCGCCGATGCGGTCTTGGCGGCGTCCATGTTTCACTTCGGAACGTATTCCCTGGCCGAGGCCAAATCCTATCTTCGCGCTACCGGCCTTCCCGTTCGTGCCTGATGCTTCCCGCCGACTCGTCCTCAGGCTTTGCCCGCCAAACGCGCACCGACGAAGTGCTCGTAGAGCGATTCGGCTGGCACGCCCCGATTCGCGCAGCGCCCCCCATGCCGCATTCGACATGAACTCGACGGCCCCGATGGTACTCATGGCCGCCACGCTGGCCGTCACGATTCTTGGCTCCGGCGCGATGCTGCTGCGTACCGCGCGGCGGCGTGCGGCCGAGCGACGCACACGCTAACCCGCCCGCGATGGAACCTCTCCCTGCTCCGCCCCGCCCGGAAGCCGAGCGTCTGCTGCGCCGGGCCGTCGCTGGCGCAGCGGCGGCGTTGGTGGTGGTGGGCGGCTGGATGGCGTGGGAAGCGCTTCACCGCCCCGACGTGGGCGCGTCGTTCTACGGCAAAGGCCGCGCCTACACGCCGTCGTACTGGGGGCCGTTCTTGGCCTTCTGCCTCGTCGCCCTCGGCTTCGTTGTCTACATTTTTGCCCGCGCCCTCCGGCGGCTGCGAGCCGGGGAGCTGCGCCCCGAAGGGCGGCGCGTGGGGGAGCCGCGGTAAGCCTTACGCCGCCTTCGCGTAGGCCGTTGTACTGCGGCGGTGAATGCCGGAGCGGTTAACATGCCCGACGTACCGCCCCAGTACCGTCACCTCCTCGAACACGTCCGGGGTGATGCGAATGGCCTCGTACTCCTCGTTGCACGGTTCGAGGCGCAGGCCGCCGCCGTCGTCCATAAAAACGCGCTTGAGCGTCGTCTCACCTTCGTAGAGCACGGCCCCAATGCCGCCCTGCGGGATGTCGTCGTCTACCAGCAGCACATAATCGCCGTCGTGGATGTCGGCCCCTTGCATCGACTGGCCGCGCACGCGCAAGGCAAAGATGCGGTGGAGGTTGGGAAAGAGCGTTTCGAGCGTTATGGTGCCGAGGTTTTCTTCCACGGCCTCCTGCAGCCCTCCGGCGGTGATCGTGCCCATGACCGGGATGCCAAGCGGTGCCACGCGGTCGTCCACGAGCGCATACTGGTCGCCGTGGCGAGTGAGGTAGCCTTTGCGGGCGAGCGCTTGGAGGTTCTGCGTGACCGAGTTGGGCGAACGGTAGTCGAAATACTCGGTGATCTCGCGGTAGGTCGGCCACACGCCGTGGTTTTGCTGAACGGAACGCCGCAGGAAGTGCAGGAATTCGAACTGCTTGGCGGTAAGATGTTTGCGTGGCATGGCACACCGGCGGGCTATGTGCGATCTATGATAACGCACCCCACGCGCCAGCGCAAGTGAAGACGCACCGGCGGATTGTGAATACGCACAGAGGCGTCAATCGGCGTCGTCCGGGGGCGGCGTCTCCGGCAGCAGCCGTTCGGCCAGCGGAAACAGCAGCGCCAGCACCACCGCCTGCACGGCCACGCCGAAGAGCAAATCGCCGAGGGCCGCGCCGTTGTCCGGTCTGGGCACGAGGCGCAGCGCAAGGTGCGCCGCCGCCACCGCCGGGAATGCGGCGATCATCGCTGCCGCTACACGGCGCTTGAACGGGCTGAGGCCACGGAGGGATCGGGGGGAGAACATAGGAGGGGGAGAGGATTGTGGATCCTTCGCTGCGCTCAGGGTGAAGTACCAGAAGCCGGAAACCAGCACTCTTACCGTTCCAGCAGGAAGTTGCAGCCGCGCAGGCTGGCGGCGGGGAGGCGTCCGAGCACCTCAAAGCGACCGTCCGCATACCGAACGGCGCGGTCGTCGGTGAGCAGGAACGGGCAGGCGTCGGCGCTGGCGAGGTCGCAGAGGGCGAGGCGTCCGGGTGTGCCGTCGGGAAGGTCTTGGGATGGGTCGAGCGGATCGACCACGCGCACGCGCAGCCACGGCGGCGGTGCGTACCCCGGCCCGCCGGGCGCGTAGGCTTGGCTGAGCAGTTCGGCCATCCCGTACTCGCTCCACACGTTGCCTGCCGGGAGGCCGAAACCGTCGGCCAGGGCGGCGTGCAACGCGGCGCGGCTCATCTCGCGGCGATGCGTCTTCATCCCGCCCGTCTCCACCACACGCGCCCCGTCGGGCAGACGCCACCGGCGCGCGTCCACGAGGTCCATCAGGCCGAAGGCCGCGCCAAACAAAACCAGCGGCGTCCCCGAACGCTCGGCATGGGCGAGGGCGCGTTCGAACACGGCGTGGTCTTCGAGGAACAGCCCGCTGGCGGCGTCGCCGAACGCCTCGACCAACCCTTCGACCATGTAGAGCAGCGACGACCGCGCGCCGCGCTCGGCGTAGGCGGGCAGGTGGCCGACGAGCGTGAACGGGCCGCTGCCGAACGCCCGGCGGAAGGCTTCGCAGAACGACGCTTCGTAGGCGGACAGATGCTGGACGTAGCGGCGGGCGGGCGTGCCCTGCCCCGTGCCGCTGCTCTCGAACACCGCTTCGGCCTCGGAGGGGTCGAAGGCGGCGACGGACGCGAGCTTGAACGCCTCGACGGGCAGGTACGGGACGGTCTTCCAGCCTGTCCACGCGGCGTCTTCGGCGTAGGCTTGGTAGACCGGGTTTTCGCGCATCTGCCGCCGGAATGCGGCTTCGGCCACGGCGTCGAAATCGGCGTCGGAGGCGATGGCGAGAAACGCAAGATCGGCGGAAGTCATCGCCGCGTCATTGTCCGGCGGGCGGGCGGACGATGCAGCCGAAGGCCTCGCTCGTGGCCACGGCGGGCGTCTGCCCGGCAGCCACGGCGGTCAGCGCGTCGGCGGCGTAGTGCTTGCGGGCGGCAGCGGCGTCGGCGGGGCTGTCGTCGAACGCGCCGGTGTAGGCGAGCGTGCCGGAGGCGTTGAAGACGAACGCTTGCGGGGCACGTTGCACGCCGAAGGCGCGCACGAGCGCGCCCGTGCCGTCGACCACCACCGGCACGCCCCCAGGCGCGGCGGCCAGCGGCGTAGACGAAACGACGACAACGCCAAAGCGGTCGCCAAACGTCGTCACCAGATTCGTGAGACGCTCCGCGTTGCGGTCGGCCCACGCGCAGCGGTTGGCCCAGAAGACGACCATCGTGCCCGCGCTCTTGGCCGCCCCGCCAAGCGTAAGCGTCTGGCCATCGGCGGTGGCGAAGGATTGCGAGGCGAGCGGAAGGGCCGCGCCCGTTTGGAGCGGCTGCGCCACGGCGGCGGGCGCAAGCGCAAGGGCAACGGCGGCGAGCAGGGTACGCATACGATCAGGAAGGTTGGGCCAGCAAGGCGCGGAGCGTGTCGGCGAGGACACCGTCGGCCAGCGCGCCGATGTGGGCAAAACGCCGCGTGCCGGTGGCATCGTACACGAACGTCGCGGGAAGTTCGCCCATCCACAACGGCTCGAACGCCATCGTTTCGGCGGAATCTTGCAACGGATCGAGCAGGAATGCCGTGCCGCGCACGTTCTGCCGCGTGAGGTAGGCGCGCACCGAATCCTCCATCCCGACAAAATCGGTAGAAGCGAAGGTCAGCGACACGTCCGACGTGTCGAACGCGGCGGCGGTGCGGACGAGTTCGGGAAACTCGCGGCGGCACGGGACGCACCACGTCGCCCACAGGTTGACCACGCGCAGTTTGGCGGGCGACGCCTCAAGATGGGTGCGGAGCGCGGGAAGGTCGCCGCGCACAAGCGTGTAGGACGCATCCGTCGCTGACGCGGATGGCGGGTCGGCCCGGCACGCGGCGAAGGCAATCGCGAAAGCAGCGACGAAGGCAAGGCGCATCATAGAAAAGACCAACGACTGCCCGTTGCGCGCGGTTTCACCCGGTCAATCCACCGCCCGCAGCACCGGCGAGGCGGATGCGCCGACGAGCGCGGCCTCGAAGAAGCCCCACGTCACGAGGCCGTCTTCGCTGCGCGGCTCCAACAGCACGCCGAGCAGCGGCGCGAGCGCAGGGTTCGAAGCCGTCACTTCCATCCACCCGGCTCCGCTCACCGCCTCGGGCGCGGCGTAGCGGCCCCACACGGTGCGCTCGCGGACGCCTTGAAACGGGCGCGGCGCGGCGCGGGTGGAGTCCACCACAAACCGCTCGGCGCGAACCGTCCCAGAGGCCGGGCGGACGGTGAAGCCGTGGGCGCGAAGCGTGGCGAGCGCGGCGCGGGCGCTGTCGGGGACGAGGTAGGCGCGGGCCGTCGGAACGGATTCGACGGTCTCGAACGTCCCGTACTCCGGGATCGTCACGGCGCGAGCCGGGCCGGAGCGGCGCAGCATCGTCTCGCCGGTTACGGGGTGCGGCTCGGGTGTGACTTCGCCCAGCAGGATCGTAGCGTCGGTCGGCGCGGCGAAGCGGGTGCGCGTGGGCACGGCGGCGGGCGCGGCGGCGCGGCGCATGGCCCGGACGGCGTCGGCACGGTCGTGCAGGACGTCGAGCGTTTCCACCACAAACCGGTAGGTGGCGGCGATGCGGTCTTCAAACGAGTCGTACGAGTAGGCCTCCGAGAGGATGCCGAGCCGCCCGGTGAGGCCCGCGTAGTTGGTGACGAACCGGGCGCGCGGGTCGAACGACGACCACGACAGCGAGTCCGCGCCGCGTGGCCCCTCGCCGAGGTTGCCGTAGTAGTACGTCTCCATCCCCGACGCGCGCATCCGCTCGGTGACGCGCGGATAGAGCGTGCCGCGCAGAAACGCCGTGATCGCTTCCGGGCTGCCCGGGTGCAGGCCGGGGCTGTAGGTGAGGCGGTAGCCGTGGAACGAGCCGTCGGTGGTGTGCAGATCGATGAGCGCGGCGGCGTCGTAGGCGTTCAGCGTGGCCACGAGCGCGCGGGCCTCCGGCGACGCCAGCTTCATCATGTCGCGGTTGAGATCCAGCCCTTGCGCGTTCGGGCGCTGCCCCATGCCGCCCACCGGCCCGAGTTGCAGGCCTCGGTTGCGCAGGTTCACGCGCTCGTTGCCGTCGGCGTTGTAGATCGGGTTGACGAGCAGCACGAGCCGGTCGGCGAGGCGGTCGTAGCGCCCCCGCGCCAGATCGCGCACGAACGTCTGCATCGCCTCCTTGCCCTCGACTTCTCCCGCGTGGATGTTGCCTTGGATGTAGACGACGAGTTTTCCGGCTGCCTGCACGGCCTCTGGCGACGCGCCGTTCACCCGTCCCCACACCACGAGCGGCATCGTGCGGCCTTCCACCGTCGTGCCCATCGTCGTGCGGAACAGGCGCGGCGCGCCGGGGCGCGCGGGCGTGGCGGCGAACACCCGGTCGAGGTAGGCCGTCACCTCGGCGTAGCGGCTGGTGTGGACGTACGCCGTGCGCTCCGGCACCGTGCGGAGCGTGTCGAGGCTGCGCCACGCGGCGTCTTGCGTGGGCGTCAACCGCGACGTTTGGCATCCGGCGAGCACCAGAACGAACAGCGGCAGAAGAAGGCGCACGGCAGGAGAAAAGAGTTCGGGGATGTACCGTAGAGACGCCCCACCGGGGCATCTCCCAGCATCGTTTCGGGCGGAGATTACGGCAGCGCCGCCGGGAACGGATCGTCTTCGGTGGCGGACGACGGCGCGGCGTCGAGGGTTTTGCGCATCATCCATCCGTTGGCGGCCAGCAGGATCGCCGCGACGGTGCCCCACTGCACGAGGCACGTCATCAGGCTGTACGGGTTGAACGGATCGTACCAGAGGCCGCCCTCGCCGAGGAAGCCGGGCGTGGTGGCCTGCCAGCCCCACCAGACGAGCAGCACGAGCGCTTGCAGCGGCACGGCGTAGCGAATCAAGAACGACCACCACGCGCCCGCAGTCACGTCGCCGGGCGTTTCGACGAACTGCGTGCGGAAGCGGTCGAGACCGTAGCGCAGCACCGCGTAGGCGATGAATCCGCCGGAGATCATCAGCGCCACGCCCCACACGAAGTCTTGGTTTTCGAGCACGTTGAGGTTGAGCGCCGACGGCACGCCGAGCACGAACCCCGCGCTGGCCACGAACAGCACCGCCTTGCGCCGCGCCATCCCACCGTCCACCAGCACGCGCACGGCCAGTTCAATCATCGAGACGAGGCTGGTGAAGGCGGCGAAACTGAGGCCGAGGAAAAAGAGGATGCCGAGGAGTTTGCCGCCCGTCATCTTGGCAAACAACTGCGGCGTCCACATAAACGTGAGGCCCGTCGAGGCAGGACCGGAGTCCTTCATCACCGACAAAATCTCCGGGCGGCCCATGCCCTCTGCGCCGAGGATGGCGAACACCGACGAGAAGATCATCGTCGCCGCCAGCATCGAGACGAGATTGTTGCCGATGCCCGTGGCCAGCCCCGACGACACGACCGGGTCTTCCTTCCGCATGTAGGCCGCGTAGGTGAGGATCAGCCCCCAGCCCGCGCCGGTGTCCCACGCGTTTTGGGTGAGCGCTTGCAGCCAAACGTTCGGGCTGGCAAGCGTGCCCCAATCGGGGGTGAACAGGTAGGCGAGCCCTGCGCCTGCGCCAGGCAGCGTGACAGCGCGGATCACCGCGCCGACGACGATAACGAACAGCGTGGGGATGAGGATCTTGGACAGCCGCTCGATGGCGCTCACGCCGCGCAGAATGACGAGCGCACCGAGGCCCATCGCGAGCGCGTGCAGCGCGAGCGGCCACGCCGAGCCTTGGAAGCCGTCCCATGTGGCCCGTGCCGCGTCGAGGCTGGCCGGGAGCGGATGCGCCAGTGTCTGGCCGAAATAGTAGAAGCACCAGCCGGTCACCACCGAGTAGTAGAACATGATGGCCGTGGCCACCACCGCCACAAAGCCGCCCATCCACCCGTACTTCCGCCCGGCGATCTTGCCAAACGCTCCGACGACGCCGAGGCGGCTGGCCTTGCCCATCGCGTACTCGGCGACGATGAGCGGCACCGACCACACGAGCAGGAAGACGATCCACGCCACGAGGAACGCGCCGGCCCCGTGTTCGCCGCCGTTTTGCGCCACGATGCGCGGGAAGCGCCAGATGTTGCCCGTGCCCACGGCGATGCCGAGCACGCTCAGCAGCAGCCCGAGCCGGGAGGTAAAAAACGAGGACGAGGCGTCGGCGGACGAGGCGGCCATCAAAGCAAAGCGGGAAGCGACGCGTCGAAGATAGGCGACGCGTCGCGCGTCGCGCCAACGGGTCGAGGCTCGGCACTGAGAACGCTTGCCCCAACCCGTTCCTCGGCCACCGCGAGGAGCGCCGCGGCGTGGTGCTCTCGCCGCCACAAGCACAAAACGGCGACAGCACCGCCCTCACGCTCGCCGTGGCATCCTTGTTTTTACGAAGACCTCTTTACTCCACCGGCGACCACACGGGCGCTGACGGTGGCAGATCGGGGGCGTCGGCGTCGGCATCGTCCGGAGGCGTGACCCGGTCGAGCGTGGCGTGCAACGACGGGTCGCGGCCGGTCACGGCCGTGCGCAGGCCGCCGTGCTGGACAACGCGGAGCAGCTCGTCGGCGGCGTTGGCGTAGTCGAGCGTGCCGCGCCCGGCAAGGTCGTGATCGAAGGCGGTGGTGCCTCGCGAGTAGGTGCGCGAAAGCGCTGTGGAGGTGCGGATGGCGGTGCGAAGCACAAGCGGGTCGTACACCCGGTGCAGCATTTCGGCGTAGGCGGCGTGCGTGCCCTTGCGTCCGTCCACCGCCGTCAGCAGAAACATCGGGTCGGCGAGGTCGGGGTTGAGCTTGCTCTGCACGAGCTTGGCCGTCTGGAACGTCTGCTCCGCGCCGAGCACGGGCTGGTGTTCGGGCGTGACGGGAATGAGACAAAAGCCGCTGGCCACGAGCGCGTTGAGCGAGAGCACCGTCACCGCCGCCGCCGTATCGAACAGCAGCACATCGTAGGGAAGCGTCGTCTGCCGGAGGCTGTCCTTGGCCCACAGCACATCGTGGGGCTTATTGAGGCTCCGCATGATGCGGGTCAGCGCCATCGACGACGGAATCAAGTCGAAGCCCGAGCACGCCACCGGGGCGACATCGCCGAGCGTCCGGTTCATCTCAAACAGCACCGCCGACGACTGCTCCGGCGGCGGCTCGTCCACGCCGAGGGTGCGGGTGAGGAAGCCTTGCGGGTCGAGATCGGCCAGCAGCACGCGGTGCCCGGCGTGCCCGAGTGCCGCAGCCAGATGAACCGCCGAGGTGGTTTTGCCGGTGCCACCTTTGTGGTTGCAGAGGGAGAGAACGATCATCCGTCGGGGCGCGTTTGGGGGGAAGTGGCAAGATAGGGGTTGCCGGGGCTTGTTTTCGGGTGCCGGGGCTTCATCTCCATCCTCCACCTTCTGCCCTCAGCCTCGTTCGATGCTTGTTCGCCCGCTCGTGCTCGCCTCGGCCTCGCCGCGCCGCCGCGCCCTTTTGGCGATGGCCGGCATTCCGCACACCGTCCGCCCTGCCGACGTGGACGAGACGCCGCCGCCGGGGATGGATCCCGCCACGCTCGTGCAGCATCTGGCGATGGAAAAAGCTCTTGCGCTCGCGGCCCTTCACCCCGACGAACTGGTGCTGGGAGCCGACACGGTGGTCGCCGTGGACGGCAGCATTCTCAACAAACCCACCGACGCCGACGAGGCCGCTCGGATGCTGCGCCGTCTCGCCGGACGCGCCCACACGGTCTATACCGGCCTCGCGCTCGTCCACCTCGCCAGCGCCCGCCGCGTTTGCATGCACGAAGCCACCACCGTGTTCTTCGCCCCGATGACCGACGACGAGATCGCCGCATACGTCGCCACCGGAAGCCCGCTCGACAAGGCCGGGGCCTACGGCATCCAAGACGACCGCGGCGCGCTCCACATCGAACGCATCGAGGGCGACTACTACACCGTCGTCGGCCTGCCGCTGCACCGCCTCTACCGCACGCTCCGCACCACGTTCGAGGACTGGCTTGCGGGAGGATGAGACGGCGTCACGCCCGGTCGCCGCTCCAGCGGGCGAAGACGCCGCAAGGCAGCACCCGGTCTTCGCGCAGCACCGGCAACCCGATCTCGCCCACGGCCAACGCTCCGCCTCGCCCGGCGAGCGCGTCCTGCACGAGATTACCCGCCGCCACCGGCGACAGCCCGGCGGTGTAGGTGTTGAGCAAGAAGAACGCGGCGCGGTCGGCGAGGAGGTCCTTCAGCACGTCCAGCAAGGGGGCCAAGTCGGCCTCGATACGCCACATCTGCCCGTCTTTGCCGCGTCCGTAGACCGGCGGGTCGAGCAGAATGCCCTCGTAACGGTTTCCACGTCGGCGCTCGCGCTCGGCGAACTTCATCGCGTCGTCCACGAGGTAGCGGATCGGCGCGTCGCCCAACCCCGACGCTTCGGCGTTGTCGCGGCACCACGTCACCATGCCCTTGGCGGCGTCAACGTGGGTCACAACGGCCCCGGCGGCAGCACAGGCCACGGTGGCCGCGCCGGTGTAACCAAACAGGTTGAGCACGCGCGGCGCAGAAACCGACTCGGCGGCTCGGCGGCCTCGGTCTTCGGCGGCGGCCCACGCCTGCAACCGTTCGTGCATCCACGCCCAGTTGGCGGCTTGTTCGGGAAAAAGGCCGGTGTGTTTGAAGGCGGTGGGGCGGATGCGGAACGTCAGGCCGCGCCAGCCGACCGTCCATGCCTCGGGGAGCTTCCTGCGCACATCCCAATGCCCGCCGCCGTCGGACGATCGGCGGTAGAACGCGTCCACGTCGTCGCCCCAGCCGTCGAAACCGCCCGAAGGCGTGTGCGGCCAGAGCGCTTGCGGGTCGGGACGGACGAGCACGAACCGGCCCCAGCGCTCCTTCTTCATCCCGTCGCCGGTAGCGAGCAGTTCGTAATCGGCCCAGCCGTCGGCCACGACGAGGGCGGGGTGGAGGTAGCGAGGCATAAGAAAGGGCGAAGGACGAAGGGCAACCGACACTCAACTGGAACCAATCCGACCGCCCCGGTTCCACGTTCTGCATCTCACGTTGTCGCCGACCCGCATGTCCCGTGTTCCGTTGCCCGCCATCGAGCAGACCGAAGGCTCCCGCCCGATGGGCCGAAGCCGGTCGCGGGTGTTCGTCCTCGTCGCTCTGCTGCTGATGGCCGTCTCGTCGGTGGGAATGGCCGTCTACTTCACCCGCGTCGCGCGCGAAAACAAGGCGCAGATCGGTACGCAGGACGATAACCGCTCGGACGTGCCAGGCTTTGGCGTCACCAACGCTGGCAAGCCGTGATCCGTCTGCTGGCCCTTGGGGCTGCCGTCGCCCTCGCTCCGATGGCCCGTGCCCAATCCGTCCCCCCGCCGCCCCCGCCGTCGCTGCTCGACGTGATGGGGCACTACGGGTCGGGGCTGACGGAGGTGGTGGTCTACGAAGACGGCGGCCTGCTTGCGGCCCACACCGAGGGCCGAACGCTACGCCTACGACGCACCGGCAGCCGGTCGTACGCCGTTTCTGGCGGGCCGCCGTGGGTGGGCGACCGGCTCGACTTTCTCCCCGACAGCGGCCGGGCCACAACGATCCACCTCGGTCGCTACACGCTCGGACGCCGCCTCGTTGGGCCTGCCGACGGGCAGGTGTTTCGCATCGCGCCGCTGCGCCCGGTGGCCGAGGTGCTTCGCGAGGCCCGCACCGCCCGCTCGCCTCACGGCCCCGGACGGCAACGCCCCGATCTTGTAGACGTGCAGCGGCTGGTGCCCCACGTTGTGCTCGACGTGCGCTACGCCACGCCGCGCAACTTCATGGGCGTGCCGCTCTACCCCGAAGCCCGCGTCATCCTCCAGCGCCCCGCCGCACAGGCGCTCGCCCGCGTCCAGCAAGACCTCGCCCGCTACGGCCTCGGCCTCGTGCTCTACGACGGCTACCGACCGTGGTATGTGACAAAGGCGTTTTGGGACGCCACGCCGCCCGAACAGCGCGGCTTCGTCGCCAACCCCGGCGACGGCTCGAAGCACAACCGCGGCTGCGCCGTCGACCTCGGCCTCGTCGCCCTCCAAACCGGCGAGATCGTGGAGATGCCCAGCGCCTACGACGAATTCACGTCCCGCGCCTACGCCGACTACCCCGGCGGTACGTCCCGCGCCCGCCACTTCCGCGACCTGCTGCGCCGCACGATGGAGACGCACGGCTTTGCCGTCAACCCGACCGAGTGGTGGCACTTCGACTTTCGCGGCTGGCGCGACTACGGCGTGCTCAACACCCCGTTCGAAGGCGTGCCGGTGGGGCGGTAGGCTGCTGCACCCAACCGGGCACAGCCGTTCTCACGTCGATCAGCGGGCAAGAGCAGGGATCGGCACGAGCGCCCCAAGCGTCACGTCCGTGCGAGCGTGACCTTGAGGCGTACCCGCGTAGCGCAGCACATTGATGTGCGTTGCGCTGTCGGGCGTGACGACGTCGGCGAGGACGCGTTCGAACTTCCATGTGCTGTCCGGCCCAACCTGCGCCACCGAATCGCGGAACGTGCCGAGCGTGTTGAGCTGCCCGTCGACGACTTCCAGCACCACGAGCACCGAGTCGTACGGGTACGGCTTGTAGTTGTGAACTTCGCCGCGCAGCATCTTCGTGTCGCGGTCGAACCAGAGCGCCCGCACGGCCAGCGACTGCGTGGTGTCGCGGTCCACGACAGGCCCTGCAGGCGTATCGGTAGGCTTCTGGCAGGACGCCAGCGCGAGCGGCAAGACCGCGGCTGCGGCGAGAGGCAGGACGAGGCGGCGCATCGGCGTAGCAGGTAGGATTCGCGCCGAAGATAGGCACAACGCAGCACAGGTACGTCGCAAAGGGCGAGCGGCACACCTGCACAACTTTTTTTGTGTTGCGGAAGCGACGTGACATCATTTGTCACCCTGAACATCGCATCTTGGCAGCGTCGCCCTCACTCCCGTGTCCCACTCGCTCGCCGCGTCTCAACTCCAGCGCTGCACCCAGCTGCTGCACTGGCTGCAAGCCGGGCAGTCGTTTACGGCGGTTTCGGCGGCCGGGCGGCTGGGCGTGACGGTGCGCACGCTGCGGCGCGACCTCGACCGGCTGCGCGACACCTGGAACGTGCCGGTGGTGTGGAACGCCACGCGCCGAAGCTTCGAGACGACTGTGCCGGTGGCGCAGATTCCCGCCGTCCCGCTTTCCGGCCGCGACTTCGCCGCGCTGCTCGTGGCCCAGCACGCCCTCACGGCACTCGGCGACACCGCCAGCGCCGATCTCGTACGCCACGCCGCCGACCGCCTCGCCGACGCCTTGCCGCCCTCCGTGGCCGTGCCCCCGCACGCCCTCGCCGACGCCATGCGCTTCGCCCCCGCAGGCCCTCGCACCGACGCCCGGAGCGCGTGGCACCTGCCGCTGGCCGAGGCCGTCGAGGCGCACCGCGTGGTGCGGCTGCGCTACCGCTCCGCCTCCAAAGACGAAACGACGCTCCGCGACATCGAGCCGTACGGCCTGGTGCTTCACGCCGGGCGCTGGTACCTCGTAGGATTTTGCCACCTCCGCGACGGCTGGCGCGACTTCCGCCTCGACCGCATCGAAACGCTGGAGACCACCGCCGCCACGTTCGCCCCACGCCCGTTCGACGCCGAAGCCTACCTCGGCGAGAGCCTTGGAATGCACCGCGGCGACCGGACGTACCACGTCCACGTCGTTTTCTCCGCCCGGCAGGCCCGCTGGCTGCGCGAAGAGGCATACCACCCCACCCAAGTGGCAACGCTGCGCACCGACGGGCGGCTCGACGTGCAGATGAGCGTGCGGGGGCTGCCCGACTTGGTGCGCTGGCTGCTCGGCTACGGCGTCGACGTCGAAGTGCTGGCCCCGGCGGTGCTGCGCCGGGCCGTCGCCGACGCCCACCGCGCCGCCGCTGCGCTCTACGCCCGCGACCCCGACCCCGTCCGCGACAACTGATGTCCGGCGAACGTCCGGTGTAGCTGCCCCTCCCTTCGTACCCTCCCCTTCGTCTTTCCTCAATCGCCTCTATGCGCCTTCGCCTTCGCCTTTCGCCCTCCCACGGCTTCGTCCCGTTCGACTACCAGCACGACCTCACCCGCGCCTTCTGGCGGTGGGTGAAGGACGGCAAGGAGCACGACGAGACGAGCCTCTACAGCCTCAGCTTCCTCTCCGGCGGACGCCCGACGCGCACCCGCGAGGGCACGCCCGTGCTCGACTTCTCGGACGGCGCGACGTGGACGATCTCCGGCCCCTACCCGGATTTGCACCGCCGGTTGCTGCGCGGCGTGATGGACGATCCGCTCGTCGGATGGGGCATGCGGGTGGAAGAAGTCCACGAACAGCCGCTTCCCGAGTTTGGCGTGCTGCAACGCTTCCGCGTCAATGGGGCCGTGCTCGTGCGCGAGAAGCGCGACGACGGCTCGCAGGAGCACCTGCGCTGGGACGATCCGCAGGCCGACGAGGCACTCACCCGTGTCTTCCGCTGGAAACTGCACCTTGCCGGGCGCGACGATCTCGCCGAGACCGCCGAGATGCGCTTCGACCGCACCTACGACGGTGCCCGCACCAAGCTCGTTACGCTCAAAGGGCTGAAGTACCGCTGCAACGAATGCCCCGTGCTCGTACTCGGCGAGCCGGAGGCGGTGCTGTTTGCCTACCTCGTAGGAGCCGGCGAACTGACCGGCTCGTGCCTCGGTGCGCTCACCCTTTGATCTCTACCGCTATGTCCGACCTCCTCTATGTGGTGCGCTACACCGGGCCGTTCGGCTTCATCAAGCCATGGACTGCGGTACGCGACAGCACCACCTACAGCCAGCAGTTTCTCACACCCAGCATCCTCGAAGGCATGCGGCGCAAACTTGGAACTGGGCCGATTCTGCGCTCCCGCCTGTCGTACATCGGCCTCAGTCTCCAAAAAGAGGAAGTCCAGCCACGAGGTGTGGGCAAGGCGCAGAAAAAACCCGTGCGCAAACGCGCCATGCTTGGCGAGCCTTCCATGTACGTCGAAGGCGGGGTGCTCGACCGCTACGTGCTGCTGCAACCACACCTTTACCTCGCCTTTGCCTCTGAGGACGATGCAAACAACGCTGCCACGCAGCACCTCTGCCTTTGCCGAAACGAAGACGTGGTGCTGCCTGACGGCTTGCCGCACCCGGTGCCGGTGAATGCCTTCGAAGCCATTCCCGGCTTTGAGTTTCGCCCCACCGCTGGGCCGGGCGCAGGCGCGATGCTCGTTGGCTACGACCGATACGCCGACGAAGAGGGGTGTGAGGCAGCAATGTGGGGGCACCTTAACGTGACCGGCGACGCGGTACGCCCCGTGGATGCCGAAGACCCCTTTACGCTGATCCTGACATGAACCCCGACGAACTGTACGCCAAAAGCCCTAGCAACGGCGGGCATACGCTCGTCGAACACACTCAGCATGTGATGGATACCATCGCGCCAATGGCCGAGGCATGGGGGTTCGATCCGAACGTGGCCTATCGCGGCGCCTTGCTGCACGACCTTGGCAAAGCACATCCCGTCTTTCAAGAACGCCTTCGACTTACGAAAGACGACGACAACGACGGCGGTGATCGTGAGGCGCACCGCCACGAATTGTCGTCACTGCTGTTTCTCCCGCTCTTTGATCGTACCGACTGGCCCGCGCTTGTGGAGATGGTTGCGGCGCACCACAAGTCCGTTGTTGACGATCCGAGGCACCTCGGCCTGCTCGATCTTGCGATGAACGAACACTCGCCCGACTGGGTGTTCGCTCGCCATGCCAGCCGGGTACTGCTTCGCCCCGGTCAACGCTGGGGCGACGTGCAGGCGGACGTGGAAGCCGAGTGGCACATGTGGTCCACACGGGTGTGTGCCGAGGTGTTACCCGCTTTCGGATGGCGCGCCGACGCACCGTCGTTGGACGAGGCAGAAGCAGCCTTTACCGAGGCGCTCCGCATGGTGCAAGAGGGTGGCTTTCGGGCATCGAAGTGGCGCGGCCTGCTGATGGCTGCCGACCATATGGCCTCGGCCTTGGGTGACGAACTCTACGCGTATGTGCCTCGTCCCGTCAGCGGGACAATTGCAGAGCCTGCGTTTTCCCCGCCGCTGCCGCTGTTCAAACGCCCAGACTTGTCCTTCTACAACCGCTCCCACCCGCTCTATCCGCTTTCTCTACGCACCACCGAAGCATTCGACCCGCGCCCGCACACCCTTGTGGTGGCCCCCACAGGCGCAGGCAAGACCGACTTCTTGCTACGCCGGGCTGCTCGAACAGGCAGCGGCTCCGGACGCGTCTTCTACGTCCTCCCGTTCCAAGCGTCCATCAACGCGATGCACGGACGCATTGACCGTGACCTCAACGGCCCCTGCAGCGCCCGAAAGCCCCAAGTCGAACAGACTGACGTGCGGCGAGTCCACGGCGCCAGCCGGGTGCAACGCTCTCGCGACGGGAAGGAAATTGAAGAGGTGACCGAACTCCAGCGCCACCCCGGCGCAAGCATCAAAGTCCTTACCGCCTTTCAACTGGCCCCCATCCTGTTCGGAACCGGCGGCCACGAAGCCGCTCGACTCGACGTGGAAGGCTGCGACGTTATTCTCGACGAAGTGCATGTCTACTCCGAGCGGTCGCAGGCGCTCGTGCTCGAACTGGTGGAGGTGCTTTCGTCGCTGGGCTGCCGCCTTCACCTGGGAAGCGCCACAATGCCCACCGCGCTGACCGAGCACATCCAAGGGCTTCTGGGCGGAGCGGAGCACGTCTGCGAGGTCACCCTCCAGCCCGAGGAAATCGCCACCTTTGATCGCCACACCGTGGACAAAATCGGCAGCGAGGCCGTCGCTTGGGACGTTGTAGAACGCGCGCTTCATGCCGGGGAGAGAGTCTTATGGGTGTGCAACCAAGTGGCACGCTCGCAAGCCACCTACGACGAGGCTGTGCAGCGCTTCAGCCCTCGAGGCATACGACTCGAACTGGTGCACAGCCGGTTCCGTCGCATCGACCGAGCAACGCTCGAAACCACCGTCGAAGCCCTTGGCAAAGATCAGCACGCCGGTCCTTGCCTCGTCGTCGCCACGCAGGTGGTAGAGGTGTCGCTCGACGTATCGTTCGACCGAATGGTGACCGAGGCCGCGCCCCTCGACGCGCTCATCCAACGGTTTGGGCGCGTCAACCGCGTACGGTGCTCGACTGTGGAGCGACGCCCCGTCCACGTTCTCCCCGCTCCCACGTCCGTCAAAGACGCCCGGCCATACGACCTGTCCGTCGTGAAGGCCAGCTACGAGGCGCTGCCCAACGGTCCGCTGCGCGAAACCCATGTGCAAGCGCTCCTCGACCGCGTGTACCCGTCGCTCGACCTGTCTGAGATCCGCACCTACCTCGCGTGGCAGGGCAACGCCTTCGTGCTCCGACTTCTTCAGCATCGCCCCAAAGTGGACATGCTGGACAAGATGGGGGTCGAGTCCTACCATGCAATTCTCACATCGGACGAAGACACGTACGCGAAGGCGCGCGGCCCTGCCCGAAGCGAATTGGAAATTCCCGTGCCCGCCTCGCTGCTGCACGTCCTACTCAAGCACCCGCGTGTGACCAAGCGTACCGACGGCACGCGCCCCTTTGTCGTTCCTTCCGCGTGGTACACCGACAAACGCGGCCTCACGGTTGAATCTGCCCCATTGGGCGGTGTCCTTATCTGACCTACGCCTATGATCCTTGCCCGCTTTGGACGACGTTTGGTGGAACTCTACAACGAACGGAGCGGCGCTTCGCTCACCGCGGCAGCCTTCTTTGAAGAGGAATTCTACCCCATCGTCTACGACCACCCCACGTTTTTGCAGGTGGTCTCCAATTCGCCCTTCTTCGGTGCCTACAAAAAGGCCAAAGGAGGAGACGTTACAGGCGAACTGCGCGCACAAGCGCTTGTCGACCTCAAGCACAAAGCCGCGCACGTCCCACCCGACGGCAGCTTCGTGGTGGGCTACCCGGCAGGGGGCACCGAGAACGTCACCTCCGGCCAAGTCTCGGCCAACCGCGTACCGCTGGACACCGACGACGTCTTTGCCACATGGCTGGGCGCAGCGCTTGCCCTTGGTGTTTCGGGCGGCTACTCGCTGCTCATCGAACACGACGAGGTGCTCTGGGAGACCTATCTCGGGTGGGGCCGCTATCGCGAACGGGTGAACAACCCGGAACCGTCAGACCTCAAGGCCCAGCAGATCAACACGTGGAACACCTGGCACCTGACGCACCGCTGGAAAACCATCTCGCCACATCCCTTATCGTGGCCAGACCTGAGGATGGCCAAAAAAGCCAAGCCCTCGGATCCCTCCCAGATCGCTGCCTACGACTGGTCGCGTCTGATGCTCACGCTCGCCCGGCGCTTTCCCACCGCCTTGCCAACGGCCTACGTGTTCGCCCTCGGCAGCACCAACACCACGGTGGGATTCCTGCCACTGCGCCTTGACGGCATCGCCCGGATGGAAGACCTGCGCGTCCGTCTCTTCCAAAACGACGCTGAGCTTGCCGACGCCCAGCTCGACCGTCTCTACCAGAGCGACCTGAGCTTCCGGATGGCCTGCGAACAGGGTGCCATCGGGCTGCAAGCGCTCTCCCCGGCGGGTCTCCGTCCCTTCCTCGACGGCAAAGACGCCGTGCCCAAACCCGGCAAGCTGCCGCTTCCTTTCCACCTCTACAGCCTTTGGATCCTCGCCATGCTTGGTAACGACCGCACCGCTCTCTACGACCTTGCCCGCACCACCGCCGCCGACCTCGTCGCCTTTGTGGACGCTGGCCGCGGCACCGGGCGCAACAACCTCGTCAACGAGCTGCTCAAAACCCGTGCTTTGGGGCCTTTCGTGGATCAATTGACCGCCATCGTCAAGAACGACCCGGGGCGGTTTGCCACGCTCGACGTCTTGGCCGAACGCGCCGCCACGATGAACGGCGACACGCTCCGGCTCTTTCTCACCCTGCTCGCCTTCCAGTACGCCGGCCAAAGCCGCCAGCACAACACCCCGGACGACGAGGAAGCCGACTCTTCGGACGACTCGGTATCTGACACTCCTGGCCTCTTCTCCTGAAACCTACTCACCTCAGCGTCATGTCCACCACGCCCCGCTACCTCTACCTCCGCCTACTCCGCCACGCCGACCACGCCGTCTTCGGTGTCCAGAGCGGGCAGAAAAACTACTGGCATCCCATCTTCTCCACCAAAGTCCCGTTCAGCTCGGGCCAGCAGGTGAAGCGTTCGATCCTTGAAGCCCTCACCGACCGGCTCGACGAGGACTTTGCACCGGTGCAGATTACGCAGGTGTTCAAGCGAGCCGGAGCCAAAACCTCCCTCGGCGACGGCGAGCCGTTGTCCTCGGCCAATCCGGCGTTTGCCGACCAACTCATCGGCGGCTGGATGCGAGCGCAAAAGCAGGACAAGTCAAAGTCCAAGAAACAAGCCAACGACGAATCGGAGGTCGGCAGCGACCGTACCCGAGTCTACCGTCGTCGCAGCCCGCTTTCTATCTCGGCGATGCATCCGCTGCACCCGCTCTTAGCCAATCTCGACGAGACGGAAGCGCTCACGTTTGACCGGACGGGCGTGCGGGGCCATCACTCGGTGATCGTTCGAGATGAGAACGGCAACGAGATGATGCGACGCGACGAGACCACAGGCAAGCTCGTGCCCAATGAAACCTTGCAAGCGTGGTTGGACGGGCGTGGCGAGTCGCTCAAACTGCGCACGTTTATGCCCGCCGGGAAAGTGGGTGGGCGTGCCACTGGGTTGTTTATCGTGGATGTGGCCATCGACCTAGACCGGCTCTACACCGTATCTGTCGATCCGTACGACCCGGAAATCAACGACGAGACGGCCAAGGCGTTGCTTGAGGACGGCTGGGTACAAGAGGGCACGCGGCTGCGCTGCACCGAAGACCGACGTAAGGCGATCGGTGAAGGCCTTGCCGACGCACTCGTTGGCTGGCGCATCACGAGCAACCAAGCCCGGACGATGAGCCTGCAAGACACCCTTGCCATTGCCGTCTCTACCGACGCCAACCTCCTGGCTTCGGCCATCCGGGCCACGCTCAACACCGACGGCGAGAAAGACCGGGCGCAGCCGGTCGTAGACCAAGTCGATGACGTCACGTTGTTTGCCTCGCCCGTGCTGGAAGCCTACATCAGCCCACAGAACCTTCCGGAAACCGATGCCCAAGCCATGTCGAAGGCCGCTGCATTCCTTCGCGAGAAACTCGCCTTCTGAGCGATGGCCACTCCGCGCATAGGAGGAATGCTTATCGGCTACCTCGTTCGATGCCCACGTCAGGCTTGGCTGTCGTTGCATCATTTGTGGATGGAGCAAGAGTCCGATACCGTCGCCCTCGGTCGTCTACTGGGGGCGACGGCATACTCACGCGAAAAGAAAGAGCTGGATCTTGAAGTGGAAGGCCCCGGCAGGGTGCGCTTGGTAGGCCGAATCGACCACGCCGACCTGCGCGATGGCGTCCTTCACGAAGTCAAGAAAAGCCCTTCGGCGCACGAAGCCCACCTCTGGCAACTGCGCTTCTACCTGTGGCTGCTCCGTCTCGCCGACGTGACGCGCGCCGATGGCGAGCCGTTCACCGGACGGCTCGACTACCCGGCCCTTCGCAGAACACAAGAAGTCACGCTCGACGACGACGACATCGCCCACCTTGCGGCGCTTGCCCAACGCCTCTCGGCACTCGCGGAGGCTCCTCACCCTCCACCCCGACTCCCCGAACGCAAGGCGTGCTTCGGGTGCAGCTACGAAGAGCTGTGCTACGGATGAGTGCGGTTGTGGGGCGTTGGGGATCGGTAGGGGTCAGAAAAGACACCTCGCAGCTCTCCTCCACCCCCTCCTGTGGCCACGCATGGCAACGAGCGATGCACCAAGGCTTCTGACAACACTCCACGCCCCCTTACCTCCCGATGCGCCGCCCCTACTACCTGTTCTCGTCCGGCCGCCTCGCCCGCCGCCAGAACACCCTCGCACTCGAACGCGCCACCGGCGAACGCCAGCCTGACGATGCTGAGGACGACGACGGCCGCCCCTCGCCGACGCTCGAACGCACCGACCGCGTACCCTTCCCCGTCGAACAGGTCGAAAGCCTCTACCTGTTTGGCGAGGTAGACATCAACTCCAAACTCGTCACTTTCCTCGCCCGCGCCGGCATCCCGGCGTTCTTCTTCGACTACTACGGCCACTTCACCGCCGCACTCGTCCCCCGCGACCAGCAACTCTCCGGGCGGCTGCGCGTCGAGCAAGCGCGTCATTACCTCGGCCCCAAACGGCGGATGCGGATGGCCCGCGCCTTCGTGCTCGCCGCCGCCTCCAACATCGAACGGGTGATGCGCTACTACGCCCCCCGCTGCACCCCCAACGACGTCGACGTGCTCAAGGCCGCTGTCTACCAAACCCGCCTCGACCGCGACGACATCGCCACCGCACCCGACATCCCCTCGCTGATGGCCGTCGAAGGGCGCATCCGCGAGCGCTACTACCGCCTCTGGCCCCGCATCCTCGGCCCGCAGGGCGAGGCCTTTCCGTTTGAGCGCCGCGAGCGCAACCCGCCGTCGAACGAGATGAACGCCCTCATCTCCTTCGGCAACAGCCTCTGCTACACCCTGTGCCTGCGCCAGATTCTCCGCACCGCCCTCGACCCCAGCATCGCCTACCTGCACGAACCCGGCGACCGGCGGCACAGCCTCGCCCTCGACCTCGCCGAGATCTTCAAGCCGCTGTTGGTGGATCGCGCCATCTTCCGCCTCGTCAAAACCGGGCAGATCACCGCCAAGCACTTCGAACCCCGCCTCGGCGGTACCTACCTCTCCGAAGCCGGGCGCAAGGTGTTCGTGTCTCATTGGGACGAACGCCTCGCCCGCACCGTGCACCATCGCGGGCTGGACCGGCCGGTCAGCTACGAGCGCCTCGTGCGGCTCGAATGCTACAAGCTCGTCCGCCATCTCTGCGACCCGAAGGCCGATCCGTACAAGCCGTTTGTGATGTGGTGGTGACGAGCGCTCGCTGGATGTTCGTATCCTGCCTGCATCGTTCCTGTCCGCGATGCCCTATGTGATTGCCGTCTACGATGTCGACCAAAAGCGCGTGGCCAAGATGCTGCGGTTGTTTCGACGCTACCTGCACTGGGTGCAAAACTCCGTGTTTGAAGGCGACCTGACCGAGTCCCAGCTTGCTGCTCTCCGCACCGACGCCGAGAAGACGATGGGCGACGGTGGATCGGTGCTCATCTACCGGCTGCGCGACGAGCGCTACCACGAACGGATCGTCTTGGGGACGGAACGGGGCCACCGGAGCCGGATGCTGTAACCCGCCGGTGTCGTCGTCCTTCCGTTTCCGCCCGCGTTTCGGGGATGTCGCCTCCGCGTTCTTTGACCGACTGAGCACTCAAACGACCTTTTTGGCCTGTAGGAGGCCGTTTGCACCGTGTCGTCGTCCTCTCGGCTTTTTTGCGCTATGGGAGGACGACGACATTCCCCTTGGAATCGTTGCGCCGGAATCGGCCCAAACGGTTGTATTTTGGGCGTCGAACCCCCGATTTGTACCGGGGCCTCAATCGCACCAGCAGGCATTGAAAGTCGGCGTGGACGGCGTCGGGGTGAGCGCGTGCCCAGGCCTCAATCGCACCAGCAGGCATTGAAAGTTGGGGTTGGGTTGGCGGTTGGGTTGGCGCGGGCGCGCCTCAATCGCACCAGCAGGCATTGAAAGGCGTAGAACGCGGCGCGGGCGGCGTACGCGGCGGCGGGCCTCAATCGCACCAGCAGGCATTGAAAGATCTGGAAGTCGTGCTCTCGGCAGACGTGACGATCCGCCTCAATCGCACCAGCAGGCATTGAAAGGAACCGTAGTCCATACGCTGACTGCTGAGCCAGAGAGCCTCAATCGCACCAGCAGGCATTGAAAGCCTTGGGCTGCGTTAGCCCCTCGGCGGCGTGGCACGCGCCTCAATCGCACCAGCAGGCATTGAAAGATTACATCGAGCGTAACTACACTTACCTGCGCCTTGGCCTCAATCGCACCAGCAGGCATTGAAAGGCGTGTAGAACGCACCGAACGTTCCGGCGTCCCGTGGCCTCAATCGCACCAGCAGGCATTGAAAGGTGCGGAATCGAACCGCACGGGGCGAACCTGCCCGAGCCTCAATCGCACCAGCAGGCATTGAAAGCCAAGAAAAGGACGATGGCGGAGTGGAGTTCGAGGAGCCTCAATCGCACCAGCAGGCATTGAAAGTATTGTATGCGCGTTGCAGGACGCTTCATGCGCTTACGCCTCAATCGCACCAGCAGGCATTGAAAGGCCTGAGCAATCAGCGCCGCAAGCCGGTCTTCGCCGTGCCTCAATCGCACCAGCAGGCATTGAAAGGTTGAGCAGGACGACCATCCGCACCGCGCAACCAACGCCTCAATCGCACCAGCAGGCATTGAAAGGCGAGTTGGGCTTGCGTGAGGCCGTGCGCTTCGCGGAGCCTCAATCGCACCAGCAGGCATTGAAAGAAACGTGCGCCGTGGACAAGTCCGGCGGCGTGGACGGCCTCAATCGCACCAGCAGGCATTGAAAGTTGGGACGTGAAGCCGCTTCGCGGCATCGGCAACTGCCTCAATCGCACCAGCAGGCATTGAAAGCCCGAGATCGTGAACGCGTGGGTGGCCACGATGGAGGGCCTCAATCGCACCAGCAGGCATTGAAAGTTTCGAGCGTGCCGGGCCGTTTCTGGCGCACAAAGGGCCTCAATCGCACCAGCAGGCATTGAAAGTCGAAGCGCTGCGGCTGGGCGATGGCTGATCCCTTCGCCTCAATCGCACCAGCAGGCATTGAAAGCTCGCGGGGGGCTTAGGGGGCGACGGCAGCGGTCTTGCCTCAATCGCACCAGCAGGCATTGAAAGTCAAGAGCGAGTCCGCCGCCGGCGTGGTGAGCCAGGCCTCAATCGCACCAGCAGGCATTGAAAGTGGCGATGCTCGACGAAGGCGCGAAGAAGGTGGACGGCCTCAATCGCACCAGCAGGCATTGAAAGTTCCGCTTCGCGCTGGCGTGACGATTGAAGACGTGGGCCTCAATCGCACCAGCAGGCATTGAAAGCTTCGTCTGGCGGCTCCAAAGCCGTTACCGCTGCCGGCCTCAATCGCACCAGCAGGCATTGAAAGTCAGGCTGAACGAGTCGAGCGCACCAAGCACGGAGCGCCTCAATCGCACCAGCAGGCATTGAAAGCTGGCGAACGTGGGCAACCAGTTCGGCAGCCTGATGGCCTCAATCGCACCAGCAGGCATTGAAAGGCGTCCTACTCTTCTCCTCCCGTCCGCGCTGTGCCGGCCTCAATCGCACCAGCAGGCATTGAAAGGAAGCTCCCTGCTTAACGCCGGGGCTGACATGGTTGGCCTCAATCGCACCAGCAGGCATTGAAAGGAGAAGCCTACCGGCCACCGAAAGCCACGGTCGTCCAGCCTCAATCGCACCAGCAGGCATTGAAAGGCAGATCAGGAGAAGGCGGTTCGCGCGCCCACGTCGAGCCTCAATCGCACCAGCAGGCATTGAAAGATTTTGACGACGATGAGGACTGAGCGTCGGTGAACCGCCTCAATCGCACCAGCAGGCATTGAAAGAAATCGTGGCCTCGAAGACCGCCGACGGCAAGAAGGGCCTCAATCGCACCAGCAGGCATTGAAAGGCGGCGGAGCCGCTTGGGCAAGAAGCTCCTCGAACAGCCTCAATCGCACCAGCAGGCATTGAAAGAGAGAACAGAGAGGACAAGCGACCGAGAGCCCGGCGAGCCTCAATCGCACCAGCAGGCATTGAAAGCTCTTGGCCCGGTCGATCACCGCGCGCAGCAGTTGCGCCTCAATCGCACCAGCAGGCATTGAAAGCAGGTTCAAGTCTTGCCCGCCCTGCACCCACGAGGGGAGCCTCAATCGCACCAGCAGGCATTGAAAGGCACGGGAGGCGCTGGAAACCGCCGGGCTGGAGCGCGCCTCAATCGCACCAGCAGGCATTGAAAGGAACGGAACGCGAGGTAATCCCGAATGTCCGCCGTGGCCTCAATCGCACCAGCAGGCATTGAAAGCAAGCCGGGAAGTTGGCCGAAGACCTCACCGGCCTCGCCTCAATCGCACCAGCAGGCATTGAAAGTAGGGCTGGAGCGTGAGGTATTCCGTGACCTCTCCAGCCTCAATCGCACCAGCAGGCATTGAAAGTCGGTGAGGCCGTCGCACACGGCCACCACGCACCGGAGCCTCAATCGCACCAGCAGGCATTGAAAGGCTATGTCATTGGTTTTGCAACCTAAGACTCTCCAAAGCCTCAATCGCACCAGCAGGCATTGAAAGTTACCGGACGAATCCCCAAGATGGAAGGATTTGAAGGGCCTCAATCGCACCAGCAGGCATTGAAAGCGGGTTTTGTAAGCCCGGATTTGCATCGTTCGTTCGTGCCTCAATCGCACCAGCAGGCATTGAAAGTTACCGGACAAATCCCCAAGATGGAAGGATTTGAAGGCCTCAATCGCACCAGCAGGCATTGAAAGGTAAGGGTCGGGAGGATTTCCCGTGTACCGTTCTCCAGCCTCAATCGCACCAGCAGGCATTGAAAGACGCTCACGCAGCTGTTCATGGCGTGGGTGCAGCAGGCCTCAATCGCACCAGCAGGCATTGAAAGTCGAGCGTGGCGGCGCTGAGCGTACGGCGCTGGTCGCGCCTCAATCGCACCAGCAGGCATTGAAAGTCGTAGTCCGGAACAGCGTCGGGCGCTCCGAAGACGCGCCTCAATCGCACCAGCAGGCATTGAAAGTTGTCGGCGCGGACGTAGCGCAGCGCCAGCGTCATCGCCTCAATCGCACCAGCAGGCATTGAAAGCATGCTGACGGAGCCGCGCGAGCGCCAGTACGCCCAGCCTCAATCGCACCAGCAGGCATTGAAAGTTTGCGACGACCCCGACAATCCCTACAACCGGGGACGCCTCAATCGCACCAGCAGGCATTGAAAGCGGTTGGCGAAAGCTGCCAACTTCCTTGCCTCTGTGGCCTCAATCGCACCAGCAGGCATTGAAAGTTCGTCGTGACGCAGCGGCGCGGCATCGACGTGCTGCGCCTCAATCGCACCAGCAGGCATTGAAAGCCCGGTTCGCGTTCGCGTTCCGGGCCGTCCGGTTGGCGCCTCAATCGCACCAGCAGGCATTGAAAGGAGGAGTGGGGCGGTAGGTGGTGCTAAGGCGAAGTTGCCTCAATCGCACCAGCAGGCATTGAAAGGAAGCGCTCCTCTTGCGAGACGAGGTGGACGACCTCCAGCCTCAATCGCACCAGCAGGCATTGAAAGTGGGAAAGAACAAAGCAGCGCACCGGCTCGGCATCCGCCTCAATCGCACCAGCAGGCATTGAAAGGCCAAAAGCAGCGCCCGCGTTTCGGGCAACAGGTCTGCCTCAATCGCACCAGCAGGCATTGAAAGTTCAGGGGAAAAGTTGGGCCGGGGGCGCGTTGCCGCCGCCTCAATCGCACCAGCAGGCATTGAAAGTTTGTGCTTGACTACGCCCGCGCCCACGGCGGGGCGAGCCTCAATCGCACCAGCAGGCATTGAAAGCATAGTATTAGGCTATGTGAGTAAAGGCAGAATGCAGCCTCAATCGCACCAGCAGGCATTGAAAGTTGCGTTCTCTCGTTACTGGCCCGATCCCGGCAGTAGCCTCAATCGCACCAGCAGGCATTGAAAGGTGAATACGAGAGATTCGGTTTCACGGGTTTTGTAGGCCTCAATCGCACCAGCAGGCATTGAAAGCAAAGAAGCGCGCAAAGTGTACGAACGTACTTTGCAGCCTCAATCGCACCAGCAGGCATTGAAAGCTGTTTGGTGGAAGTGGGCGACCTTCACATGCGGGGGCCTCAATCGCACCAGCAGGCATTGAAAGAAGAGGGCCACGTCTGGACGAGCCTGCTCCACATCGGCCTCAATCGCACCAGCAGGCATTGAAAGACGTACTACCCGTACGCGCCTGCGGGAGAGGCGTACGGCCTCAATCGCACCAGCAGGCATTGAAAGTAGTAGCCGCAGAGAGGGCCGAAGTAGAAGGCCATCGGCCTCAATCGCACCAGCAGGCATTGAAAGGTGAGCGTGCGGGCCGCGTGCGCGGGGCGATGCAGCGGCCTCAATCGCACCAGCAGGCATTGAAAGCGCTCAACGGCGTGATCTTGGCGCTGCAACTGCTTCGCCTCAATCGCACCAGCAGGCATTGAAAGTGCAGCCCGAACCCCCGGTCGGTGCTGTCTCCTCTGGCCTCAATCGCACCAGCAGGCATTGAAAGTATTGGATTTGGAGCGAAAAGCACCACAAACAAGTTGCCTCAATCGCACCAGCAGGCATTGAAAGTGATGATCGTGGAGATGAAGTGTCTCAGGTCGTTAGCCTCAATCGCACCAGCAGGCATTGAAAGGCGTGGTAAACCTGTCGGTGGCCCTCTGGTATCGGCCTCAATCGCACCAGCAGGCATTGAAAGCCGCCAAGCTGCTCGACGCCGCCCGCCTGGGCGTGCCGGCCTCAATCGCACCAGCAGGCATTGAAAGGCCACGACGAGCGCACCGCCGGGCTGCAGCCGCTCGGCCTCAATCGCACCAGCAGGCATTGAAAGTTCGTACACCTTCTGCGCTTCCATACGGATGCGTTGCCTCAATCGCACCAGCAGGCATTGAAAGACGGAGAGACAAAGGTACAATATGAAGAACGCATCCGCCTCAATCGCACCAGCAGGCATTGAAAGTTCGTACACTTGGTGCGCTTCCATACGGATGCGTTCGCCTCAATCGCACCAGCAGGCATTGAAAGGAAGATTGCAACGTTGGAAACACAAACCCAATACCCGCCTCAATCGCACCAGCAGGCATTGAAAGGTGTATTCCGGCACTTGGACTTCCAGAATGACCATCGCCTCAATCGCACCAGCAGGCATTGAAAGGCGAGAGTTTCACGCTTCATTTTTGGTTTGGGAAAGGGCCTCAATCGCACCAGCAGGCATTGAAAGTACACCTTCTGCGCCTCTTGACACACACGTTCTTCGGCCTCAATCGCACCAGCAGGCATTGAAAGGATATTCTTTCCGCTTTCGGTTTTCACCACGGAGGTCAAGCCTCAATCGCACCAGCAGGCATTGAAAGTGACCATGTGCGCACCGAGCAACCGGTCGGTCCCTTGCCTCAATCGCACCAGCAGGCATTGAAAGACGGCGGCGGCCAGCTCGTCGATGATCGGGCTTCTTGAGCCTCAATCGCACCAGCAGGCATTGAAAGCTGCTGGGGCGGCGCTCGTCGTGACGCGCTCTCTTTGCCTCAATCGCACCAGCAGGCATTGAAAGCTCTGCGCGCCAGCGTGCGCGGTACGACCTGCAAAGGCCTCAATCGCACCAGCAGGCATTGAAAGTGGCAGGCGCGGCTCATCATTGACGCCGTACGCGCCGGCCTCAATCGCACCAGCAGGCATTGAAAGACGCCCGTGCACGCGCAGAGCGTGCAAGGCTGCGCGAGCCTCAATCGCACCAGCAGGCATTGAAAGCCGTCGCACGAGTAGTACGCGGAGACGGTGGACGGGGCCTCAATCGCACCAGCAGGCATTGAAAGCGCAAACCTGAGAGGTCAATGGAAGGGCGAGTCCATGCCTCAATCGCACCAGCAGGCATTGAAAGGTGTTGCTTGCATCACGTTCGGGTTGGTGGTGCTTGGCCTCAATCGCACCAGCAGGCATTGAAAGTTGCCGCGTGCCACTACCTGCGGCGGGGCCTTTCGGGCCTCAATCGCACCAGCAGGCATTGAAAGTACGACGCATCGGACGGGGCGCGGAGCCGCCCGCCCACGCCTCAATCGCACCAGCAGGCATTGAAAGAGCGAGGCGAGCAGCGCCTGCGTGCGCACATCGGCGCGCCTCAATCGCACCAGCAGGCATTGAAAGTCGTCCTGCGCGTAGCGGCCAAGCTGCGCCATGTCCCGCCTCAATCGCACCAGCAGGCATTGAAAGGAAAGGCGGGTTAGGTGAGGCGGCGTAGCAACCACGGCCTCAATCGCACCAGCAGGCATTGAAAGACCGACGCCCGTCTCCGGGTGAACGAAGAGTTTTGAGCCTCAATCGCACCAGCAGGCATTGAAAGCTGTTTGGCGGAAGTGGGCGACCTTCACATGCGGGGGCCTCAATCGCACCAGCAGGCATTGAAAGGGGTTGGCGACGAGGAAATCGACGTTGCCCTCGGCGGGCCTCAATCGCACCAGCAGGCATTGAAAGCTTCTGAAACCCGCTTCATCCGCATCGCCCTCAAGGGGCCTCAATCGCACCAGCAGGCATTGAAAGACCGTGCGTGCTGGGCCGTGGGCGCGGTGCCAACTCGCCTCAATCGCACCAGCAGGCATTGAAAGGCCTTCCCTTTGATCGCCATGCGTTCGACAGAGCAGGCCTCAATCGCACCAGCAGGCATTGAAAGCCACTACGCGACCCCCACCGCCCGGTCACGGGCACGCCTCAATCGCACCAGCAGGCATTGAAAGTTGATGATCTCGGTGGAGGGGCCTTCGGAGAGGGGCCTCAATCGCACCAGCAGGCATTGAAAGGTGGGGTGGGGCATCGGGAGCATGACGCTCTGGCGAAGCGCCTCGCCTCAATCGCACCAGCAGGCATTGAAAGTGGTGTGTGGATCGTACCCCGAAGGGCGGGGATGGTGGCCTCAATCGCACCAGCAGGCATTGAAAGTTCGCGCCACTTGACAAGCGTCGCCCCTACGTTCTAGCCTCAATCGCACCAGCAGGCATTGAAAGAAAGACAGCGAGGCCGTACGCTCGGCAAGCACGCGGGGCCTCAATCGCACCAGCAGGCATTGAAAGTTCCAGAACACACGTTTGGTCATTCCGCTCATTTCGAGCCTCAATCGCACCAGCAGGCATTGAAAGTCAATCCACTCGTGCAGCACGAAGGCCACGGCCGGGGCCTCAATCGCACCAGCAGGCATTGAAAGTGGTGTGTGGATCGTACCCCGAAGGGCGGGGATGGTGCCTCAATCGCACCAGCAGGCATTGAAAGACGCCCCACGCTCTGCGTGGTGGCGATGCCGATCCTCGCCTCAATCGCACCAGCAGGCATTGAAAGCCGAGGAGCACCGGGCCTTCCCCTTTGGCGCGCACGCCTCAATCGCACCAGCAGGCATTGAAAGTGGGCGAGCCGGGCGGCGACTTTGTGGGCGGTAACGTGCCTCAATCGCACCAGCAGGCATTGAAAGTAGATTGGGTGCGGTGTCCAGCCGCCGGGGCTTCGCGCCTCAATCGCACCAGCAGGCATTGAAAGATGGTAGCCAGCCAGCCGCGAAGGCCGCCTTCGTCGGCCTCAATCGCACCAGCAGGCATTGAAAGCACTCGAACCCGACACCGGGGCCACGCCCACCGCGGCCTCAATCGCACCAGCAGGCATTGAAAGTAGGCCACGAGGTAGTCGTCGAAGACCTCGACCACGGCCTCAATCGCACCAGCAGGCATTGAAAGCAGTCTCCCTCGCAGTCTCCCTCGCAGTCTCCCTCGGCCTCAATCGCACCAGCAGGCATTGAAAGTCAATGGCTGATTTTCTGCCTCTCCCTCCTGCCGAAGCCTCAATCGCACCAGCAGGCATTGAAAGTGGGGATAGCGCAGACCGTTGGGGAAGGCGTCGCCGAGCCTCAATCGCACCAGCAGGCATTGAAAGAACACGTCGTCCACGCGCAGCCCGGCAGGTACGTCTGCCTCAATCGCACCAGCAGGCATTGAAAGCAGTAGCAGAGTTTCGTGACGGCGAACAGCGATCCGTGCCTCAATCGCACCAGCAGGCATTGAAAGTACGAGGCGTTGAACGCCCCGGCCTTGAACCCCTCGGCCTCAATCGCACCAGCAGGCATTGAAAGCGTGAATCCAACGCCGGACTTTCCATCGAGCGTACGGCCTCAATCGCACCAGCAGGCATTGAAAGTTGTCGAGGATTTGCCGGTTCTCACCGTCCCCGAAGCCTCAATCGCACCAGCAGGCATTGAAAGTTCCCGTCTCCATGTTTGGAGGCACGCCGCCCCGTCGCCTCAATCGCACCAGCAGGCATTGAAAGCGGATCTCGTGCAGGCGATGGGGCTGAGCACGCGCAAGCCTCAATCGCACCAGCAGGCATTGAAAGTCGGCGGCGAATCTGCCGGCGCGAATGCCGGCGTTGCCTCAATCGCACCAGCAGGCATTGAAAGACACGGTGGCGTGTGCCAGTCACAGCCTGGTCTCGGCCGCCTCAATCGCACCAGCAGGCATTGAAAGTTGAAGTCGTCCGGGTCGATGTCGATGGCGTCGGCGAGCCTCAATCGCACCAGCAGGCATTGAAAGTCGGCGTCCTGCAGCACCCGGTCGGGGTTGCAGCCAGCCTCAATCGCACCAGCAGGCATTGAAAGGTCGTGATCTGGATGCGGGCCGCGCCGGAGCCTCGCGCCTCAATCGCACCAGCAGGCATTGAAAGAGATCGCGGGCGTGCCGTACGCCGTCGTGGACGTGGGGCCTCAATCGCACCAGCAGGCATTGAAAGTGGTCGTCGCCGTCGCGCCCACGTGTTGATAAAGCCGCCTCAATCGCACCAGCAGGCATTGAAAGTAGGACTGCGCAGGGCGGGCAGCGGCGCGTCGGCGGCCTCAATCGCACCAGCAGGCATTGAAAGGTCATCACCTCGGTCGTCATCTGGCGGCCTTGGGGCCTCAATCGCACCAGCAGGCATTGAAAGGCGTTGGCGCGGTTGGCATGATCGGACAGCAGACCCGCCTCAATCGCACCAGCAGGCATTGAAAGCCGAAATTGTCTGCCTGCTTGCCCGCGTAGTCCGCCCGCCTCAATCGCACCAGCAGGCATTGAAAGCGTACCTGTGTCGCCTCGTGGACGATCTGGTGGCCGGGCCTCAATCGCACCAGCAGGCATTGAAAGCGCAGTGGCCGGATGCGGTGGCCACCGGGCGCGACTGCCTCAATCGCACCAGCAGGCATTGAAAGGTGCGACGCGACGGCGAGCATCTGCTTGTCGAGGCGTGCCTCAATCGCACCAGCAGGCATTGAAAGCGGACGGCACCCGTTCGGCACGCTGGAATGCACCCGGCCTCAATCGCACCAGCAGGCATTGAAAGGTTATGTGCGCACACGCAGGGACGTACACCGGCCCCTGCCTCAATCGCACCAGCAGGCATTGAAAGTTGAGCACCACGGTCGGCAGGAAAACCCCGCCGTCGGCCTCAATCGCACCAGCAGGCATTGAAAGGCCGCTATGGGCAACACGCTGCCCGTGTGCGCAGGGGGCCTCAATCGCACCAGCAGGCATTGAAAGTCGCTTGCCCGGGCGGCGCGGGAGCCACGGGCGGGCGGCCTCAATCGCACCAGCAGGCATTGAAAGCGGTGGACTGGGACAAGCATCTGCGCGGACTACCGGCCTCAATCGCACCAGCAGGCATTGAAAGTAGGCGAAGGCGACGCGGTAGTGACGCTCGGTCGCCGCCTCAATCGCACCAGCAGGCATTGAAAGACTCGACTTCGACCCACGCTTCGCGGTCGTCAAACTCGCCTCAATCGCACCAGCAGGCATTGAAAGCGCACGGTGTCGGGGACGGTGCTGGTGCGCTCGACCGCCTCAATCGCACCAGCAGGCATTGAAAGCGCACGGTGTCGGGGACGGTGCTGGTGCGCTCGACCGCCTCAATCGCACCAGCAGGCATTGAAAGTGGCCGAAGTCCACGACGGGCAACCTGAACCGCTTGGCCTCAATCGCACCAGCAGGCATTGAAAGAGGCTGCGTTCGAGCGTGTCGAGCTTGCGCTTGACGGCCTCAATCGCACCAGCAGGCATTGAAAGGACGGGGCGTCCAAACGTGGGCGGCAGGCGCATTGGCCTCAATCGCACCAGCAGGCATTGAAAGTCGCTTGCCCGGGCGGCGCGGGAGCCACGGGCGGGCGGCCTCAATCGCACCAGCAGGCATTGAAAGCCGAGGTGAACGCCGAGATGCGCCGCCGGGCAGCCTCGCCTCAATCGCACCAGCAGGCATTGAAAGACGTGACCGAGTGGCTGGCGGTGCTGGAAGAGGAGTTGGCCTCAATCGCACCAGCAGGCATTGAAAGGTCAGGCGGGCCACGACGGCGCGGTGCATCGCCCCCAGCCTCAATCGCACCAGCAGGCATTGAAAGCCTCAGCGACGGCGTTGGCGCGGAGCCGCACGGCCACGCCTCAATCGCACCAGCAGGCATTGAAAGTTGGTGGTCAAACTTCCTCTCTAACCATCGCAAATCAGCCTCAATCGCACCAGCAGGCATTGAAAGCGACGCCGCCTGCGCCCGGTCTTTGATCGGGTCGTCGAGCCTCAATCGCACCAGCAGGCATTGAAAGAGGTAGAGCCGGTAGCCGGGCAGCGACCGCGCCCAGGCCTCAATCGCACCAGCAGGCATTGAAAGCGGCCTTCGGTCGTCCGCCCGCGGGCGTTCGTGTAAGCCTCAATCGCACCAGCAGGCATTGAAAGGAGATCGTGAAAACGCGACGGCGAGGAATCAGCCTGGCCTCAATCGCACCAGCAGGCATTGAAAGTGATCCCGGCCTCGGCGAACGCTTGCTGCTGCCCGGGCCTCAATCGCACCAGCAGGCATTGAAAGGGGTTGAGTTGCGGGGTGGTCTGCTGACCGGCGGCGGGCCTCAATCGCACCAGCAGGCATTGAAAGTTGAGCGTGCGTCGTCCGGTCTTCAGCGCCGATTCGCCTCAATCGCACCAGCAGGCATTGAAAGGTCGTGATCTGGATGCGGGCCGCGCCGGAGCCTCGCGCCTCAATCGCACCAGCAGGCATTGAAAGTAGGACAGGCTCTCGGCTTGCAGCGCCTCGTCGATGCGCCTCAATCGCACCAGCAGGCATTGAAAGGTCTAGGACTGTCGCGCCCACGGGTACGAACGTGGCAGCCTCAATCGCACCAGCAGGCATTGAAAGAAGTTGGGCGCGTCGGGATCGGCGGCGATGCCTGCAAGCCTCAATCGCACCAGCAGGCATTGAAAGTCCTCGTGCCAGCGCGTGGCGATCACCAGCGCCCGCGGCCTCAATCGCACCAGCAGGCATTGAAAGCAGTAGCAGAGTTTCGTGACGGCGAACAGCGATCCGGCCTCAATCGCACCAGCAGGCATTGAAAGCCAAGTGGCGCGTGCTCGGGTGGTTGAGTGCGCTGGGCCTCAATCGCACCAGCAGGCATTGAAAGTTCATCCTCCGGGAGCGCATCGACCTTTGCCTCGACGAGCCTCAATCGCACCAGCAGGCATTGAAAGTCGTTCTTGGCAGCTTGCACGAGTTGGTCGCGGAGCAGCCTCAATCGCACCAGCAGGCATTGAAAGATCTGGCCGACGAGTTTGACGACCGATCCGACGAGCAGCCTCAATCGCACCAGCAGGCATTGAAAGCTGCAACAGCAATCGGCGCAGGCGCTCGACCTCATGCCTCAATCGCACCAGCAGGCATTGAAAGGTACTTGGACGCCCTCGCCGACGCCTCCGACGAATGCCTCAATCGCACCAGCAGGCATTGAAAGTCCGGTCGAACTACCTCGCCGACGCAACCGACGCAGCCTCAATCGCACCAGCAGGCATTGAAAGGAGACGGAAGAGCCTGTGGATACGCTTTGGCGGGAAAGCCTCAATCGCACCAGCAGGCATTGAAAGCCGAAACGAACGGCCTCGATTTGTCCACCGTGTCCGGGCCTCAATCGCACCAGCAGGCATTGAAAGGGATCGGCCCCGCCCGAAAGCCTTGCCCCGCTCAAAGCCTCAATCGCACCAGCAGGCATTGAAAGATGACGACCGGCCCGCTCTTCACCGCCGACGTTCGCGCCTCAATCGCACCAGCAGGCATTGAAAGCGGTTGGGGATTGCGGGTTGGGTTCATCGATTTCGGGCCTCAATCGCACCAGCAGGCATTGAAAGTAAGAGGCCTGCGCCGAGAGTTGGAGGCCCATCAGGGCCTCAATCGCACCAGCAGGCATTGAAAGTTATGCCCTTACCCGCGTCCTCGTGCCTGGCTTGCGGCCTCAATCGCACCAGCAGGCATTGAAAGTTATGGCCGTGGCCTGCGTGCTCACCTCGGCCTCGGCGGCCTCAATCGCACCAGCAGGCATTGAAAGTCGATTACCTCGGCGTCGGGCGCACGCCGTCGATGAGCCTCAATCGCACCAGCAGGCATTGAAAGACGCAGGAGGCGCTTCGCGTCGCCGTGATCTACCTCGCCTCAATCGCACCAGCAGGCATTGAAAGTGGGAGGTCGTGGAGATGTTCGTGGACGCGCTGGAGCCTCAATCGCACCAGCAGGCATTGAAAGAACTGTGCGACGAGGACACCGACCCGTGCGTGTTCAGCCTCAATCGCACCAGCAGGCATTGAAAGGCATTATGCGGGCCTCTGGCGAGTTTCGGCTGAACGGCCTCAATCGCACCAGCAGGCATTGAAAGGTGTCAGCGTAGATCGCCTCAGTCCAGTTGACCGGACGGGCCTCAATCGCACCAGCAGGCATTGAAAGGTCACGATCTGGATTCGGGCCGCGCCGGAGCCGCGCGCCTCAATCGCACCAGCAGGCATTGAAAGCGGAGGTAGCGCGGGAAAGGGCGTTGGCTTGGGCGGGCCTCAATCGCACCAGCAGGCATTGAAAGTTTTTGGTGCTGCTCTGCACATCGCTTTTTTGATCGGCCTCAATCGCACCAGCAGGCATTGAAAGCCTCGCTCGAAGGCCGCGCCGCGCCCAACACCATCGCCTCAATCGCACCAGCAGGCATTGAAAGTTGCGCCACACGATCCCGTGCTCGTCGGCAGAGGCGGCCTCAATCGCACCAGCAGGCATTGAAAGCAGGTGGCGGAGGCGCGTCCTGCGGCATCGAGATGGGGCCTCAATCGCACCAGCAGGCATTGAAAGCTTGAATCGACGTTTGAGATTATACGCGCTGGCTTGGCCTCAATCGCACCAGCAGGCATTGAAAGAGGCGACTACGCTGCTGCTGCTGACTTGGTGATCCCTGCCTCAATCGCACCAGCAGGCATTGAAAGACGTGGCCGCAACGCGCAAGTTCCTCTTGTGGGGGAAGCCTCAATCGCACCAGCAGGCATTGAAAGTGGAGGTGGGCTTTTCGCGTGTTCTGAGGGCGAAATGGCCTCAATCGCACCAGCAGGCATTGAAAGTCGAACCCAAGCGTGCGGGCCTGCGCGTCGCGGTGGCCTCAATCGCACCAGCAGGCGCGGCACAGCGGCTCGTCGTTGACCCTGCACCAGATCGACGACGAACTGGCCGCACTCGAAGTTTGCAGCCCACCGACTCGTCGCCAAGCGTCATGTGCCCGTGCTTATTCGCCTCGCCGCCAACGCCCGTCGTTACCGCACCGACTTGGGCGCGTGGTAGGCAGGCGACTCGTCGTCGGCCTCGGCGTCGTCCGGCGGGGGCGGGAGCGGCGCAGTGGTCGGCATGGCCCGTTCGGCTTGGCCGAGCTTCGTCCCGGCGGCCCGCGCTTCGGAGGGGCCAGACGAACCGCCGTCCACGCGCCGGAGGCTTCGGGCGGTGAGCGAGCGCAGGTCGTTCTCGTAGCGCCGCGTGGCCTCTTGGACAAACAAGTCCCGCGACGACACGAAGTGTCCGCCCAGTTGCTCGTCGATGCCTTTGCGGCGGTTGTAGTTCTCCTTGACCGTGCGGAAGCGGTTGACCTCCTCCCACGCCTCTTCGAGCCACTCTTGGTAGGTGTTGCTCTCGGTTTCTTCGTTCTGGCGGAGGATGGAGTCGACTTGGGCGAGGCGCGTTTCGTAGGTGCGGTAGGTGATGGTCGTCTTGTAGACATCCATAAACCGCATCGCGTCCCACCGCATCGCCCCGGCGACCAGCGGCAGCAGCAGCATCAGCCCCAAGAAGCCGCCGTAGACCCACCACGAGCCGGTGAGCGCGAGCAGCTCGCGGGCCTTCACTTCGGAGAGACCTACCAGCGCGCCGAGCGAGACGAGCAGCAGCAGTCCCCACAAAAACGCCGACCCTCGCGGCGCGCTGTTGGCCTCGTCGCTCGACACGTCGGGGTTGTTGTCGGAGCGCCGAGGGCGGTTCATCCGCGCCTCGATGAACCGCTCGGCCACCACAAGGCCACCGCCCACGAGCACGAGCGCGAAGACGCCGGCGATGATCCACGGCCACACGGGCCCCAGCGCGAGCCGCTGCGCGAACGTCCCGACCGACCAGAACGCCAGCAGCACCCCGGCCACCAGCGTAATCGTCATCACCACCGTTTCGGCCCACAGACGCCGTCGCACGGAGAAGAACGCCCCGGCTTCAAGGCGCGGCTGCTGTTCCATCTCGGCCAGCCGATGGCGAAGCGTCGCCTTCTCGACCAGATGGTTTTCGGACTGCTCGCGGTAGAACTTGGTCTTGCGCGTCACGCGGCGCACCAGCTCCACGAGCGCCCGTTCGCCAAAGCGGCGCGTGCCGTTTTCGTTCTTGAGGTACGCGCCGTAGCGGTAACGAATGCCCAGGGCGTCGAACATAGAGGGGGGAGGCTACGGCTAACGGGTGCGAAAAAGACGATCAGCCCGAAGCCAACCGCTAACCGCCCTAAAATACGTCGTGCACGAACAAGTCTTTCTCCAAGGCGTCGGCCACGCGGGCAACCTGCTCCACCAACTCCCACGCTTCCTCAAACTCGGCGGTGACGAGCAGGTGCGTGGCGCGGAGCGTCAGGAACGGGGCCGGGCCGTCGTCGGTGCGGAGGTCTTCGACGCAGATCGCGCCCACGTCGAGGCGCGCGTTGCGCCGGAGCAGCCCTTCGCAGTCCAGTTTGGTGGGGACGGGGCCGACGGGAGCCGACGCAATCAACCGCGACGCGTCGAGGGCATCGCTGGCGTGCTCGTGGAGGAAGAGGTGGACGACGTGCGAGCGTCCGCCGCCGGTTTCGACCTCGAACGCCCAGTGGGCCGGGGCCATCTCGCGGGCATCGTCGCCGTACCGCTCCGCAAGGGTGCGCACAAGGATGTCGAACTGACGGCGAGGGGCCGAGGAAGTCCGTTCGGCAGAGGAAGGCATAGGGGCGGTACGGCGGTGTTGACAAGATAGCCGCCGCCAACCGGCAACCGGCAACCCGTTCGAACACCCTTGGTGGAACAGGACATCGGGCGGTGGTTCCATCCCGTAGCCCGATTCCAGCCCCTGCCGATGCGCCGTCTCTTCGTTGTCCTTTCGCTGGCCCTCGCCGCCTGCACGCCGCCGGCGCTTGTGCGCGAGACGCCCCGCGCCCGCGCCATCTTCGTCTCGTTCGATAGTTTCAACGCCGACCGGCTCGCCACGACGCTGCCGCCCGAGGCCGTCCCGACGTTTCGTCGCCTCTTTGCCGCCAACGCGTGCGCGCCCGCCCGCCCGGCGTTTCCGAGCGTGACAGCCCCCGGCCACGCCGCGCTTTGGACGGGCGCGTACGGCGATGTGAACGGCGTCGCCGCCAACACGCAACCGCGCCTGCCACGCGCCGACCACGCCCTCACCGACCTCGTCTCCGGCTACGCCGCCGACGGCCTCCGCGCCGAGCCGATCTGGATCACCGCTGCCCGAAACGGCAAGACGGTGGTGGCGCACCACGTCACGCAAGCCCCCGGCGCGCCGGGCTATCCAGCCGTAGATGCCGCCGAGGAGCCTGCAATGGCCGCCCGCCGCGCCGAGGCCGCCGCCGCGCTGGCCCGCCCGCAAGCCCGCATCCTCAACGGCTACAACCGAACCTTCGCGCCCGCCACGGCGCTCAGCGAGCAAACGAACCCGCTGCGGCCCGCACGCGGCTGGGCGAGCGTTCCGGCCTCAACCCTCGCCCCGCTGGAGGTGGCGTGGAAGGCGGGCACCGACAGCGTGTACGCCCTTTTTACCGGCGACACCGCCTACGACCGCGTATACGTCGGGTTTAGCCGCGACCTTGCGGCAACGGTGCGGGCCGATGCCCACGCCGAGGAAACGACGATGCCGACGGGCCGTCCGCTGGCCCGCTACTTCTCGCCGCCGCTGGCCCACGCCACGCCCGGCGGTACGGCCTTCCTGCGCGCCCGGCTCTTCGACCTCGCCCCCGACGGCTCTCGCTACCTGCTGTTTTTGGCGGCGATGCCGCTCACCGATGCCAATCGCCCGGACGTGGCGACGGCCTACGACGCGGCGGTGCGCGGATGGACGGGCAACGGCGCGTACGGGCTGATCGGACGGGCGTTCGGACGCAGCCTTGCCGACGACGGCGACGGCACGGCGGAGCGCCGCTACCTCGAAACCGCCGAACTCGCCGCCGACGCCAGCCTGCGCGGCTCCCGCTGGGCGTGGGCGCAGTCGCCCGATCTGCTGCTCGATTACTTCGCCCTCGGCGACGAGGCCGACCACCAGTTCTACGGCTTCCTCGAGGCCCAACGCCCCGGCTACGACGCCGCCCTCGCCGGGCGCATCAACGCCGTCCGGGCGCATGTGTGGGCACTCGCCGACCGCAAACTGGCGCTGCTCGACAGCCTTGCCCGAAGCACGCCCGGCACGCTGCTCGTGGTCTCCGGCGACCACGGGATGCGGGCTTCGTGGATGACGTTCCGGCCCAACGTGGCGCTGGCCGCCGCCGGATTGCTCCGCCTCAACACCGAAGGCCGGGTCGATCTGGCACAGACCGACGCCGTCTCGGTGTCCGGCTACTACGTCTCGGTCAACACCCTCGGACGGCCCGGCGGGCGCGTAGCCGAATCCGACCGCGAAGCCGTGGTGGCCCGCGCCGAAGCGGCGCTGCGGGCCGTGCGCGGCCCCGACGGCCAGCCTGTGGTGTCCCGCATCTTTCGCCCCGGCGATGCCGACGCGCTCGGCACCGGCGGCCCGGTGGGCGGCGACCTCTACTACGACCTCGCCCCCGGCTTCTACTGGAGCGGCGAACTGACCGGCGCGGCGGCAGGCCCCGGACGCGTCTTTGCCAACCACGGCTACCCGCCTGTCGATGCCGACATGCAGACCGGCTTGTGCCTCGTCGGGGCGGCTGCGCCGTCCGGCCCCGTCCGCATCGTCGACGCGGCCCCGACGGTGGCGCGCTGGCTCGGCATTCCCGCGCCACCGCAAGCCATCGGACATTCGGTGCTGCGGTAAGCGAGGGGGTTCTGGGTGCTGTTTTCTGCCCCCCTACCAACTCCCCTCCTCCGTCTTTCTCCCCCCGCTCCCCGATGCATCCGCTTCGCCCTCGCGATCCGAACGAGGCCCATCGCGCCGCCACGCCGCTCGAACTCTTCTTCGACCTCGTCATCGTGATCGCGGTGGCGTCGGTCACCGAGACGTTTCACCACGCCATCGCCCACGGCCACGGCCTCGCGTTTCTGCCCAACTTCGTCTTCCTGTTTCTGGCGATCTGGTGGTCGTGGATGAACTTCACCTGGTTCGCCTCGTCGTTCGACAACGACGACACGCTTTACCGCTCGCTCACCTTCGTCATTCTCATCGGCGCGCTGCTGTTTGCCGGAGGCGTGGCGCACATCACCGAAACGCTCGATTTTCGCTACGGGCTGATCGGGTGGATCGTGATGCGCATCGGGATGATTGGGCTGTGGCTGCGGGCCGCCCGAGGCTCCGAGGTGCACCGGCGCGCGGCCCTGACGTACGCCGGGGGAATCGCGCTCGCGCAGGCCTGCTGGACGCTGCTCTACGTCCTCGTGCCCGCCGGATCGCCCGCGTTCTTCGGGTTTGGCGCGCTCTGCTTTCTGCTCGAGTTCGCCGTGCCCGTTGTGGCCGAGCAGCAGGCGCGCACCCCGTGGCACCGCCACCACCTCGCCGAGCGCTACGGCCTGCTCACCATCATCGTGCTGGGCGAAGTGCTGCTCTCGATCGCCCGAGCGTTTGGGATGATGTCCGAGGCCGGTGCGCCCAAGCTGGCGCTGGCCGTCAGCGCCCTGTCGGGCCTGACCATCGTCTTTGCGCTGTTCGGCACCTACTTCACCTCCGACGAACAGATCACGAGCCTTCGGTTTCGCCGGGTGCTCACCTGGGGATACGGCCACGTCTTCTTCTTCGGGGCGGTGGCGGCCCTCGGCGCAGGCCTCGCCGCCGAAACCGACGTGGCCGCCCACACCGCCCACGTCTCCGCCGCTGCCGTGTCGGGTTTTGTGGGCGTGCCGCTGGCGCTGGCGTGGGCCACGCTGTGGATTATCCGCGACCGCTATCTCGACCTTGGCTTGCGCCGCTACGCGCTGCCCGGCGCGGCAGCGGGAGCACTCGTGCTTGCCGGGCTGGGCGCGCCCGTGTGGGCCTATGCCGCCCTCTCGCTCGCGCTCCACGCCGCCCGCATTCCGCTGCGGCAAGCGCCCGACTAAAGAGAAAACGAGACGTCGTGCGAAAAAATACGCACCTTCTTTTTTTCTGCCGTACCTTCGTCCTCCCTTTCGCTTGTTACCGATGCGCCTCCTCTTGCTGGCGGCGTGTGCGGTCTTTGCGGCTCCCCTTGCCGCCCAGACCCCGCGCCTCTCCGTTCCGTACGAACGCTTCCAACTTCCCAACGGCCTCGACGTCCTTCTCCACCGCGACGCCACCACACCGACGCTCACGGTCAACACCTGGTACCACGTCGGGTCGTCCAGCGAAAAACCGGGCCGCACGGGCTTCGCCCACCTCTTTGAACACCTGATGTTCGAAGGTTCGGCCAACGTGCCCGAAGGTGCCATCGACACATGGATCGAGGCGGCGGGCGGCAACACCAACGGCTCGACCACCACCGACCGCACCAACTACACCACCGACGCGGCCTCCAACGCCCTCGAACTGGCGATTTTTGTCGATGCCGACCGGATGCGCAGCCTCCTCGGCGCGTCCGACCCGACGATCATCGACGGGCAGCGCGACGTGGTGAAGAACGAACGGCGACAATCGTACGAAAACCAGCCCTATGGCCTCGCGTGGCCCATCCTCGGACAGTACATCTGGCCCGAAGGCCACCCGTACCACTGGCCGGTGATCGGTTCGATGGCCGACCTCACCGCCGCCACGCCCGAAGACGTGACGGACTTCTTCCGTACCTACTACACGCCCAACAACGCCTCCGTCGTGGTGGCTGGCGACATCGATCTGGCCGAGGCCCGTCGCCTCGTCGAGCGGTATTACGGCGACATTCCGCACGGCCCGGCTCTTCCGGCCCTTACGGTGGTGAACACGCCGCTGTCCGCCGAAACCCGAATCGTGCAGGACGACGACGTTCAGCTGCCGCGCCTCTACCTCGGTTACCGCAGCCCGGCTTCCTACGCCGCTGGCGATGCGGCGATGGATGCGCTCGCCGCCGTGCTCGCGGGCGGCAAGAACAGCCGCCTCTACAAGCGCCTCGTCTACGACATGCAGGTGGCGCAGGACGTGGTGGCCTTTCAAAACAGCAGCCGCCTCGGCGGGATGTTTGGCATTATCGCCACCGCACGCCCCGGCAAGACGCTCGACGAGATTCTCGCGGTGATCGACGAGGAAATCCAGCGGGTCAAGGCCGAGGGAGCCACCGAGCGCGAAGTTCAGCGCTTCGTCAACCAGACGGAAGCCAGTTTCTTGGGCAATCTGGAGCGCGTGGGCGGCTTCGGCGGCAAGGCCGATCAGCTCAACCACTACCTCTACTTCACCGGCACACCGGACTACTTCGAGGCCGACCTTGCCCGCTTCCGCGCCCTTGCGCCCCGCGATGTGCAGGACGCCGCCCAGACGTTCCTCCACCCCGACGCCCGCATCGTGCTCTCGATGATTCCCACCGGACAAGCGGCCGCCGCCGTGTCGAACTCCGTCCCTGCCGTCAACCGGTTCTGATCTTTCCTGCCGACGGCTCGCCCCGACGCCCGTTGCCAGAAGCCCTGCCGCTATGCTTCGTCTTCCGTTCGTTCGCGCCGCCTTCGTTGCGGCACTCCTCGCCCCCGTCGCGCTGCCCGTTGCCACCGCGCAATCCGTTCAGCGTCCGGCGCTCACCGCCACGCCGCGCTTTGCGATGACGCCCATTCAGCAGCTCACGCTCTCCAATGGCGTGCCGGTGCTGCTTGTCGAGAAGCCCGGCATCCCGATTGTACAGGTCAACCTCGTCGTGAAGGCGGGGAGCGTGGACGATGCCTCGGGCCAGACGGGCCTTGCCGCGATGGTGGGGCAGATGCTCGACGAGGGTGCGGGCACGCGCTCGGCGCTCGAACTGGCCGACGCGGTGGATTTTCTCGGCATCGACCTGACGACGTTCGCTGGCCTGCACACGATGGGCGTCGATCTGAACACGCCCACCTCCAAACTCGCCGATGCGCTGGACCTCATGGCCGATGTGGCCCTCCGTCCGGCGTTCTCCGACGCGGAATTCGAACGCTTGCGGGCGCAAACCGTGGTGGGCTTGGCTCAGCGCCGCGACCAGCCCAACGCCATCGCGTCCGCGCTCTTCAACCGCACGCTCTTCGGCGCTCAGCACCCGTACGGCCGCACCGCCTCGGCGACCACGGTGCAGGCGCTGCGCCGCGACGACCTGATCGCCTTCCACCGCGCCCGCTTCACGCCGGGCAACGCCGCATTGGTGGTGGTGGGCGACGTGACGGCGGCGTCCATCCTCCCGATGCTCGAAGCCCGTTTTGGCGCGGCGGCGTGGCCTGCCGCGGCGGCCACGCCGTCGGCTACCGTGACGCCGGCCCCGCAGGTGACGCGCCGGACGATCCTGTTCGTCGACAAGCCCGGCGCGGCCCAGTCGGCGATCCGCATCGGACGCATCGGCACGGCCCGTTCGTCCGACGACTACTACGCGCTTCAGGTGCTCAACGCCATCCTCGGCGGCAGCTTCACGAGCCGTCTCAACCAGAACCTGCGCGAAACCCACGGCTACGCCTACGGCGCCAGCTCGATGTTCGCGTTTCGTCCGGTGGCGGGGCCGTTTCTGGCCGCCTCAAACGTTCAGACCGACGCCACCGCCCCGGCGCTCACCGAGTTCGTCAAGGAGCTGACCAACATCCGCACGATCCCGCAAGACGAGGTGGACAAGGGCAAGAACTTCGTCGCCCTTTCCTTCCCCGAATCGTTCCAAACCGCGTCGGGCACGGCGGACATGGTGGCCGATCTGTGGGCCAACAACCTCCCGCTCGACACCTACAACCGCTATACCGAGCGCGTGATGGCCGTTTCTCGCGCCGACCTCGAACGCGCCGCCCGCACCTACATCGACCCGGCCAAGGTGGCAATTGTCGTCGTGGGCGACAAGGCCTCGCAGGAGGCGGCGGTGCGGGCGCTGCGTCTCGGTACGGTCACCAGCTTGACGGTGGCCGACGTGTTCGGCGAATGACCGCGGGCGCCAGGCCTCTACATCATGCCCCGGTCTTTGAGCGACGTGTAGCCCGTCCCGGCCACGATTATGTGGTCGTGCACGACGATGCCCATCACCTTCCCGGCCTCGACGAGCTGGCGCGTGACGCGCAGGTCTTCGGGGCTGGGTTCGAGGTTGCCGCTTGGGTGGTTGTGCGCCACGATCACCGCCGCCGCGTTCTCCAGCATCGCCCGCCGGAAGACGAGGCGCGGCTCCACGACCGTCCCGGCCAGTCCGCCAGCGGTGAGGTCGACTTCGCCGATCACATAGCCAGCGGTGTTGAGCATCAGCATCGTGAACACCTCGCGGTCGAGCGCGCGCAGACGCGAGCCGAGCAGCGCGGCCACGTCGTGCGGTCCGGCGATTTTGACCCGTCGCCGCTCGTGTTCGAGGCGGCTCGTTTCGGTGCGCCGTCCGATCTCGAAGGCAGCGGCGAGTTGGACGGCCTTGGCCGGGCCGATGCCGCGCACGCGGAGCAGTTCGCGCACGTCGCGGGCGGCGAGGCCGTGCATCGTCTGGAAGGCCGCCATCACCGCTTGGCCGAGGCCGAGCGCCGAGACGGGGCCGTCTTTCGTGACCGTGCCTGTGCCGAAGATAAGCGCGAGCAGTTCGGCGTCGGAGAGCGTGCCGAGGCCCTTGGCAAGCGCCTTCTCGCGCGGACGCTCCGCCTCGTGCCAGTCGCGGATCGGGGCGCGGTAGTTGATGGCCGGTTCGCAGGCCGGGGCGAGGTCGTCGGGGCGAAAACGCGGGGCGGGGACGAGATGACGGGGCATCGGAGCGGGCGAACGTGTGCCCCGATAGAGTCCGGGCCAGACGCCGCATACCCTCGCCGCCGCAAAAACCGTCGCCGGATCTCAGCGGAGGACGAACCCCGACCGCACGCCCGTGCGCTCCCCGACGAGGTAGCCGAGCACGCCGCCCGCCACGCCGAAGATCAACGTGGTTCCCACCTTACGCCTGGTCGACCAATCGCCCGACGCGTTGTTGAAGGGCAGAGCCATCGCGCCGCCCATCGCGAGGCCCGTCGCCACGCCCACGCCCGCGCCCACGAGACGCCCGCGCTGCGGGTCGGAAACCTCGAGGGTATGCAGCTCGGACGTCCTCGTCGTCACCGTTCGTTCGCGCCGCTGATCGAAAAAGGCCGTCGAATCCAAGCCGATGCGAATAGCCCGCGCGCGCACCTCCACGTCGCCGTCAAAACGCAGCAGCACCGGTTCGTGCGCCGCCGCCCACGCGTTGACCCGGTCGTAGTCCGACGGCCCCGCCGGGCGGACGTTGGCGCAGGCGGCGAGGCCAAGCAGCGGAAGGACGAGGAGCGTACGCATAGACGGCGGCAGGGAAAGCACGCCAAGATAGCAATATACTGGACCGCGACAAACGGCGGTCAAACCTGCAACAAATGAAAGGCGGGCGGCCATCGCACTTGACAACCGCCCGCCCTGTTTCAGGTCAGCATGAGCCGAGGGTGTAGGTCATCCTGCTTTGTCCGGCGGGCACGAGCACGGTGAAGGCGTCGCTCGATCCGCCCGTGCCATTTCACGCGGGGATAGCGCTCACGAGCACCGTCGTGTCGCGCAAGGCGATGCTGCCGCCCGAGGTGTTGGTGAGCGTGATAGTGTATGTATTGGGCTCCGTCCACGCGCTCGTGAGCGACCAAGAGGCAGGGACGTAGGCCACGCCCGTGCCCGTCCCGGCGTCCACCGCGCGGGCCATGTGGCCCCACAGGGCTGTCGCGCCCCTCACGTTGACGAGCACCTGGACGGAGGCCCCCGCGGCGACGGTACCGGTGTAGGTCGCCCGCCCCACTTGCGCGGCTACCTGCGCGAACGATAACGTGGTCGGCGTGCCGCCGACCAACACGGTCGTCGTTACGTCAAAGCGCGAGACGGCCGGGCGACCGTCCTGGTGCAGCACATCGCGCATTCGACGGGTCTTAACCCCCGCGCCAAGGCTGTACCCCTCCTCCGTCAAGGGTCTAGAGGTGGTGCGGTTGCCGCGTGCGTCGAGGCCGAGCAGGTCTACCCACGATGTTTCTGTCATCCCAGCAGGCCGCTGAGAGATGAAAGCTGTAGCCTGCGTGGGGGTTGTCTGCGTGTCGGAGGCCGTCACGCCGTCGAGCGTCACCTCTTTGGCTGTCGTGACGATACCAGACCGGAGTAGGTTGCTGTCGCCCGTCACCCACAGTTGACCGTTATTAGAGTAATTGCCGCGAAGCACCACTTTGTCCGCTGTGACTGTGACTCCTGATCCACCAGATCGTACGACTTCGCCGGAGATTTCGACGCACCGAGACGGTGGTGTTCCGGCAGAAGGGCTCACGGTGAGTGCAGACACCTTGTGTCGCCATCCCTGAAGGTCTAGATCGAGATCCGCACGGATAGGCGCGGCTGAGGTCGTGGTGATGACCAGTCCCCCGTTGCCACGCATCTTGAGCCTCGCCCCATTCGAGAGGTAGGCCCCGCCCCATCGCGGCATACGCTGCCCGGCGTCGGTGCTCGTGCCTGAAACGTCGAGGTCGAGTGTGACGTCGAGATCGACGTTCTTTACCCGTATGTCTACGCTCTCGCCGAGGAAGAGCCAGCTTTTATACGCGCCCGTCGCGCCGCCGACGTCCCACGCGCCCCGAATGACCGAGGAGCGCACGACAACCGAGTCGTACACGCCGTTCATGATCTGGATGCTCGCCAGCCGCGCCGGGCCGACACTCTCGATGCGACAGTTGTCTATCACCAGATCACCGTACGCCTCTCCCGCAGGCGCGTACGGGTAGTGCGTCGTGCCTGAGACCGTGACGGGCGTGATGCCTGTCAGGTACACCCCCGACATGGCTTGGTGGTAGATCGTGCTGCCGGTAATGCGGTTTTTTCTCGCCGACGCCTGCACGCCCTCGTGGACGACACAGCCGGTGACGATGAGTTCCTCAACCCCGACGTGGGCGTCGATCGCGCCCAAGGGGTTTTGCGAGGACGCTCGCACCTCGCAGCCCGTGACGTGGAGCACGGAGGGCAGCGCGAGCGTGGCCGCGCTGCTGCCGTTGAGGGTGCTGCCGCATTCAGCCCGCGGAAACTCGCCGCCGCCGCCGCTGGCGATGGCGTGGCGTCCTCCGTACACGTCTGCCGACACCTTGACCCGCGACAAGTCGAAGGCCGCGACCCCGTAGCTGTCTCCACTGGCCGCATACCAGCCCGAAAAGATGGTGCCGGTGATTTCGGCGTGCGAAGCCACGCATACGATCCCGGCATAGCCGAATTTTTCCACCCTACACGCCGAGTGCAGGTTCATCATTTTGACCACAATGCCTGCCCCGGCGGTGTCCGGGCCGACGATCGTGAGGCCGGGCGAGAGCGAAAGGGCCTGCTCCGTGACCGCGTAGATCGTGCAGCCGTTGAAGACCACGTTTGCCGTCTGCACGCCTGCGCCGAGGTTGCCAAAGCGGGCATCGACGCTGCCCACCCTGTACGTGTAGATCAGCGGGGAAACCAAGGTCAATAGCCCCGTGCCGGCGTCGTAGTCGGCCACGTAGTTGCGCTCTCCTCTAGCGGAGTAGGAGCGCACCGAAAGGGGAAAAGGCTCCCCGGATACAAAAAGGATCGTCTGCCCGCGGTGGAGCGTGTGGCCGGGGCCGATGTTGACCTGCGTCGTGCCCCGTGTGGGCGTGAGCCCTTGGGCTAGCAGAGTCCGGGTGCCGCTGGCCCGCAGCGCCCCGGCGGACGTGGCGCTGGGGAAGCGCAGGATGGTCTGCGTGCCCTCGATGGCCCGGATGCCGGTGATGTCGGTGGAGGGCGCGGTGATGGTGAAGTCCCCTGCGGGAAGCACCAGCGCCGCCCCGCTCATCTTCGCCTCGGCCACCGCCTTTTGAAAGGCGATCGTGTCGTCGTAGCCGCCCTTGCCGAGCCCATGCCGCGACGCGTGCACCGTCCCGCCACCGAGCGTCACGATGTCCACGCCCTTTGTCACGCCGTTCACGCGCACGGGCACGAGCGGGCGGGCGGCAGATGGGCTCGGGTCCACGACCTCTTCGAGCGAGGGCGCGATCATGGCGAACTCGCTCGGCCCTTCGCCCTGGGCTAGGCTTTCCACACGCTGGCGTGCGATTTCGGCGGCCAGCGCGGACGCTGCGGCCTCGACCGCCTTCTGCTGCGCCGTCGCAGCAGACTGGGCAAAGCGGTCGGTCATGCTCTGCCAGACGGAGCCAAGAATCGGGACTTTGGGCATGGTTACGGGAGGTCGCGGGTGAGCAGGTCTTCGGTGCCCTCGGGCGAGGCGCTGGGCGTTAGGTGGGTGTCGGCGATGCCGTCGCTGCCCAGCGTGATGGTGGGCAGCGCAAACGTCTCGCCGAGGAAGGTCACGTCGTAGGTCTCGGCGTCGTCGGTGACGGTGGCCGCACCGTAGGCGGCGATCTCCAGCCCGCCGTCGGTGTTGTCCGGGGTGAGCGCCGTGGCCACGTAGCCGCCCAACTCGACGAGGCCCTGCGGCGCGTCGAACGTGGCGAGCGATTCCATCTCGAGCGTGAGCGGCAGCATGGTGGGGGCCGTCCAAAGCTGCGCGGCGCTCGGCAGAGCACTCGTGACGCGCATCGCCATCGTCACCTCCTCGGCCCACGCCGGATCATCGGTCGCCTTCGTGCGCGGGGCCACGGTGGCCACGCCGGAGCGCAGCACGGACAGCAGCACGCGGACGGTGTCGATGGGAAGATGCGCCCAGCCCATCGTGACGCGGCAGCGGTAGCGCGTCTCCAGCACGCGCACCGCGCCGCCGCGCAGGGTTTTCGTCACGTGCTCGGGCGTCCACTCGACACGTGTCGGCGTGTCGAGCGAGGGCCGGGGCAGCAGGTAGCCCGCCAGGCGTGGAGGTCCGGTGAGGTGCGTCACGGCAGCACCTCCGTCGTCCAGTCGGAGACGGCTCCCGTGACAAAGACCGCCCGCACGCGCACGATCTGGCTGTCAAACTCGCCCACGCCGTTGATCTCGGCGTACGGAATGTGGGCATCGCCGTACACCGTGAGC